>Ga0157376_10001518_pt1 | contig 15333 bp, 9 predicted proteins | sample M45metaG_FD_121801 | JGI IMG/M metagenome (GOLD analysis project Ga0157376, IMG submission 121801) | Miscanthus rhizosphere microbial communities from Kellogg Biological Station, Michigan, USA - M4-5 metaG | ecosystem: Host-associated > Plants > Roots > Rhizosphere > Soil | place: USA: Michigan... | reverse complement strand
TGTGCCGAATCTCCAGATCGGAAAGGGCTGACTGGCATGCGGCATCGCTGGGAAAGAAAGAGCGGATCTCGGCATAAGCTACCGACGAAACCAGCAGCGCCGCCGTTTCGGACGCCATTTGCAAGCAGGCCAGCCAGCGTTCTCCTCTGGCTTCTCCTTTAAAAATGGCGAGCAGCACGGAGGTATCTACCGCGACTGCGCTCATCGACGCTGGCCTTTCGCCCGATTAGCGGGAATTTCCACCGGGCCACGCAATTCCTCCAGCAGTCTCTCCACCGATTGCCCGGTTAACTCGACTTTCAGGCACCCTAGCGCTTTCACCGCCTTTTGACGATCCACCACCTTGCGCAGCCGGATGCCTTCATCCGTCGCCACAAAGTCCACTTGCGCTCCCGGTTCAATGCCAAACCGATCCCGCAATTCCTTTGGAATCGTGACTTGTCCTTTGGAAGTAACCAGTGCCTTCATAAGCTTTAAGGTAGGAATTATAGGTAAGAATTGCAAGTAAGATCAACTTGTTTCCCATTTCTCTGTGCCTCTGTGCCTCTGTGCCTCTGTGCCTCTGTGCCTCTGTGCCTCTGTGCCTCTGTGCCTCTGTGCCTCCGCGGTTCCCTTTTGTTGTACCGTGTAACTAAACTCCGCGATTGTCCCCCGCTGGGAAAAGCCCCATCTCTCCAGCAGCCTTTTCGCTGTCCCGCCCTATGACCATCGCCTCCCATTCCCGCCAAGTCCTCGCCGGCCTCGCCACGCTCCTCGTTCTCGTCTTCGCTTTCTTCCCCTCCCGCATCCACGCCGCCGACTGGCAATGGTCCGCCCCCATCGAGTCCGTCACCTCCTCCGAGAACAACGGCCACCCCCGCGCCTTCCTCTGGATTCCGCCCAATTGCCAGCACCTGCGCGGCGTGGTCTTCGGCCAGCACAATATGGAAGAGGAGCCGATCTTCGAGCATCCGAAATTCCGCGCCGCGCTCGCCCAGCTCGGCTTTGCGGAAATCTGGGTCACGCCCGCCTTCGACCTCTTCTTTCGCTTCGACAAAGGCGCGGGCGACCAGTTCAACGAAATGATGAAAGACCTCGCCGCCGTCTCCGGTTACAGCGAGCTCGAATACATCCCCGTCGTCCCGATCGGCCATTCCGCCGCCGCTTCCGCGCCGTGGAACTTCGCCGCCTGGAACCCCGCCCGCACGCTCGCCATCATGTCGATCAGTGGCCAGTGGCCCTATTACAAGGACATGAACACCCCCGACTGGGGCACGCGCACGGTCGATGGCATCCCCGGCCTCGTCTCCATGGGCGAATACGAAGGCGCCGAGGGCCGCGCCAGCGCCGGGCTCGCTGACAAAAAGGGTCATCCGCTCACCGCGCTCAGCATGTTGCAAAATCCCGGGGCCGGCCATTTCGACGCCAGCGACGCCAAGGTGGATTACCTCGCCCTCTACTTGAAAAAAGCCGCCCAATACCGGCTGCCCGCCGAGGTCCCGCTCGACCGCCCGACCGTCTTGAAGCCGATCGACCCCACCAAGATGGGCTGGCTCGCCGACCGCTGGCACCGCAACGCACCCCCCAAGTCTCCCACCGCTCCCGTCGTGCAATACAGGGGTGACCCGAATGACGCCTTCTGGTTCTTCGACGGCGAACTCGCCCACGCCACCGAGACCTTCGAAAACCAATACCGCGGCCAGAAAGTCGATCTCCTCGGCTACCTGCAAAACGGCAAGTTTGTGGACCAGAATCCCAAGACCCACCAGCAGGTCACCCTCAACTTCCAGCCGCTGCCCGATGGCGTCAGTTTCAAACTCCAGGCCGGTTTCATCGACACCGTCCCGCCCGGTCGCCCCGAGGGCTGGACCGGCCTCCCCGCCGGCTCGCATGTCGATCACGCCCTCGGCGGCGGCCCCGTCACCATCCAGCGTATCTGCGGCCCCGTCGTCCAGACCGGCCCCGATACCTGGTCCATCCGCTTCTACCGGATGGGCATGGACAACCACAAGCGGTCCAACGAAATCTGGCTTCTCGCCACCCATCCCGGCGACAACGAATACCGGCGCATCGTCCAGCAATCCGTCCTCCACTTCCCGCTCTCCAACACGCAGGGCAAGGACCAAAAGATCACCTTCCCGCAAATTCCCGACCAGCCCGTCGGCACCATGTCCCTCCCGCTCAACGCCCACACCGATTCCGGCGAAAAAGTTTTCTACTACGTCCGCGAAGGCCCCGCCGAGCTCGTGAACGGCAACACCCTCCGCTTCACCCCCATCCCGCCCCGCGCGAAATTCCCGGTGGCCGTCACCGTCGTCGCCTGGCAATACGGCCGCGCCACCGCCCCCCAGCTCAAGACCGCGACTCCCGTCGAAATTACCTTCCGCTTGGTGAAATAATCCTCACCTCCGTCTCTCTCGCGATGGAACAAACGCCCATCGCAGTCTCCTCGCCTTTGGAGTGTGGCGACATGTCGCCGCTTTCCCCAGGCGAGACACGTCTTGCCGTCTTGCTCTACCGGCGGTCTGCAACCGTCGCCCTTATATTTCCCCTCGTGTCCAGACTCAGTCTGGGCACGCGATTGTCCGCGCGCCGGCTCAAGCCAAGACGGGCCTAAAATCCGCTCTTTAAGAAGATCAGGTTTCTTATGCGTTGAATGGTGCCTGCCGACCAAGTAATTTGAACTTAAATCCGTGACGCCCACCGCCCATCCGATTCCTATTGCTGATGAAACGCCAAAGCTTTTGCCGTTCGATAGCGTGTCTCAGGATGATTGGGATCGGCAGCATGCTTTAGGGCAGTTCTTCACCCCGAGCCCGGTTGCTGGGTTCATGGCATCCCTGTTCGAAATTCATTCAGATGAAGTCCGCTTGCTTGATGCCGGCGCGGGGGCGGGAGCGTTGTCCATCGCTTTGATAGAACGGTTGTGTCGCCAGCCACAGAAGCCCAAGCGCATCGTCCTCACGGCCTACGAAATTGACGTCACCCAAATAAAGCCCTTACAGGCTCGGCTGGAGAATTGCCGCCATAAATGCGAGCGCGCCGGGGTTTCATTTTCGGCGAAAATCTTTAATGAGGATTTTATCGCGGCGGCCGTTTCGCAGGTGAGGGGGGACCTATTTGCGTTGAATTTGCCGTGCTACAACGCAGCGATCATCAATCCGCCTTATCGAAAAATTCGCAGCGACTCCCACACCCGGACGCTTTTGCGTTCAGCGGGAATCGAAGCAAGTAATCTCTACGCTGGATTTGTAGCGCTCGTGACCCGGTTGCTGGAACAAGATGGCGAGATGGTCGCGATCACCCCACGAAGTTTTTGCAACGGCCCGTACTTCAAAGCGTTCCGAAAGGACTTTCTGGAGAAAATGTCCCTCCGCCGGTTGCACGTTTTCGAATCACGATCTGCTGCGTTTCGTGGGGATGAAGTATTACAAGAAAACATCATTTTTCGCGCAATCAAAGGCATGCCTGCACCCGGGCAGATTATTCTTTCGAACAGTAGTGGCGAACCTGGAAGTGCAGTGGCAGAACGGGCAATCGATTTTCAAGAAGTCGTATCGTCGGCGGACGCCGATTGTTTCATCCATCTTCCGATGGATCATCATGATCATCAGGCCCGCCATGCCATGGGAAAATTCTCTACCGCATTGGCGAAGCTGGGGCTGACCGTTTCGACGGGGCGAGTAGTGGATTTTCGAGCAAAAGAGTTTCTTCGGGAACAAACCGGTGCGGACACAGTGCCCTTGATTTATCCCTGTCATTTTAATGGTGGCTTCATCCATTGGCCAAAGGAGAAAACCCGCAAGCCCAACGCTATCGTGAGCAACGAGCAGACAAAGGAGTTGCTGGTGCCTGCCGGGGTTTATGTCTTGGTAAAGCGTTTTACGTCGAAGGAAGAGCGAAAGCGCATCGTGGCTTGCATTTACGATTCACAGCAAATTCCAGCGCAACTTGTTGGCTTCGAAAATCACCTCAATTATTTCCATTTCAATGGACAAGGTTTGTCGATGGCACTGGCCAAGGGTTTGGCTGCATTTTTGAATTCAACTGTGGTGGATGTCTATTTCCGCCAGTTTAATGGCCACACTCAGGTCAACGCGACCGACCTGCGGAGTCTGAGATACCCCACCAAAGCGGAGCTTGAAAAGCTTGGGCAAAAAATCACTGATTGGAATCTATCCCAGGCCGAACTTGATACGGTGGTGACGAACGAGCTTTTCTGATGGCGAAGACAAAACAATCCGGCCTGGCAAAGGCGCGCGAGGCGAAGCTTGCCGACGCGATGGCAATCTTGAAATCAATTGGCTTCGCTGCGAGACAAAGTAACGAAGTAGCCGCTTACAGCTTTCTTGCCCTGCTCAATTTGAAGCCATTGCAGCCATGGAGTGAAGCTGAGGAGCCGTTACGCGGAATTACCCCGATCATTGATTTCATTGCCGAAGTATATGGCGTTCAATATGCACCAAATACCCGCGAGACCATTCGCGATGAAGCGGTGAAGTATTTCGTCGAAGCTGGCATGTTGATTCGGAATCCCGATGATTCCAAACGTCCAACCAATAGTGGAAAGACGGTTTATCAAATCGAACCCACTGCGCTTGAACTGTTCCGTTCGTTTGGCGGTTCGGGTTGGAATAGTAAATTGGAGAATTACTTGGTTGAGCGAAACCGTATTCGTCAGGAACTGCTTCGAGAGAGGAAGCTAACCAGGATTCCGGTAATCTTGCCATCCGGCGAAACGATCACGATCTCCCCGGGTGGGCAAAATCCACTCATTAAGACTGTCATCGAGGAGTTTTGTCCGTGCTTTGTTCCGGGCGGTACCGTGATTTACATCGGCGACGCTGAGGATAAGTTTCTGCATCTGGATGCCGATTATCTTCATCAGTTGGGAGTCGTCATTTCTGCGGCGGCCAAGATGCCTGATGTGGTCGTGCACGATGTGAAGCGCAATTGGCTGTTGCTCATCGAAGCGGTAACTAGTGCCGGTCCGGTGGACGGGAAACGGCGGAAAGAGTTGAAGGAGCTGTTTACTGGTTGTCAGGCGGGGCTGGTTTTCGTTACCGCGTTTTCAACCCGCGATGCGATGCGGAGTTTCTTGACTCAAATCTCATGGGAGACGGAAGTGTGGATTGCAGAAGATCCGGCGCACATGATTCATTTCAACGGCGAGCGGTTTCTCGGCCCGTATCCAGATGTCATCTCAAAGCCTGTTTAAGGAGTTTTGATTTAATTCCATCCATTCTTTCTTGGTGGTTTCTCTGTGGTTTTGCCCAAAACTGCACGTTTTTCCCCGCAAAAATCCCCGCCCGCACTTGCCAGATGTGCGACCTTCTACGACGTAGAAAACCCGGATTTTTGCCCACATGAAAAAGAACCCGCCTGTCCATTCACCTGCTGCCGTGCCTGAGGCCGGAGTGGTCCGCATTCGCGGGGCCCGCCAGAATAATCTGAAGGGGTTCGACCTCGACCTGCCGCTGGGCAGGCTGAATGTCATTTCGGGGCCGAGCGGGTGTGGCAAGTCGAGCCTGGCGTTCGATACGATTTACGCGGAGGGGCAGCGGCGGTATGTGGAGACGTTTTCGCCTTATACGCGGCAGTTCATGGATCGCATGGACAAGCCGCAGGTGGATGAAATTCTGGGCATCCCGCCCGCGATTGCGATCGAGCAGGCGAACCATGTGAAATCCACGCGCTCCACCGTGGGGACGATGACGGAGATCAACGATTATCTGAAGCTCCTCTTCCCGCTTGTCGCGGAGGCGTCGTGTCCCTCGTGCGGACGCGGTATCCGGCCCGAGACGGCGCAATCCATCGTGCGCGAGATTTTTGCCAAGTGCGAGGGGCAGGCGGTGCTCGTCACCTTCGGCGTGCCCGCGCCGGTGGGAACGAAGCCGGCGGAGTTCTTCGATTTCCTGCGCCAGCAGGGCTACCTGCGCGCGTGGCTGGAGGGGGAGGTGACCCGGCTCGACGAAACGCCGAAATTGAAGCGGCTCCCCGCCGTGGTGCAGGTGATCCAGGATCGCGTGACGGTGAACGAGGAAAACCGCAGCCGCATTGCCGAAGCCGTTGAAACCGCGCTCCGTTTCGGCAAAGGCAAGCTGACGCTCATCCCCGGCGCTCAAGCCTCAACGCTCAACGCTCAACTTCCCTTCAGCAGCGGCTGGCATTGCCCGCATTGCGACCTGGAGATCACGCCGCCGAGCGCGGGGCTCTTCAGTTTCAATCATCCGCTTGGCGCGTGCCCGGATTGCAAGGGCTTTGGCCGCATCATCACGATTGATCTGGAGCGGGCGATTCCGAATCGCAGCCTGAGCCTCAAGGAAGGCGTGGTGAAACCGTTCCAGACCGAGAATGGACAGGAATGCCAGCGCGACCTGCTGAAGGCGGCGGCGCGCAAGGAGGTGGATGTGAATTGCCCTTTCGAGGACCTGCCCGAGGCCGATCAGCGCTGGGTGCTCCAGGGCGAGCCGCGCGGCGAGGGGGTGTCGGGCGAAGATCTTTGGAAGGCCGGGCTGTGGTATGGAGTGAAAGGTTTTTTCACCTGGCTGGAATCGAAGAGCTACAAGATGCACGTGCGCGTGCTGCTGAGCCGCTATCGCACCTACGCGCTGTGCCCGACCTGCAACGGCGGCCGTTTCCAGTCGGCCACGCTCAATTTCCGCGTCGCGGGCAGGACGCTGCCCGAGCTGATGGTGATGCCGGCCGAAACGCTGCTGCCGCTGCTCCGCCACGCGAGCGGCGCGGTGGTGGACGAAAGCGGCAGGGACGACTCGACGCGCGAGATGTTGCGCGAGGCGATCACTTCGCGGCTGCGCTATCTCATCGAGGTGGGCCTCGGTTATCTGTCGCTCGACCGCCCGACGCGCACGCTCAGCGGCGGCGAGGTGGAGCGCGTGAACCTCACGACCTGTCTCGGCGCGTCGCTGGTCAATACGCTCTTCGTTCTCGACGAGCCGAGCGTCGGCCTGCATCCGCGCGATGTGGGGCGGCTGGTGAAGGTGATGCGCGAGCTGCGCGACAAGGGCAATACGCTCCTGGTGGTCGAGCACGAGGAGGCCGTCCTGCGGGCCGCCGATAATCTGGTGGAGCTCGGGCCCGGTCGCGGCGAGGCGGGCGGGGAGCTCGTTTTCCACGGCCCGCTCGATGCGGCGCTCAAGCTCAAGGGCGGGAAATCGCTCACCGCCGATTACCTGAGCGGCCGCCAGCAGATCGAAGTTCCCGCCGTGCGCCGCCAGCCCACCGCCTGGATCGGCGTGGAAGGTGCGAAGGAGCACAACCTGCAAAATGTGGATGTGCAATTTCCGCTCGGCGTTTTTGCCTGCATCACCGGTGTGTCCGGCTCGGGCAAGAGCACGCTAGTGCATGAGGTGCTGTATCGCAACCTGCTCCGGGCCCGGGGCGAGGCCTGCGAGGAAACGCCCGGTGCCTGCCGCCGCATCACCGGCTTTGATGGCGTGAGCGGCGTGGTGATGGTCGATCAATCGCCGCTGGCCCGCACTCCGCGCTCCAGCGTGGCGTTGTATCTCGGCGTGTTCGATTACGTGCGCGAGGCGTTTGCGACCTCGCCCGCCGCGCTGGCCCAGGGCTTCACCGCGAGCGCCTTCAGCTTCAACTCCGGCACCGGACGTTGCGAACGCTGCTCCGGCACAGGCTTTGAGAAGATCGAAATGCAGTTCCTGAGCGACTTGTTTGTGCGCTGCCCCGAGTGCGAGGGACGCCGCTACCAGCCGCATGTGCTGGAGGTGAAGCTGCGCGAAAAGTCCATCCACGACGTGCTGGAAATGACCGTCACCCAGGCGATTGAATTTTTCTCGCACGACCTGCGCATCGCCGAACCGCTCGGCGTGCTGGCGGAAGTCGGCCTCGGCTATCTGCGTCTCGGCCAGCCGCTGAATGTTCTTTCCGGCGGCGAATCCCAGCGCCTGAAGCTGGTGCAGCATCTCACCGAGGGGAAGCAGAAGGGCGGCGCGCTGCTCATTTTCGACGAGCCGACCACCGGCCTCCATTTCGACGACGTGGCGATGCTGCTCAAGGTCTTCCAGCGTCTCGCCGCGCAGGGGAACAGCCTGCTCGTGATCGAGCACAACCTCGAAGTCATCAAGTGCGCCGATTACGTCATCGACCTCGGCCCCGAAGCCGGCAGCAGCGGTGGCACCATCACCGCCATCGGAACTCCGGAGGAGGTGGCGCAGGTCGGGGAGTCGCATACCGGCCGCTTCCTGCGTTCCGTTCTCAACCGTAACCACTACGACTCGCTCTCCGCTGAACAAGAAAGCCTGCGGGTCGCAGAAGCGCCGCTCTCATCGTTCAACCCTCAACCCTCAACGATTTCCATCCACGGCGCCCGCGAGCACAACTTGAAGAATATCTCGCTGCAAATCCCGCGCGACCAGATGGTAGTCATCACCGGCCTGAGCGGTTCCGGCAAGAGCACCCTGGCGTTTGACCTGCTTTTCGCCGAGGGCCAGCGCCGTTTCCTCGACAGCATGTCGCCCTACGCCCGCCAGTTCGTCGAGCAACTGGAGAAGCCGGATGTGGACTTGATTTCCGGCCTGCCGCCGAGCGTCGCAATCGAGCAGCGCGTTACCCGCGGTGGTGGCAAATCGACGGTCGCCACCGTCACCGAGGTTTACCATTTCCTGCGCCTGCTCTTTGCCAAGCTCGGCACGCAATACTGTCCGAAATGCGACGTGGCGGTGGAAAAGCAGAGCCTGCAATCCATCGTCACCAAGGCCGAGGCGCTGGCCGCGAAGGGCAAGATCCGCATCCTCGCCCCGCTGGTGAAGGCCCGGAAGGGTTTTCACACCGACGTCGCACGCTGGGCCCGCCGCCAGGGCTTCGAGCAACTGCTCGTGGACGGCAAGTGGGTGTGGGTGGATTCGTTTGAAAAGCTCGAGCGCTTCCGCGAGCACACCATCGATGTGCTGGTCGGCGAGCGGAATTCGCCCAAGCATCTGCGCGAGATTTTAAAGCGCGCGCTGGAGATCGGCCGCGGCACCGTGCGGCTGATGGATGCGAAGAACAAAGTCACCGTCCTGAGCACCGAGATGAGCTGCCCGAGTTGCGGCGACTCGTTTGAGGAGCTCGATCCGCGCCTCTTTTCCTTCAACTCGCCGCACGGCTGGTGCCAGGGCTGCCGCGGCTTCGGCGAGATCTGGACGGCCGCGGTGAATGACCGCGCCGAATCGCAACTGGAGCAGGAGCTTTACGAGGAGCGCCAGCACGAGTGGCTGGAGGAAGGCGAGGCCACGCCCTGCCCGCGCTGTCTCGGCACCCGGCTCAACGATGCCGCGCGCCACGTGCGGGTGGGCGAATGGACGATTGCCCAGTTCGTCGCCCAACCGGTGCAGGCGGCGCAGACGATGCTGGGCACCTGGAAATTTACAGGGAACCAAAAGCTGATCGCGCGTGATCTCATTCCCGAGATTGCCCAACGTCTCAAATTCATGATGACCGTCGGCCTCGGCTACCTGTCGCTCGACCGCTCCGCGATGACGCTGAGCGGCGGTGAATCGCAGCGCATCCGCCTCTCGGCCCAGCTCGGTTCGAACCTGCGCGGCGTCCTCTACGTCCTCGACGAGCCGACGATTGGCCTGCATCCACGGGACAACGCCGCGCTGCTCGATACGCTGGAAGCCCTCAAGCAAAAGGGCAACTCCCTCGTCATCGTCGAGCACGACGAGGACACGATGCGCCGCGCCGATACGATCATCGACCTCGGCCCCGGCGCCGGGATGAACGGCGGCCAGGTGATGGCCGTCGGCTCGCTGGCGGAAATTTGCAAGGTCAAGGAATCCGTCACCGCGCGCACCCTCTCGAATCCAGTCACCCATCCGCTCAACGGCGCCTGGCGAGCGCTCGATAAAACGACCCGCTGGCTCACGCTCAGCGAGGCCACGACCAACAACCTGAAGAATGTCACCGTGGACTTCCCGATCGGGCGATTCACGGCCATCTCCGGCATTTCGGGATCGGGGAAAAGCACACTCATGCGCACCCTGCGCGATGCCTGTCGCAAGGCGCTGGACAAAAAATCCAAACTGAACGTCGAAGCGAAACTCACCGGCGCGGAACATCTGGAAACCCTCTACGAAGTGGACCAGTCGCCGATCGGCAAGACCTCGCGCTCCACGCCCGCGACCTACATCAAGGTCTTCGACGAAATTCGCAAGCTTTACGCCCAGATGCCGCTGGCCCGCATGCGGGGCTACACGGCGAGCCGTTTTTCATTCAACAACGCCGGTGGCCGTTGCGAGACCTGCGGCGGGCAGGAGATCATCAAGATCGAGATGAACTTCCTCCCGACCAGTTATCTCCCGTGCCACGACTGCAATGGCAAACGCTACAACCCGCCCACGCTCGAAGTGCTCTTCAACGACAAGAGCATCGGCGATGTGATGGCGATGACGATGGCCGAGGCGGCGGATTTTTTCAGCGCCCAGCCGTCAATCCATCGTCCGCTCGCCCTGCTGCTGGATACCGGCCTGGGGTATCTGCGACTCGGCCAGCCCAGCCCGACCCTCAGCGGGGGTGAAGCCCAGCGGCTCAAGCTGGTGAGCGAGCTGTCGCGCGGCGTCGGCCGGGCCCAGCACTCCCGCCTGCGCAAGCAACGCGAGCCCAAGAGCACGCTCTATTTGCTCGAAGAGCCCACGATCGGCCTCCACACCGCCGACGTGCGCGAGCTGTTGAAGGTCATCCACCGCCTGGTGGATGAAGGCAATACCGTGGTCGTGATCGAGCACCACATCGAGCTCATCGCCGAGGCCGATTACGTGGTCGATATTGGCCCCGAAGCGGGAGCCGAAGGCGGCCAGCTCGTCGCGGCCGGCCCGCCCAACGAAATCGCCAGCCACCAGACCAGCCGCACTGCGCCGTTTTTACGTTCGGTTTTGCGGGCGGTCGGCGGAGGCAAGAACCATTCCCATCGCCGGAAGAATGACAAGGGCTGATTGCAGCAACAGCCGGGAGATGGATGAAGTGATGTGCCGGGTGTAAGGCTGCATCGAGCTAAAGAGATACGTGAACGAGAAAATGAACTGGGGCAGTAATCCCAGCAGCAGGAGTGGGACGGCGATTTTCCATCTTTTGGTGATGGAAAAATAAAGAACCATGAGGAAAAAAACGATCCAGGTGAGTCCCCAGCGCTCGAAGCTGATCCATTCGCTGCCCAGGTAGTGAAGAATGGGGAGCGTGCGGTCTGCATTTTGTTTGAGCACGCTCAACGTCATCGGTGAAAAGTCGGTGCGGTTGTGGGTGTGCACCAGATGGAAAAATACCAGCATGGCCGCTTTGATGAGCACGGCGGGGAAAGCCAGCCAGGCCAGGATTGAAAACGGGCGTTTGTGAATAAAGATCGCGAGGGTCGTGGCCAGCATGAAGCAGAGCCAGAGCACCATGCCATCCTGTTTGATCCAGAGGAGAAGACCGCTGGTTGCCGCAAGCAAAGGGAGCGAATCCAGCGTCCCATTTTGAAAAAACCGAAGCAGTTCCACCGTGCAGGCGAGATAGAAAACGGCCAGGGGAAAGTCGCAATATCCCGAGCCAAAGCCGCCCTCACTGTTGGTGAGAACCATGGGAATAAAAAACAGCAGCATCGCGGAACCCAACGAAGCCATTTTACTTCCCGTGAGCCGCATCACTCCATCGAAGGTCAGTAGAACCGCGGAGAGATAGAAGAAGGGGAAAATGAATCGGACCCAGTATTGGTCTGGAGCTCCAAGGCACCGGTAAACCCAGGTTTCCGTAAGGGGCAGGAGAAGTGGATAATCCTGATGAGAGGTGATTTGGAGTGGATCGCTGAAATAGGTCAAGGGCACCACCCCTCCATTGAAAAACGCGAAGCGCGCTTTTATTTCCCACATCAACAATCCATCCCAGCCAAAAGCCTGTTGGGATTGAATCCAAAAAACCACGGTTAGTTGGAGGGCCAGGATTGCAGTCAGAATGAACGTGAGGGCGGTTGGTTTCTGTCTTGCACCTGGGAACAACGTTTTTCTACGGAGAATGTTTCCACCGGCCAGGGCCAGTGCGAGGGCACCCATTCCCACCAGGGTGACAAGTGACTTGCCGGAGCAAACCCAGCCGCCCATCCACATCATCAGTGAGACACTGGCACAGCCCAGCAGCCATGAATGACCAATCAATCCCGCCAGGGAGAATTGTGGGCGACGGATCGTGAGCAGGGAATAAGTGCCCGCGCCGGCGGAAAAAATCACCACGATGGCGCAAAGGAGTTTGAGCAGATTCATCGAACAGAAGTTGGGGACTTAAAGGCGAACACCCGTGGAGCGATCCATTGCCCGTCCGGCATGCCTGGGGCAGGAGAAAATCCGCTCAGGAGAAACAGGGCGGGGGCGGACGTTGGGAGAGGGAGGGATGAGGAGGCGAGCTGATCCAGCTTGATGATCTCCACCGGTCTTGGCCAGAGCAGGTAGCGGATGATATTCGCCGTCAATTTTCCACTTCCGTCATTCGTGGGAGCCACGACGGTGACGGGAGCCGAGGGATTTTGCTGGTTGAAGTAGGCGAGCAGTTTTTCCGATCCGGCGGTCCCACAGCTTGCCAGGAGTGCGCCGTCCACACCGCAAAGAGGGCCAGTTCCATCAATCCTGCACGTCTCCGGGAGGATGATCGCGAGCTTTTCGAAACGTGGAGTCGGCAAATGAGTTTTGAAATGACCGATTCTGAATTGCTTCTTAGTCAACGGAACCTCGACATCCAGGCGTGGCAATCCATGAGATCCTGCCACCACAAATGCCAGCATCAATAAAACAATAAGGCCACGGTAGAGCGCGCTCCGCAGAAGCATCTCACCTGCTTTAGTTTAACTTCGCGAAATCTGTCAATACCACTCGACATCGAATGGCGATTCCCCTTCGATTTTCGAGATGCTTGCGTATTACCTGCACGATCTCAGTCCGTTCATCATTCAATTCGGCGAAGGCTTCGGGCTGCGCTGGTATGGCTTTGCGTATGTGATGGCCTTCGTCTGCGGCTGGTGGCTCTTTCGCTGGCTGGCGCAGCAGGGTTATTCCGAATTGAAGCCGGAAAAAGTGGGCGACTTCATTTCGCTGGCTGCCTTTTTCGGGGTGATGCTCGGCGGGCGCCTCGGGTGGACGCTCTTTTACTGGCTGCCGGAGAAAGGGCTGATGGATGTGCTCACGCATCCGCTGGATTTCTTCAAGGTGTGGCAGGGCGGCATGGCCAGCCACGGGGGCATGCTGGGGCTGATCATTTTTACCTGGGTTTATGCGCGGAGGAACAAGATTTCGTGGACCAGTATTGGAGATAATTTGTGCGTGGTTGCGCCGGTGGGGCTGTTCTTCGGTCGCGTGGCGAATTTCATCAACGGCGAGTTGTGGGGGCGGATTACCAACGTGCCATGGGCGGTGCAATTTCCAGCCGAGTTGTCCGACGATACGAGTCTGGCCGGCCAGTTGCGGGAAAAGATGAGCGACAAGCTGGGAATCACCGACAGTCCCGATGGCCTTCAATACCTCACGGAAGCGGCCCATCGCACTCCGGAAATGACGAGCGCCCTGCATGAAATCCTGCCGCCCCGCCATCCCTCGCAGATCTACGAGGCGTTGCTGGAGGGCGTGTTCCTTTTCACCGTGCTCTGGTTCCTGCGCACGCGGACGAAGCAACCGCGGGGCGCGCTCACCGGCTATTTCTTTATTCTCTACGCGATCGTACGGATCATCGGCGAATGTTTCCGGGTGCCGGATTCCGCCTGGCATGCGGGGCCGCTTTCTGCGGGGCAGACGCTCTCGCTGTTCCTGATCGTGCTCGGCGGGGTCTTCATCGCCTACGCCCGGCGTACGAAGCAGTATGAGGCGCACGATGCACTCGCAGGCGCCCAGGCTGGCTAGTGCCTTGCTTGCGAATTTTGATGAGTCCTCCCGGGGCTCGTCTTTGCGGAGGCCGTGGAAAGAATCGGCTTCTTCTTTCCACGTTGGTTCGTCTCCCCGGGCGACAGAGTCGCGCAGACAATCGCGTGCCCAGACGGAGTCTGGGCACGAGGAACCGAGCGGGCCGGCTCCTAGGCCAGCCCGTGCTCGATGGCGTAGTGCATCAGCTCCGCATTGGTGCGCATGCCCATTTTATCGAGGATGCGCGTGCGGTAGGTGCTGATCGTTTTGACGCTGAGTGAAAGCTCGGCGGAGATTTCCTTGAGTGTCTTCCCCGAGGCAATCATGCGCATGACTTGAAACTCGCGATCGGAGAGCAGCTCCTGCGGGGGCTGGGAGTTGTTACGCAGGCTGGCGGCCAGCATTTCGCCCAGCGACGCGCTGATGTAATGGCCGCCGGAGAGAATCTTTTGGACCGCGGCAATGAATTCGCTCGGATCGCTATTTTTCGTAAGATAACCCGCTGCTCCGGCGCGCAAGACGCGGACGGCAAACTGATCCTCGGAGTGCATGCTGAGCACCAAGATCGGCGTGTCAGGCTGGGCCTGGCGCAGTTGCTGCAGGATGTCGAGCCCGCTGCGCCCGGGCATGGTGATGTCGAGCAGGATGAGGTCCCACTTTTCGGCCCACACTTTTTCCAGGGCCTCGGTGGCATTGGAGGCTTCGCCGAAGGCGACATTGGCGAGGCGCGTGGCAAGGATGCGCATGATTCCCTCGCGCAGCACCGCATGGTCGTCGGTCACAAGGATTTTAATTGGCGAGGTGTCTGGCATGACAATGAAAGGTTCCGTGGAGTAATCGAATCATCAACTGGCAATGGTTTTTTCCGGGACGTCGAGCGGCGATTCTTCCCGGGCCGGAAAGCCGCTCTTAAACGGAAAGGACACCGCGACCACGGTGCCCTGGGAAGGCGTGCTCTTGAGGAAAAAGTGACCGCCCACCAGATTGGCGCGTTCCCGCATCCCTAGAATGCCGAAGGTGCGTCCCGGCTGCACGGTGGAGGAATCGAAGCCGCGCCCGTCGTCGCGGATGCGCATGGTGACGTGGTCGGGCGAGGCGGAAAGGTCGATGGTGACCGAGGAAGCCTCCGCGTGGCGCATCACATTGGTGAGAGCTTCCTGGCAGATGCGAAAAAGGGTGGTGGCCTGATCGGCGGGAAGGATGATTTCGGGGTGGCGGCAAATAAAAGTACAGGGAACGGAAGTGCGGTTTTCGAAGTCCTCGGCCAGCCATTGCAGGGCCGCGACGGCACCGAGCTCGTCGAGAATGCCGGGGCGGAGTTCCGTGCAGAGCTTGCGCACGCGGGAGATGGTTTCGTTGGCCAGCTTGCCGAGGGCGGCGATGCGCTTGCGGGTGTCGGGATCGGACTGGGGGGTGATGTAGAGATTTTGGAGTTCGATTTTCAACGCGGCGAGGACCTGCCCCAGTTCGTCGTGGAGTT
>Ga0157376_10001517_pt1 | contig 15336 bp, 14 predicted proteins | sample M45metaG_FD_121801 | JGI IMG/M metagenome (GOLD analysis project Ga0157376, IMG submission 121801) | Miscanthus rhizosphere microbial communities from Kellogg Biological Station, Michigan, USA - M4-5 metaG | ecosystem: Host-associated > Plants > Roots > Rhizosphere > Soil | place: USA: Michigan... | reverse complement strand
GTTTAGCTTTTTGACCCACAACTTTTAAATACTGATCGTGAGTATAAAATCGACGATTTGTCAAAGTACGATGAGCTTTTAGAATCCCTTTTCGATCCCACCTTTGCAATGTATTTGTGGTCTTCCCAACCAACGATCCAAATTCCTTAGGAGAATATGTGTGTTTCATGAAAATATAAAAACACATTTACATATATATATCAATAACTATTAAATACTCTTTGTATATATGCTGATAAGCTTCCATTAAAACTTCTTGAAAAGTTTGAACTAAATCCATTGACCCATAAAAATGGAACCCTATGGCATGCTTTTATTCAAGATCCCCCAGAGACATTTGGTTATGCCTATCACATAAAAAGAAATTCTTCAAAAAGTCTTTTAGAAAACATTGTAGATCCTTATGCCAAATGGATCTTAAGCGATCACAAATGGCATGCCTCTTCGCGCAAAAAAAACACTTACCAACCTATTGGAAAAGTTTTTAGAGACAGGTTTGATTGGGAAAATGACCAATCTCCTAATATTGCTAAAAAAGATTTAGTCATTTATGAAATGCACGTCAGAGGATTTACAGCTCATGCAAGTAGCAAAGTCAACACTCCAGGGACATTTAAGGGAGTTATCGAAAAAATTCCTCATCTGATTGAACTTGGCATTAATGCTGTAGAACTGATGCCTATTCAGGAGTTTAATGAAGAAGAGGCAATCAATATAAATCCCCAGACACAACAAAAACTGCATAATTATTTTGGCTATTCAACAGTGAATTTTTTTAGTCCTATGAATCGCTATGCAACTGATTCACGTATGGCCGCACAAGAACTGAAAGTACTGGTTAAAGAATTACATCGAAATAAGATTGAAGTCATCTTAGATATAGTTTTTAACCATACTTTTGAAGGGAATGAAAATGGCCCCATAGTCACATTTAAAGCGCTCGATGCACCTGCCTATTATTTAATCAATAGCGAGAATAAGTTTTTAAATTATTCTGGATGTGGCAATACATTTAATTGCAATCATCCCTATGCAAGAGAGTTTATCATCTCAGTGTTGCGATATTGGGTGATCGAATATCATATTGATGGTTTCCGATTTGATCTTGCAGCTATTTTTAATCGAGGTAAAGAGGGTTCTCCTATTGAGAATGCTCCTCTCATGGAATTACTCTCTTCGGATCCGGTACTCTCTTCTAAAAAGTTAATTGCTGAACCTTGGGATGGCAACGGCCTTTATCAGCTAGGAAAATTTGCTGCCACAGACGAGGTCTGGTTGGAATGGAATGCAAGCTTTCAAAATAGCGTACGTCACTTTATTAAAGGCTCTTCAAATTATAAAAAAAGCTTTGCAGAAGCCTTAAGTGGCAGTAGCGATATTTTCAAAACCTCACCCTCTTGCAGTATAAATTATGTTACCTCCCATGATGGATTCACTTTAATTGATCCTTTAAGTGAAAAAACATCTCTTTAAATGAAGTGGAAATCAAACAAACAGTCGAGTTGTTTGGCATTGATATCTCCAGAACTATTCTTCTTCAAGTATCACGCTTTGATCGCTTTAAAGATCCTCTTGGGGTAATAGAAAGTTATCGTTTAATAAAAAAATTTAATCCCTTAGTCCAATTAGTGTTAGCCGGCGGAGGCGCAGCTGACGATCCAGAAGGTGAAGTTATATTAAAAGAGGTTAAACAGGCAAGTTATGGAGATCCCGATATACATATTTTATCCCTTCCAGGAGATGCCCATCGTACGATTAATGCCCTTCAACAGGCTGCCACTATAGTGATACAAAAATCAATCAAAGAAGGCTTTGGCCTCACTGTTGCAGAGGCTCTTTGGAAAGGCAAACCTGTAATTGGAGGCAATGATGGTCGAAATGGGACGCAATGGAAAAGAATATGTTAGAGAGAAATTTCTAATTACCAGGCATTTGAAAGAATACCTCACTCTGATATATTCCCTTTCTCATAACCACAATGAAAGAATTGAACTGACCTAATTTAACTCACCTTACGCAAACAGAGAGGACCTTATGGACTGTTTTGCATAAGGTGAGTGATTAAGACAATTTCAGATGAGTTCTTGAGTCAAGAAATCTTAAAATGCTTAAATTAGCCCCTATGCTAATACGTAAAATTTGCATAATTTTTCCAGCCGTGATAAATTTAGATTAAAGAAGTGACACTATGCGTATCCGATTCAATAAAATAAAAAAAATTGTAACTGCTCATAAAGAACATTTAGTCCATTTGGGTACACGTCATTTGGCTATTTTTGGGTCTGCTAGTAGGGATGAGACAAAGGCATCAAGCGATATCGACATTCTTGTTGATTTCGATGCAAAGAAAGGGATCTTTGTTTTTGCTGATCTAAAATTTTTTTTAGAAGGAATCCTACAGTCCGATGTTGACCTTGTAAGCACACGAGCATTACATCCAGCTCTAAAAAAAAGAATTCTCAATGAAGCAAAACAAATTTTCTAGGGACTGCTCTTTCCGTATTAAAGATATTCTTGGAGCAATTGAAAATATAGAAAAATATATAGCTAAGATGACCTTTGCGCAATTCAAAAAAAATCAGTTAGTCATTGATGCTGTTATCAGAAATTTTGAAATCATTGGAGAAGCAAGTAACCATGTCCCAAAGTCAATCCAATCCGCTCATCCTATTATTCCTTGGAGACAGATGATCGCGCTAAGGAATTTTCTAATACACGAATATTTTGGTATTGATTTTAATACAATTTGACAAACTGCACATATTCACCTTCCTGCACTTAAAGAAAAATTAAAAGCAGTAATAACTCACAACCCATAAAAACAGGTCAAATTCAGGAGTTGGTATAATCACTCATACTCTTCTTAGGCTATTTAGGTGGAAGCCTTAATCTAGATTATACAAGACATCTAATAGCCCTCTCCGTTTGGAAAGCTAGGCTAGCTCGAGAATCTTACGAATTTCAGAGTTAGTTTTAATCTCATCAACAGTGATTGAATGGTCTGCGCCGCAATTTAAAAAGATAATAACATGTGCCTTAATATCTAGGTTTAGTATACGGGAGGCTTTTAAAAGCGATTACCCTTAGTAAAGGGGTATATCCATCCCTGTCTTTAATATTCACATTAAAGCCATATCGTTAACAAGCTGAAGCTCTATTCCTTTTAGGGAGTAGTTAACTGACCGATTTACTTTCTCTACATCTTAAAGAATTTCTTTCCCCTAAATTAAAGCGAACTATTTATTAATTGCGAAAACATTTCTAAGTATTTTTTTTGATTGTATAGTTCCTTAATTTTGAATTCTATAACACCTTCTATTTTATCTACCTCAGGAATATCTGGGTCTGAACAACTCAAAATGACTAAAGTGAAATCAAGGTTAGGAAAGTAATGATCTAAAGACTCTTTTAATTTTCTTGCTTTTGTTGTATTCCAACCATACTCGCCTACAATCTCAGGATGAGTAGAAAACGTTCTAAAAAAAAAGACCTTTCCTTTATATTCCTGAAGTTTTCGAAATCGTTCAATCCTTCTATCGTACTTGACTTTGATTGCTGACAAATATTGATTGTATCGCTCTTCTGTCATTTCAATATCAGGAAAGCGCCAGTCATGGGTAAAAATCATCCCATAATGATTATTTCTAACAGCTATTGGATGGTAGTCGTCTGAGGAAAAGCAATCTTTGTCTGTGAAGTAAGCAAAATCCTCGTCAAGAGCTCTATTGAGACCTTCATCGTCTTGGGAAAAAAGCCAGTCAAAAGGAAATGCACATTCTCTTAATTCCGCTCCTACCAAGGCTTGGGCTATCCAACAATTATTCCCTAAGCTGATAAAAATAGAATTTTTGGCAGGAAATAAATCGTCCTGGGCTGATACCTGAGCTGATAATTGACTAAAAATAAAACACAAGAACCATACAATTTTCATATACCCCCGATTTTTACATCTGAACGCCTTCATCGTTAATAGGTCTCTTGCGTAATTAAGGTTCTGCCCAGCCAAGCTAAAAGTATCTTAATATGTTCCCAATACTTAGCTTTGCACCTCTATCGCTCTCTTGAGAATCCCTCTAATTTTAGGGTTAGCAATGTCCATAGCATTCTTCTGAATGCCTTCATCATCAATAGTGATTAAAGGGTCTGCCCCGCAAGCTAAAAGCGTACTAATAAGCACCTGAATATTTAGACGTGCTACGTAAAACACATCGGAAGCTGCTTGTACTACTCTTAGTAAAGGGGTATATCCATCCTCGTCTTTAATATTCACATTAAAACCATGTTTTATTAGTAAATGTCCTGCTCGAATACTTCCCAACATTTGCCAAAATTGTATTTGTTCTGTTGCATCAAAGTCGCAAGGTGCCGCTTTACCTTTCTTTAACACATATTCCAAATAAGCTGGATTCTCATCTTTTACGACGCTGTGAAAATAAGAAAATCCACAGAAACCTAAACCTTTTATATCTGCTCCATGGTCTATCAGTAATTTAAAGACGTCTAAATTAGAGCAAAACTCTAGCAGTCTCGCTCTACATTCATTGACTTTGTTGATATCTCCCTTCTTGCGTATCAGTAACTGTGCTGCTTTTAAATTATGTTGAATAAGAAAAGTAGCAGATTTAGAAGGAGGAGCCTTACCTAGATACTCGTTAACCGCTTTAAGATTAGTAGCTCTTTCAGCTATCCACCAATCTAATAAAGGCGCGCCGCCGAATAATAAAAAAGAGAGTGGCATTGTACTGATCGCCGTAGGAAAAGCAATTGCAAGCAGCATAGTGGATACTAAAACTACTAGAGCAGCCTTTACAACTACAGTTATTCGCGAATTTAGAAGATGATCATCTACTTCACAAGAATTTTCCTTAACAGCTGGTGTTAATAGTGGAATCCATCGCCAATGACTAACATTATGATTAGGCAAAAAAACAGGACAAGCACTCATATATTTATCCTTATTTATTACGGAGCTTTATCCCTCGCTCGAGAATCTTTCTAATTTGAGGGCTAGCAATGTCCATAGCATTCTTCTGAACGCCTTCCTCATCATTAATAGTGATTGTAGGGTCTGCCCCGCAAATTAAAAGCATAATAATAAGATCTAAACGTGCAACGTCACACAATTTGGAAGCTGCTTCTACTACTCTTAGTAAAGGGGTATATCCATACTCGTCTTTAATATTCACATTAAAACCATGTTTTATTAGTAAATGGCCTGCTCCAATATTTCCCAAGTTTTGCCAAAATTGGATTTGTTCTGTTGCATTAAAGTCGAGAGGTGCCGCTTTATCTTTCTTTAACACATATTCCAAATAAGCTGGATTACGGTTTTCTATAGCTTTTTGAAAATAAGAAGTTCCAAATTTATTTATACCTTTTATATTCGCTCCATTATTTATCAGCAACTTAAATATGTCTAAATTAGAGCAATAATCTAGCAGTCTCTCTCCACGTTCATCGACTTTGTTTACATCTCCCTTCCTATGTATCAGTAACTGTACTGCTTTAAAATTGTTTCGAAGCCGAAAAGCAGCAGATCCAGAAGGAAAACGATTATTTAGATACTCATCAACCGCTTTAAGGTTAGCAGCTCTTTCAGCTATCCATGTATCCAAAGGCATGGCGCCTAGTAATAAAAAAGAGAGTGGCACTACACTGATTGCCATAGGAAAAGCAATTGTAAGCAGCATAGCGGGTACTAAAACTGCTAGGGCAGCCGCTACAACTACAGCTATTCGCAACTCTAGAAGAGAGTTATCTATTTCACAAGAATTTTCCTTAACAGCTGGTGTTAATAGTGGAAGCCATCGCCAATGACTAATATTATGATCAGGGGAAGAAACAGGACGAGCACTCATATATTTATCCTTCGAGAATCTCTCTAATTTCAGGGTTAGCAATCTCCATAGCATTCTTCTTAACGCCCTTATCATTAATAGTGATTGAACGGTCTGCCCCGCAAGCTAAAAGCGTACTAATATGCGCCTGAATACCTATGTTTCCTCTGTAATACACTTTGGAAGCTGCTTGTACTAGTCTTAGTAAAGGGGTATATTCATCCTTATCTTTAATATTCACATCAAAACCATATTCACTTAGTAAATGGCCTGCTCGAATACTTCCCAAGTTTTTCCAAAATTGTACTTGTTCTGTTGCATCAAAGTCGCTAGGTGCCGCTTTACCTTGCTTTAACACATATTCCAAACAAGCTGGATTACGGCTTTCTACAGCTTTTTGAAAATAAGAAGTTCCAAATTTATTTACACCTTTTATATCCGCTCCATTGTTTATCAGTAACTTAAACACATCTAACTTAGAGCAATGATCTAGCAATGCTCCTCTATCTTCATTGATTCTGTTTGGATCTCCATTTCGTGCTATCAGCAACTCTGCTGCTTTTAAATTACGTTGAATATGCAAAGTAGCCGATTTAGAAGGAGGAGCCTCACCTAGATACTCGTCAACTGCTTTACGACCAACAGCTCTGCCAGCTATCCAAGGATCTAAAAGCGGGGCTAAGAAACCAAGTGGCACTACAGTGATTGCAAGCAGCCTTACAAGCGGTATTATCTTGACTGCCATAGGAAAAACAATGGGACTCAACATAATGGATAATAAAATTACTAGGGCGGCCATTGCAATTCTATGTATTCGATGCACTCGCTGCGTTATAAGATCATAGTCTATTTCACAAGTATTTTTTTTAACAGCTGGTGTTAATAATGGAAGCCATCGCCAATCATTAAAATTATCTTTAGGCACAGAAAGAGAACGAGCCATATATTTATCTCCTTAACATAATTTTTTTATAAAGAGATGATACTTTACTCATTTCATATTGTCTATGTAAAAAACTCTTGTATATTAGCGAAGAATATTATTATTTCGACTAGGCTATAGCTTTCCATTTTTGAAAAATTTGAGCGGCTCCCCATACCCCCATCCCGGCTAATACCCCTGTTAATAGATTGGTTAAAATAATTAAGCTAAAAGTAGTTAGCATAATAATTAGATCAATTTTAGGCTGTCTAAACCCACGAAGAAAATGAGAGGGTTCGGCTAAATTCCAAGCCACTACCATTATAACCGCTGCGAGCGCTGGCATAGGAATATAGCCTACTAGAGAAGAGAAAAAAAGCATCACCACTAATATTGTAAGAGAGTGGATAATCCCAGCAATTGGGGTCGCGGCTCCCGAGTGAATATTAGCAGCTGTTCTAGCTATGGTCCCTGTAGCTGGAATTCCCCCAAAAATAATGGAGCCTAAATTAGCAATCCCTTGGGCTAAAAGCTCGCAGTTGGACTTATGCTTACACCCTGTCAGTTTATCCCCCATTACAGCTGATAACAAAGACTCAATCCCTCCCAACAAGGCAATGGCGCAAGCATCTGGAATCAATAGATAAGCCATTCCCCAATCAAAAGAGGGAAAAGAAGGGGTAGGGAGCCTATTGGGTATATGACCAAAGCGAGAGTATATAGACTCTACATCTAAGCCAAAACTAAACGAGATGAGGGTAGATACAACAATAGCTGTTACTCCCCATGGTAGATAATTGAAAAAGCGCTTTAAAAGCAAAATAAAGAATAAAGTGCCTATTCCTAATAGCAGAGTGATAAAATCAAAGTTGAAATGAAAAAAATGTTGAGTAAAAAGCGCCCATTTACGGGTAAATTGAAGAGGCACATGATCTATAGGTAGTCCAAAAAAATCTTTTATCTGAAGAGAAAAAACAATCACTCCTAATCCCGCTGTTAAACCTCTTATAAGAGAGAGAGGGAAATATTTAATCAAATTGCCTAAGCGGCAGAAGCCCATGAGGATCAACATACCTGCAGCCATTATAGTGGCTAAAACTAACCCCTCATAACCATGCCTTTGAACCACTCCATAGACAATGACTATAAAAGCCCCTGCAGGACCTCCAATTTGAACACGGCTGCCTCCTAATAAGGAAATAAGAAAACCCGCCACCACTGCTGTAAAAAGACCTTTTTCTGGGCTTACTCCCGAGGCTATAGCAAAAGCCAAGGTGAGTGGAAGTGACACCAACCCTACCGTCATACCAGCAAATAGATCCTGACGAAATAGCGCCCAGGTATAGCGCTCTCGCATACAAACAACTAATTTAGGTATAAAGGCCTGCCACCATTTTTCTTTCATATAGATTCACTATACTAAAAATAAGAAAATCACGCATTTTAAATAATAAATATACGCTTATCATTTAAAATTAGATACTTAATACAATATTAATAATAAATTAAATTTGACATATAAATAATAAATTTCATATTATAAAATAATAACAGGACATTACTATGAATAAACTGACTCTATTTCATGATAAGAAAAGTAAAAAATTAGTAAATAAAGAAATAAAAAGAGGAACCCCCTCATTTTCCAAGGAGACGAACCGGATGGGAGATGCTTTGTTCTTAGAGAGTGTCAAAAATCGCTATCAACCCAAAAAAAAGGCTGTTAAAATGGCCACCAGGAAAGTGAAGACCAAGCATTCTAAACGCACTACTCCAGGAGAAATTATCGGTAAGGGAGAGGCCTCTCCTCACTTTGCTCAAATAGAAGGGAGCCGCTGGAGTAAAGTCTTAACTCTACAAAATAAAGTGGGAACCAAGCGTCTCGCTAAAAAATCAAATAAATCATTGGAAAAAGCAAAAAATAGGTATCAAAAAAATCATTATAAACAAGCGAGTTAAAGATTGATGAGTATTTCTTTTGCTTTTTGATCATTTTCTATATAATTTTAGAGATGCGCATTGCCCATATATCAGATCTGCACTTTTCAAAAGTTTCTTTTCAGCTAAATCAATTTTCTTCAAAACGCTGGCTGGGAAATCTCAATCTTCTATTTTCTAGAAAAAAAGCATTTGATCAAGATCGACTGTTTGAGCTAATTCCTTTTTTTAAAGCACAAAAAATTAACCATCTGATTATTACAGGAGATCTCACCACTACTTCATTAAATAGTGAATTTGATCAAGCTTTGCAATTTGTCAAAAGGGTGGAAGAAGCAGAAATAAAAGTATGGGTATTACCCGGCAACCACGATCATTATACTAAACAAGCTTATCGTCAAAAACGTTTTTATCATTACTTCCCCTCCGATTTAAAAGAGGAGGGCGTCTTTAGAATCATTTTGAAAAAGGGTTGGTGGTTAGTCGGATTAGATACTGCCTTAGCCACTTCCCTATTATCATCTAGAGGTGATTTTAACCCCCTATTACAAGAAAAACTCACTCAAATACTCGATGACATACCAAAGAGTGATAAAATTATTATGGCTAACCACTTCTCTCTTTTTGAGAATGATGGTCCTAGAAAGATATTATTAAGATCAGACTCATTAAAAAATCTCCTTTTAAAATACCCACATATTCTTTTTTATTTACATGGCCATAGCCATCGTCACTCTGTAGCTGATCTACGCCCCAACGGATTGCCTATTATTTTAGATAGTGGAAGTGTCTCTCATAAACAAAATGGCAGTTGGCATTTATTAGATATTTCGCAAAATGAATGCCAATTAGATATTTTTAATTATTGTCCAGAGAGTGCTTGGCAAGCGTCAAAAAGATTTACATTTGGCTGGTCCACATGACTTCCGTCTGGTATGCCAAAGGTTTGCGTTTTAAATGCACCGAGTGTGGGCAATGTTGTACAGGCGGTCCCGGTTATGTCTGGATAACAGATCAAGAAATAGAGGAGATGTCTCAATTTTTAGCCCTGACACGCGAAGCCTTTTTAAAGCAATATACACGTCAAGTGGGAGAACGCATCGCCCTTTTAGAGCGCTTAAGTTTAGAAGGTAATTACGATTGTATTTTTTTAAAAAACCGCAAATGCACTCTCTATAAGGTTAGACCAAAACAGTGTCGCACCTATCCTTGGTGGAAAGAAAATTTAAATTCTCAAAAAGATTGGCAAGAAGCAGCTCAAATTTGTGAAGGCATTAACCATCCAGAGGCTCCTCTTATTCCAATAGAAGAAATTGTAAAAGTTCTAAAATCTAAATCTTAGCTGGATATTTTACACGCAAATGACGAGCCACTACTAAAATCTTAATTACTGTTTTTTTAATAATCCCCAATTCTTCAAAAGTCAACCAACATTCATCAAACTGACCCTCTTCAATTTTTTCAGCCACTAGACGCTCTACTAAATCAGTGACTACTATATCATTTACTTCATCTAGAGAACGAGAAGCGGCCTCTATACTATCTGCAATCATAATAATAGCTGACTCTTTACTACGCGGCCTGGGACCTGGATAACGAAATATCTTTTCATCTACCTTAGTAAGGTCTCCTTCCATCTGCTCTACCTGTTTACAATAAAAATAATAGGCCAAAGTAGTTCCATGATGCTCTCGAATTACATCAATAAAAATTTGCGGCAGATGATACTTACGCCCTAGAGCCTCTCCCTCTGCTACATGAGCAATCAGGACCTGAGCAGACTCTTGAGGAGTCAGCAATTGATGAATATTAAACCCCCCCAATTGGTTTTCTGTAAAATAATGAGGATTAAAAAGCTTTCCTACATCATGATAAAGAGTGGCTACCCTACATAACAACCCATTAGCGCCAATCGCGCGAGCGGCAGCTTCTGCAATATTGCCAACGACTAAACTATGTTGATAAGTCCCTGGAGCTTCTAAACTAAGACGTCTTAATAAATCGCTGTTTGGATCTGCATATTCCATTAAAGTCATATCTGTCATTACATGAAACAGCGACTCTAAAAGAGGAAGAAAAAAAACCACTAAAAGAGAGGTGGCTAACATAAAAAGAAGAGAGCCTATCATATCTGTCATCAAATTAAAATTCCAAAAATTATTCTCGATTAAGTTAAAAGCAATAATAACTGGAATACAACTGAACCAGGCTTTAGCACACACTATAAACACTTCGGTGCGTTTATGTAGACGCCTCGCACAAATAATTGTGACCACAGAAGCTATTAAATTAATCACCAAAAAGCGATCATGATCAACAGCTAGCGTCACCCCTATCACAATCGACAGAAAACCCGAAGCAAATAAAGCAATATCTGTACCAATCAAAATACAAATAAGAATGGTGGCAAGAGGCACAAAAAGAGGATAACGAATCAGATCAATAAAACTATAAGCTTGATTGATAAATATATATTCTGTGAGTTTAGCTATAGCTAAAGTTAATACAAGAACAGTCGTTAGTAGTAGAAGCTTATGTAATGATTGAAAAAGCTTCTTGTGGCGCATAGATAGATACATCACACTACAAATCGTAAAAACAGAAGACAAAAGGAGACTGCCAAAAATAGTCAAAGGTTCCAATAATCTACGCTGCTCTATTAACGCCTGTTTCATAAATTTGACGAGAGCTATATGACGGCCTGTCACACGCTCTCCTGGACTAATCAATTTTGCCCCTGCTTGAATGAGAATATAGACTGTAGGTACTTTTTCTTGTGCAATGTGCCGCAGCTCCTGTTCAGCGTCTACATCCTTTTCTAATGCCCATTTCTGATGTTCAAAATAAGAAAGAATTAAGCTAGCTGTCTCTGGATGAAACTGGCCATCAATAAAAACAGTTTTTTCCATACGCCCCCAAAATTCTTTGGGAAGTAAATTAAAAAATTGACCTTCTTCTAAACTAATAGAATAATTAGTCAGAGACGAAAATTGAAGCTCTCGCATTTTTTGCAAAGTCCTAGCATCTGTAAAATGCGCTTGTAAAAGAGCTTCTTCTAAAGCATCTACTCCTTTGTAAGCCTCCGCAAAAGTAACCGTAGCATATTTATGACGCCATTGTTGATTATGAATAAGCATATTTTCAAAATCATAACGCCGTTCTCGAACCTCAGCTTCTTCTAAACGATAGATAAAACCAATATCGCGCAATGCCTGTTCTTTTAAAATACGCGTCGCTTCTTCATCCGGAAAGGCAAAATCAACTTGACTGATAATATAGTTTTCTGCTGTCGTATTTATCACAAGCAGAGGCATACGCACTTCTCTAAAGTGTAAAAAAAGAGCTAGTAACAGAATAAAGACAATTCCAATCCCCAGGCGCTTACCCCATTCATTGTCTCCAAGCCAGCGCTGCCACCAGTCTCTTTGTGTGAAGTCTGTCAGCTCTTCTTTTGCACGATCTGTTCGCATATACCTTGAGGATACCGGAAAATTCTTTTATACTTAAACAACTTTACCTCTCTATCATTTAAAATTAATTTTTATATGATAGAAAAAAAAGAAAAAAGAGTGATATACTACTTGCATGCCTGCTTATGAAATTATTGCTCGTCGTTTTCGCCCTCAAATTTTTGCAGAAGTAGTCGGACAAGAAACTGTCGTAACTACTTTAAAAAATGCCATGAGGTTAAACAAGCTCGGGTCAGCTTATCTTTTTTGCGGACCACGTGGCACGGGAAAAACTACATTGGCTCGTTTATTTGCAAAGGCTCTCAATTGTCAGCAATTAACCTCTTCATTAGAGCCCTGTAACAGCTGCTCTTCCTGTTTAGAAATAACCTCGGGTCATTCCCTTAATCTTTTAGAAATCGATGGAGCCTCCAACCGAGGCATTGATGATATTCGCCAAATTAATGAAACGGTAGGCTATGCCCCTTCTTCAGGAAAGTATAAGATATATTTAATAGACGAAGTGCATATGCTTACAAAAGAGGCCTTTAATGCATTGCTCAAAACATTAGAGGAACCTCCCTCTCATGTAAAATTTTTTTTCGCTACTACAGAAGCTCATAAAGTACTTCCCACCATTATGAGTCGCTGCCAGCGCTTTGATCTGCGTTCTATTTCTACCCTTCTTATTAAAGACAAATTAAAGCTCATAGTCGCTAAGTTAGAAGCTCATGTCGAAGAAGAGGCTTTATCTTTAATCGCGGATCATTCTGAAGGAGCTCTACGCGATGCAGAGTCGCTACTCGATCAAATTTTGTGCTACAGCGAAGGAGTTACTACTGCAGCGCATGTAACCAATGCCTTAGGCTTAGTACCTAAGCTTCTATTTTTTCAATTAGATAAAGCGATTCATAACCATGATCTGCTCTTTGCTTTTGAATTATCTGAGAATATAGATAAAGCCGGTTATGAATTAAATCTCTTTATAGAAGCATTGACAGAACATATAAGTTCTATTTTACAAATTATTCTTGGGAAATCTCCTATTGATACCAACTATCAGCTAGCGGCTACTTTGTATACTTCTGAACAATGTCTCTATATTTTGGATTATCTCATTCATTGGCGTCAAGAAATGGCGCGCACCCCTTTTAAACGGGTGGGGATAGAAATTATTCTCCTACATCTTCTACGAAGTCGTTATAGAATCTCTTCAGATATTCTCGTTCAACGCCTTATAGAATTAGAAAATCAGCTCCCCAAAATAGAGAGCGCTCCTCTCATCCCTACAGTAAAAGAAGCTCTCCAGGTACCCCTCATAAGTACTCCTCCCTCAGTAAGAAGTCAAAAACAAGAAACCTTATTGCGATTTGCAGCAATAGAATTAGAAGCCACTCTAAAAAAGGAGTAGACCTTGTTTACGTGGATCTGGAAGATCCCCAAAAACAAGAAGTAGAGGTGCATTTGCTGATAATAAAAGGTTCTTAAACAAAATCCTGTACACAAACTAAATATTTCACTAGTATCCTCATTTTTATTTTAACAAAGAAATGAAATGTGAAATGGTACTACGCTCTTGTCCTACTGATTACCTCTTTTTTAAGAGCAGATTGGGAGCAGCTGCTCTCTTTAGAAGAAGACCCCTCTCTTTGTCATCATGTCAACGTCATCACTGGCAATCTGAACCTTTCTGTAGAAGATGGAGTGGTAGAAGGAGCCAAAAGACTTCCCATTGTACGTACCTATTCTAGCGCGGGAGCCTTAGAAAGAAGCCCGAATAATTACGATCTTTATCTCAAGAAATTACAAAATGGATGGCATATTCAAGGAGGGTGGAACTATTTCCCTCATACTAATTTATTCATTGAACCCGGTTCTCGTAAAGAGAACTTCAAAGCCTACCTACCTGAAAAAGGAGGCAATCTCATTAGCTATGCCTTTAGCCATAGAGACGATCACAATAAATATCTGATTTTTCTCAAACCTCAACCCGCCTCTAGCGCAGGACATTTCAGTGCGAGAACAGACCCTCAAAACAACCTACTACAACTAAATTTAGAAGATGGCAAAGCTCATCTCTTCCTTCCAGATGGAGGAGAACGTATATATGTAGGTCCTAAATTTAATAAATACAAAAAACGGCATTTATCTCCTCGTTACTACCACCTCATCGATGAATATACCCCCAGCAAACACAAAATTTTTTATATCTACAATGACAAAGCCCATTTACATAAAATTCAATACCTAAATCCCGCAAGCAATAAAATCTTTAGCTGGATAGAATTTCACAACACCCATCTCAAAAAGCCCTTTCAATTTCACTTAAAAACCTCCGACTCGAAACAGATTCGGTATAAAGCTACAGAACATGAAGAGAGAGAATATCTCAGCCATTGCAACAGCACTTGCAGAGCCAAAGAAGAGATCCACTATACCCCAGGGAGAAAAGGCATTGGCGCTCGGCTAGAAAACCTATCCCTAGATAACAAACTCCAATTTCAAGTCACCTATCAAAAACCCTCTAATAAAAAACAAGATCGAAAATGGCATAAACAACCTAGTAGCAAAGATTTTTCAGCAGACAAGGTCTTAACAATAGAAGCTCCAATAGGTGCTCATCATCAAATGCTCCCCATCGCTCAATTTACCTACCATGATGACTACACAGAAGTGAGAGACGTAGAACACCTCCTTACCCGCTATAGACACAAAAATGGAAAACTAGAAACTGTTGAATACTTTGATAAAGAGAATCTACTGACTCTCACGCATAAGATAGAGTATGAGGGTAGTCGTATCCAATCCAAATCCCTAACCAACGCCTCTGGAGAAGAACTCTTCTCAAAAGCCTTTCGCTACGACTCCTTAGGAAATGTCTTAGAAGAAACTCTATGGGGCAATCTCACTGGAGAGGGAAGATCCTCTTATACCAAACACTATGAATATCTTTCCCATTTTAATCTCCCTACCCTAGAAAGAGAAGAAAATGGTCTTACCTACCGCTATAGCTATAAACCCAATACCGATCTACTCACTGCAAAGCTCACCTATATAGATGACCATATCGCTGTCCGAGAATTTTTTTTCTACGATGCCGACCATCTCCTTATAGCCAACATCATCGATGATGGAACCTCCTTAGATCCAAACGACTTCACAGGTGCCTCGCAGCGTTTAATAAAGCGTT
>Ga0157376_10001516_pt1 | contig 15348 bp, 8 predicted proteins | sample M45metaG_FD_121801 | JGI IMG/M metagenome (GOLD analysis project Ga0157376, IMG submission 121801) | Miscanthus rhizosphere microbial communities from Kellogg Biological Station, Michigan, USA - M4-5 metaG | ecosystem: Host-associated > Plants > Roots > Rhizosphere > Soil | place: USA: Michigan... | reverse complement strand
TTCATCCCCGGAGGCCCCATTGAAGGCGGAGAACGGCCCCGCCTACACGCCGCCGACCTGCGGGGGCATGTTCACCGACACGCTCTGCCCCGGTCCCTTCACCGACTGGGTCGAAGAGCTCGCGGCCGGGGGCATCACGGCGGGCTGCGGTGACCGAGTGTTCTGTCCGGACGCTTCCGTGACCCGGCAGGAGATGGCCGTGTCCTGCTCAAGACCGTGCACGGGTCGAGCTACGTTCCTCCCGACTGCACGGGCCTATTCGGCGACGTCGACTGCCCGAGCCCCTTCGCGGACTGGATCGAACGGCTCGCGGCCGAGGGAGTCACCGTGGGCTGCGGCAACGGGGACTACTGCCCGGAGCAGCCGAACACGCGCGGCGAGATGTCCGTCTTCCTGACGAAGGCGTTCCAGCTGAAGTAGGGACCGGCGGCGGCAGGAGAAGTCCGAGGGCGCGTCAGCCCGTTTTCGAGGCGGCGCCCTCGAACCGCTTGAGCGAGAAGAACGGCTCGAGCGGCTTCTCTCCGAGGACGTTCCCCGCGGCGAGCTCGCCGACGGCGGGCCCCATCTTGAAGCCGTGTCCCGAGCCGCCGCCGAGGATCCAGGCGTTCGCGGCCTCGGGATGGCGGTCGACGATGTAGTGATGGTCGGTCGAGTTCTCGTACTGGCAGACGCGCGACTCGACCAGCGGCGCCGACGCCAGCGCCGGGAACCGGCGCGCGACGTAGTCCCGGGCGCTCCGCAGGCCCTCCGCCGTCGGCGTGCGGTCGCCCGACGTCGGATCGAAGGCGGGTCCGCGCGCGTCGTCCGCGATCTTGAAGCCGCGCCGCTCGTTGCCCGGAATCCCGTAGAAGAAGCGCGGGGTCTCGACCCACACGGGCATCTGCCCCTCCGAGAATCGGCCGTCGCCGGCCGGCGTGCCGAAGAAGAAGACCTCCTGCCGCGTCGGCTCGATCCGTGTGCCGAGCAGCGCCGGAAACACCCTGGGAAGCCACGGCCCGCACGCGAAAACGTAGGCGTCGGCCGTCAGTCGCGTTCCGTCCGACAGCGCGACGCCGGACAGTTGGCCGCCCGAGATCTCCCCCGGCGTCGCCTGGCCCTGGCGGTACTCGCCGCCCTCCGCGACGAGCCCGTCGACGACGTCCGCGCAGGAGCGGCGCGCCAGGAGGAAGCCGGCCTCCTTCTCGAGGAGGGCCCAGCGGATTCCCTCGAACGCGATCTGCGGGTACCTCTTCCCCGCCTCGGCGGGTGTGAGCTCGTCGTAGGAGAAGGCGAACTCCTTCAGGAAGGGCAGCGAGGCCCGCACGAACTCGCCCGCGTCGGCCACCATCCAGAGAGCGCCGGTTCGCGTGTACAGAGTCTTCTTCCAGCGATTCTCGTTCTCGTGCCACAGCTCGAAGGCCCGCCGGGCCATGGCCGTGTAGATCCGATCGCCGCCGTAGACGCCCCGGATGACGCGCGTCTCGCCGCCGGAGCTCGCCCGGGAGTTTCCCGGCCCCCAGGCGTCGACCAGCGTGACCCTGACGCCGCGGCGGCGAAGCATGAGCGCCGTCCATCCGCCGAACGCGCCGGCGCCGACGACGACGGCGGAGAGCGCTGGCGAAGGCGCCGGGACGCCCGAGCGCGCGGCCTTTGCCGCGACTCGGCGAGCCGGGAGGGCCGCGGCCAGCAGCCCTCCCGCTCCGCTCGCGAGCAGCGCGCGACGCGTGACGGTCATGCGTCCCGCGTTAGAAGTCGAACCTCGAGGCGATCCCGAACGTCCTCGGCTGGTTCACCAGGAATCCCTCGCGCGCCAGGAAGCCGCGTTCGCGGTCGAGCGAGAGGAACGCGACCTCGTTGCCGATGTTGTTGACGTAGAACGCGATGTCCCAGATGCCGTGGCGGATGCCCAGGCGCAGGTTGACGATGTCGTAGGACGGTAGCAGCGGATCGAAGATGAACGTGTTCTGGGTCAGCGGCCCGCCGATCGTCTGCCCGCCGGTCTGCTCGAACGCCAGAAGGTTGATCGTGCCGACGCCTGCCTCCTGATCGACGAGCTGGGTGTATCGGTCTCCAACGTGGTTGTAGCTCGCCGTCACGTAGCCCCACCAGGTCGGCGTGATGGGCTGCTGGTAGGTGGCGGAGAGCGCCATCTGGAACTTGGGCACGCTCGGAAGCCGGTTGCCCTCACGGATGCCCGTCGCGGCGATCGCGGCCTCGGTGCCGCTGAGCGACTGCCGCACCTCGGAGTCGTTGTAGCTCCCGGAGAACGTGACGTTGAAGTTGTTGGTCGGCGCGTAGTTCACCTCGAGCTCGCCGCCGACGCTGCGCGCCTTGGGGACGTTGAAGACGAGTCGCGAGGAGCAGGTCCCCGCGGTCACGACGGCCTGGAGGTTGTTGATGTCGATGTAGAACGCGGTGGGGTTGACCGAGAGGCGTCCGTTCAGGAAGCGCATCTTCGCGCCGAGCTCGTAGTTCCAGGCGGTCTCGTCCTTCCAGGTCGGGATGTTGCCGAACGTGACGAGGTCTTCCGCCGAGCAGAGGGGCACGAGGATCGGATCGTTGACGCCGCCCAGGCGGAATCCCTTCGACGCCTGCGCGTTGATCGTCACGTCTTCGGTCGCCTTGAAGCTCGCGATGAAGCGCGGCGCGACGCCGTCGGCCTTCGTCTCGCCCTGCTGGAGCGTGGGATTGGGGAACTCCGGCGCGAACAGTCCGTCGAAGATGAGGTTCTTGTTCTCCTTGTAGTTGTAGTAGCGCAGTCCCGCGGTCAGGCTGAACCGGTCGGTGAAGGCAAAGGTCCCTTCGCCGAAGATCCCGTACTCCTTGAGGTCGTAGTGGATGTTGCCGAGGTAAAGCTGGTCCTTGTTGGCGAACTGTCCCTTCGGAAAGCAGGCGCCGTTGGCGCAGGCGAGCGCGTTGAAGCCGTCGACGACGAGGTCCTGGTTGTACTGGCGTTCCGAGTCGCTGTAGAAGCCGCCGACGAGCCAGTTGAAGCGGTTGTCGAAGGAGACTCCCGCGAGGCGCAGCTCCTGCGTCCAGCCGCTCGCGTGCGTCTTGTCCTTCAGCGGCGCGTTCAGCGTGTAGACGTCCTCGGGGAGTCCGATCGTCCCGCCCGTGACGCTGCCCGTGAGGGCCGTCGAGTCGCGCACGACGAGGATGTCGCGGTTGTTGAACGACGTGACCGAGGTGAGACTCAGGTTCGGGCCGAAGTTGTAGACCATCTTGAGATCGCCGAGATAGAACTTGTCGGTGAACGGCTCGTCGATCTGCGTGAAGAGCTGGTTCTCGGCGAGGGTGACGGCCGGCCGCGTCGTGGTGAACGGGTTCGCCAGGATGTTGTACTGATCGAATCGGTTCCACCCGTCCATCGCGACCTTCTGGTACGTGAAGCGGGGTGTGATCGTGAAGTTCTCGGTCGGCTGGATCTCGAGCGCCGTCCGCACGCCCAGCCGGTCGCCCGAGTTGACGTTGGGACGGATGCTCAGGTCCGGTTGCACCGCATCCATCCAGCCGGCCAGGCGGTTGTAGTACGCCGCCATGCGCAGCGCCACCTTGTCTCCCAGCGGCGTGTTGAAGCCGGCCTTGAAATCGCCGCCCGTGCCGCCGCCGTCGATCGCCGCCCCGCCGACCTCGCCGAAGACCGTGGTCTGGCCGAGCTGCGGCTGGTTGCTGATGTAGCGGACCGTGCCGCCGACCGACCCCGAGCCGAACAGCGTGCCCTGGGGGCCGCGCAGGACCTCGACGCGGTTCATGTCGAAGAGGTCCATGTCCGGCGTGAAGAGCGAGAGCGAGATGACCGACTCGTCCAGGTATGCGCCCACCTGCTCCTTCACGCCCGGCTGGTCGCGGGCGATCTGTCCGGAGGAGACGCCGCGGATCGCCACGGTGCTCTGGCCGGGGCCGAGGTTCTGGACGGTGAAGTCGGCCACGTTGGCGGCGACGCCCTCGATGTCGTTGACGCCCAGCTCGCGCAGGTCCTCCTCGGTCGGCGCCGCGACGGAGACCGGAGTGCTGAACACGGTCTCCTCCCGTTTCATCGCCGTGACCGTCACGTCCTCCAGCAGCCGCAGCTCCAGCGCGAAGTCCACGGTCGTCGTCCCGCCCGAGGCGACGTTCTGGTTCTTGAAGGCCACCTTGCGGAAGCCCTGGACGTCGACCGAGACCGTGTAGGCCCCGGGCATCAGGTCGGTCATCTCGTAGGTCCCGGCCGTGGTGGTCCGGGCGACGCGCGTCACTCCGCCCTGGTTCGTCACGGAGACCGCGGCGCCGGCCATGGGCGCACCGGTGGGGTCGTGCACGGTGCCGGCGATTCTTCCCGTCCCCGACTGGGCCCGCAGGGCGCTGGCCCAGAAGACGACGGCCAGGACGAGCGAAACGAGAGTCGCGACGCGGGGTCCACGCATAAGACATCCTCCCTTTCAAAGCGAACGCCCAAAAAAGATCGGAGCCCACCGACGGGAGACTTAATGGGCCCTTAATACGACTGGCACGGGGCCCAAGTCAACCCGACCGTAAGACATCGGGCGTGACCGCGAGTCGCACTGGAACATTGCGTCGCATCGGCGGCGCATCGCGGCCACGCGAGCGAGAGGGATCAGCGCACCCGTAGAGGATCGACACAGCCCGACGAAGGAGGGAGGAGGTTCGCGCCGCGGGAGCCCGCAGCGGTCGAGCGCGTCAGCGCGAGCCGCGAGGGCGACGTGTTGGTGGAGCTGAACGGGATCGAACCGTCACGCGACGGGACCGCGGCGGTCGCTCCGCGACCGGCGGCCGAAAGGGTCTAACCGGGAGCCCTCGAGCCACCGTGAGGCTAGAACCGAGGTGCTGGCCGTTTAGTCCGCGGCGCGAGGAATCTCCGCGAGGGCAGCGGAGGACGCCTCGCGCCGCGGGAGCCGGAGCGAAGCGAGGGGTCAGGCCCGCGGTCGAGCCCGCATCCGGGCGAGCCGCGGGCCGGTGGCGAAGCCAGACCCCGAGAGAAGCGAAGGCGACGCTTGGTGGAGCTGAACGGGATCGAACCGTCACGCCTCGTTGCGCTCGGGTGACGGATCCGTCGGGCTGTTCTTGAGCGGGGGGCGCACGGCGCCCCCCGAACCCCCCACGGTCGACGGTTCGATCCGTGCAGGGTCGGCTAGGACGACTTCGAGCGAGAAATTCTTGGTGGAGCTGAACGGGATCGAACCGTCGACCTCCTGAATGCCATTCAGGCGCTCTCCCAGCTGAGCTACAGCCCCACGCGAGACGGCGGACGATAGCACGGAGCCGATGGGCCGGCCAAGTCGGGGCCGCGACCCGGGCGTCTCAGAGAAGGGGCAAGGCCGCCCAGAGACTTCCGGGGAGATCCGAGAGCAGCGCCATTCCCGCCGTCGCGATGATCGAACCCGTCTCGGTGATCAGCGCGCCTTCCACTCCCGCCGCGCCGTCGAGCAGCGCCAGGCCGGCCTTCGCGCCCAGCAGGAATGAAGCCGTCGCGTAGAGTCCCGCGCGGAACGCGGACGCGGCGACGACCGTCACCGAGGCCAGTCCGCGCGCCGGCCAGCCCGTTCGCGCGTCGAGAATGTGGTGGTACCGGATTCCGTCCCGGACGAACCCGCGCGCATAGTCGCCGGAAGTCGCCACACCCGCGTCGCTCAGGGTGCGAACGGCGAAACGGCATCGTCCTTGCCGGCGCGGATCCGCCACGCCGACCGACCACGGGCGCCCGTCGCCGCGGCTACCGACCGTGCGGACGTCGCCGGCGAAATTGACGATCGCGGAACGGATCCCCTCGCCGCGCAGGATGTTCGCCGCGCGGTCGACCGCATACTCCTTGCCGACGCCGCCGAGGTCGATCTCCATCCCGCTCTGCCGCAGGAACACGGTGCGATTGCGGACGGAGACCGCGTCGGCCCTCACGAGCGGGAGGAGCGCCGCGACCTCCTCGGTCGAGGGCAGGCGCTCCTGCTTGAAGTCCCAGACCCGACGCAGGACCCCGACCGTCGGATCGAAGCGCCCCTCGCTCATGCGGGCGAGCTCGAGCGCCGCGTTCACGAGCATCTCGGTCTCCTCGTCCACCGCCACGGGAGTTCGTCCCGCTTCGCGATTGATCTGGGACACGACGCTCGAGTCGCGATAGCGCGAGAACTTGCGCTCGATGCGGCACGCCTCCGACTCGACGGCCCTGGCGATCTCCTCCGCTCTCTCGGACCCGCGGTCGTCGACGAATTCGACGAGGCCCTCGCCTCCCATGAGGGGAAAGCGTCGACGATAGAGGACCCTCCCGGACTCGCTCTTCAATAGCGGTACTTCAGGCCTACGATGAAGGTCAGAACGTTCATGTCGGCGGCCGACACGCTTGCGGTCCCGCGCTCGCCGGGCGTGTTCGTGACGAGAAGGATCGGATCGTTGCTGTGCTGCGTCTGGAAGGTCGCGCCGACGTTGGCGCTCATCGCCTCGTTCAGCCTGTGGCTCAGCGAGAGGCCGCCGAGGAAGCTGGTGAACGGCGACAGGCGGTAGTCCGCGGACATGTACGTCTGCGGCGCCGGGAAACGGTTGGCGAAGAACGAGGCGCCCGTCTGCGTGTAGATCCGAATCTCGGGAGAGACGATCCAATCGGGGCCGAGCCGGTGGTTGTACGTCAGGTCGAGGGTGTGCGCCGAGATCGACCAGTCGTCGTTGTAGTAGCGGTAGAGCACGTTGATCGAGGCGTCCCACAGGAAGTAGTGGCTATACCGGAGAACGGCGGTGCGGCGCGAGCGCGTGTTCGGACGGTTCTCGGGGATCGTCTGCGTGGAGTCCGGCGGACCGACGGGAACGACCTTGTAGGGATCCGTGAGGTACCCCGAGAGGTTCATCAGCGAGAGCGAGAGGTCGGCGACGTCTCTCGAACCGAAGACCCAGGTCCACCCGAGAGAGAACCCGTTCGTGTTCTTGGCGAGGTTGAGATCGGCGCCGCCCGGATTGGTCTCGGGATTCTTGACGGGTGAGACGATGTCGCGCGACAGCGCGAAGCCGAAGTGGAGGGTGCCCCGCCCTCCCAGGAGCGTCCAGGAGTCGGAGGCCTCGACCCCCCGCGCCATGTAGTCGTTCTCCTTCGCGTAGGTGATGTTGACCGTGGGAAGGTTCGCGCCGAACCGCCGGCTCCACGTCAGGCCCGCGGACTTCCGGGCGTCGGTATACGACGCCTGCGGGATGTTGCCGCTCGCGGTCACGGTTCCGGACGCCGACGTCGTCACGTCGGCGGTCGGATACGCGCCCGTGGGCGATGCCCCCGAGATCGAGTCGTACCCGGCGGTGAGGCCGAGCTGACCGCCCGAGCCGAGGTCCTGATTCCAGAGAACGACGGGATTGAGGACCTGTGTGCGCCCGCCGGACTCCTTGTAGAAGAGAAACTGGACGTCGACCGACGAGTTTTGCGCGCTCGCGTCGCGCGCGGCGAACGCGCCGAGCCCGGCGGCGATCCACGGCAGCTCGCGCAGGCCGCGACGGACCGGTCCCCTCACCGGGTCGCCGTCATTCTCAGTTGCACCCGCAGCCCCCTCCCGACGGGCCGCCGTTCCCGGCCGCGCCCTCCTTGCTGGCGTGGATGTGCTCGTCGAAGAGGTGCCGCACGACGTCGCCGTCGAGGTTCATGATGGGATCCGCGAGATAGCCGCGTTGCCAGGCCTTGACCTCGCCGGTGGCTTCGAGTCCCTTCGAGACGCGAACCCCGGCGCCCGCCGGGAGCGCTCCCCGATCGAGCAGCGTCTCGACGGCCGCGTCGAGCTTCTCGTGCGTATGCCGGTCGCCGCCCTCGAAGCGCGCGGCGATGCGCCCCTCGCGATCGATCAGGAAGGTGGTGGGCATCGCGACGACCTCGAAGACCTCGCCCGCCCGGCCCGTCGGATCCCGAACGATCGGGAATGCGGCGGGCACGGCGTCGAGAAAGCTCGTGACGGCGTCCGTGTCGTCCTCGAGCGTCAGACCCAGCACGCTCACGCCACGCGCGCCGTACTTCTGAACGAGCGAATTGAAGAAGGGGAAGCTCGACCGGCACGGAACGCACCACGAGGCCCAGAAGTCGAGCACGACGATGCGCCCCTTGAGCGATTCGAGCGAGATGGGCTTTCCCTCGAACGACTGGATGCGGAGGTCGGAGGGAATCTCCGCGGCGCGCGCGGAAGGCGGCGCCGAGGCGAGCGACAGAAAAGCCAGGAGCAGCGCGACTTTCCGGCCACGCAAGAACCTCGCGCCCCTATCCATCCCTCGCATCGGCTATCCGACGGCGTCCTGTTAGAGCAAACGCATTGCCAGGCTCGAACGTGTCACCACTCGCGTAATTTCCCGTGACGCGAGCAGTTGGCGTCGCCGGCATCGGGCAGGCGCTCCGGTACGCGACCTCGAAAGAGGTCACGCCGTCACCGCGTGGGGACTCGGCGTCGCCGACGAAGGAGCGGGATGACGCCGTCACGACGAGGCTCGCGTCGAGCGGGATCCGGGACGGAGGAAAGCACTGCCGCTGGTTGCAGGCCTGGAAGGAGATCGTGCCGGTGAGAGACACCTTCTCGCCGGCCTCTGCCGGCAATGCGAGCTCGGTCTCGAACCGGACGGTTCCCTCGTAGACGAGCATGGGCGTGTCGGCGAACTCGAAACGCCTCTCGACGTGCGGCGGGTAACGCACGGGCGCGAGGGTTCCCGCCGCAGCCGTCAGCTTGACGTCGGTCGGAATCAGGAACTTCTCCGCCGGCGTGTGGCTGTTCACGTGCCAGCCGGCCCCAACGGACATCTCGACCACCACGGGGACGCGCGACCCGCCGGCGGCGCTCTCGGGGACGATGAGTCGCGCCTGGACGTCGGGCTTCTCGGCGCGGAGGGGAGGCGCGAGGAATACGAGGAGAGCCGACCCCGACAGGATAGCCGGGCCGAGGACGCGTGCAGGACGCAATGGAACGACCTCTCCTTCTCCCGCGGAGAGAACCGGAACTCCGAGGGAGGCTATTCCGTCCGAGGCAGCCTCGAGCGTGCCCCCGCCCGGAGCGCAGGCGCGTAAACCCGACTCCGCGCCCGGCGTCTATCGCTTCAGGCCCGGCGCGGAGGACGTCCGGGATCGAGCGCCTTTCGGGACTCGCCCAAATCCCGATCCGGCTGCGCGCTGGCGCTTGGTCCGACTCCTCCGCGGCGGGTGTCCCCGCCCGTCACCAGATCTGAGCGGCCGCTCCCCCGCCCGTATCGCCGCCGCCTCCGCCGCCGGCCTTGCCGCAGGCGAACGCGCGGCTGAACTCCGGCGTGTCGGCCGTGGGCCCGCGAACCCGGAAGGGAGCCGGGGAGTGCGGATCCGTGGCGATCATGACGCGCAGGCTCTCCGGCGTGGCGTTGCGGCGCCAGCCCTGCGCGTAGGCGATGAAGAACCGCTGGTCCGCGGTGAAGCCGTCGATCTTCTCGGGCGCGGGCCTGCCGGCCAGGGCCTTCTGCAGCGCGAGGTACGCGATCTTGAGGCCGCCGATGTCGGCGATGTTCTCGCCCAGCGTCAGGTCGCCGTTGACGTGGAGCGCGTCCACGGCGACGTAGCCGGAGTACTGGTTCGCGATGGCCTTCCCGCGCTCCTGGAAGTTCCGGACATCCTCGTCGGTCCACCAGTTCTTGAGGTTCCCGTCGGCGTCGTACTGGCGGCCCTCGTCGTCGAACCCGTGTGTCAGCTCGTGGCCGATCACTCCCCCGATCGACCCGTAGTTGGAGGCATCGTCGGCCTGGGGGTCGAAGAACGGCGGCTGGAGGATGCCGGCCGGAAACACGATCTCGTTCAGGGCCGGGTTGTAGTACGCGTCGACCGTGGGCGTCGTGATGCCCCACTCGGTCCGGTCGAGCGGCTTCCCGATCTTGTCGAGATTGCGCTGGAACTCGAACTCCTCGGCCTTCCGCACGTTCGCCAGGTACGATCCGCCGTCGACTCTGAGACGCGAGTAGTCGCGCCACTTGTCGGGATAACCGACCTTCACCACGATCGCGTCGAGCTTGTGCAGCGCCTGCCGCCGGGTGTCCTCGCCGATCCAGTCGAGCGTCCGGATCCGGTCGCCGAGCGCGGCCTTGAGGTTGATCACCATCTCGCGCGCCTTCGCCTTCGCCTCCGGCGAGAACGCGCGCTCCACATAGAGCTGCCCCAGCGCCTCGCCGAGCTCCGCGTCGACGGCGGACAGCACGCGTTTCCAGCGCACGCGGAGCTCCTTCTGGCCGAACAGCTCTCGCCCGAAGAACGCGAAGTTCTCGTCGACGAAGGACGAGCTCAGGAACGGCGCGGAGGAATGGAGGACGCCCCAGCGCAGGTACGTCTTCCACTGCGCGAGGGGGAGATCCTTCCCCATGGCGCCGACCTCCCGGACGAACTCGGGCTGGTTGACGTTGAGGGCGGCGAGCGCGCCGGGCTCGGTCAGCCCGACTGCGGCGAAGTAGGACTTCCATCGAAACCCCGGCGCGAGCCGGGCGAGCTCCTCCGACGACATCCGGTGGTACAGCGCGTTGGGGTCGCGCTGCTCGACGGGCGTCATGGACTTCTTCGCGAGACGCGTCTCGATGGCCAGGACCGTGCGCGCGTTCGCCGCCGCCGCCGCGGGCGAGTCGCCCGCCAGCGTGAACATCCTCGCGACGTGCGCCTCGTACTTCCGGCGCAGCTCCTTCATGGAGGAGTCGTTGCTCAGGTAGTAGTCGCGGTCCGGCAGGCCGAGACCGCCCTGGTAGAGCTCGGCGAGAAGCTCCGTGCTGGTCTTCGCGTCCTGGCCCACGAAGAGGGCGAACGCCGTACCCGTGCCCACGCGGTGCAGCCGGCCGATCTCGCGCGCCAGCGCATCGGCGTCGCCGATCGCCGCGATGCGGGCGAAGTCCGCCTCGAGCGGCTTGCGGCCGTCCTTCTCGATGCGCGCCTCGTCCATGCCCGAGCGGTAGAACGCGCCGACCCTGCCCTGCGCGGAGTCGAGACCGGCGGCGCGATCGGCGCCCGCTTCTTCGAGAATCTGCTTCAGGACCCGGAAGTTCGCCTCCTGCAGCTCGCTCCCCGCCCCCCAGCTCGCGCGGTCGGCGGGGATCGGATTGCTCGCGAGCCAGGTCCCGCTGGCGTACAGGTAGAAGTCCTCGCATGGGGAGATTCTCGTGTCCATCTTGGAAGGATCGATTCCGCGGGGCGCGTCGAGCGCCGTCAGCGGCGGGGCGGAAGAGAGGGCCGCGAAAACGAGTCCGAGCGCGAGCCGCGTCGCGCGGAGAGCCGAACGAACTTCTGGCGTCATGGCATCACCGTCCTTCGGGGGTGTGTACGCATCCGCCGGATCCGGGTTTTCCGCCGAAAGTCTCCGGGAGGCGCGGGTCGGACACGCGGACGGCGGATTCTCGGCCCGATCTTGGAACCTCGGTGGCATAATGGATGGACAAACGGCAGTCATGGCACCGGATCCAACGGCCCCCCGCTCGGCCTCGCGGGGTGGCGAAATGGGCGAAATGCTGCGGATTCTCGTCGTCGACGAGAGCCCGCGGGATCGCGAGTTGATTCGGGCGCTGCTGCGAAACGCGATCGGGAACGTCGAGGTCACCGAGGTCGCCGAGCCCGCCGACCTCGAGTCGCACGTCGCGGGCGGCCGCTTCGACGTGGTCCTCGCCGACCATCGCCCGAGCTGGGTGGACGCCTTCCACCTGCGCGAGCGGATCCGCCAGGACTACGCGTACGTGCCCGTGATCCTCTGCACGGGAACCGGGAGCGAGGAGCTCGCGGTCGCCGCCATGAAGGCGGGCTTCGACGACTACGTGCTCAAGCACCCCCACCACTTCCCCCGGCTCCCCTCGGCGATCCGCTCCGCCCTCGAAGAGGCGACCCGCCGCCGGATCGCCCATGAGGCGGAGACGCGCTACCGGACGCTCTTCGAGGGAGTTCCGGTCGGCCTCTACCGGGCCACGCTCTCGGGACAGATCCTCGACGCCAACCCCGCGCTGCTCCGCCTGCTCGGCTTTTCCTCGCGCGAGAGCCTCATGGCGGCCAACCTCCGCGAGATCTACGCCGACCCGAAATCGCGCCGCGCCTTTCTCGAGCGCCTCGACAAGGAGGGCGAGGTCCACGACTTCGAGCTCTCCTGGAAGCGCTACGGCGGACAGATCATCACCGTGCGCAAGAACGCGCGTCCGGTGCGCGATCCGTCCGGGCGGCTCCTCCACTACGAGGCGTCCGTCGAGGACATCACCGAGCGCCGCCGCGCCCGCGAGGAGCTCCTCGAGTCGAACCAGTTCCGTCAGGAGATCATCTCGGGGGCCGGCGAGGGCATCGTCGTCCTCGACCGCGAGCAGCGCCACATCGTGTGGAACGGCTACATGGAGCGGATGATCGGCCTGCCCGCGGATCAGGTCCTCGGCCGGCGGACCCCGGACCTCTTTCCCTTCCTCGAGAAGCAGGGCGTCATCCGTTTGATCGAGCGCGCCCTCGACGGAGAGACCACGCACTCGGACGACGTCGCGTATACCCAGCCGGGGGGCGGCCGCGGGTTCGCGGTCTCGACGTACAGCCCGCACCGCAACGCGGCGGGCGAGATCGTCGGCGTGATCGGTCTGATCCGCGACGTCACCGAGCGGCGCCGCGCCGAGCAGGCCCTGCGCGAGAGCGAGGAGCGCTTCCGCAACATGGCCGACGCGGCGCCCGTGATGATCTGGATGGACGACGCGGCGGGCAACAGCGTGTACTTCAGCAAGCCCTGGCTCGACTTCACCGGCCGCACCCTGGAGCAGGAGTTCGGCAAGGGCTCCCGCGGCGGCATTCATCCCGACGACCTCGCCGGCTTCGTGACCGACTACGACCGCGCGTACGCGGCGCACACCGCCTTCCAGACGGAGTACCGGCTGCGGCGCCACGACGGCGTGTACCGTTGGATCCTCGAGACCGCGATCCCGCGCTTCACGCCGTCCGGCGAGTTCGAGGGCTTCATCGGGTCCGCGCTCGACATCACGGACCGGCGGCGCGCCGAGGAGTCGGTGCGCGAGAGCGAGGAGCGTTTCCGGTTCATGGCCGACGCGGCCCCGGTCATGATCTGGCTCGACGACGAGGACGCCCAGGTCACGTACTTCAGCAAGCCCTGGCTCGACTTCACCGGACGGCCGCTCGAGGCCGAGCTCGGCCTCGGCTGGTGCGACGGCGTGCACCCGGACGATCTCTCGCGCATCCGCGCGATCGAGTCGGAGGCCCGTCCCGGGCGGCGCCCCTTCCAGATGGAGTACCGCCTCCGCCGGCGCGACGGCGAGTACCGCTGGATCTTCGACGCGGCGCACCCGCGCTTCACTCCCTCCGGGACCTTCGCGGGCTACATCGGCTCCTCGATCGACGTGACGGAGCGCCGGCGAACGGAGCAGCAGGTCCGCGCGCAGCACGAGTTCCTGCGCCGCGTGATCGACGCGGACCCGAACCTCGTCTTCGCCAAGGACTGGAACGGCCGCTTCACGCTCGCGAACCACGCGGTCGCCGAGCTGTACGGCACGACCGTCGAGAACCTCGTCGGACGGACAGACGCCGACTTCAACGTCAACCCGGCCGAGATCGAGCGGTTCCTGCGCGACGACCGCGAGGTCATGCAGACGGGGAAGACGAAGCTGATCGTCGAGGAGCCGGTGACCGACTCGCGCTCCCGGATCACGCGGTGGTTCCAGACGATCAAGGTCCCCCTCGCCCCGGCGGGCGGCGGACGCCAGGAGGTCCTGGGCGTCTCCACGGACATCAGCGCCCGCAAGCGGGCGGAGCGGCTGCAGTCCGCGCTCTACCGCATCGCGGCCACGGCGAGCTCCGCGGAGGACATCGACGCGTTCTACGTCGCGATCCACGGCATCGTCGGCGAGCTGATGTACGCGAAGAACCTCTACGTCGCGCTCTACGACCCGGGCGCCGACCTCCTGTCGTTTCCCTACTGCGTCGACGAGGCGGATCCGACGCCCGCGCCGAAGCGCCTCGGGAAGGGGCTCACCGAGTACGTCCTCCGGACCGGCCAGCCCCTCCTCGCGAGCGACGACGACTTCAACGCCATGGTCGAGCGCGGCGAGGTGGAGCTCGTGGGCTCCTCGTCCGTCGACTGGCTGGGCGTGCCCCTGAAGCGCGGCGGCACGACCTTCGGCGTCCTCGTGGTCCAGAGCTACGACCCGCGATTCCGCTTCGGCGAGGCGGACAAGGAGATGCTGACGTTCGTCTCGCAACAGATCGCCGTCGCCCTCGAGCGCAAGCGCGCCCAGGACGCGATCCGCGAGTCCGAGGAGCGCTACCGGCTGCTCTTCGAGCGCAACATGGCCGGGGTCTACCGGACGACGCTGGCGGGCCGCATCCTCGAGTGCAACGAGGCCCTGGCGCGCATCTTCGGCTACGGCTCCCGCGAGGAGCTCCTCGGCCGCGACATCCGGAGCCTCTACCCCTCGGACGAGGACTGGCAGAGTTTCCGCGAGGCCCTCCTCCAGTTCCGCAACCTCACCAACTACGAGCTCCAGGGCGCGCGCAAGGACGAGAGCGCGGTGTGGACGCTTCAGAACGCCGCCCTGCTCGCCGACGAGGCCGCGGGGGAGGTCATCATCGAGGGCACCGCCACCGACATCACCGAGCGCAAGCTCCTCGAGGAGCAGCTCCGGCAAAGCCAGAAGATGGAGGCGATCGGCCAGCTCGCGGGCGGGATCGCCCACGACTTCAACAACCTGCTGACCACGGTCATCGGCTACAGCGACATGGCGCTCCGCCAGCTCTCGGAGCGGGATCCGATCCGGGCGGAGATTCAGGAGATCCAGCGCGCCGGCGAGAAGGCGGCGAGCCTGACCCACCAGCTGCTGGCGTTCTCGCGCAAACAGGTCTTCGCCTCGAAGCTCGTGGACCTGAACGCGCTCGTCACCGAGGCCGTCCCGACCCTGTCGCGGCTGGTCGGAGGCCACATCCGCATCGTCTCGCACCTCGATCCCGCGGTTGGCAGCGTCCGCGCGGACCCGGGCCAGCTCGAGCAGGTGCTCCTGAACCTCGTCGTCAACGCGCGCGACGCGATGCCGGACGGCGGCACGCTGACGATCCGGAGCCTCAACGCGGACGTGGACGCGGCCTCCTCGCGCCAGCACTTCGGCGTCGCGCCCGGCCACTACGCCGTCTTCACCGTCGCCGACACGGGTGTCGGAATGGACGCGGACACGCAGAAGCGCGTCTTCGAGCCCTTCTTCACGACCAAGGACCGGCCTCGGGGGGTCGGGCTCGGCCTCGCCACGGTCTACGGCATCGTCAGCCAGAGCGGCGGGCAGGTCTTCCTGTCGAGCGAGCCCGGACGCGGCGCGGTCTTCTCCGTCTATCTCCCGCGCGAGGGCGCGCCGCGCGCGTCCAACGAGACGCAGCCCCAGCCGCCGCTCCACCCGACCGCGCAAACGATCCTGCTCGTGGAAGAC
>Ga0157376_10001513_pt1 | contig 15355 bp, 10 predicted proteins | sample M45metaG_FD_121801 | JGI IMG/M metagenome (GOLD analysis project Ga0157376, IMG submission 121801) | Miscanthus rhizosphere microbial communities from Kellogg Biological Station, Michigan, USA - M4-5 metaG | ecosystem: Host-associated > Plants > Roots > Rhizosphere > Soil | place: USA: Michigan... | reverse complement strand
GGCGTCTAGCGTTTCGTTATATGCATGTACTCACGACACAGATGACGCAGACCGGAGCTTGCAGCAGGCATCACAAGGTCGAGCAACAGATATGTCGCTGGCTCCTCTTGCGGCTGGACCGGATCACATCAGACGAACTTACCGTAACCCAGGGAGAGCTCGCACATTTACTTGGTGTGCACCGGCAATGCGTCGTTGCAGCCATTAAGAATCTGCAAGCCGCTGGATCAATAACGCACAGCCGCGGCAAGATCACTGTTACAGAACGGTCTCGGCTGAGATTATTGGCTTGCGAATGCTATGGCGTGATTAGGCAAGAGATCGACCGCCAATTCCCGGAAAAAACCGCGGTCGGTCGATCGGAGTCAACTTTCAAAATGCCCGGCACCCGCCCTGCCATACCGCCACCGTTTACGGATCTACGGGGGATTCGCATCTGACGGGCCGCTACTACTGCTAGGCAGCCGCTACCGCCTAGTGCTACTGGACAGAGCCGGCCTGGACGTTCACCTCATCTACAGAAGGAAGGTTCCGGCTTTTCTGCTTAGGTCGCACGCACGAATGGGCAGGCGCAGCCGTCAATTCGTGCTCCATCGCCACCATCGCGGCCCGATTCAACATGCGGCGCGGGCGTCCTCAGTCGCTTGCTCAAAGCGTCGACATTCTTTACACCGTTCGCGAGCTACCCATGTTAAGTGTTTGTTTATAACATGCGGGAACGCTGCTTGCTACACTCTGGCCTGCCATGCCGTAAACTCCGGCCCACCAACGAATCGCTCGGCCTTGTTTCCCTTGTAGAGGACTTTCGGATGAGCCGCTTCCGCTGTCGGGTCTGCAATAAGCAGATGAACGACGTGCCCGCTGCGTGCCCCGATTGTGGGTATAAGCCACGACACATCGATTACGCGGTGGTCGTTTTGACATGCACGTTGTTCGGAGCGGCCCTCACCGCCATTTTATGGTTCCGCGGCGTCTACGAGAACGGCATCAGAACAACGCGTCCGGAGCCGACGGCATCAGGTAATGTCGGTAACAACGCTGCAATTGCTAGTGTTGCAGGCTGCTTTGAAGCGAAATCGAGTGACTTGCAGCCGCCGATCGAGTTGCCAGGGCCTTGCGCGCCAGTTAATGGAACTCCACTTCATGGCGGTCTAAAGGGCAAGCCTTTTGACGGCAATGACATCGAGTCTGCTATCGGAGTTTCGAACCAGGGCCGTTAGTACTTACTACTTGAAGCCGGTCGCAACCAAATGCGACGCGGACATCTCGGACATGCGCGCACTAAGCTACGTCTGCGAAGAATTTTAGCTGATCGCTGCGTATAAAAAACGGTACCACAAGTGCCGTTTTGTTTGTCGCAGGCCGCCGGCGCTATAGACGGTGCAAAAGCTTTCGTCCTCCATTCAACAAGCGCCCTCGCCGGAGACAACAACTTTCACCGTTTTGAACAGAATTAATAGGTCCAGAAAAAGCGTATGGTTCTTTACGTAATATAAATCGAACTGCAATTTGTGAAGCGCGTCTTGTGGGGTACTGCCATATTTGTATCTGACTTGTGCCCAGCCGGTGATGCCGGGCTTAACGCTATGGCGAGCGGCGTAAAAAGGAATTTGACCTGCCAGTTGTTTCACGAAGAAAGGCCGTTCGGGGCGCGGCCCCACGAAACTCATGTCCCCGTTGATCACATTGAAGATCTGCGGAAGCTCATCTATGCGCGTGCGACGCATTAACTTCCCGATTGGAGTGACTCGCGCGTCGTTTGCCCTCGCCCACTGTGGTGTGCCGCTCGCTTCAGCGTCAATGAACATGCTGCGAAACTTGATAACGTTGAATGGTCTGCCATTCTGCCCAACCCGTTCTTGGCGATACAGAATCGGCCCGCGACTGCCGAGCGCAACTGCAGCTGCTACCATAAGCATTAAGGGGAATGTGAAACCAAGCAACACAACCGCGGACGCTATGTCGAACACTCGCTTAACGAAGCTCCTTACCTGGTCTTGCCTGAAGCCTTCCCCGTAGATCATCCAGCTCGCACGCAACGTATCAACCCGCACTTCACCGCTAATACGCTCAAAGAACGTCGACTGTTCTATGACCCTCACCCCTGCGAGTTTGCAGGTTAGCAACTCACTTAACGCTGTGGCGTCGCCACGCCGCTCCCGCAACGCCACAATGATCTCGTTCACGTTATGACGCTTTACTGCATCAACGATTGAGCCGCTATTGCGCAGGACACGTTGATGTGGAACTGCAACTTCATTGCCTTTCATCGGAAAAAAACCGATTATCTTCATGCCGTGATGCGCTGAAGCGCTGACTGCTCGATCTACCGCAGCGGCGTCAGGTCCGGCACCAATAACCATGACTCGGTACGCGAACGAGCCTGCACTTGCACGGTTCATCACAACCGCACGCACGAGGAGAATGCCGCTTAGAGCCAACATATTGTTTAGCGCCAGCGAGTCAAGGAACGCCGCATCGAAGCGCATCCAATTGAATGCTGCGTATAGCACCGGAAATCCGACTAGGAAAGCGAACATAAACTGGGCAGCAGCGCGGCTGAAATTTCGCGGTTGATCGTGTCGATAAGCACCGACAGCGGTTATGATGGCCATCATTGAAGCCACAAATATCAACGCTGGCCACAGGAAGTTCAGATCCGCTACGGCGACAATGGGACGCTGGATCATTATGCCGACGACAATGGCGCCGAAAAGCAAAGTCGCCTCCGCCGTCATGTGCACGAGTGTCTTTGTCGAGAAATAATAATTAAAGAGACGGACCATATCAGTGCCGTCTACCTGGCGTAAATTCGGCGATGCGACGTCGCAACCAGATGCAGATAATTGTGCTGGAATTGCTACAGGTAAAGTGCGCCGGGGCGGTGTTGGAAGAGAACGTTCGTGGGCCGTTTGGCAGTGCGTAAACGTGCGCGAGATTTGTAGTTCCCATCTTTGTTTCTTCCATTTTTTGGTGCCCGATGGTACCTCGCATCCGCCCGATACAATGTACATTTTTGTACACTCGCCAACGTTCGAAGCAGTGCGTGGCAATTGCGGCCGCTCAGTCGTAATCGATTTGAGTTGCATCCGTTTGGAATGTAAAACTGTGACAAATTTGGCAGTCGATACCTGCTATCGCCCGTCAACGGGAGACTCGAGTATGAGAATATCGTGCACCATTGTCGGAGCGTTAAGTTGTCAATACGGATATGTTTTTACTTCGTGCCAATGTGTGATCAACATCGAGTTGACAAAGGACGGCAACCAGTTAGGAGACCGCAATTGGTCATTATTCAACTAAGAACACATCCCTCGGCTGTTGCAAAATTACACCCGCTGTACCGCTGGATAAATGACTGTGAGATTTCTCGAGGCAAATGACCATCGCCAGCAAGCGTGCCTGCTTACGACGCTCAGCAGACGATGGGCTAGTGCACGAATCGTTGCGCCGTCTTACATCTCGCAGCGAGTGACCGCATGACCAGCGTGGGACCTACGATACCGAGCGTCGCTGTATGGGCTTATCTCGTGGCGGGCATAGGATTTGGCGCTTTCGCTATTCAACTGTGTATCGGGTCTAGGGGTGGCTACCGCGGTCGCCTCGTGTTGGCGGCGGTGGCAAGTAGCAGTGTCTGGGCGTTTTCCGCCGCAATTTACGCCTACTCGGGACAAGTCTTGGCGATAATGTCAGCGGGTCTGTTCGACACGTTGCGAATGTGCGTTTGGTGCGCATTCCTGCTGTCCCTGCTGACTTCCCATCATTCGATGCGCGAGACCAGGCTTAACACTTGGCTGGCGTCAGGCATTGGGCTTCTCGCCTTAGCCCGATTGATTTTCGAAGTATGGCCGGACTTTGGCGTCGGCCTCCTTGGAAAAGACAACCGAATCCAATTCGGGCCGATGCTGGCGCTCGCAGTTGTCGGCCTGCTGCTAGTGGAACAGGTATTCAGGAATATTTCGTCGCAAGCACGCTGGAGCGTCAAACCCTTGTGCCTTGGCTTGGGCGCCGTTTTCTGTTTTGACATGTATCTGTGTGCCGACGCTTTTCTCTTCAACCGCGTCAATCCAGATCTGTGGGCGGGGCGCGGCATCGCAAATATGCTGGTTGTCCCGCTGATCGCCGTGTCAGCCGCCCGCAACAAAGGCTGGGCTCTCGACATTGCGATATCCCGCCAGGTTGTGTTCCATTCCACGACTTTGTTTTCGTCCGGGATTTATTTGCTCGCAATCGCCGGAGCCGGCTATTACGTTCGATATGTCGGTGGAACTTGGGGGGGCGCGTTACAGGTTCTTTTCTTGTTTTTAGGCCTGTTGATACTTAGCTTGCTCGTCTTTTCAGGCAGTGTGCGGTCTAAGTTTCGCGTGCTTGTGAATAAGCACTTCTTTAGTTACCGATATGACTACCGGGAGGAATGGCTACGATTCACCAGCGCGTTCGCGTCCGGAGATGCGCAGATGACAACCGCCGAACGTGCCATACAGGCTTTGGCTGATTTGGTCGAGAGCCCGGGAGGTGCCCTATGGTGGGCAGAAGGCCCGGGTCCGCTAAAGCAGGTCGCACGGTTGAATGCTCCTGTGACACATGACGACGAGCCAAGAGACGGCATGCTTTGTACTTTCCTTAGTAACACCAAATGGGTGATTGATCTTCGGGAGCGACATGAGCAACCGGAAAAGTACAACATTACAATGCCTGCTTGGCTTGATGCAATGGCTAATGCATGGCTCGTTGTCCCGTTATTTGCAGACAACGATCTTTTCGGCTTTGTCGTTTTACTCAAACCCCGGGCGAAGGTTGACGTTAATTGGGAGGTGCGGGATCTGCTAAAAACGGCGGCGCGCCAGGCAGCTAGCTACCTCGCACATATGCACGCTGCTGAAGCGCTCCTGGAAGCAAAGAAGTTCGAGGCTTTCAACCGCATGTCCGCATTCGTCGTGCATGACGTTAAAAACCTGGTAGCACAATTGTCTCTGCTTCTAAAGAACGCAGAAAGACACAAGCATAATCCTGAGTTCCAAAATGATATGTTGATGACGATAGACAATGTCGTAGAGCGCATGAAGCACCTGCTGCTGCAGCTGCGTGTAGGCACGGCGCCCGTCAATCAACCCGCTCCTGTCGATCTTGCTCCCATCGTTGACCGAATTGCACATTCCAGGTCTGGCCAGAAACCGCTAGTCACTGTCGAATGCGGCGCTAAGATCCACGTCATGGGCCATGCCGATCGCATAGAGCGCGTTATCGGTCACCTTGTTCAGAATGCTATCGACGCGACGCCCAGAGAAGGTAAAGTGTCGCTTAGACTGATATGCAACAATGGTCAGGCAATCGTTGAGGTAAAGGATACGGGCCACGGCATGAACGAGGCGTTCATTCGCGAACGATTGTTCAAACCGTTCCAAACTACTAAAGCGGCCGGCATGGGGATCGGCGCGTACGAGAGTTCGCAATACATTCGGGAGATCGGCGGCAAAATCAGCGTCGATAGTCAAGAACGGGTCGGCACGGTGGTAAGAATCGAGCTACCGGCGAATCCACTCAAGATAGACTTTGCGCCCGAGTCGCGGGAAGAGGTATGACTGATAAAAAGCGCACGCTGATGATAGTCGAGGACGACCCTGCACTGCTAAAGCAGATGCGCTGGGCGTTCGACCAGTATGAATCCGTAGTGGCCAGCGAACGGCAAGGTGCACTTACACAGTTTCGGCGACATGAGCCTGCAGTGATTACCATGGACCTTGGCTTGCCGCCCGATCCGGATGGCGTCACTGAAGGCTTCACTCTGCTGGCCGAACTTCTCGACTTGGCTCCAGACACGAAGATTATCGTGCTCACAGGCCAGCAGGATAGAGAAAATGCTATTAGAGCGATCGGAGCGGGAGCTTACGATTTCCTGGCGAAACCGTTCGAGCCGGACATGCTTTCGCTTACCATCGATCGCGCTTTTCGGCTGCACGACCTACAGCAGGAAAATCGGCGGCTCGCCAACGTACAGCAAGTAAGTGCTCTGTCCGGGATTTTGACGCGCGACCCCGAGATGCAGCGCATATGCCGCGTGGTCGAAAAAGTGGCCGGCACAAACGCCACCGTAATGTTGTTAGGAGATAGTGGTACGGGTAAAGAGCTCTTGGCGCGTGCCGTGCACGAGCTTTCCCCCCGCCGGCATCAGCGCTTCATTGCGATTAATTGCGCAGCAATACCTGAAACGCTGTTGGAAAGCGAACTGTTTGGATACGAGAAGGGTGCGTTCACCGGTGCCAACAAGCTTACCCCTGGAAAGATCGAGACTGCCAACCGAGGAACACTCTTCCTCGATGAGATAGGGGATCTACCGCAACCGCTGCAGGCCAAACTGCTGCGTTTTCTGCAGGAACGCGTAATAGAGCGGGTGGGCGGCCGAGAGGAAATTCCTATAGACGTGCGAGTGGTATGCGCTACTCACCAGAACCTCAAATCACTCATCGCTCAAAATCGTTTTCGGGAAGACTTGTTCTACCGCATCGCCGAAATCGTTGTTAACATCCCTCCGCTCCGTGAGCGTAAAGGCGATGCGGCGCTGGTGGCACACGCCTTCGTGCAGCGTTTTAGCAGCGAGCACAAGCGCGCATCTCTCACTCTCACCCAAGACGCGATAGATGCGATAGACACCTATGAGTGGCCAGGCAACATTCGCGAACTCGAAAATTGCATAAAGCGCGCGGTGATCATGGCCGACGGTTCGCGAATTACAGCCAGCGATATTGGAATCGAAACGGATCAAAAAGATGCAGAGATGTTGAATCTACGCCAAGTGCGTGAAGACGCCGAGAAGCGCATCATTCTGCGCGTACTGGCAAGGGTCGACAATAACATGACAAGAGCAGCCGAAGTTCTTGGAGTGAGCAGACCGACACTCTATGAGCTTATGCACCGCTACAGCATGAAATAACTGTCGACACTTCGAAATGCAAACACGCCAAGGTAAACAACGATGAAGCTGCCCTGTTTAAGCGCATTACGGACGTTAGCGATCGCCCTTATCGCCACCGCGGTTTTGCCTGCTTGTGATCGCGACAAGCCAGAAAACTTGATTGCGGCCGCCGAAGAATCCATCGCAAAACATGATAACAAGACAGCGATCATCCACCTTAAGAACGCCTTGCAAAAGGCCCCCGAAAGCGCTCACGGGCGTTACTTGCTAGGCAGAGCACTGCTCGAGTCTGGAGACGCAATTTCGGCAGAGAAAGAGTTACGCAAGGCGATGGAAGGTAATTATCCGCCTGAACAGGTCGTACCGCACCTAGCGCGAGCCATGTTAGACATAGGACAATCAGATCGGGTGGTCCAGGAGTTTGGGAAGTTCCAAGCGCAGGGAGTAGGAGCTCCAGATCTCCACACAGTGCTTGGCGACGCATTTCTAAGCTTAGGCAGGCCGGACCAAGCAAGGAAAGCCTATGACGCAGCATTGGTTCTGGACGCAAACTTTGCCGCGGCGCTGCTCGGACAAGCCAAATTAAAGGCAACGAATAATGATTGGGCCGGTGCAACCACGCTGGTAGACAAAGTACTGGCAAGGTCCCCCTCATCACTTGACGCGCTCTTATTACGGGCACAACTACTGGCGGCAAGCGGTGACACGTCACAAGCCATCAAGGTATATGACGAAATCATTAACGCCCATCCTGACAGTGTGCGCGCGATTCATGGGCGTCTGGCGTTATCGATAATGGCCCAAGATGCCAACGGAGCGACCACCCAACTAGAAAAACTTAAAACAGTTGCACCAAAAAGCGCTCAAACCGACTATATGTCAGCTGCCGTCGCTCTTTTACGAAAAGACTATGCCGGCGCCCGCGAATCAATACAGCAGGTTTTAAGAGTCGCACCCCGGTTTCTGCCGGGCCAGCTATTGGCCGGAGAAATCGAGTACCGCCTCAACTCCTTTAGCCAAGCACAAACCCATCTGCAAAAAGTTATTGATGTGGTGCCGCAACACGTTCTCGCCCGGAGGTTGTTGACTGCAGCCTACCTAAAAGACGGCCAGCCTGCCCGTGCGCTCGAGACGATTACTCCTTTGCTTGCCCGTGCAACGGCCGACAACAGCTTATATAGTCTGGCCGGCGAGGTGTATCTCAACAACAACGATCTTGCACTCGCGGAGAAATATTTCTCCATGGCGGCCGCAGGCGACAAAACAAACCCGTCTGCTAAAACACGTCTGGGCCAAGTGCTGCTCGCAGGTGGAAATGTCGCCGGTGGCATCCAGCAATTAGAAGATGCGGCTTCGATCGAAGTCGATCGCTATCAGGCGGATGTTGCGCTGATTACAGCACATTTACGTCGTAAAGAAACCCAAAAGGCCATAACGGCGGTCGAGCGCCTGGAGAAAAAACAGCCGAATAATCCGTTGACGCACTACTTACGAGCGGCGACGCTCCTCATGAGCGGAGATTCGGATGGCTCACGCAAGAGTCTCGAACGTGCCATCGAACTCGATGCAACTTACTTTCCCGCCGCTCTCACCCTTGCGAAAATCGATATGCAAAATGGAGCATTCGATGCAGCGAAGCGCCGCTTTGAGAAAATCTTAGAGAAAGACAGCAATAATCCGCAAGCCCTTGTAGCCTTAGCGCAGGTTCGTTCGGAAATGAATGCACCTGCGAGTGAAGTCGTACAACTTTTGAATAAAGCGATCTCAGGTAATCCTACCAACGTTGAATGTCGACTATCATTGATTCGTTTTTACTTGAGCCGGGGCGACGCGGCTAAAGCGGCTGCAGTAGCGCAGGAGGCGCAAACAGCCATTCCCCATAATCCGATTATCCAAGAAGCCTTGGGTGTCTCGCTTCAAGCGTCGGGCGACACGAACAGGGCTATCGCGATTTTCTCTCAGTTAGTCACGGTCACGCCTAAGTCGCCTCAAGCGTTATTACGCTTGGCGTCCGCTCAAATCAAGGCGAAGCGAGAAAGCGACGCAATGCAATCTCTGACGAAGGCATTGGTCCTCAAGCCGGACCTACTTGAGGCGCAGTTACTTATGATATCGCTGCACACCACGTCGGACAGAACACGGCAGGCAGTGGACATTGCGAAGACCATACAACGCCAACGTCCAACGGAATATGCAGGTTACATGGCCGAAGGTGAGATATATTCACAGCAAAAAAAATGGGCAGAGGCGGCGACTGCTTATCGCTCTGGACTATCGAAGCTGCGTTCTCCGTACTTGGCGGTAAAAGCACACAGCGCCCTGCTTGCCGCGAATCACGCCAAGGATGCCGCTCAGTTTTCCACAGAATGGCTAAACAGCAATCCGAAGGATCCTATTTTTCGCATGTATCTTGGTGATCGTAGCGTCGGCGCCAAACAATATGAAGCGGCTGCCGAACAATATAAAGCGGTGCTTGTCATCAGTCCAAAAAATGCTATCGCTCTGAATAATCTTGCGTTTGTTGCAGGGCAGCTTAAGGATCCTCAAGCCACGCAGTACGCCGAGGACGCACATAAGCTGCAACCTAACAACCCGTCCATACTCGATACGCTGGGCATGTTATTAGCTGACAAAGGAGAGACGGCGCGCGGCATAGAACTGCTACGTCAGGCGACCGCACTCGACCCGAATGCCTGGCCTATCCGCATTCACCTTGCAAAGACGTTAGCTCAAGCTGGCCAGCAGAGTGCGGCAAAAAAAGAGCTTGAGCCGCTGCTTAAACAAGATGAACAGAGTCCGGCTCGCATTGCGGCAACGGAACTTCTGCGGACACTTTGACCGCGTGGCTTCAAATGGCAGATGACGAAATGGACGAATGGTCGAATGAGCACGATAGCGGGAAGCATTGAATGACTACAATAGGCGTTATTGGGCTTGGGTACGTGGGGCTTCCATTAGCAATCGAATTCGGAAAGAAATACCCGACCGTCGGCTTCGATCTTTCGGAGCAGAAGATTGCGCAATACCTCGCGTGCAATGATCCGACCGGAGAAGTCAGCGCCCAAGAGTTCAAGGCATCTACAAAACTTGAATGTACATGCGACGCAAAACAACTTGCGAAAGCTGACTTTGTAGTAGTCGCCGTGCCAACACCTGTAGACGATGCTCACCAGCCGGACTTCCGCCCACTGATTGGTGCCAGCGAATTCATCGGCCGGAACCTCAAGCCAGGTGCAACTATCGTCTTTGAGTCGACGGTCTACCCGGGCGCAACAGAGGAAATCTGCATCCCGGTGATCGAAAGATCGTCAGGCAAGAAATGGAAGACAGACTTTTTCGTCGGTTACTCGCCTGAGCGCATCAATCCGGGCGACAAAGATCGAACGCTTACAAAAATAACGAAAATCGTCGCCGGCGATACGCCAGAGACGCTCAAGCGTGTGTACGAGATTTACGGAAGCATCATCACGGCCGGCGTATACGCAGCAAGCAGCATAAAAGTTGCGGAAGCCGCAAAAGTCATAGAGAACACACAGCGTGACCTAAACATCGCGCTCGTAAACGAGCTTGCGATTATTTTTGACAGGATTGGCATCGATACGCTGGAGGTGCTCAAAGCAGCGGGGACGAAATGGAACTTTCTCCCTTTTCGGCCAGGCCTGGTCGGCGGACATTGTATTGGAGTCGACCCGTACTACTTGACGCACAAAGCAGACATGCTCGGTTACCATCCTCAAGTGATACTGGCCGGGCGCCGTATCAACGATGGAATGGGAAAGTTCATCGCTGAGCAGACGGTTAAGCACATGGTGCAAAACGGAGCGGTGATCAAAGGTGCACCTGTCATAGTGTTCGGTCTGACGTTCAAGGAGAATTGCCCTGATCTGCGCAATTCCAGGGTAATCGACGTGATCAGGGAGTTAGAGTCTTATGGTGTCGATGTCAGGGTGCATGACCCGGTGGCAAGCAGCAGCGAGGCGCTGCATGAATATGGTGTAACTCTGCACGAATGGGATGATCTTCCTAAGGCAGCAGCAATGGTAGCTGCCGTTTCGCACAAACAACTCGCTGATCGTCCGCTTTCCGACTATCTCTCAAAATTGCAGACCAATGCAACGGTGGTAGACGTGAAATGTCAATTCGACCCGACCGCGTTAAAAGATGCCGGCGTTAGAGTGTGGCGGCTTTAATGACAGTCTCGGCGCTCGATGCAACCTGTAACGCGCTGCGAGGGCGCCCGCGGCGCTGGCTGGTAACCGGCAGTGCTGGTTTTATCGGATCTCACCTTGTCGAGACTCTGCTGAGGCTCAATCAAGAAGTAACCGGTCTTGATAGCTTCGCTACCGGGTACCAAGCTAACGTTGACGAATCGTTGCAGCGGTTAACAGCAGCACAACGAGCGCGACATCGATTCATTGAGGGGGACATCCGGGACGCTAAAACTTGCGTTTCTGCGTGTAGCGGCGTGCAGATCGTGCTTCATCATGCTGCTCTGGGTGCGGTGCCCCGATCCCTTGCAGACCCTGTTAATACCAACGCAACTAATATTGATGGGTTTCTTAATATGCTCGTGGCAGCGAGAGATGCCCGTGTCGAGCGCTTTGTTTATGCGGCTTCAAGTTCAACGTATGGAGACCATCCAGGTCTGCCGAAGGTTGAAGAAGCGATCGGACGTCCATTGTCCCCTTATGCGGTGACGAAGTATGTTAACGAATTGTACGCTGACGTTTTTGCTCGATGCTACGGCATGCAATGCCTTGGCCTGCGCTATTTCAATGTGTTCGGCGCTCGCCAGGACCCTGAAGGCGCGTACGCTGCTGTAATCCCATGCTGGATCAGAGCGCTACTTACCAACGAGCCCGTACTGATTAACGGAGACGGTGAAACCAGTCGTGATTTCTGCTACATCGATAACGCGGTGCAGGCTAACCTGCTCGCAGCCACGACTCAGAATGCAGCTGCTATGAACGAGGTGTATAACGTCGCAGTGCACGACCGCACGTCACTTAACCAGTTGTTTGTAATGTTGCGAGACCTTCTTGGGGCCGCTATGCCGGCCCTGGCAGACGTGCAGCCGGTCTACCGGGAATTTCGATCCGGTGATGTGCGTCATTCGGAAGCCGATATCGGGAAGGCGCAGCGTTTGTTGGGCTACGTTCCGACCCATCGCGTTCGGGATGGTCTGAGCGCAGCCAGGGACTGGTATATACGTCGTTTAGCGAAGGCTGTGGTGGCTTAACCTATGAATACGATACTCCACGCGAGGACAGCGCTGGCGATCAGCCGCCTCGTGTGTGCTTGTGCTGGCCTTCTCTGTATTAGTGCAGTAGAAGCGCAGCTAGTGGCGCCGCAGCAAGCCAGTAGTCTTGTCGCTGACGCAATCGCACTCGAGCATGGCGAAGGCGTCGCGAAAGATGTAGTCAAGGCAATGGCAATTTACTGTGACGCTGCCAGGCTAGGCGACGCGCAAGCGCAGTTTAACCTCGGCTGGATCTACGCAAACGGTCGAGGCGTTGTGCGCGATGATGGAATTGCCGCGCAACTATTTCAGATGGCTGCCAATTCGGGACACCCACAAGCTGCAAACATGTTACGTCTTGTCGGCGCACCAGCCAGCAAAGTGCTCGACTGTCTGCGTGAAAACCCTGTTGCCGACGCCACTGCCACCACCATCCTGGATGAAAAAGACGAATTGCTGGCCGGTGCATCGGCCGAAAGGAAAGTGATTGTCGACTTGGTGTTCCGGCTTGCTCCTGAATATCAGGTGAATCCGAAGTTAGCTTTGGCTGTTATAACGGCCGAGTCCGCATATAACGTCTATGCTCGTTCGCCGAAAAACGCGCAAGGGCTGATGCAGCTGATTCCAGAAACGGCGGCACGCTTCAATGTAAAAAACGCTTTTGATCCGGTCCAAAATATTAGGGGTGGTCTCGCGTACCTTCGCTGGCTATTAGCCTACTTCAGAGGTGACGTTACTTTGGTAGCGGCAGGTTACAACGCTGGCGAGGGCGCTGTGGACAAGTATCGCGGTGTGCCGCCCTATCGAGAGACGCAAGGCTATGTCAAAAGTATCATAAGCCTGTTTAAGAATTTGGAACACCCATATGACTCAAGCGTCGTCGACGCATCTCCGCTTATATCGCGACGAGTTAACGCACAAGTGCATGCACGCTAGCGCCACATCAGATATCACACTTGGTCCGCTATTACGCAAGCAAAGTGTCCCCGCAGAGCCGGCATATCCCAAGCCCAGTCATTTTCAACTTCGATATGTCTTGTCGACAGCGATTTCTCGCAGACGATTCTCAGCAACATCCGCAGCAATGGTGTGGTAAAGGGGGCGAAGGATTGGTTTAAGGTTGGCAATGACGGTACGCGGGCTCATCATCGATGGAACGCGAGGGCCATGTAGATCGACAGGGGTTCCTATAGTCTGGATCCGAAACCCTAATTTATGAAAATGGCTTGCGAGGCGCGTCTCCGTTAGTACAAAGCAAGTGTTGATACCGTGCAAATGTGCAACCTCTGCGATCCCCAGGTACAAACTAACAGGGATGTAGGGAAACCTCGGTGTCTTCGTCATATCGAAGTCCTTGTCCGATAAGGCAACTGCGCGCCTTTGCTCCCCCCTGCGATTCCGATAGCGTCCGATCACTGCGAGACGAGAAACCTCTGCAATGCTGCCCCGTGGCAAAGTGGCAGGATTCATGATCGATCGGTCGAGCCCACTATGGCACGTCTTTTCGAACGGTAGTGGATAATCTACATCTTCCGGCCGGCATTTGATCATCCGGATGCAACCTACGAATTCACTCGCCTGCACACTGCGTATTAAAAGATGAACGGAATGTCGGTCGTATTCATCTGATTCACGCCGATCTAACCGGACTGCTTCATATCCTAACTCCTCGCAATATACTTGGTGCCTTATACGGTAGACCTCGTCTCGCAAGGCGTCAGACAGCGCTGGTACGATTTTAGAATAGTGCTTAAACGTCTCACTGAGCGTCAACAGTTCAGGCAGTATCTGCGGAACAAACATCTCGTCTCCCCTCGTTTTTATATCGTCAGTGACCTTGCGGCACTGCTATTGAAGCTTGTTAAGGTAGTCTTTTGTAAAAATTTTATCCGGAAGATCGCGCAACTGCATTGCTGAATATTCCAATACCGATTCTTCGCCTTTCTTCAATGCATCTTCCATCACCAGTCGCGTCGGGCGCATGATGCCAAGTTGCAGCTGATAGTTTTCATAACGGCACGTCTTGAGAAGACGATTGGACAATGAGTAAAATTCTGCGCGGTAGGGACGGGAATTCGCTTCGTTCACCCAGTAGATGACTTTGCTGTAAGTGACACTTCGATCTACCGCCGTTAGCTCTAGGACGGTGTACTTGTCAGCATCAATGACGTCCGTACGCAAAACTTTCGGCGTATAGTCTCCGGTGAAGTTTGAACGAGCGAGATCACCATTGGCGACCTGGCCCGTCAGGCGCTGACCAAGCGACAAGCGTACGGGCTGCGACACACTCGGTAGAAACACCCAAAGGTCGCGCGCCTTCATGAGCATCATTTGGCCGCGCTCTGCGGCTGGCTCAATAATCATGATCACCGTATTCTCATTACCTTTTGCCAAGATCCGGTATCTGCGAATGTCCGGTTCCTTGTCCGGACCGGTAGACTTAATGCCGACGTCGACTTGAAAGCTTTCGCGTGGAAAGCGAATCTGATCGGCTTTGTGCAGCAGCGCTTGCGCAGATTCTTCTTCATTGGCCGCTGCTACTGAGAATGAAATTATCTGCGTTGATGCGAAGAGAGCACACGCAGATAATACAAGCCATTTCTTATCGAAGTATCCCGGCCTCACGTAAGATACAGTCTTGATTCTCGACGAGATGGCATGCAGAGAAAGAAAGTAAAGACGCATGACGGAAGTAGTGAAAATCGAAAACCTTTCAAAATACTATACGCTAGGACGACAGCATATCCAAGCGCTCAAAGACATTAGCTTAACCATTGAAGATGGTCTCTTTTTGGCCATCGCCGGTCCATCAGGTAGCGGCAAATCCACACTGCTGAATTTAATCGGCTGCATTGACTCCCCCTCGAGCGGAAAAATTTTTATAGACGGCCATGATGTCAGCGGGAAAACGCCCGACCAGTTGGCGGATTTGCGCGCTCGTACAGTCGGCTTCATCTTCCAAACGTTCAACCTGCTGCCGGTTCTGTCCGCAGAGGAAAATGTGGAGTATCCGCTACTGCAGTTCAAGGAACTAAGTGTCACCGACCGGCGAGAACGCGTGACAAAATACCTCGAGATCGTTGGACTCTCAAAGTTTGGCCGTCATCGGCCTAATCCACTAAGCGGCGGCCAGCGGCAACGGGTCGCAATTGCGCGTGCCCTCTGTACAAAGCCTGAGCTACTCGTTTGTGATGAACCTCTCT
>Ga0157376_10001510_pt1 | contig 15360 bp, 10 predicted proteins | sample M45metaG_FD_121801 | JGI IMG/M metagenome (GOLD analysis project Ga0157376, IMG submission 121801) | Miscanthus rhizosphere microbial communities from Kellogg Biological Station, Michigan, USA - M4-5 metaG | ecosystem: Host-associated > Plants > Roots > Rhizosphere > Soil | place: USA: Michigan... | reverse complement strand
CGTACGAAGGCGAAAAGCCGGACTGATGCGCGGTCGATTTACGCCGTGCACGTCGTGTTGTCAGCCGTCCGCTCGCCGCTGTGAGCGCCGAGCGCGGCACGAGGAGTATGAAGTCATGATTACCAAGCAGCGTTTGCTGGTCATAACGATGGGTGCCGCGCTGGCGTGTTCGTGTGGCGCGCAAGCACCGCCGAACGACAATGCCGCGAACGGATCCGCGCCCACGGCCTCGCCCGCGCAGACCCAGGCGAACGGCGCTGGGCCTGCGATCTCGCCCACGCAGGGCCAACCCGCGCCAGACCAGATCGCGCCGGGCCAGGTCGATCCACCGGCGCGCGTCGCGCGCCTCGCGAACATGTCGGGCAATGTCAGCTTCACGCCGGCCGGGGAACACGACTGGGTCCAGGCACAGTTGAACCGGCCGATCGTGACCGGCGACAAGTTGTGGACCGCTGACGGCGCGCGCGCCGAGTTGCAGATCGGCTCGTCGACCGTCCGGCTCGACTATCAGTCGAATTTCGACTTCCTCAATCTCAATGATCAGATCGCGCAGATGCAGCTGACGCATGGCTCGTTGAGCCTGGACGTCTGGCGCCTGCGTGCCGGCGAGAGCTACGAGGTCGATACGCCGACGATTGCATTCATTGCCAATCGCGTGGGCGACTATCGCGTCGACGTCGACTCGCAGGGCAACTTCACCACGGTGACCGCGCGCCGTGGCGGCGGCGAAGCCGTCGGCGAGGGCGGCAAGCGCGTCGCAATCGAGGAAGGTCAGTCGATTCGTTTCAACGATTCGGCACTCAAGGACTACAAGGTCAATGTCTCCTCGCCGGATGATTTCGATCTTTACTGCAAGCAGCGCCAGGAGCGTCACGTGAGCGCGCCGGCGCGCAACTACGTTTCCGAGAACGTGGTCGGCTACGAAGATCTCGACGAATACGGCACCTGGGAGAGCGCGCCGCAGTATGGTCATGTCTGGTACCCGACTGCCGTCGCGGCCGACTGGGCGCCATATCGCGCCGGCCACTGGATATGGGTCGACCCGTGGGGCTGGACCTGGGTCGACGACGCGCCGTGGGGCTTTGCACCGTTCCATTATGGGCGCTGGGCCTACGTCGGCACGCGCTGGGGCTGGGTGCCGGGACCGGTCGAGATCGCTCCGGTGTATGCGCCCGCGCTGGTCGCCTTCGTCGGCGGCGGTGGGTTCGGCGTGAACGTGTCGATCGGCGGACCGATCGGCTGGTTCGCACTCGGACCGGGCGACGCCTACTTTCCGGGCTACTACGGCGGCCACGACTACTTCAACCGCGTCAACGCCGGCTACGCCAATCAAACCGTCGTGAACAACTACTACGGGGCGTGGTCGAGCGGCAACGTGAACTATTCGCAAATGACCTTTGCGAACCGCAACGCGCCGCGCGCCCTGACCGCGATGCCGGCTGCGGCATTCGCATCGGGACAGGCAGTCGCCACGTCGGCGGTCGCGGTCAATCGTGCGACGATGGCGAATGCGCGCGTCCTTCCGCGCGCCATGGTAACTCCGACGCAAACAAGCTTGGTTGCCGGCCGCAGTGGCGCGGCGGCGCCTCCGGCCGCGCTGACCAACCGCGCGGTCGTGGCGGCACGTACTCCGCCGCCGGCAACGCCGTCTTTCGCACAGCGGCAGTCCGCGCTGCAGAAGAACGCCGGCCAGCCGTTGAGCGTCAATCAGATGCGTACGCTCTCGGCGCAAACGAATGGTGGACGCGGCGCGAATGCGGCGGCAGCCGACAATGTACGCGTGGTCGGCGATCGGGGCGGCGCGGCGGCTTCCGGTCGGTCGATGGCGGCCCAGCCGGCCACCGAAACGCAGGCAGGCAATGCAGCGCAAGCCGTGAGCAACGGCAATGCACGCGCAGCGCAGCAGACGTCAAGCGGACGCAATGTCGATCGCTCGGCCGCCGCCAACGTCAACGGCAACGCGGCAACAGCACGTGTCCGCTCGGCCGACTTCGCCCATCCAGGTGCGCAGAACAATGCAACGCCGAACAACAATGAGACTGTTCGCGGCAACGCTATTACCGGCGCAACGAATCGCGCCGCACCTGAAACCGGGCCCTCGGTGACGCAACGATCGGATACGGCGTCACGTTCGCGCGGCAACATCAACGCGCCGCAGAACAACCGCTCGACGGCGGCGACGGCACGTGAGACGCAGCCGCCTTCGGCATCGGCAATTTCGCGCGCGCCGTCGACGGCTTCCAGCGGGCAGAAGGCCCGCGCCGAACAACAGGCCTCGACGCAATCACATGCGCGCCAATCCGCGCCAGTGAACAGGCAACCGAGCTATTCGCTGCGTGAGCCACATAGTGCTCCGGCTCAGCAGCAGCGCAGCGCGCCTTCGTTTTCGCAGCATGGACCGGCGCAGCAACGCAGCATCCCGGCCCAGCGAAACGCGCCGCAACAGCAACGGGCGCCGGCGATGGCGCAACAGGCGCGGCCACCGCAGCAACAACGCGCTCCGACGCCGCCGCGGCCGCAGGCCGTCGCGCGCCAGGCACCCCAGAACGCGCCGCACGGGAACCAGAAGAAGAAAGACGGCGGTGGAGGCTGATCTCAGATGCCACACTCTCCCCTTCTCCTGCCCTGCGGCAGGAGAAAGGCGCCTAGTTGGTTTCGAAGCGAACGGTCGACTCATTGACAGGCGTTGATGCCACCGAACCCATCGACGTGGATCGCATCGAGTTGATCCGGCACGGCATTGCCATTCTCCGAAGTATTGCCGAACAGCGGTGTAACGGCCGCGTTGAGCCAGCCGCCGACCTCGACCTGAGGCAGCGTTATCAGGAAAGCGCAATGTCCATTCGCGTCGGTCGCGAACGCCGAGAAACCGGCGAACAGGCCCGCGTCACCGCGGCCCGGATATCCGGCCGGCGAAGTACCCAGGTGATAAAAATCGATGCGGTAGATCTGGTTCGGCGCGCCGTCGAGCGTGCCCTGGATCAGTTGGCTGTTCGGCATCGCGAAACTGTTGCGCAGCACCGGGTAGTTCTGGGCGTTCTGGCCTGAATTGGCATCGGGTCCGGTCGATCCGAGATCGATCGCCAGCCCGTTGTCGAACGTCGGCCCGCCATTGCCGACAAGGTCGTTGCCGACGACATAGTTGCCGCCGCCGGCGCTGCCGGTAATCCAGACTCCAGGACCGGCGCTGTAGCGAATGCTGTTGCCGAGCCCGAGGGTCAGGAAGGAACTGCCGATCACGTTGTTGGCCGCGCCGTTGCCGACGAAGATGCCGGCGCCGGCATTCGGTTGACTCAAGCCGCCGTAGTAGTCCCAGCCGATCAGGTTCTGTTGCACGACGTTGCCGGTCGACGCCGCGCCGTACAGGACGATGCCCGCGCTCAGGCTCGAAGTGCTGTTGCCGACGAAGTTCGCCCGCAGCGTATTGTTCGGCGAGTTCGACACGTAGATTCCGCTTGGATTGCCCTCGGCGGTCATGCCGTCGGGCGCCATGCCGACGACGTTGTTCTGCACGAGATTGCTGCCGGCGCCATTGCTGAGGAAGATGCCGGCGCTGCCGCTTTTGTCGATCACGTTCGCAAATGCCGGGTCGGCGCCGCCGATCTGCACGTTGGCCGCATTGCCCGCAATCTGGACTCCGAAATGATTGGCCGCCAGCGCAGGGCCGCCGAACCAGTTGCCGCCGATGTTGTGTCCGCTGCCGCCTTCGAGCTTGATCGCCGCCTGATTGAATCCGGCGAAAATCATGCCGAGCGCGGTGACCTGGCTGGCACTCGCCGCCGGAGCCGTGTGGAACGCATAGCCTACGCTTGCGCCATTGACGATGCGCACGCACAACGTCCCGCTGAATGCGCCGATCGCATTGTTGACGCTCCAGCCCGGCTGTGTCGTGCCGTCGATGAACACCGAGGCATTGATGTCGTCCAAGGGGTTGTTGAGCGCGATCGTATACGGGCATCCGGCTGCGGCGCCGAGATTGAACACGATCGTCGAAAAAGACGGCGCATTGAGGTTTGCCTGAGCAATCGCCCAGTGCAGTGTGCCGACGCTGCCGTCGTCGCCGGTCTTGTTCACCAGCAACTGGTTCGGCACGTACGACGATTCGTATGCACCCATGTCGATGCGGCTGCCGGCGATCCGCGTATTGCCGTCCAGATCGGTTTCTCCCGGCGGGTAGCTGAGGTTCGGGTCGCCGCTGTTGATCGCCAGGGACTGCTGGGCCAGATGGTAGCTGCCCGGCGCGAACAGCGCGTAGTTCGAGATCGGCACGATGTTCGAGTAGCCGGCGAAACCGAAACCGCTCGAATAAAGGGAAAAGAAAACGTTGGGCTGGTTGCTGACGTTGCCGGTCGAGAAATCGTAGCCGCCGCTGCCGCCGTTCGCGTTGTTGAACGAGATCGTATTGTAGACGTTGAACTGCCCTTCCCCGAACGTTTCCATCCGCAGGCCGCCGGCGGCATTTCCGGCAATCGTGCAATTGCGCACCGTCGCGTGGCCGTCCTCGTCGGACACGCGCAGCGCCGGCAGCGTCGCATTGACCGGCTGGTTGTAGACCAGGCAATTCTGCACGACGACGTCGGCTGCGCTGCTGTTGTTGGCCGCATAGACGCTGGCGACGTGCGCGGCGATGAAACGGGTCAGCGTGACCGTCGACCTTACTGCATTGATGACGACGCCCTGTTGCGGTGCCCCGGAAACATTCGTCGTTCCGCCGAAGTAGTTGCTGAAGGTAAGGCCATCGATCGTGACCGGAGCCGCCGGCTCGAGGCCGAACACACCGGTTCCTCCGCCGTCGAGGTTGGTCGCGTAGGCGGTAATGTTGCGCTGCCCGTCGTCGCAGCCGGTGTTCGGCTTGTAGCCGCCAAGCAGGACCAGAGGACTGGCCGGATCGTGAAGCTGGGTAAGAGAGGCGCTGATCGCATAGGTTCCGCCGGCGACCTTGATCGTCGTGGCTGCCCCGGTCGCGTTGGCCCAGGTCGTCAGGGCCGTGAACAGATCCGTAGGCGCGTGGCCGGGATCGACGCAGATCGTCGCTGCCGCCGCGTCGCGGCAATGCGTCAGGACGATGATCGAGAAACCCAGTATCGGCAGTGAGTTGCGGAGTGTCGTCGTCGCCATGTCCCTTCCACGAGCGCAAATTGACGGGACTATCAACGCTGGCCGGCACGACTTCCGAACATGCGAGGTGCGTACGCCGTCCCGCGCCTAGCGTTATTCCCTTGGTAGCTGAATGGCAAATCACGCCGCCTTAACTGCCGTATGTGGCAACGTCTGCGTATCAGCATGGACGCATGCGATGGCGTGCGCCATGAAGTCGAGTGGCCGATCGGAGAGGGAAATCATGTCTCACGGAATTCGCACGCGCGTCCTTGCATCGAGCATCCTTGTCTTGTTCGCCGTATCTGCGGCCGTACACGCCCAGAACGCGCCCGTCACGGTCAATGTGGATGCCAACGCCAACCGCCACGCGATCAGTCCATTGATCTACGGCGTTGCCTACGGCAGCACGGCGCAGCTCAACGACCTCAACAGCCCGCTCAATCGTTACGGCGGCAACAACGCATCGCGCTACAACTGGCAGCTCAATGCCGACAATCGTGATTTCGACTGGTACTTCGAGAGCATCGCGGATACCAGCGCCGTCGCCGGCGAGCGCGGCGATACGTTCATCTCGCAAACCGACGCCGCCAACGCGCAGGCAATGCTGACCTTGCCGATACTCGACTGGATCGCGAAACTTGGTCCAAATCGCGGAAAACTAGCGAGTTTTTCTCAGGCAAAGTACGGCGCCCAGACCGGCAACGACGCCCAGTGGTATCCGGACGCCGGCAACGGCGTTCTGCGCAGCACCGGCCAGAACATCACCGGCAATGACCCGAACGATGCAAACGTTCCAAACAGCACCGCCCTGCAGCAGGGCTGGGTCCAGCATCTAGTGACTCAATGGGGTAATGCGTCGGGCGCGGGCCTGAAGTACTACATCCTCGACAACGAACACAGCATCTGGCAATCGACCCATCGCGACGTCCATCCGATCGGCGCGACGATGGACGAGATCCGCCAGCGCATGATCGACTACGCGACAATGGTCAAGAACGTCGATCCGGCCGCCACGGTCGTCGGTCCCGAAGAATGGGGCTGGAGCGGCTACTTCTACAGCGGTTACGACCAGCAGTACGGTGCCGCGCACAACTGGTGCTGCTATCCCGACCGCGCCGCGCATGCGAACCAGGACTACCTGCCCTGGCTACTCGACCAGATGCACCAGAACGAAGTCGCGACCGGCCGGCGTCTGCTCGATGTCTTTTCGGTGCACTGGTATCCGCAGGGCGGCGAATTCGGCAACGACACGTCGACGACGATGCAGCAGTTGCGCAACCGCTCGACGCGCTCGCTGTGGGACCCGAATTATGTCGATGCGACCTGGATCAACGACAAGGTCCAATTGATTCCGCGCATCCGCAACTGGGTCGCGTCGTACTATCCCGGCCTCAAGACCGCGATCACCGAATACAACTGGGGCGCAGAAAGCCATATCAACGGTGCGACGACACAGGCCGATATCTACGGCATCTTCGGCCGCGAAGGCCTCGACATCGCAACGCGCTGGACGACGCCGGATGCATCGACGCCGACCTACAAGGCGATGAAGATCTGGCGCAACTACGACGGCAACAAGTCGGCGTTCGGCGAAACCAGCGTTTTGGCCAGCGCGCCGAATCCAGACAGCCTCTCCGCGTTCGCGGCAACGCGCGCAACGGACGGAGCAATGACCGTGATGGTCATCAGCAAGGTACTGTCGGGTTCGACGCCAGTGACCGTGAACCTCGCGAACTTCGCAGCGGCCGGCAGCACGCAGGCATGGCAACTGACTTCGGCGAATGCGATCACGCGTTTGGCCGATATCAACCTCAGCGGTTCGAGTTTCGCCACGTCGGTGCCGGCGCAAAGTATAACTTTGTACATCGCCGCGGCCGGCGGCGCGGCGAATCAACCTCCGGTCGCTGCTGCCAGCGCGACTCCGACAAGCGGCACCGTGCCGCTTGCCGTCTCATTCAACGGTTCCGGATCGAGCGATCCCGACGGCTCGATTACCGGTTACGCCTGGACGTTCGGCGACGGCTCGAGCGCAAGCGGCATCGGTACGTCACACACCTATGTCAACGCCGGCACCTATACGGCAAAGCTGACCGTCACCGACAATCTTGGTGCGACCGATTCGAAGAGCCTGACGATAACAGCGACCGGCGATGCCAACGCGATCAACGCACCATCGGGACTTTCGGCGTCGGCATCCAAACCCGGCACGGCGACGCTGCGCTGGACCGACAATTCGAGCAACGAGCAGGGTTTTTACGTCGAGCGCGCGCCGTCAGCTACTGGCGTCTTTGCCCGTGTCGGCACGACCGCTGCGAACGCAACGACGTTTCCGCAGTCGGGTGTTGCTTCGGGTACGTACTTGTTCCGCGTACAGGCGTTCAACACGACGACCGGCCGCGTGTCGGCCTATTCGAATCAGGTCAGCGTGAAGGTCAAGTAACCGTCCAAGCCCCTCTCCCACCGGGAGAGGGGTTGGGGTGAGGGCCGGGTGTTATCGCGGCGACAGAAGTTGATTTGCCCCGCTTCTGTCCGGATCTGCATTTGAAAGGCGCTCCGCTGTCGTCGCCTTTCGTTGGCCGCGAGTCAGCCCACTCGAACGTCGTCACACCAAATTACCGGCCCATCGGAGCAGGTCGGGACGGGACACCGGCCGGAATATTTCCGCGCGCCCTCTCCCACTGAACGGGAGAGGGCCGCGGCAGTAGCGCCCGACGCGCAGCAGTCTTGCTGCGAACTCGTGCATCCATCGGGCGCCACATGGCTCAGCGGCTGGCAAGCCCCGTCTGCGGCGCGCCGTCGCAACTGATCTGGCTGACGTCGACGCCAACGACCTTGGTCGTGTGCCTGGCTTCGGCGGTATCGAAATAGCTGCGGTCCACGCTGAGCGAGCGCTCGGCGCCATCCGGAATATTGAAGGCCACGGTCTTCTGTTCCGTGCTGCGGATACCGTCTTCGGTCTCCCACGTGGTGTTGTAGCGGATCGAACCGCTGCAGCCGGATTGCTTGCAACTTGCGGCGTCCAGGCCGAACGCGATGCGGAACTCATCCTTGCCGATGCGCATTACCAGCGGATCCTGCGTCAAGGACACGCTGCAGGTGCCTTCGGAGGCGAAGGCACCGGTGCAAGGGAGCGCCGCGAAGGCAAAGGCCAAACTCAACAGCTTCTTCTTCGAGAACATGACTATTTCCTCTGGTTGTCTGTCGTAAGGGAAGAAATTCGTAACCTGGTTCGTCCGGGGCGCTGGCCTTCCTCTTGCGGCCAGCGCCGCGTGCCCGTTGTTTTTGAACCCGCTTCAATCACGCTTGCCCCTAATAACGCGAAATCGTGGAAAAACCGCACACGGAAATCGAAAATATTTTTCGCTGGGCTCGGGCAAGGGCTTCGCCCGGGCATGAAGAATGACTTTCGACATACACGGCAGTGATTGGGGCCAGCCGCTTGTAAGCCCCTCTCCCGCCGGAAGAGGGTTGGGGTGAGGGTCGGGGATCGCCAGGCGTTCGTGCGGAGTTCTACGTGAATCTTTTTGGCAGGAACGTCAGCGCGCCAGCGCGTCGACAATACCGAGGCGCCTTGCCTTCAACGCAGGCAACAAACCGACGGCAATACTGAGCGCAATGATCGCGACCACACCCATGCCCCACACTCTGTAGTCGACGACGACCGGCGCGTTAGTCGCGTCGGCAACGACAATCGCAGCGATCGTTGCAATCGCCAATCCTGTCACTCCGCCCAGCACGCACAGCATCACCGCCTCGGCGAAAACAAAACCGAGCACGCTTTCGTTGGAATATCCGAGCGTCTTGAGAATCGCCAGTTCCGGAATGCGCTCGCGCACCGCTTGCGCCATCGTGTTGCCGACGACCAGCAACAGCGTGAAGAACACCGCGAACAGGATCCAGCGAACGATCAGGCCGATGTCGCCGACCTGCTTGACGAAGCTGATGATGAAGTCCTGCTCCGTCTGCGTCTTGGTCTCGTCGGGCGAGTTCTCGAACATCGCATCGACCGCCTGCGCGACCGATCGCGCCTGATCCGGATTCGCCAGGCGCAGGATGAAGAATCCGGCGTTGCCGCGACCGTACTGGTTGGCCTCGTCGAAATACGCATAGTTCAGATACGCACGCAGGGTTTGCTTGTGCGCAGCCTCGTCCTTGCCATCGAAGATGCCGACCAGATCGAACGCCCAGTCCCTGCTGCCGTTGCGCTGCGGAAAGATGTTCGACTTGATCGGGATCTTGCTGCCGATTTTCCAACCCTGCTGCTCGGCCAGCAGGCGGCCGGCGATCATGCTGGTACGCGTCGTCTCGAAAGCGCGCCATTGTTCTTCGGGCATCACCCATTGCGGGGAGACGCTACGCAACCGGTCACCGTCGACCGCAAATGCGGCGATCTGCGTGTTGTCGCCGACCACGCCGCCGAACCAGAGCGAATGCGCGACCGCCTGCACGCCTTGAACCGCCTCGAGCTGCGGCAACAGGCGAATAGGCAGCGGTTGCGTGAACGAAACCCTTGCTTGCGTGATCAGGCGTGTCGCTCCGACGAAGCTGACATCGGCCTGGAGCAGCACGTTGACCGCCTGGAGCAATCCGAACAGCAGGAACGCGCAAGTCACCGACAGCAGCGTCAGCGTCGTGCGGATTTTGCGCCGGAACAGGTTCGCGATAATGAATCCGGTCTTCGTCATGAGCGCAGCTTGAGCGCTCTTTGGTGCATCTGCAATCGGCCACACCCCGGCCGCCGACGAACAATCTCCGCCGCAGCAACGTACAATCGCCGCATCCACCCAGGGGAGTCCGCCGATGTCTCGTCGCAACCGTCTTGCGCTTTCCCTGGCCGCCACGTTGCTCGCTGGCGGGTCGGTGTCGTACGCCGCCGATCCAGGCTACGACTTCATCATCCGCAACGGCCATGTCGTCGACGGCACCGGGTCGCCGTGGTATGCCGCCGACGTCGCCGTGAAGGACGGCCACATTGCCGCGATCGGCAGCTTGACCGGTGCGAAAGCAGCGCGAACGATCGATGCGCACGGCATGATCGTCGCGCCCGGCTTTATCGACATGCTCGGCCAGTCCGAACTCACGCTGCTCGTCGATCCGCGCGTGCCATCCAAAATCTTCCAGGGCATCACGACCGAGATCACCGGCGAAGGCCAGTCGATCGCGCCGTTGAACGACGCGATGATCAAGGAAAACCAGCCGGGCTACGATCACTACCAGATCAAGCCGGACTGGCGCACGCTCGCGCAGTATTTTTCCCGCCTGGAGAAGCAGGGCATCGGCATCAACATGGGCACGTACATCGGCGCAGCGTCGGCGCGCGCGATGGTGATCGGTTACGGCAATCGTGCGCCGACGCCGGACGAACTCAAGCAGATGGAAGCCCTCGTCGACCAGGGGATGAAGGACGGTGCGCTCGGTTTGTCGACCGCGCTGCAATATCCGCCGGCGCCGTACGCGAGCACTGAAGAATTGATCGCCCTGGCCAAAGTCGCCTCGCGCCACGGCGGCATTTATGCCACGCACATGCGCAGCGAGGGCAACGCCGAAGATGCGGCGCTCGACGAGACCTTCCGCATCGGCCGCGAAGCGAACATCGGTGTCGAGATCTTCCACCTGAAGACTTCCGGCCGGGAAAACTGGGGCAAGATGCCGCACGTCATCGAGCGCATCGACAAGGCGCGCGCCGAAGGCATCGACGTGGCAGCCGACACCTATGCGTACACGGCGTGGAACAACGACATGGCCGCGTTCACGCCGCCGTGGGCGAACGACGGCGGCAGCGAAAAGCTTGTCGAGCGGCTCAAGGATTCGGCCATGCGTGCGCGCATGCGCAAGGACATGACGACGCCAACGGGCGACTGGGACAACGAGTGGCTGGCGATCAAGGGTCCTCAGGACATCCTGATCTGTTCGGTAAACAATCCCGAACTCGTCAAGTATCAGGGCAAGAAAGTCAGCGAAATTGCTGCCGAATGGAACAAGGACGGCATCGACACGATCTTTGATTTCCTGATAAAGGACAAGGCCGGCACCTACGTGACTGTGTTCGGCATGGACGAACCCGATGTGGCGCTCGCGCTGCAGCAGCCCTGGATGTCCGTCGACAACGACGCGTCGGGCGCCTCGCCGGAAGGCTTGCTTGGCAAGGATCATCCACACCCGCGCGCCTATGGAACGTTCCCGCGCATACTCGCCAAGTACGTCCGCGACGAGCACAAGCTCAGCCTGGCCGATGCGATACGCAAGTTCACCTCGTTGCCGGCGCAGCGTGAGCATCTCGCCGATCGCGGCGTGATCAAGCAGGGCATGTGGGCCGACCTCGTCGTGTTCGATCCGGCCAAGGTGCGCGACGAAGCAACCTACGCGGACCCGAACAAGGTCTCGGTCGGCATGCAGCATGTGATCGTCAACGGCATCGCCGTGATCGAGGACGGCAAGATGACCGGCAAGCTGCCCGGCAAGGTATTGCGTGGGCCGGGCTACGCGGGGCGCTGAATCGGTTTTCCTGCGCTGACGGGATAACGTATGTCCAAACGCAGCGCCGGGATCCTGCTGTACAAGCGCGGTGCCGGCGAATTGCTGGTGCTGCTCGCGCATCCCGGTGGTCCGTTCTGGCAGAAACGCGATCTCGGCGCCTGGACAATTCCCAAGGGCGAGTTCGAGTCCGGCGAAGTTTCGGCGGAGGATGCCGCCCGGCGCGAATTCCGTGAGGAACTCGGCACCGACGCAATCGGCCCGCTCAAGCCACTCGGCGAAGTCACACAGAAAGGCGGCAAGCATGTGACTGCTTTCGCGCTCGAGGGCGACTTCGACGTCACGGCCCTGCGCAGCAACACTTTCGAAATCGAATGGCCGCCGCGAAGCGGCCGCCTCGCCGCTTTCCCTGAAATCGACAAAGTGGAGTGGATGACGTTGGCGAAGGCACGCAAGAAGATCCTACCGGGCCAGGCGCCGTTGCTGGACCGCCTCGCGTAGTTGTCGGAGCGCTTTCACACGCCCGTCGCACGTCACGCACTAGGATCGCCCCATCATCGGCTTCGCGCGTGGAGGTCTAGCCATGATGCGTATCGCCTTAGGGCTGTGCCTGCTCGCTCTCGCGTCGAGCGCGTCGCCCCAGCTCGCTGTTGGAACCTGGAACAAGCGCGGCGATCACGCGAAGATGCTCATGATCATCGAACCGGACGGTAGCGCGACGAAGATCACCTACAAGGTCCTCGCGCCCGACGGCAAGCCGCTGCCACAAGGAGTCATGACCTTGGTCACGCAAATGGACGGCAACGAGGTCCCGGTACTCGTCAACGGCAAGCCCAGCGGCGAAACGATGGCGATCCGCAAGATCGACGAACGGCATACGTCCACGATCGTCAAGATGAACGGAGCGCCGTTCGGAACATCCAAGTCTGAACTCTCTGCGGATGGCCGCACGCTCAGGGTGGAAAACACTGCAACCGCCGACGCGCCGGGCCAGCCAGCCGGCCCGAGAGTCGAGTACTGGGACAAGCAGTAGTCGTGCGCCGCATGTGCGCCGTCAGTTCGTTCTTCTTGCGAAGCGGACGCACCGAGTCACGCTCCGGGTTTCCGAGTGCGCCAACCGCGAGCGACACCATCCCCACCCAACCCTCCCCTTGAAGGGGAGTGCTGAAGCGCCGCCTCGGGCGGAGAACGTATACCTACTTCACCGCGACCGGCTGCGCGAACGGTTTGATGCCGAGCGCTTCGTCGATCTCGCTCGGGTAGTAGGCCTTGTCGCCCTTTACGACCAGCGCGACCTTGCGGATGTCGGCGATGTCTTTCGTCGGATCGCCGTCGACGAGAATCAGGTCGGCGCGCTTGCCCTGCATGATGACACCGCGATCGTCGAGCACGCGCGCGTACTTCGCGCCGTTGTAGGTCGCGATCTGCAGCACCTGCGCCGGCGTGATGCCAGCCTGCACATAGAGCTCCATTTCACGCTGCAGCGTGAAGCCGGCCACCGCGTCGGTCCCGGCCACGAGCGGAATGCCCGCCTTGTACATGCGGCCGGTGAAGTCGATCATCTTCTCGTACGATTTCTGGTAGCGCGCGTAGGCCGCGTCGTCGGGAATCTTCATCGTGCCAACGTGCCAGTTACGCTGGATGTCCGGCGGCACATGGTCGGCGACCGACGCGTACGCCTGCGACATGTCGCCATCGCGCTGGCGGATGAAATCGAATGTCGTCAGGGTCGGATCGACGACGGTCTTGTGCCGAACCAGCAGCGCGATAAAGTCCTGCACGGTCTTGCTGTCAAAATCCAGGCCCGCGACTTTTTCCGCCGGCAGGTAGAAACGTTCCGGCGTGCGCGTGTCGGTCTTTTCGTCGACGAGGAAGTTCAGCAGCACCTGGTTGATGTGCTGGATCTCGTCGTAACCCTCCTCCACCGCATCCTGCGCGCGCAGGAACACAGGAATGTGACCACTGACGCGCATGCCTTTGCTGTGCGCATACGCGGTCACGTCGGGCAGGATCGCCTTCGGGAACGAGTTGTAGATCTTGACTTGTGGATAGCCGTGCTCGTGGTACCAGTCGACGGCATGCTTGGCTTCGTCGAGATTCTTGATGACGAAACCGCCCTGCGCGGCATTCGGGCTGTCGCCTTCGATGAAACCGGCCGGGATCACGTGCGGCGCGAGCAAGGCGCCGGACTGTTCCTGCGCAATGAACTGCTGCAACGTCTCGTTGTTGTTGCCCATATCGCGAATGCTGGTCACGCCGGCGGCCAGATGCAGGCCGCCATCCCACGGTCCGAAGTGCGCGTGCATGTCGAACAGGCCTGGCAGCAGTATGCGTCCGCCCGCGTCGATCACATGGTCTGCTTTCCGCTTCTCCGTGCCGCCATCGCTGATGGCGATGATGCGGCTGTCCCGGATCAGCACGTCGCTCGGCGCGCCCAGCGTCGCTTTCTCGCTGTCGAAAATGCGCGCGTTGCGGATCAGGGTGTTGCCCGCGAGCGGATGCGCGAGGCGCTCCTGCATCGCGCCGAGCAATTGCTTCTCGGCCGTCTTCTGCTGCGTCTCCAGCGCGGCGCCATCTTTCTCGTAACCTTCTTCGATCAGCTGCAGGAAACCGGGAAAGATGAAGGCGAACAGGCGCGGCGACGCATCCTTGGTCACCCACGCGGTCGTCGGCGTGAATCCGATGCCGGTGATCGCGACGAGTTGCACCTGGCGCGTGGCGCCGCCATTCGACACTTCGGCATCGCCGAGCTTGCGAAAGCTCAACGTTCCGCTCGGAATCAGCGGCAGCTTGCCGTCGACGCGACTGGCGAGCGCCGCGATCGCCACCGACAGCCCTTGCGGCGTGCCGCCCAGCGGCGTGTACAGCGCCGTGCCTTGCACCGGCTGCTCGCCCTTGTCGCTGGTCGACTTCCAGTGCACTTTGTCGCCCTCGCGCGCGAACGATTCGTCGACCGGCGCGCCAATCTCGGACGTTCCGGTAACGTGATACGTGACGAACGTGCCATCGGCGCCGAGCTTGTATTCCTCCTTCAGCGTCGGGCCGCGGCCGTTGTCCTTGAAGTCGAAGTCGACCTTCGTCGTGCCATCGCTGCCCTTGGTCACCCACTGATGCCCGGCCTTCGCCGTCCCGCCGTTGACGAGGGCGACATAACGGACAGTTTCGTCGGCGTGCACGTGAGCCGTGGCGGCAAGCAGTCCAATTCCGAATGCAAAAATGGATTTCATCGTTTCCCCAAGGTTGGCGTATGGCCCGTGATGTCGCAGATTGACCCATTTCCGCCGCCGCGGCCTGTGGCGGGAGTCATGGGCGATCGCCGCCGAGAGCAGCAATGATGCGGGCAATGGCAACGAGTGTGCATCAAATGGTTGGCGTCTTTCCCGCGCAAGCGGGAATCCATCTTGATCGTGCGTTTTTTGCTGCTTCCAAAGCAAAATGGATTCCCGCTTTCGCGGGAATGACGTCCTTCTGAGTAGCGTTGCCCGCAAGTGACCATAAGCTACCGCGCACGCCGGGGATTCCCGTTCGGACTACTTCGCCCGTGACACTTCGCGCATCAGCGCCCCCGTGAACTTCACCTCGTCGGCAAACACGCCGACCCCAATGCGCTCGTCGCGGCCGTGCGCGCGGCCGTCGTCGAGATCGTCGAACATGGCATCGACACCATAGCTCGGAATGCCCGCGCCGCGCAGGTACAGACTGTCCGTGGCACCGGGCGACATCGACGGCAGCACGATGACGTCGGGCCAGATCGAGCGCGTTACGTGTTCCACAGCCGCAACGATG
>Ga0157376_10001509_pt1 | contig 15362 bp, 29 predicted proteins | sample M45metaG_FD_121801 | JGI IMG/M metagenome (GOLD analysis project Ga0157376, IMG submission 121801) | Miscanthus rhizosphere microbial communities from Kellogg Biological Station, Michigan, USA - M4-5 metaG | ecosystem: Host-associated > Plants > Roots > Rhizosphere > Soil | place: USA: Michigan... | reverse complement strand
TACGTCTGCGTCACCCAGGAAGGTGGCGACGGCACGACGGCACCAGTGATCGGGTCGGTACGGGCCTACTTCCGCTGATCGACCAGGCCCAGGACGGCCGGACAGCCCGCAGGATGGCCCAGGACGAGCGAAACGGCCCGCGCTGGGTCCTAGGTGCGGGCGAACGACCTGGGGATTCCCAGGGCCAGGAATCAGGGCTACGGTCCGCTTCGTGCGTCTGCACCTAGGGGATCGGGTCGAGTGCCATCGACCGGACGGTCGGCCCGTCGGCACCTGGCCGCTGTACGAAGGCCGCGTCGGCATCGTGGTCGTCACGCCGAACGCGGCAGGTGAAGTCGGCGTGTCGTGGGACCTGACCCAGCAGGCCCTGGGCAACAAGCGCGCCGATGCCTGGTTCCTGCCGGTCGAACTGACCGTGATCGAACGGCAGTCGAAGCCGCTCTGAAGCTGCCGTTTCGAGCTCGATTCCCAGGACCTGGAATCAGGACTAGCGTCGACCCATGGCTAACGACCTGGGACCTGTGACGCTGGTCTGTCTGCCCGTCGGCTCTGGGCAGCCGCCGACGAAGTCGGTCATGGACCAGTGCGAACGATGCCGTCAGCCCGTCTGGGTCAGCGACGTGTCGCGTCGGCAGGTCGGCCCGCTGGTCCGTCTTCTGTGCACGGCGTGCGGGCTGCGCGAAGCCGAAGCTGAAGGGGTCGACCTGGGTCTGGTCTGGCCGTGACGCCGCACCAGGAAGACTTGCTGGTGGCCCTGGGCGTGGGCGCGCTGGTCGTCCTGGCCGTCTGGGCAGCCGTCTGGCTGACGCTCAACGTGCTGACCGGCCGATGACGTTCCAGGTGACGATCGAACCTTGCCCGTCGGGTGGCTTCCACTGGGTGCTGGTCGACCCCGAAGACGACGCCGCGCTGGCCACTGGCCACGCCTGGAACTGGCCGACGGCCGTCGCTCAGGCTGGGACCATGATCGGCCGCGCCATGCTGGACCGCTTCGGGCTGCCTGTCCGTGAGGAAGGGCTGAACTAGTGCGGTGTCCGTTCGGCCTTCCGGTCGGCAGCCCAGCGGACATGACGAAGTGCCCAGGCGTGCCGTGCCTGTGCAGCGACGCGCTGGTCGAGCACCTGACGGTCCAGCACGAAGCAGGCTGCCAGCGCGCGGCCCAGGTCCGCGACCTGGTGGCCTGGTGGAAGGCGTACGGGCCGTTCTGATGCCCAGACGCCGACCAGGGCCAGCCATGCGGGCGAATGCAAGCTGGCCCTGGTCTACGGGTACCGATGGCGGCGGACCATGGAAGTCCCGCACCCAGAAGGCTACTGGTCCAGCAGGTACGCGAACTGTGGGCAGTCCTTCTGAATCTGAGCGACGGCCACCCGAAGGCCGGTCGGGTCCAGGCCAGCCAGCAGGGCCCGCGCGCCCAGGTCGAACGACGCCTGGTACCTGGCTCCCGCCCGAAGCTGGGACAGTGCTTCGCAGACCGTCATGGAAGGCCGCGCTGGCCTGGTGGGCCGACCCAGCCTGGGCACCAGGACTAGGACGCCGACCCCGACGGCCACGGCGCTGATGACCACGATTCGTCGATGCCAGGATGATTCGTCAGCCATGGAATCGACGCTACTGTGCGGCTGCCCGGCATGACGTCAGTCATGGCTTCGGGCCAGCGGCGGGTCACGAACCTGGCCAGGCTGCCGGTGAAACGGCAGAAGTCCTGGTCAGGTCCGTGATATTCCTGTAACTATCTTCGGCACGATGGTGACAGGAATATCACCTAGGCACTAGACTGCCAGCATGGCTAACGAGAACACGAACCCGGCAGGACCCGCGTCGCGGGCCTGCCCGACCGGCTACGTGCTGGTCAACACTGAGAAGCGGGACACCTGCGAACTGGACGGCTGGCAGGTCATCGCTGAGACGATCGACGCGGCACGCTCCGCGGCAGCGGACGTCTTCGCGACCTACCCGTCGGCAACGCATCGCGTCTCGTGCTGGTGGGTCGACGCACCTTCGACCGTGCCCGTTCCGTGGTCGTCGGCCGTTCGGATTCTGCGCGATGGGTCGGTCCGATGACCGCCGAGCGCGAGCACCCGCAGCCGACCATCGTCGTCCGCGACCTTCGGCTGAACCGCCGTGGCTACGTCGTGTCGTACAACGCGGTCGTTGTCCTGGTCCAGTGGTACGACCGACCAGGGGTCCAGACGATCCCAGCGCCGTCCTTCACGGACGACCGCTACGACGTCCGCGTCGACGTGGTGACGCGATGAACGACGACCTGGAAGCCCTCGCCGCCCACCTGGGCAGCGTCCGACCCGACGACCTTCAGTCGGCCGTCGACAAGCTGAACCGCTACGGGCTGGCCCGCGATCGCGCGACCGACCCCGACCCGCGGATCGTGACCCTGACCGACGACGAAGCCATGGCCGTCCTGATCGTCGTCCTGGCTGCCGTGAAGGGTGGCCAGCCATGACCGCGACCGTCCGCGCTCTGCACGACGAAGCCTTCGGCACCAGCAAGCTGGCGCGGAAGCGGTGCGTGATCTACTGCCGGATCAGCAAGGATCGCCAGGGCCTGGACCTGGCCAACGAGCGGCAGGAAGCCGAGTGCCGGAAGCAGGCGAAGGCGCTCGGCTGGGACGTGGTCGCCATCTACCGCGACACGGACACGTCGGCGTACAAGCGCAACGTCAAGCGCCCAGGCTTCGACGCCGTCCTGGCTGCCATCGAAGCGGGCGAAGCCAGCGCGGTGGTCGTGTACCACCCCGACCGCTTCGTGCGTCGGAACGATCAACTGGAAACGGTCATCGCGAAGCTGGAAGCCGCGCTGGCCCGCGGTGGGGTCGCGGACTTCACCCTGGCGTCGTGCACTGGTGGCGGCTACGACCTGTCCAGCCCGACGGGCCGCATGATGGCCCGTACGGTCGGCGCCGTGGCCCAGTACGAAGTCGAACAGAAGGGCGTCCGGCAGAAGTCGAAGAACGTCGAACTGGCCCGCGACGGCTTCTGGCGCGGCGGGCCCGCACCGTACGGCTACCGGAACAGTCGGGTGGCCCTGGGCGGTGGCCGTGACGCGACGGCTGGGACCCTGGCCATCGTCGAAGCCGAAGCCGTTCACGTCCGCTGGGCCGTCGAGCGCGTGCTGGCCGACGGCTGGTCGCTGAACCGACTGTGCATCGACCTGAACGGCCGTGGGATCAGGACGCGCCGCGGCATCGACTGGACCCGCCAGACCATGCGTCGGCTGCTGACGACTGGGGCCATCGCGGGACGGATCACGACGAAGGACGGACAGGACCTGGGCGAGGGCAACTGGGACCCGATCGTGCCGCTGGACCAGTGGTCACGGCTTCAGGTCGTGCTGAAGGACCCGCGTCGTCGGACGCGCAAGGCGGGCCCGACGCGGGAGTACCTGCTGACCGGCCTGGTCTACGTCGACGGCACGGAGCGCAAGCTGAAGGCCCACGCGCGGGAGCACGGCCGACGGACCTACAGCACGGCAGGCGACGCCTTCGTGAAAGGTCAGCAGTCCGTGATCGTCGACGCCGCTGGGCTGGAAGCCCTGGTCGAAGAGATGGTGCTGAGGGCTGCCGACGAGCGCGTGCTACTTGACGTCAGCCTGGACCAGACCAGCAACGCGCTGATTGCCCGGCAACTGGCAGCCGTCGACGCTGAGGAAGCCGAACTGGTGGCCATGCGGCGCCGCGGCGAAATCAGCCTGTCGATGCTGGGCGAACTGTCGGGCGACCTGGTCGTGCGGCGGGCCGAACTGGAAGCCAGCCTGACCGTCCGCGTGTCGGTCGACCGCGAAGTGGAGCCCTACCTGATCGAAGCTGGACGGCTGCGCGAAGCCTGGGCCCGCTTTACCTTCGCCCAGAAGCGTCGGGTGCTGCGCCGTATCCCAGTGCGCGTCGACGTCGGGCCTGCCACGACCCATGGGGCCTTCGACCCAGCCCGCGTTCGGGTGACGATCCCCTAGACTCCCGACCGGCAGACACCTGCCCGTTAGCCAGCCAGGCCCACCTGACCCCTGTCGGGTGGGCCTGGTGCGCGCTCAGGCCCAGCGCGCGATGCCAGCCTGCTTCAGCACGGCGGCAGGGACACCGCAGGTCCTGAAGGCCGCGTAGGACAGCCCGTAGTGATCGGCATAGGCCGCGGCCACGGTCACGAAGGCTGCTTCGGCTTCGGCCCTGTCGTCGACTGTCGGCTGAATGGCCAGTGCTTCGGCGTCGATTCGTTGCTGGATCAGGTACAGCCGCTGAATCGAAGTCAGTCGATCGTCTGCAAGCTGCTTCGTGATTCGGACGACCTTCGCGTCGTAGTCGACTGTCCGACCCATAGGCCGCGGTGCGGCGAGGGCCTTCAGGTAGTCGGAAACGATGCGTCGTGCGGCTGCGTTGTTGACGACTTCAGCCCGCTTCGGCATGGCCGTTCCTCCGTGCCTTCAGTTGGCCGACCAGCAGCCGTCGATACTCACCGCGTCGCGCGTAGCGGTCGTCAGGGTCCAGGTCACGAAATCCTTCCAGCCACGCAGGGTCGTGGCTGTACCAGCGACTTACGACGCTGCCCGCCCAGGTCAGTACGTCGATGCGTTCGCAACCGCAGCCTTCGCAGATGCAGATTCGTGCTGGTAATCCCTTCAGCGCTCCGTCGCGCTGCCTGCCTAGTTCTGTCTGAAGCCAGCGGTGGCCCAGGTCGACGCAGCGAAGCCCGTCGAGGTCGATTCCGCGTCGTCTGACTTCGGAACTGGGTCGCACAGTTGCTGTCTTCAGACGTGCTTCGCGACGTGCTCGCAGTTCGTCACGATTGGTCATATGCGGGTCCTTCCTGACGTGTCCAGCGGGTGGGCGGGTTACCTGATGCTGAATAGCTGGAATCATGGCATAGTTCGACCATGACGTTTGTCATGGACTAGTCCTGACAACCTGTGAGGGTGCAACGATCGGGTCGGCGGGGCCGACTGGGAGGGCGAAGCGGTGGCTAGGAAGCAGGCACCAGGACGCGCGCTGCTACGGCGGTACGACAGTTTCAGCGCGCTACTAGGCAGCAAGCTGGAAGCCAGCGGCCTGAAGCAGCGCGCTGCTGCCAGTGCCATGGGCGTCAGCCAGTCGATGATCAGCAAGTGGCGCACTGGTCGGTCCCAGCCCGAATCGGCAGAGGTCGTCGGCCGCGTCGCGGCCTGGCTTCACGTCGACCCGACGGACCTACGCGGCGCGCTCGACGTCTGGGCCAGCCGACTGGAAGTCCTGCCGCCGTCGACCCAGGCAGCCATCGAACACTTCACGGCCGCTCAGGCCGCGCTGATCCGTGAAGAGGTTCGGCAGGCCCTGGACGAACAGGACCGCGCCCATGCGGCTGCGATCCGGTCGCTTCGGAAGTCGTGGGAGCGCCGAATGGCTCGGCTGGAGGGTCTGGCAGGGCTGCCACCCGCGCGGTGACCAGCGCCTGAAGCGTCAGGTAGTCCTCTAGCCGATCCCACCTGGCTTCGATGCGGGCCAGTTTCCGAAGTTCGCGCAGCGTCCGGTCGGGCATGGATGGACCCCTCTACGGGCTGTGGGCCGGTGTCCCAGTGTTCCTGCTGTGCGGGGCCAGTCACCCGTTCTACCCGCGGTGACCACTTGCCGCGGGCTGATTCCGGCCGACCCTAGGTCACCCTGCTGAGCATGGCCAGACCCAGATCGGGCGAACGTTGCGGCTGCACGGACCGGCGTCCCGCGGCTGGGACGCCGTGAACGAGCCTCGAATCGCCAGGTCAGCCGACGGGCTGAGCAACAGACGTTGCCGCGCGGGTCCTGGCCCTAGCCATGATTCGGAATATAGAGAATCATCGCGGTCATGGCCCTGGCGCGTGTCCCGCTGATCGTCGAGCCCTGCCCGGCGTACCGGCTGCGCGTCGCTGACGTCCGGCTGCTGAGGCTGGACCGTGGGCTAGCTGGTGACCGCGTCGCGGCCGTCCTGGGCATGTCCCAGAGCAACTGGTCGCACTGGGAGCGCGGGCACCGCGGTGAGGTCCTGACCGTGTCGGCCAGCCAACTGGTCGCGCTGCTGGACGCGCTCGACGCGCGTCCGGTCGGGATCAGCCGACGGCTGCTGGCTTCTGCGGCCTGACACGGAAGGACCCGAACATGACGACGCGCGACCCGACGACCATCCGCCACGACGCCGTTCAGTACGACCGCTGCTTCGCGGACATGATGGCCCGCAGCAAGGTCGGCGGGCTGCGGGCGTCGGCCGTCGTCCCTGAACTGCGCGAGCACGTCCAGGCCCAGCGCGACGAAGCTGCCGACCGTCGGCGTCGGCCGAAGTCGGCATGACCCGCGCCATGCCGCTGAACGCGTCCGCGCTGTCGATGGACAAGCTGCGACGCGAAGGCTGGACGGTCGAGCGCGTCGAGCACCACGACCGGCATTCGCTGGTGACCCACGACCTGTTCGGCTTCGTCGACCTGCTGGCCCTGCGGCCGGACCAGACGCTGGCCGTCCAGGTGACGACCACGCGCAATCAGTCGAAGCGCATTGCGAAGGTCCTGGAGTCACCGCACCTGTCAGCGGTCCGCGCCGCGGGCTGGCTGATCCATGTCCATGGCTGGCACCTGTCGACCCGATCGGGCGAATGGGTCTGCACGACCACGGACCTGACGCAGGAGGGCTGACCGTGTCCATGACCATGGCCCTACCGACGACGGACGAACTCGACGCCATGGCCGATCCCGCGGCCCGCGTCCTCGCGCTCGTCGAACCTGCCCGCGAACTGCTGCGGCAGGCCCACGACCTGACCGTCGTCGACGACTACCGCGCTCAAGCTGAAGCGCTGGCCAGTTACACGAAGGTGAAGCGGCTGGCCGACGAGGCCCAGGTCGCTGCGGTGTCGATGGTCCGCTGGGCCGAACATCGCCTGGGCCAGTTGCTGGGTCCGGCCGTCGAAGGTCGTCCCACGGAAACGTCCCTCACGAATGACGTTTCGTCCGACCTGGTGCCGAAGAACGACCGACACGCCTTCCGGCTGATCGGCAGCCTGCCCGAAGCTGACATGGCCGAAGCCATCGACAGCGGCGTGACCACGCGCGCTGGGCTGAAAGAACTGGCCATGCGTCAGCGCGACCAGCGCGTCGCGGCTCTGCACGGACAGGGCTGGAGCCGCGCGGCCATCGCGGCCGAAGTCGGCTGCGCGGCGTCGACCGTCGGTAGCGCGTTGTTCCGTCAGGGCCTGGTGCCGAACGACCCGCACCGCGCCCGCTGGGAAGCCGTGCACGGACCCAGCGCGCCAGACAGCCGAAGCACGGCATGGACGAAGGCCGACGACGCCGAACTGTGCAAGCTGGTGAACGAAGGACTGAACAACGTCGACATAGGTCGACGGCTGGGTGGTCGATCGGCGGCAGCGGTCAGCGCCCACCTTCGCAAGCTGAAGGACGACGGCGACCCACGGCTGCCCGCGCAACGGCTGATCGCGCGCCAGACCGTGAACGCGGCGCGGGCCTTCCGTTCGATGGTCGACACGATCGCCGGGCTGGCCATGGGCCTGACGTTCGTCGATCCCCTCGCCGTGCTGGGCGAGTTGGAACCCGCAGAGCGCGCCGCGCTGGTGCGGGAAGCAAGACAGGCGACGGGCGCGATCGGCGCCTTCCTGAAAGAGGTGGCTAACGATGGCAACAAGTGATCGCCCGCAACTAGAGCGCCAGTCGCACCTTCGACTGGTGGCCGTGGCCGTGATGAAGATTTGCCCGGTCGCGCAGCGTGAACCGCGGGAATGGTTCATGGACCAGATCGCGGAGGAGTTCGACGCTGAGAAGTTCGGCTATCCGGTCCTGTCCCACCGCGACGGCTGCTACTACCTGGTCGACGGGCAGCACCGCATCGGCGCTCTGCGTCGCATGGGCTGGTCCGACCAACTCGTTCAGTGCGAGGTCTACGAAGGGCTGACGGAGAAGCAGGAAGCCGACCTGTTCCTGGCCCGAAACAATCGGCTGAACGTCCCAGCGATCGACTCGTTCCTGGTCGCGGTCACGGCCGAGCGCGGCGACGCGCTACGGATTCAGCAGACGGTCCGCGCTCAGGGCATGACGGTCGGTCACCACGACGGGTCGATTCGGGCCGTCGCCGCGCTGCGGACTGTGGACAAGGCTGGTGGCGCGGTCGTGCTGGGTCGGTCGTTGCGGATCATCCGCGACTCGTTCGGTCCAGAGACGGCCGACGGCCCGCTGATCCGCGGCATGGGCGCGCTCTGCCAGCGGTACAACGGGCAACTCGACGAAGCCGAAGTCGTCCAGGTGCTGTCGCAACTACCCCGCGGCGTGCACGGTCTGCGTCAGCACGCTGAGGGCCTTCGGCAGTCGACGGGCTGGCCCGCGAACGTCTGCCTGGCCGCGGCCGTCGTCGAAATCGTGAACGCGACCCGACCGCGCACGCGCAAGCTGCCGCCCTGGGCGAAGGCGAACGGCGCCGTACCGAAGGCCGACCCGAAGTGACCCTGCTGGAAGGCCCACGGCCGACCGTCCCGCGCGATAGGTGGGGCCGACCGCTGATCGTGCCCGACGGCGGCGGCGACCGGCAGCCGTACCGACGGGTCACGACCGTGGCCGACGTCATGGACGCGCGCTACAGCCTGGAGACCTACCTGAAGCGGTGCGTGGCCGTGGGCCTGGTCGAGCGACCCGACCTGCTGACCCTGATCGCGTCCTTCGGGCCGACCATTCACGACCGCGAAATCGACGGCCATGTCGCGGACGCTGAAGCTGCGGCGAAGTCGTCGGAACGACGGAACCTGGGCGAGGCACTTCACCGCTTCTGCGAGCGCGTCGACCGTGGCGAAGCTGACGTCGTCGTACCGGCGCCGTTCGACCGTGACGTCGAGGCCTACCGGCGGGCCACGGAAGGCTTCCGCTGGACCGTCATCGAAGAACTGGTCGTGCTGGACTCGATGCACGTCGCGGGCAGCCCTGACCGCATCGGCTACGCGCCGGACGGTCGGCTGATCGTGGCCGACCTGAAGACGGGCAAGGGTGACGACGACAGCGGCGAACTGGAATGGGGCTGGCCGAAGATGGCCGTACAGGTCTGCCTGTACGCCATGGCCGACTGGCTGTACGACCAGGCGACCGACGAGCGCGTGGCCATGCCGCAGCCCGACCAGACCGTCGGGCTGATCATTCACCTGCCCGCGGGCGAAGGCCGCTGCACCCTGTGGGAAGTCGACCTGGTGAAAGGTCGGGAGTACGTCGACCTGTGCCTGTCGATGCTGTCGGCCCGATCAAGCTGGAAGCACCTTCGGCGTCCATGGCCACAGGACCTTCAGCAGGCCCTAGAACTGTCCCTGACGAGCGAACGGCCGTCGCTCACCCTGGTGAACGGCACGGTCGACCGGCCGACGGCGTACGCCATCCTGGAGGCCCGCCGGGTACCGGACGAAGGACCCGACGCCGACGAAGCGACCGTGGCCGCGCTGGCCGACCACCATCGGACCCTGCCGAAGGTCGGCCAGACATGGATCAGCGACCTGAAGCGGTCCGCGCTGCTGGTCGACGTGAACCCGGCAGCCCTGAACCTGGCCGACCGTCGAAGCGTGAAGCGATTCGAGCTCGCTCGCGCGCTCGTCGGTCTGGCTGAGCGCGGCCTGATCGACGACGAAGGCGACCAGGTGCTGCGCGACCTGCTGCTGGCCATCGACCCCGCGCTGGCCCAGCCCGCCATCCCGCTGGGTGCGGCCCTGGCCGCGCTCGACGTCACCGAAGCCATGACCCTGGCGCGTCTGGTCGACGCGCTCTAGCTGGAAGGACGAACCCATGTCTGGACTGCTGTCGGCTGGAGGACCAGCCGTCGAACTGAAGACGATCGGCGACCGATTCCGCGGCGTCGTGCTGTCCGTGTCGGAACTGACCGACCGTGACCCCGCGACGGGCAAGGATAAGCACTGGGACAACGGCGACCCAGTGAAGGTCTACGCCGTGAACTGCGAGCCCGAACGGCCGCAGGACTTCGAAGGCGAAGACGTCGTCACGCTCTGGGTCCGGTCGGGCCTGATCAAGGCGTTCCGCGACGCGGCGAAGACGGCCCGCGTCCGCAACATGGACACGTTGCGCGGCGCGCTGATCGACGTCGTGCATACCGGCCTGGGCAAGCCGCCCAGCAAGGGCCTGAACGCGCCGAAGCTGTACGAAGTCACCCTGACCCCTGGCTTCCGCGCCATGGGTCCGGCCGACAGCGACGACCTGCCACCTGAGGAGCCCTTCTGATGGGCGCGGGCGAGCGCTGCTGCTGGCACTTCGACCGCTGCGGGAACATGGTCGTACCGGGATCGGTCGGCACCGCGACATGGACCGAAGGCTGGGTGGAGCACCGCGCGGACGGCGGTGGCCATTCGGTCGTCATGCCGCAGCGTCACGACCGCTACTGCTGCCGGGAGTGCCTGGACCTGCTGAAGCTGGGTGGCATCCCAGGCCAGCAGTCGCTGCTTCCGTCGTGACCGGCTTCGCGGTCGTCAGCGTCTGGAACCACCCGACCTCGCGCGACGAGGACTACGACCTGTGGATCGTGCCGTGGCCGATGCGCGACACCTTCTACCGCGTCGAAGTGCACTCCGTGCACGACACGAAGGCCGAAGCGGCCGTAGCCCTGCTGCTTCGGGTGGGCGCGCGGCCGTGACGCGGCACGTCTCACTGTTCGCGGGCGTCGGCGGCTTCGACCTGGGCCTAGAGCGCGCGGGCTGGACGTCGGTCGGTCAGGTCGAAGTCGACCGCAACTGCCTGTCCGTGCTGGCCCGCCACTGGCCCGACGTGCCGCGCTGGGGTGACGTGCGCGACGTGAGCGCGGACGACCTGCCCGACGCCGACCTGGTCTCGTTCGGCAGCCCATGCCAGGACCTGTCGATCGCGAACACGACCCGCCACGGCTTCGACGGCCGACGGTCGGGCCTGTTCCTGGAAGCCGTGCGACTGCTGAAGGGATACGTCGATGCGGGACGCGCACCAGCCTTCGCTGTTTGGGAGAACGTGCCAGGTGCCCTCAGCAGTTCTGGTGGGCGCGACTTCGCCGCCGCGCTCGACGCGCTGGCCGACGTCGGGTCACTGGTCATCGACTGGCGCGTGCTGGACGCGCAGCACTTCGGAAGCGCCCAGCGACGGCGGCGCCTGTTCGTCGTCGCTGGCTTCGATCGTCGACTGGACCCTGACCGACCGCTGCTACTGGCTGAAGGCCGAACACGCGACGGGCATCCTGGAGCGCTCGACGCGTCACGGCCACGAACTGCCAGCCGAACTGGCCAGCGCGCTGAAGCTGACGGCCAGCGCGTCTTCGTGAAGGCCCGTCGGGCGGCGACGGTCGTCGACTACGAAACGTGGGTCGCGGATGGGCCCGCGCCCACGCTGAACGTCTTCGATGCCACGGCCGGACACGCGACCGTGCTCGTCGTCACGCCGACCGGCGTCCGGCGGCTGACCCCGCGGGAGTGGGAACGGCTGAACGGCTGGCCCGACGACTGGACCCGCTACGGGCACGACGGCCGGACGATCCGCGACGGCGTCCGCTACAGGATGGTCGGCAACGGCGTCGTAGGGCCTGTGGCTGAGTGGATCGGCCGACGGCTGCTGGAAGCCCTGCCGTGACCGCCGACGAGGTCCTGGCTGATCCTGGGACCTGCTGCACGGCCCTGGTGGCCCGCTACGGGCTGGAAGATGCCCGACTGTTCGCGGCCCTGCTGGTCGACGCGCTCGACCTGTTCGAACAGGACCACGAACTGTGACGCTGCGCGTGATCAGTTACGGCGGCGGCGTCCAGTCGACCGCGCTCGTCGTGCTGGCCGTCCAGGGCCAGATCGAAGCTGACGTGGCCCTGTTCGCGAACGTGGGCGACGACAGCGAGGACCCACGGACCCTGGCCTACGTCCGCGACCATGTCGTGCCGTGGGCCGCGGAGCGCGGGCTGCCGATTCACGAAGTCAAGCTGACGCGGCGCGACGGCAGCCAGCCCACGCTTCACGAAACGGTCGTCGGGTCGAACAACCGCGGCGCGCTGATCCCTGTCCGCATGGGTGCGGGTCACCCGAACATGCGGGCATGTACCCACGAATGGAAGCTGCACCCGATCGGTCGCTGGCTGAAGGATCACGGCGCATCGAAGGACGACCCCGCCACGGTCCTGGTCGGGATCAGCGCTGACGAAGTCGAGCGCGCGACGAACGGCCGCGACCAGCCGTACGAACGGCGGACCTTCCCGCTGCTGGACCTGGGCCTGTATCGGGACCAGTGCAGCGCGCTCGTCGTCGCCGCCGGACTGCCCGAACCGCAGAAGTCGGCGTGCTACTTCTGCCCGTTCCACAGGCTGTCGCACTGGGCCGAACTGCGTCGGGATCGGCCGGACCTGTTCGCGAAGTCGGTCGACCTGGAACGACGGCTGAACCTGAAGCTGGGCGCCGCTGGCCGTGACCCTGTCTGGCTGACGGGCCGACTGCGGCCACTGGACGAAGCCGTGGCTGAGGCCCAGCCGTCCCTGTTCGACGTCGACGCCATGGGCGAAGACGGCTGCGACGAAGGCGTGTGCTTCCTGTGACCGTGGCCGTCCTGTGGCATCGGCCGGACCACGGCCCTGACCAGTGGCTGCTGCGCTGCGGTGACTGCCTGTACGAATGGGTCGACGCCGTCGTGATCGAAGGCGGGCGAAAGCTGGTGCCCGACTGCTGGAACTGCGAACGGCTTCAGGCCCAGCGCGAAGCGTTCATGGACGCCGAAGGCCCACCGCTGAACGGCTTCGCGCAGCCCATGACCGTCCGCGGCATCGACGTGCCCAGCGCGGTCCAGCGCTGGCTGTGGACCGGACGACTGCCGCTGGGTGAACTGGTCATACCGGCAGGGCCGGAGAAGCTGGGCAAGTCGACGGCCATGCTCTGGGTCGCGGCCCGCGTCACGCGCGGCGAACTGCCGGGCGACCTGTACGGGCAGCCCGCCGACGTGGCCTACATATCGGCGGAGGACAACGCGTCGCGCGTCCTGGTGCCGCGGCTGTCGGCTGCTGGTGCCGACCTGAAGCGGGTCTGGCTGATGAACCCGCACCCCGACGGCGAGTTGTTCGCGACGGAACGACTAGCCGAACTGGACGACCTGAAGCTGGTCGTGCTCGACCCGCTGTCCGTGTTCCTGGACCTGCTGCCGACGTCGGAACACGGCGAAGTCGCGGTGCGGAAGTCGCTACGGCCGTTCGTCACCCTGGCCCAGGACAAGGCCCTGACCGCGGCTGGGGTCAGGCACCTGAACAAGGGTGCGGGAGCGGGCAACCCATGGGACGCCATCATGGGGTCGCGGGCCTTCAGCGCGGCAGCACGGTCGGTCCTCTTCTTCACGAAGGACCCCGAACGGCCCGAAGGGCTGGGAGGGCTGATCTATGCCCGCGGCAACCTGGCCGCACCCGCGCCACCCCAGCGCTACGTGCTGCGCGTCGTCGACGTCGCCCTGGACGACGGAAACGTGGGTCAGGTGCCGCTGTACGAAGCCGACGACTCGCTGGTGACCATGTCGCTGGAAGAGGCCATGGGCCCGCAGGGCGAACCCGACGCGCTCGACGAAGCGGTCGACTGGCTTCATGCCGTCCTGGGCCTGGGTCGGGTCGAAGCGAAGCGGGTCGAACGGCTGGCACGCGACGCGGGTCTGTCCATGACGACCGTCCGACGAGCGCGGAAGCTGGCTGGCGTCGTCAGCGAGCGCGAAGGCTTCGGGCCGGGCGGCAAGTGGTACTGGGCATTGTCGATCGACGCGCAGTCCACAGAAGAACCTATGCATCTATGCGAATCGGTGAGCGTCTATGACGATTCCGACGACCTGGAACCGCTATGACGACCATAGATTTCGGGTCTGCCATAGGTGATCAGACGGACGTCCATAGGTACCAGGACTACGTCATACATACTCATATTTCGGTCTACACGCGCGCGCGCGCGAGGACGTCAAGCTGCTGATGCCGACACCGCGGCCAGTGGCCCAGTCCCTGTTCCCAGACCTACGGCCTGAGAAGCCCTGGGGTCGTCTGCCCGGCAGCGTGCTGCGCGGGAAGAACGCGGACCTGATGGCGACGCTGGCCGACCTGTACCTGGACGGCCTGTCGGTCGTCGACGTGACCTACGGCCGCGGCCTCTGGTGAACCCGCTACCAGCCCGCCGACTTCGTTCACCACGACCTGGCTGCCGACGGCGTCGACTTCCGCGCTCTGCCGTACGAAGCTGACGCCTTCGACGTCGTCTGCTTCGACCCGCCGTACATCGCGACCGGCGCGCCCAGCACGATGCCCGACGGATTCGAGCAACGTGACCGCTACGGGATCGCGGCTTATCGGTCCGTGAAAGAACTCGACGGCCTGATGCGCGACGGCCTTCACGAAGCCTGCCGCGTGGCGCGGACCTGGGTCCTGGTCAAGTGCATGGACTACACCGCGGGCGACGGCCTGGAACTGGGTCACCTGAAGGTCATCGGCTGGGCTGACGAAGTCGGCTGGCGGCTGCACGACCTGATCGTGCACTGGACAGGCAGCAACGCGGCCACGCACACGATCCATGTCCAGCGTCGATGCGTTCGGAACCATTCGTACCTGATCGTGCTCGCGCCACGCGCGGCCCGACGGCGGTAGTCAAGCTGGAGGTAGCCCGATGGGTGAACAGATCATCTTCACGGCCGAGACGGACCATGGGACGCAGGTCATGGTCACGGTCTGGCTGGCTGACGACGCGACGTACCACGCCGAACTGGCCCTGCGGTGCAACGACCACGCCATCTGGGGTCCACCGCTGGAACTGGTGCAGCATGGCTAGGCGCCTGGGCCTGCTGCTGGCCGCGCTCTGCCTGACCGCGTGCAGCCCAGACCTGGACCGGCTGGTGCAGTTCCTGGCCGAGCACGACGCCGAAGCCCTGGCCCAGGGCCAGCCCTGCTGGGACCTAGCTGGCGACGTGGCCTGGCGTGGCCTACCCGATCACTTCGTCGTCGTCATCTGGCGTGAGTCACGATGCAACCCGAACGCGGTCAGCCCTGCTGGTGCCATCGGCCTGACGCAGATCATGCCGTTCTGGCTGGAGGCCCTGTGCCCGCTGGGCATCGCGTGCACCAGAGCCGACCTGGCCCAGCCAGGCCCGAACCTCGATGCCGCGGCGTACGTGTACGCGGTGCAAGGTCCGTCGGCCTGGTCGTCGACGTGGTAGTGGACCCCTACTGGTACGGCGTAGCCTTAGCCCTGCTGCTGCTGGCTCTGGTGGTAGGCGGGGTCGGCAACTGGCCACGACGCTGAGTTGCGAACGCAACAACAGACCCACCCCAGTTGCGAACGCAACGAGGCAGGGTGGGGGCTCGAGCGCAACGAACAAGTGTTCGACCGGCGGGCGTTTCTTCTGTCAGGCACCAGCAC
>Ga0157376_10001508_pt1 | contig 15365 bp, 18 predicted proteins | sample M45metaG_FD_121801 | JGI IMG/M metagenome (GOLD analysis project Ga0157376, IMG submission 121801) | Miscanthus rhizosphere microbial communities from Kellogg Biological Station, Michigan, USA - M4-5 metaG | ecosystem: Host-associated > Plants > Roots > Rhizosphere > Soil | place: USA: Michigan... | reverse complement strand
CGCCGCTCAACGCCGTCTCGTATCAGCTCATCTCGACCAAGGGCCGCTTCGAGGGGGCCCAGGAGTACACTAAGGGCATGAAGCTGCCACGGCTGCAGGGCAAAATCGACTACCGAATCTCGGGGCGTGACTTCGCTCTGAAGATGCAATCGACCACGGCCGGGTTGGCCTGGAGCTTTGGCAAGGGGATGATCGTCATCCAGCCGCGGGGCCAGACACAGGCTGATCCGAAGGGGATCACTGTTCCACCCGTGCCGCCGGGATTCGGCTAATGGCGTCTCCGAATCGGGTCAACTATCCTGACGGCAGCCGGTATTTCAAGGAGATGCCGCAGGAGCAGGGCTACATCGATAACATCGTGCAAGTGACCCGACGCGAGCTGGAAGCGCGTCCACGTGACGATACCGCCCGCACGGCGATTCTGATGCAGTCGACCGACAACTCGGTCTGGGCGCTGACAGTGTCGCCGACCGGGGTTATGACGACGTCCCGCGTCCGATGAAGAAGGCCTACATGCAGCAGCTGCAGGAGCTGCTGCAGGACATCGGCGGGACGCACACCTACGAGGACATCGTCGGGCTGATCGAGGACGGTGCGTTTCAGTCGTTTGTCGAGAACGACACCTGGGTCGTGACGGCGCTAATTCAGTTCCCACAGTCGACCGTGCTCGACATTTTCCTGGTGGTCGGCGACCAGGCGGACTTCGGGGTGCTTGAGAAGAAGATCGAGGAGTTCGCGAGGCAGAACGCAGTCAGCTTCATGCGCGTGTACGCCAGGCCCGGCTTCGACTATCTTATTGAACGCCGTGACTGGCGCTTCGGTAAAGGCTGGAAGCCGGGTCCGCGCGTGTACACCAAGCGGCTGGACCAGCATTAGGAGGAGCCCATGGGCGGCGGCGGCAGCAAAACCACCACCAACAATGTCACCCAGGCGTCCGGGACGAGCAACAATATCAGTGAGATGAAGCTGCCGCAGTGGGTCGATGAGGCCGGGCAGGCGAACGTCAAAGAAGCCCAGCGGATCGCCGACAAGCCGTATGAGGCTTATGAGGGGACCGTTGTCCCCGACCTCAGTCGGATGACCCAGAAGACCCTCGAGTGGATCCGGCAGAACGCCGGGGCCTATCAGCCTCTCTACGAGGAGGCGGGCAACGCCACCCGGATCCTGATGGGCCGCGGCGACACCGAGCGCGGCAACCTCAAGGATTACCTGAACCCGTACACCGACGAGGTCGAGCGGCGGGTCATCGAGAACATGAACCGCAAGGGTACGCAGGATCAGAACGCGATCATGGCTGATGCTTCAGCCAAGCGGGCTTTCGGCGGTTCTCGTCAGGCGATCCAGCAAGCGGTGCAGGGCGGTGAGACCACGCGCGCTATCGGCGATGCGTCGGCTAATCTACGTATGGCTGGTTACGACAAGGCCAGGGCGGCGCAGGAAGCCGACTGGGGCCGGCAGTTCAAGAACAAAGAGACCGGGGCGATGCTGTCCCGGCAGGAGGCCGAGCTCGCCAAGATGGCGCAGCAGGGCCTGACGACCGATTATTTCACCCTGCTCACCGGCGGCAAGATCGCCGAGGACCACCAGCGCGAGATGCTCGAGGAGGAGTACCGGAAGTTCGTCGAGAAGCGCGATTACGACAAGGAAGGCCTGGCGCTGCAGCTCTCAACGCTCGGTCTGACCCCCTATGGCAACACCACGACGTCCCAGGGCAGCTATACCGGCACGTCGTCGTCGCAGGGGCAGTCGAAGACGCAGCAGGGCATGAACTGGGGCAGTCTCCTGACCGGCGGTCTCGGCCTGCTCGGCGGGCTCTCGGACCGGACCGAGAAGACCAACATCCAGAAGCTCGGCACCGACCCGGCGACCGAGCTGCCGGTCTATGCGTATGACTATAAAGCTGATGTGAAGGCCAAGAAAGTGGTCGGGCCGAAACGCGTCGGCTATATGGCCCAAGATGTGGAGAAGAAATACCCGAAGGCTGTCAAGAAGATCGCCGGTAAACGAGTGATCGACTTCACCCAGCTGCCGTTAGGCTGAGCCGATGGCCCGCCGCCCGGTTAATCCTGAGCTCCTCGAGGCGGTCAAACGCTACGCGCCGACGATCGGGCTGTCGCCACAAGACCTGCTGACGATCTATTCCTACGAGACCGGCGGCACGCTCGACCCCTGGCAAGCCGGCCCACGGACCAAGTGGGGACAGCACCGTGGGTTGATCCAGTGGGGTGAACCCCAGGCCAGAAAGTACGGCGTCAGCGCTACGACGCCGATCGATCAGCAGGTCGGAGCGTCGATCAAGTACCTGCAGGACCGCGGCTTCAAACCGGGCATGGGGCTGCTGCAGGCCTACGCGGCGATTAACGCCGGCGGGATCGGGCCGAAGTATTATCAGGCTCGGGACGCCGGGGCGGGGGGCGCTCCCGGCACAGTGGCCGACAAGGTCAACAAGCAGATGGCGGGGCACGCGCAGCGCGCGGCATCCCTGCTGGGGGCACCCCAGACCACCTTGGCCGGAGCGCCGCTCCCGCCCCCACGATCGGAGCTGGCGGCCGGTGCACCGTTGCCGCCGGCCCGGCCGACCGACCCCGCGGTGCCGACGCTGCCGGACAACCCGGCCCGGGGCATCCTGGCTGACAATCCGCTCACCAAAGTTGCCAGTAACATTGCGGCTGATCAGGAACAGCAGCAGCAGACGGCGCAGCAGGCGGCGCAGCAGCTGCAGCAGACGCAAGCGCAGGCCGTCGAGGCCATCGCACCGCCGCCCCCACCACCGCCCCCGACACCGCCGCCGCCGCAACCCATGGCCCAGCAGGCTGACTACGCCAGCATGCTGCTGCCGCGGCTGCGCCGGGGACTACTCGCCTCTCCTGATTACGGCATGCTCGGAGTCTCATAATGCCCTACGACCCCTACAGCCGCGGCGATAACCCTTGGCGAGGTGACCTCGACAGCCTCGACATGCCGCGCGCCCGGCCGAAGGCACGACCGGGCGCTGGCCGTATGCCGCCCATCGTGCCCTCACAGATCCCCCTCCCGCCGCCCAGCCCGCTTAAGGCAGGTGCACTGGGGATACCGCTGCCACCCCCGCGACCGCCGATGTCTCCGCCCACGGCTGGGCGTGACTTGACCGCGCCGGTCTTGACCCCCGGCATGACGAGCAATACCCGTCCCAAGCCGCATTCGGCGTATGTGCCGGACGAGCGGACCTGGCCGCCCGCACCCGGCGAGGCGCCCGGCACGTCTGGATCGTTCACACCACCACTGAACCCACCTCTGCCGCCCTCACGGCCACCAGGGCCGACCGCTGGTATGCTTGCTCCCGGAGGTCCACCCCCTGGGGCGATGGCTGGAGGCCCACTACCCCCAGACGGGGCGCCTCCAGCCGGTCCCCCGCCGACGGCCATGGCTGGCGGAGGCATGGAAGCCCTGATGAAACTGATCGCCGGCCTGGGTGGGTCTAAGCAAGGGATAGGCTAATGTTCGATTGGGATTGGCGACGCATCCCGGGCGCACCACCGACCTTCACGATGTTCGGCTCGGAGGGCTCACCTCCACTGCTGCCAGTCGTGCCCGGCGGCAGCTCAGTGGTGCCATCCTTCATCACACCGGTCCCATCTCCACCCACGCCACCCGCGCCACCCGCTCCGCCAGCACCCGCGGTACCACCCACGCGGCCGCCGTCGATGACGATGTTCAAAGGCCTGCCGCTCGGGCCGCAGACCCGGGAAACCGTGATCCAGCCACCTCCGTCCGTGCAGGTACCCGGCAGGCCACCGATCCCGCTCGTTGGGCCAGGCCCGGCAAACCCGTCGGTCACCGGAGCGCCGATCACACCCACCGCGCCCGGGACCGAGTTCGGCAACCCGGCCACCCGCGAGGCGCTCCGCACACTTCCGGCCACGGCAACGCCGACCAAAGGCGGCCTGGACGACATCTGGGAGCGGGTGAAGAACGGCGACTTCAACGGCGCTCTCACCAGCATGGGCAAGAGCTTTGGCGGCGGGGGCGGAGGCGGAAGCGGTGCGGTCGGTGGGGGTCAGGCGCCTGAGAAAGCGCAGCTGATCCCCGGGCACGCGCCGCACAAGCCGCAAGTGGCTGTGCCCTCGATCGAGAAGCTCATCGCGAACTCGGCGGGTAACCTGACGCTGCAGGAATTGAAGCAGAAGGCAGCCAAGCGCCGGAAGGCGCAGGACAAGTACGACATCGAGAACTGGGGACAACGCTAATGGGCGGTACGGGCAACACGGGGGCTACCATGGGCCCGCAGACGCCGGGTGGTGGCACGGTGACGCCGCCCGGATGGGCGACGCAGGCTAGTCAGGCAGCGCCGCCGACACAGGATCCCAAGGCGGGTGCCCTCGGCTTACAGAGCGGCCTCCTCGCAGCGCCGCAGGCCGTAACCTCGCCAGCCGCTACAAGCGATTGGCGCAGTAGCTTGGCGGGCGTGTGGCCGGAAGGTCGTCCCCTACCGGAGGAAAGCGACGCCAACAACCATGGCTTGGGTTATACGCTGCCACCCAAGGCGAAGACAGATTACATGAATGCCATGGCTACCTGGGCCGCGCGAGCGCCGACGAATGCCGCCGATCTCGCCGCTTGGCAAGCCTCGAAGCCCGTCAATACTTCCACTGGCGGCACCGGGAGCGACGCTTACTGGGGAGAGCCCATCCAGACGGGTGGCTTCTTACGGCCGGCTTCCGGCACACCACAGGCGCCCGCGCAGGGCAGTAACCCGCATACACCACCGGCATCGCGAGGCATGGTCATGGGGCCAGGCGGCTTCATGATACCCGACGTCGGCTACGACTGGCAGCAATTCATTCAGCCGGGCGACGATAACAACCATGGCTGGGGCTATTCGCTGCCCCCGATGGCGAAGACAGACTACGGCTGGGATATGAACAATTGGTTCGCGAATGCGCCGCCGATAGGGGCGAGCTCGGCCGAGATAGCAGCTTTCCTAGCCGGGGTCCCTAAGAACCCCTCCAACCAGTCCGGCGGCACTGGTGCCGATGCTAACTGGGGAGACCGCATCTATACGGGCGGTACACTACGACCACCTTCCGGATTCTAACGGGCCAACATGATGGAAACGATCGGCGACAACATCATGGCCATCCTCGGCATCATCCCGGTGCGGGATCGGGCCGGGATTCCCCGTTCCAACCTGGCCGTCGAGGCGGCGAAGTCGAAGCAGGCGACCGACCAGATGATGAGCGGTCCGCAGGCGTCGATGCAAATGCCCCAGGCGCCGCCCCAGTTCAAGCCTCCCCAGGAGCTGATCGGACAGAACGGCCAGCTGCAGCTCCCCGAGGAGGTGCCGACCGACTACGCCAGTGGTAAGGCGCCGCGGCCTCCCGCGCCGAAGGCAGGGCTGAGTGCACCCTTGGCAGAAGCTCCGGTCATTCCGGCGGGGCGTGAGCGCGTTATTGAGTCGAGTCCGGCGGCTGCTCCGTCTCAGCCTTTGCAGCGGCAGGCCTCCGACATCTATGCGGAGGCGGTCGCCCAGAATGCCCGCCGGCAGAAGATGATGCAGGTCTTCGGCAGCCTGGCGATGATGGCCAACGCCTTCAATCGCCACCCCGACGCCGGGCAGACGACGGCGCAGCTTGCCGGCATGGTCGGCGGTGCTGGTGGGCATGGTGGTGGGGGTGGTAATGACCTCGCTTCCCTCAAGACCATCCTCGAGCTGCGTAAGGGAGAACAGAGCGAGGCTGCGTCTGCTGCGGCCCGGCAGCGCTCGATCGATGCGTTGGTGGCGCAGGGCGTCCCCCGCGAACAGGCAATCGTCGAGACCGACAACAACCTGCATACCCAGCGGCTCGGTCTTGCGGGTGAACAGGCGCGGGAAGCCATCCGCCGCGACGAGCAGATCCGCAAGGATCTGGACAACCCGGCGGCAATCGCGGAACTCGCCCAGATGTACCACATGACGCCCGCGCAGATGCAGACCGCCATCCGCAACGGGACGGTCAGCAAGTTCACCGACCCGGCGATTCTAGCCGAGGTCCGCGACAAGCACGCACAGTCTGCCGAGCGCGAACAGAAGACTGCCATCACAGGAGCTGACTTCGCCAGTCGCGAAGAGGCAAGACGTAACCCGGAGGCTGTCGCTGCCCGATATAGCGCGAAGCTAGGCAGGCCGGTCAATGCCGGCGAGGTCTTGATGGGCGCATCGACGGAGGACGGCTGGAAGAAGTTCAACGAGGAGAACCTCGCGACTGGACAGGCCGGGATTGCCAGTACCCGCTCACAAACGAATGAGCGGATTGCCAAAACCGACGAAGAAGTGCGGTCGACCGAACAGAAGCGCAAGGCGGACACGGCTCACGCCTTCTATAAGGACAACCCCGAAGCCTTCGCTCGGCTGCACAATCTGAAGGACGTGGACGAAGCCCGCCGGATCGTCGACGACCGCAAAGCCTACGATAAGTACCAGGAGACGAGTGGCCCCTCGGCTTATGCCGGGACTGCGGCCTACCATGATTATGAGCGAGCCGAGCGGGCAGCTGGACGGACGCCGTTGGGGCGGCTCGAATTTGAGCAGGCAAAAGAGAAAGCCAAGGTGCCTGTCCCTGAGGACATCATCACCACGGAGTCGGCGAAGGCTGCCCGAGAGCAGATGCATAAAAGTTCGGAAGAAGCTCGTCAGGCGGCAGAAAATGTCCGGGCGCGACATATGCTCCAAGACCAGTGGCGTCCAGATCTCATCTCAGGTGGACAACTGGCCGAAAAACAAACCGAGTGGCGATCGACGGTCGCGCAGCTATTTAATATGCCTGACGAACAGGCCCGCGATACCAAAGTGTTTTTCAGCGCCCTGAACAAGAACGTTCAAGCCGCAGCAAAGAGTCTGCCCGGGGCTTTCTCGAATAATGACCTCCTCTTCATGAAAGATCTGGAAGGTGGCCAAACGCTGGATGCTCAAGGTATCCGCAAGTTGCAGATCATTCACGAGAAGATGGAACTGGCCAAGATGGCCAAGCATGACAAATACTTTGAATCGCAGACAGCCAAACCGAGCCTGGCCAAACTAAAGGAATATTACGATAAAGCGGAAGTCATAGAGCCGGGGCGGTTCATTCGCGAGGAACTGCAGGCTAACCCGCATCATATCGATGCTCTGATGAAGAATCCCACCCCTGCTGAAAAAGCTGCGTTCGATAGGGAGTACGGCTACGGCCGGGCGAACTGGATCATAGAGCGCGGAGGGAAACTGGAATGACCTTTGATTATAGCGGGACCCGGATAGATCCCTACGCCAAAGAAAAACCTGCTCCGGTCATCACACCCCCGTCACCGCCCCCACCGATCGACGAGGGCATGATAGATACGATGAAGCGGCGCGGGGGGCAGCTCTGGCAGCAGCACTTCGTGCCGCTCTCCGAGGCCGCAGGGACAGCCGCCCGACACGGGACCGATACGGCTACCTTCGGGATCGGACTCCCTGACAAGCTGGAAGGGCTCTACAACGCCGCCACAGGAAAACCCCCACCTGATCCAGAGCTTCTTGCCGCCGAGCGTCGACGCGTCGACGCCGAGCACCCGACCGCGGCTGCTGTGGGCAGGATCGGTGGCGCGGCTGGGCAAGCCGGAGCAGCCAGTCGTCTGCTCGGCAGAGCCATCCCGGCGCTGGGACGGCCAACCGCACCTTCGCAAGCGGCGAACCAGGGGATTGTCGGCGGGGCGCAAGGGGCAAGTCAGAACATCGCTGAGGCCATCAAGGAAGGTCGCCCTGTCAACCCGTCCCGGCTCGCCTTGTCGACGATCGCCGGTACCGGCTTCGGCGCGGCAGGCGGAGCGCTAGCGTCCAAAGCGGCTGGGTGGACCCCGAGAGGCACCCTCGCACGGACCCTGCCTGAGGGCCTCTCCGCAGCCGAGCGGACCGCGATCGCCCAGCAAGCCCAACGAGCAGCTTTCGCAGGCGCCCCGGACGCTGATCTGGCAACCTTGATGCGGCTCTCCGGAAACCGGCAGGCTCCAGTCATCGAACGGGCGATGCAGCGTGGCATCACCCAACGAACCGGCGAGCCGCTCGATGTAGTCCCGCCGCAACTGGCCGACCGCTTGACGCAGACTCGCGGAGCCCCATTACAGAATCTAGAGGAGATCAAAGGGGCAATCACCAACCGCCCTGCAGCGCCCGAACCACCCCGGCCGATGCGTGGTCGTCAGCTCTCAGTCGGAGGCGGGCTTTGGGGCGGAGTGCCTGCCTTAACCTACCGCGGACCGAGCGGCCCCCCGGCTCCCGGCCCGACCGCCGAGAGGGCGGCCCGCATGATGCAGGACCAGCCCGAGCGCGCCGCCGGACTGCTCGGCCGAGTACCCCTCTTAGAAACGGCTGGAGCATCCCTCACAGGCCAAGCAGGGCGTGCTCCGGCTGAAGAGCTAGCTGCCGGTTTCCTTGGCCTCCGGCCGCCAGAACCCAAGAAGCGGAAGCCCTAAAGTCTGCACATGGCAATAAGCATGGGGGCCACCAGGACAGCGATCCAGAAGAAGGGGTTCATCATCATCCGGAGGAGACCTATACCGGCAGCCAGCGCAACGGGGATGAGCATGATGATGACCAGGATTTCCACAACAGTTCTCCTCGGTCTGATCTGACCGTGAGAAGAGCATATCCCTAATCAGACATATGTGTCAAGTGACTTCATTTCCCCAGGCATCCCAGCCGGGCCGGGCCGGGCCACGTCGGTTGAGTTCGATCTTCGGCACGTTGGGAAACTGCTTCTCGATCAGCTCGACGAACAGCTCTGGCTTCTCGGAGTGCTTGCCGACCGGCGCCTCCAGCACCGAGGGGGCCATGGCGGTAGCTGGGGCGGGCACCTGACCACGAGTCCCGATCAGCAGCAGCTCATGCTCGCCAGTGACCCAATAGCCTGTCCCCCGGCCTTTACCAGGACGCTGCTTGCGCCAGACCATGTGGGTCTTGTAGTCGAAGCCCCAGGCGATCAGCACCTCGAGCGCCTCGGGCAGCATCGGCGCCGTCGCCCACAGGAACAGGACGCAGTCCTTGGCGGCAATGCTCGCGACTGGGCGCCTGGCGATCTCCTCGAGAGAGGATGTCGGGTAGTGGTTCTCAGCTGAGCGGTCCATACCGGTATCGCGCGACCATGGTTCCCATCGCCACTCGGGATCGACGTAGAGCAATCCATAGCGTTTATCCGGCAGCGCAACGATCTTGTCCGCCAGCTCACGCTCGCGATCAGCCCGGCGCTCCTTCTTCGCTTCCGTTGTGAAGAGCGTGTCGGGCGTATGCTCGACCCGCTCGCGAACAGCCTCGACATGCTGCTCAAACTGTGCGGGAGTCATAGCCGCAGTTTTCCGAGCAGCATCGGCCAGCCGCTTGTCAACCCCCACTTCCTTGAGTGTAATGGGGGCTGAAAAACTGGGTTCCCGTCGGAACCCGGTTTTTCCCCGCCCAGGACCACCCCCTTTAGCCTTGGGTTGAGTCTGCATCATCTCACCAAGACGACGCACGGCCCGCACTCTGATGATAACAGCGTCAGCTTCCAGCTGCTTGTTCTTAGCCTGCTTGGCATAAGCCTCCCGGGCTTTCGCTTCGTCACGGATGAGCAGAACCTCATCGACCCGGGTGGCTTCTGAGATAGCACGACAAGCGTCGTCAAACTTTATTATGGGTTGCTGTTTGTCAGTCATTTTTAGCCAACCTTCTGATCTCTGACAAAAGCTCTCCGGTTAATCCATGCACAAGGATCAATGCGTCAAGCAAATCACCCTGTGCATCTTTCAAGATGATCTCGGCGATCTCGGCGATAATTGCCGGCTGTTCATTCAAAGAGGTGTTCCGGTCAATAAAACATCGTGTCGCCAAAGGGGGCGGTAAATCGGTCGCCGCTCGCACATCGGCAAATCTTTGCTTCGTAGCGATCTCCGCAATACGACCAGCATTCACACGGAAATACGCAGCGATGTCATGTTGGCGGTCGCCTCGGGCGAGCATCCCTTTTATAATAGCTGCGTCTTCACTGATTAATGACATTTTGCCAGCTCCTCTTTTAATCGACTCGTCCGAGCTAATTATTTTTCAGAATTTCGGAAGGAATTCTGAAAGCTTTGAAACGATTCCTTTCGGAATGATTTCAAGCTTCCTTACGGAATCTTGAAATTACCGAGAAGGTATTCCTTCCGAAATACCTTCAGCAAACACCTTAAGAAACATATTCTCTTTGCGCTGCAGGGCGCGGGCGATGCGGGCGTCGCAGTCGGAGCCGGACAGATCGACATAAAGACAGCTCTCCGAGGTCGCCCCCATGCGGTGGATCCGATCCTCCAGCTGCGAGCGGGTGTCCAGGCTGTAGCTGTTCTCGAAGAAGATCATCGTCGCGCAGGGGTCCTCCTCGGTGCCGATCAGCGTGTGGCCGTACTTGCCCGCCTCGGCCTGCAGCAGCATGACCCGACATTCAGGCTTGGTGAACTCTTCCTTCTCGGCATCGATCGCTTCGGGCGACATACCACCTCTGATCCAGGCGTAACCGTAAGCTACGAGAAGCCCTGCGAGCATCTCTCCGACCGCGCGATGGCGATAGACGATCACCGTCTTGCCAGTGACCTCTTCGTCGAGGATCTCCTGCAGCAGCTGCAGCCGGGGATTTGTTTCACGTGAAACAAGCGTCAGTGTCTCGCCGTCCTCGTTGATGACGAAGCCGCATTGGATCTGCGAACATTTTTCCCACTTAGCGATGGCGACCTCGACACTGACCCGCACGTTGTCTTCCAGATACAGCAGGAAGTCCTCCTCCATCGCATTGTAGAGCGGCTGCAGGACCGGCCCGAGCTGGTAGCGGCGCGTCGTGTAGGCCTTCTCGGGCAGGCCCTTGAGCCAGTCCTTCTTCTTGGCCTGGAAGGACACCGGCTCGAGGATCTGCCGCAGCCAGTCCTCGTTGAGCGTGCCGACCACCTGCCTGTTCTCCCAGCCCCCCATCTCGCAGAAGCGGGCCCGCCAGCCGAAGTAGGAGAGCCCCTGCTCGGCCCGGATCGCCTTGAGCTGGGCCCAGAGATCCTGCGGTCCCTGGGACATCGGTTTGCCCGAGAGAATGCGGACGACCTTGGCATACGAGGCAATGCCCCGTTTAGGGTAGAGCTTGTGCTCTGTGCCGATGATCGCCGTGGTCTGCTTGGACGTCCGGTTTTTGAGCTTGATACTCTCGTCGATCGCCAGATAGGTGTCCCACACCATGAACTCTTCGAGCGCAGCCTGGCCATTCCTGGTCCGAGTCGCCTCGTAGTTCATGATCAGCACATCAGCTACATTGAGCCCATGATCCGACTTGCCACTCTCGTAGATGAAGAACGAAAAGCCGAGGCCATGCTTCTCGATCTCGTCCGCCCAGCCGCTCTTGAAGCTGTTCGGGCAGATGACCACCAGCCGGTCGACGGCGCCGCAGCGCTTCATCACCTTGAACTCGGTCAAGACGGTGAGCGTCTTGCCGAGGCCCATCTCCATGAAATAGGCATATCCCCGACGCCCGTCGGCCCGGACGATGGCTTCGATCTGGACGGGCGCGAGCTTCAATGGAGTTTCTCCCGGTCAAGCATGTCGTCGTAGGCATCCATGGCGGTCAGATGAAAAACCTCCTGCGCACGATCCAACTCCTCTTCGTCGTGGAGCATCATCCAACTGGCGAACATCTGCGCCAGGACGACCATCGCCACGAAGCCATTACGGTCCTTGAAGAGTGGCGCCACCTGTCGGTAGAGCTCATCGATCTCTGGGCGAAACTCATCCGCCGGGTGCATAGGTCTCTCCGAAGATAGTTGTGACCGCCGTGTCGAAATTGCCGGACAAGCTGGTCCGCGTCGGCCAAGGACACGTGTGATGCTGATCCCAGCGATCTCCCGGTAGACCGAAGCCCAGGTGCCCGTCCTTGTAGCCGACCAGGATCGCCTTGGCGTACGGATTATTAACCTCGTTGAACCGCGCAATCTGATCCTGCTGCTTGACGGTGGCGATCAGCGCCGTACCGGTAACCCGCTTGGCCTCGGCGTAGATCATGTACCGCCGCGTCGTGATCAGCATATCCAAAGTTCCTATAGCATATTTATCCTCGAGACGGCGCGCGAAGGCGCCTTCCTTGAGCAGGACGCGGACGATCTCGCGCTTGAGCGTTGCCTCAAGCATCGGGCGCCTCGACGAACTCAGCCGCAAAGCTGAGATAGCTGATGCCATCCACGTAGTGGTCGGGGTTCTTCGGACTGGTTGCGATACGGGACAGCTTCACCGCATGCATGATCACTGCGATCTCGTAAGGCGTGACCGGCTTGTCGAGAATGGTCGATGCAATCATCGCCGCCCGATCAAATCCATCCTTTGGGCTGCCATAGGTCTCCCGTCGCTTGGCGATCATCATCGCCGCGGTCTTTAGGATCTCTCCGTGCTCGGACATCAGTCTTTTCCTGTTTGAGCCATTCGTCGTGTAGCCTATCGAGGATCTCGGCGCAGGGCTCACAGAACGCATACGCGCTATGGTAATTCTGGCTTTGGCGCAGGCTGTTGCACCTCGGGCATGTAGTTAGGGGCATGTTGGCTTCTCACCATGAGGATACTGAGCTTATCCGCGAGCGCCGCGAGGGCATCGCGGACGGCGGTGAACATCGGCAATTGGTCAGGATCGAGCGTGCCATCCCCGCACATATGCATAGAAATCATCTCATCGAGGACGTCGCCCAAGGGAACCCGCCACATCGGCGCGTCCGGGTCATCACCGTCGCCCATGGCGGGGATGTCGATTTCCAGCATCAGCGGATCGGTTACCGCCGGTCCGCCGCTCCCGTCTCCGTCGAGAAGACTCCACTCAAAGGGCAGCGAGACATAGGGGTCCTCGGTGTCGACCATGTCGTCAGCTAATGTCCCGCCATGCGGGACCAACCTGCACCGGGTCATGCTGCCTCCCGCATATACATATCGGGATAAGATACTTCACCCCAATTCCTTCCACAATGGATCTCGATTGGCATAGGTGTACTTAACCATAAAGGATCGCCGGGGTCCTCCAGAATTGCTCGCAGCTCCGTCGTACCGTGCCCCATCTCCGACTGCCAGATAATACTGTCGTGTATGCTCATTAGAATATCTATCAAACCAGCCCCACAAGCTTCAACCCACTGGCACGCTTCAAGAAGTCTTACTTTCATATGGTCTCCGGCACTTCCTTGAATCACACGAGAAACAGCGACGTGTGTTGAGAGATTCTCGGGGAAATGCTGCCTCCGGCCAAGGATCGTACGCACATAGCCACGTTGACCCGCCACACTTGCGGCATCATCTTTGAACTGTGCTATCTCTGGAAAGGCTCGGAAAAACGAATTGTACAGCCGCTTAGCTTCTACTTCGTCTACATTCAATCTGCCCGCCAAAGTTTTCGGCGTCATCCCGTTGAAAATTGAAAGGCCGAGAGTTTTGGCCTGGTCACGCCCGATCCCCATCAGCTGTGATGCCAAGGTATGGACGTCGATAACAGGCTTGCTGTTGTAGCCCTTGAGCAACCTCTCGCATTTGGCGAAATGGGCATAGAGGCGGGGCTCTTGCTGCGAGTAGTCGGCTTCCTGGAGCATCATACCCTTGTCGGGGACGATCACCGGCCGGACGATCTGGCCGATGGCCTTGTTCCGCTTAGGAAAGGCCTGCAAATTCGGGCCAATACAGGAGAAGCGGCCGAACTTGACGCCGTACTCGCCGTCAGCCATTTGCTTGAGCTCGGGGTGGATCCGGTCGCGGCCGAGCATGGGGGCGAGGAAGGTCGACTTGGTTTTCAATAGCTGGCGCAGCTCCGTCACTTGGCGGCCCGCGGTGCTCCCTTCCAAGGTCTTGCTGGTATAGGATGGCTTTCCCGTATTCGTCTTATATTGCGAGGCTGCGCCTTGACCCGTCATCCAAGCATGAAGCTGGTCTGTGCTGCCCGCCGAGAAGCCCTGCGGGAAGTTCTGCAGACTCTTATCGATCCGCTCGTCCAGGCGGGCGACCGCATCCTCGGCGTAGGCCTGGTCGACCCGAATGCCTCGGCAGCGCATGCGTGCCAGATGTGGGATCAAGTCACATTCCAGGCGATGGACTCGGGCGAGTGTGTGCCCCTGCGAATCGGGAGCGGTGATCTCGTGCTGCTGCACGGCCCACAGAGCATAGGTGCCGCGTACGTCCGAGCACGCGTAGTCCCAGGCCAACCGCCCGTCACCTGGAAGACGCCAAAAGTTGCGCATCTGGACGCGCCGCGTTTTCGCTCCTCCAAACCGTCGCGCCAGTTCATGCAGCAAACGCTCGTCGTCCTTGCCCGGAAAGCCGCGCCGCTCGAGACACGCTTGAAGGTCGTAGGCACGATGATATTCGTAGACCAATACTTCATTGATCTGTGCATCCTCGAGTGGCGCCCCTGGCCAGACCCCGTAATGGCCCGCATGGAAGAGGTCGAACGCGAGATTGAAGCCGACCGTGCGCAGGCCCTGGCGCGTGCGGCCCTGGAAAGCCGCCGCCAGCGCCGCTTCGAAGCGACGGGGGTTGTTGACGTTGCCTGACTCGTGCCGCACCGGCACATAGACCGCCCGATCGCCGTGCGCCACCGCGTAGCCGACCACCTTGGCGTCGATCTCCAGGCCGGTGGTTTCGAGGTCGAAGGCCAGCACTGGAGCGGTTGCCACCAGTGCCAGCGCCAGTTCCTGACGATCAGAAAGCTGCATTCGACGCCCCCGCATGTGGGACGTGATCATCAATCTCCTCGACGCCAAGGACTTTAATCGACGGGTAGAGGGTCTCGAGCCGCTCGGCCTGCGCCATGAACTCGTTGAAGAGCTCCGGATCCGACAGCTCGCCGTGAGCGGTGAAGTTCGGCACGAACCACGACACGCCCGCTCCGCCTTGCCGCTCCTCGGGGATGATCCGGTACAGCTGCCGCAGTGGTGGAACGCCACCGGCCATCCGCAGATCGATCTTCGAGTTAAGCTGCATAATCTTCCGATTCGCCGTGACGGACGGTGTATAGATCACCGGCCCCTCGACGTGCGGATCCAGGATCCTCAGAATCACGGTATAGACGTGCTGCGCGGCCGGCGTGCTGTTCCGGTTGGCGGGGTCGGACGAGCCCCAGTCGAGCAGGCCCGAGGCTTGGACGTTGCGGTTCGTGAACCACTCCACCTTGCCGCCATGTGGCAGCTGGACCTCAAAGCGTTGATTCGGCTTGTCCCATGTCTCACCGTCCGAGGCCTTGGCCAAGAGGACGCTGTCCACACCGCGGACATTCTTAGGCGAGCGAAGCGTCACCGAGTGATGCACGAGCAACACGACGGCGGTTAGCTCTTCGCCCAGATCCTGTTCGAGGATCGAATGATAGAAGCTGCCTGCCCTGAGCTCGTGG
>Ga0157376_10001506_pt1 | contig 15379 bp, 16 predicted proteins | sample M45metaG_FD_121801 | JGI IMG/M metagenome (GOLD analysis project Ga0157376, IMG submission 121801) | Miscanthus rhizosphere microbial communities from Kellogg Biological Station, Michigan, USA - M4-5 metaG | ecosystem: Host-associated > Plants > Roots > Rhizosphere > Soil | place: USA: Michigan... | reverse complement strand
TTTGAAGGTTTTTTTTCCGGTCCTTCGGGGGGACAGTTGATGACTACGACAGAGGTAGAGAATTACCCTGGTTTCCCAGAAGGAATAACAGGACCTGATCTCATGGAAAAGTTTCGTCAACAAGCTAAAAAATTTGGGACGGAAATAGTCAAAGAAGATGTGATATCTGTCGATTTGAGAGCTTCTCCTTTTCAAGTGAAAAGTAAAAAAAGTTCTGTTTTAACAGATGCTTTAATAGTGGCCACAGGGGCTACAGCAAAACGATTAGATATTTCAGGTGCGGGAGAGGGAGAGTTTTGGCAAAAAGGAGTGACTGCTTGTGCTGTGTGTGATGGAGCCGCTCCTATTTTTCGTGATAAGCCTCTTTTTGTAGTAGGAGGAGGAGATACAGCCGTAGAAGAGGCTATTTTTTTGACCAAATATGGCAGTCGTGTTTTTATAGTTCACCGAAGAGAGGAACTTCGCGCTTCTAAAATTATGGCAGAGAGAGCACTCAATCATCCAAAAATTGAAATGGTGTGGAATCATATAGTGGTCGAAGTTCAAGGTGATCAAGTGGTGAAAAAAATCACTTTGCAGGATGTAAATAGCGGTGCAACAAGAGATCTAGAGGCTGGAGGACTTTTTTTTGCCATAGGTCATCTTCCTAATACTCAGTTTTTGGAAGGGCAATTAGAGACTCACCCAAATGGTTATTTAAAAGTGATGCCAGGAACTACCTATACTTCAGTTGAAGGTGTTTTTGCGGCAGGAGATGTTCAAGATCATGTTTATCGTCAGGCGGTTTCTGCTGCGGGTTCGGGTTGTATGGCAGCTTTAGATGTAGAACGCTGGTTATCAGCTAAAGGTCATATTTGAAAAAAATACTCTTTTTTTTTCTTTTTCCTTTGACACTTATTTCTTTAGAGAGAAAACCATGGTTTGGTAATTTATTTGAATTAGAATCAGATAGCGCTTTTACCTATAGCCGTTATCATAGCATTCAAGATTCGGTAAGGCCATTAACCACTCCTGCCAATAACTATCTTTTTTATTTCGATATGGGTATGGCGCCCTCTTCTGACTGGGCTCTAGATCTAGATATTGAGCTAGCTAAAACATCAGAGCGATCTTTTGGAGTACAAAGTTATGCGGGACAATTTCGAATGCTCTGGTATGATGATCTCATAGGGGATCTCTTTAGTGTAGTGACAGGAGTAAGCGCTAGAGGAGTGACGGGAAAAAGTGTTAGAGATGTCAATAGTCCCTATCATTCTTACTTCAATGCTGAGATTAATTTAGCTCTTGGTAAGGAAATAGTGGAAGACCCACCTTTTTGGAGAGCGCGTTCCTATTTTTTTGGAGCCGTTGGCATGGCTAATAAAGGCTCTCCTTGGGCAAGAGCTAACCTCTATTTTGATATTAATAAAAAAGACAAGCATCAATTCTCTCTCTTTGGAGAAAGCTATTTTGGATTTGGGTCTCAACATGAGGTCAATGTGGATCATTTTCATGGCTATGCTAAGATTCACCATCAATCGGTTGATCTTGGGTTAGCTTATCGTTATGGATTGAATATTTGGGGGCTTCTGAGCTTTGAATATGCCCATCGCGTTTACTCGCGTTCTTTTCCTAAAAATGTAAATTTCTTCACTCTTCGTTATCAGTTGCCCTTTTCGCCGTTTTAACCCAGATAACCGTAGCTACTGCATACTGTCTGCAGTGGCTCATAGAAAGCAAAAAGAGGGGAGAGTGAAATTGGGTATTTGAGCATTGTATTGTAGGCCGACCCTGCTCATTATTGAGAATTTCAAGATCGAGCCAAGAGAGCTCTTTCCCAAACCCACAGCCAAGAGCTTTGGCAGTGGCCTCCTTAGCTGCAAAGCGGGCAGCTAGTGAGGGAGAGGGATCTCGGTGGCTAAGGCAGTTTACCTCAAAAAATGCACGGAATTGCACGGAATTGCACGGAATTGCACGGAATTTAATCGGCACCAGGAAACCATAAACTTGCTTTGGTCTGTCCTTGGAAATGTATTTGTTTTTGAATTCTTAACTCTCGAAGCAGTTCTTGTACTTGTCTTTGAGAAAGAAAAGGTAAGACTTGATTGAGCTCCGCTAGCTTTGACCCATGTTTTGCATTTAATATAATATGTTTGACCAGTAATTCTTTATTGGTTTCTTTATCCAATCCACGCTTTCTTGTATATATTTCATTCTTGCCAGTAAGTGTATAATATTGCTGACAAAGAACGTAGCGTACACCGCGTCCTTTGCCTATGCGTTCAACAATACCCAAATCTACAAGATGATTGAGGCGAAGACCCAATTCGTTGGGTTTGGAAGGAATGGGTCGTTCCTTATGAACCAAATCTAAGACAATAAAGTCTTCGGTATTAAATGAGGCTAATCGCTCATGACCAATTTTTTCTAAAAATCGCAAAAAGCTTTCATCTTGAATTTGACCATCCAATGTTAGTACGACTTCATGTTCATCAGTATGAGTAAAATCGGGTAAAGACTTTCCTTGCCTAATACTTTCTTCAAAAATGCGGTCTGCTCCCTGCCCAGCACGTTCAACAAGTCCACACTTGTTAAAAATATCAGCTATCCTTCGATTACGAGGTTGCTGCTTCCAAAGTATGTTAGATGGGTTGATCCCAGAAGGAAATCCACCGGGACTAGCGAGAATAATTTTGCGAGGATATTGTCTTACCCAAATCGAACCGGCCTCTCTATAATCGCGATGGCTAACTGCATTTAAAACAGCTTCTCGAATAGCCTTTTCATTGAATGTAGGAATATCCCAGACAAATAATCCATCTTGGAAGTGCTGGAGGTCGTTTCTTAAATTAATTTTATTCCACAATTCATCATAAAATGAGAAAAAACCTTGTGTGTATTCAATTCTTTGCTGCGCTGGTCCTGTAACACCACTAGAACGATATTCAAATACGACTTCTGCTTGCGCAAGAAATTTTTTTAAGTGCTTGAGGATGTCCAAATAAAATGAGAGCCGCATAAGTTACTTTTTTATCATCGATAGCTCCGATGTCTTTGAGTAAATTGCTTATCTGAAAGACTTTTTAGACTATTATTGCCTGATTTTCGCATCCATAATTCTCGAAAGATTTTAATGGAAGTACTATCTAAGTCTTCAATCTTAGCATGAGGGCAAATTTGTGCAGAGAAATCAGGTTCAGCCTCATTAAAAATGCGTTTAAGCATATCTGAAGTCATTGGAACTAATTCTTCACCGCGACGCATCCAATAAATGCCTTGATATTGAATAGGGACGCCAATTGGTCGAGAAGGTATTGTAAAGATAATTACTCGTTTGTTATCAACGAATATTTCCTCTATTTCGATGCGTAGATGTAGTCTGATGATAAGGTCTGATTTTGTTTTCTCTAAATTACGACAAGCGTGACTTCCAACGATGCTACGAGGAATTTTATCTGTTATCCCCAAAAGTAACTTTCCACCACCCTCATTTGCAAGGGCACAGCAGTACTGAGTCAGTTTATCACTGTCATAATTGTTTTTTGCCTCTTTAAATTCGAGGCGAGCGCTTTCTCTCTGCTTCATCAAAGCATAAAGTTCGTTTGTAAGTGAATCCATCTTGTTAACCTAGTATTTTCTCAAACGTCTTCTTATACAGATCTATTAACCCAGATAACCGTAGCTACTGCATACTGTCTGCAGTGGCTCATAGAAAGTAAAAAGAGAGGAGAATGAAATTGGGTATTTGAGCATTGTATTGTAGGCCGGCCCTGCTCATTATTGAGAATTTCAAGATCGAGCCAAGAGAGCTGTTTTCCAAACCCACAGCCGAGAGCCTTGGCAGCTGCTTCCTTAGCTGCAAAACGGGCAGCTAGAGAGGGAGAGGGATCTCGGTGGCTAAGGCAGTATTCTTGTTCTTTGGGTGTAAAAATCTTATTTAGAAAGCGATTCTGATAAGTGCTCACACTCGATCTAATACGATCTATTTCGATAATATCGGTACCAAGGCCTAACATATTATCGGTTATGATACTCTTCTGCGTAGTCATCACTATTTTCTTCATTTTGTGCATTGCAAAAGATCATGCGACCTGCAGAGGTAGTTTTGACAGATAGCACTTGGGCCTCTATAATCTCTCCTATAAAATCTCCCCCTCCATTGATTACGACCATAGTTCCATCATCTAAATAACCAATTCCCTGTTTGGGCTCCTTGCCTACGCGTTGTATTTTAATTTTTAGTTGCTCGGCGGTTTGCATAAGAGGTTTTAAAGCATGAGCTAGAGTGTGGATATTGATTGTGCGCACTCCATCTGTAGTTTGCGGTCGGCTTAAATCAGAGCTTAAGATATTGCAGTTTAAAAGTTTTGCTAAGGAGGTATATTTTGCCTGAGGATCCCTTATTTCTGGGAAATTTGCTTCATTATACTGCAGATGAAGGGAAGGGATAGCCTCTAATTTCTTAATGATTTCTAGAGACTTACGAGCTTTTGCTTTTAATAATTCTTCTCCTGTTTCTGATTGAGTATGCAGCTCTTTGAGAATAAAGCGGGGGATTAATAATTGATGATCTAAAATACCAGAGGTAGAAAGATCCAAAATTCTTGGATCAGAGAGCGCTGATAAATCTACCAAAAGCTCTTTTCGTTTATGTCCAACAGGTTCAAATTTAATAAAAGGGATACTCATACAAAGCTCATCTGAAGAGCGCAGGGTCATAATCGTTCCTAAATAAGAGCCAAAAAGAAAAATAATCATCTTCACCATAGCTATATTTTGTGGTTCTATCGGGTTTGCATAGGAGATTAACTCTAAAATCATATTAAAAATGAGCAGCAAAGCTTGCCCCATCAAATATCCAATAAAAAGACCTAGCAGCGTGGTATTAAATGCGCGTAGATTGAACTTTTTTAAAAAAGTATCAAAGCTTATCCATAAAAAACTGAGTCCCAATCCTAGACCTAAACCTGTAAAGAGATGGGGTATAGTTGCTCCATTTGATAGAGAGAGCATGTATAGCGTCATGCAGCAGACGTTCAATATAATAAAAAAAACACGAGTAAAAGCAAGTGAAATATTCATTAGCACACCACCATTTTTTAAATAAATTCTAGAAAGAAAAGAGATTTTTGTCGATACTCATTTAATATGAATATAAGCCACACAAAAGCTATTATCGTTTCAGGGATTCTATGGTTCTCTATAGGTTTAATGCTGCTTGCAAAGGGTCTAAATTTTATTATTTTGAGTGGACAAACTGCTGGAAGAGAAGAAGTTTCTTTATGGATCGTTGCGTTAAGTCTAGGAATAGGATTTGTAAAATCAAAATTTATTCTTAGTAAAACAGTTAAAAGAGTCATAGTCACTATTTTGGCTCGTCCCAATCCTTTTTCTATTTTTGAACTTTATTCTAGATCCTACTATCTGATCATTTTATCAATGGTGTTTTTAGGAGTAGGGATGCGTTGGGCGCCTTTGCCTTTAGAAGTAAGGGGAGCGGTAGATGTGGCTGTAGGATCTGCTTTAATCAATGGAGCTGTGCTCTATTTTCGAGGAGCTTTAGCTAATAAACCTTTGTGATTAATCCGATAGCTTATTTTTTCTGGGACCCTCAGAGGGCGATGCTTCCATTTAACTTGCCTCTGCTTGGCAGACCACTTTTATGGTATGGATTTTTTTTCTCCTTAGGTTTTTTTCTTGGATATTTTATTTTTTTATATCTCTTAAAAAAGATTCCATCTCTTAAAACCCACGCAAAAATAATTGCAGAAAAGGTTACTTTTTATCTTATTGTGGGTGTACTTGTAGGGGCCAGGTTAGGAGATCTGCTTTTTTACCAAAGAGGATTGGATCTAATAAAAGATCCTTTCATAGTGGTTAAAATTTGGGAAGGGGGATTGGCCAGTCATGGGGGAGCTTTAGGTGCTTTAATAGCTGTTTGGATTTTAGCTCGTAGGCTTTCACTACAATATCCGATCCTTAAGTTTACTTCATTACTAGATCTATTAGTCATTCCAACAGGATTGGTAGCGGCGTGTATTAGAGTTGGAAATTTTTTTAATCAAGAGATTTTAGGTAAGCCAACCGATCTCTTTTTTGGAGTGATTTTTGGCCACCCTGCAGATGGCAGTCGTCCCATTCCTCGTCATCCTGTGCAATTATATGAAGCTATTTTTTATCTAGCTCTCTTTGCTTTAACCTTTACTCTTTGGAAAAAAGTAGCCAGTATGCGCACGCGCGGAAGAATGAGCGCTCTATTTTTGATTTTAATTTTTACTTTTCGATTTTTGATAGAATTTTTAAAAGAAGAACAGAGTGCTTGGTTAGAGTCAACGGCATTCCTCACTATGGGACAGTGGCTGAGCTTACCTTTTATCTTCTTGGGACTTTACTTCTTCTTTTGCACAAAAAAGAGAGAGTAGTTCTTTACACTTAGCTATATTAAAGGGCATTAAAGGCACTTTTTTTGTGCAGCGTTCTTCTAGAAATTTTATCATATGATCTGTATTGAGATGGGATGACTGAGAACAAAATAGTTGAGCATGCCATATTAAAAAACGATCAAATGAAGAGTGGCCCGTTGACAGCTTCTTTTTGTACCAAATGTATTTATAAAGGATGGTAATTTTTAGCTGTAATTGAGGCATATAGTCTAAAAGTTCAGGATGACGGGTTAAATAAGTATGAGCCACTTCGCAAATTAATTGTTTGTAAGGCAGCTGCAGCCCTAATTCTTCAATTAAATAGACAAGGGGTCTATCAGCGTCTATATTTATTGTACTGTAAATCATCTCATTTTGAAGAGTCCAGGTATGAATTTTGCGTTCAATCTCTATCCACTTTTTCGAGGAAGTGAGCTCTTTAATCTGTTGGAAGAAAGTGACGGTTTTTTGAATAATGCCATTGAAAGTTTGGAAAGGATCATCGATTAAAATATTTGCTATTTCTTCCTCAATTCGATGGCCAATGCAGTAAGGAAGCTTTTCTAATAACCCCTCATTTTCAGAAATCAATTTCCAAATAACAATTTCTAAAAATGCGAGTTCTTTATCTTGAAGCTGGGGCAAGCATTTGGCTTCATGATAGGCGTGAATAATGGCTTCACAACTGCTTTCTATGGAATAGCAATACTCTTCACTTTTAGCTAAAATAAGCTCAGCTGCTATAAAGGCATAGATAGATTGAGCAAAATCGGGCCTATCTTCTTTTAATAAGGGATATACTGCACGCACTGCAGAGGCTATTTCTTGATCGTTTAAATTTTTTGGCAATTGGCTAGCTAAAGTATAGAGTGCTAAAATGCGGCGTACCAAATCGGTATGTTGAAAGGTTAAAGAGCCTTGTTTGCAAAGTGCTAACTGTCTATGTAAGAAATGAAAAATGGCCTTTTTTTCAGCTTCTAAAAAAAGGGAGTGAAAAGGAGAGTTACAGTATAATTTGTCTGCTAATAGGGCTGCAATATTAGCCTTCATTGTATCTAAGCAAGAAAAGCTAGGTAATTCTTGCAAAGATTTAATGGATTCTTTTACTTGGTGCTCTAATTCACATTGGTTAATCTCTGCATTTTTGGCGCTAGTTTCTAGTATCAGTTTAATAATCAGTTTGTCAATTTTTTCATGTTCATCATAAGGACTTTGATTGGGCGATAGATGGGACTGAGGCAATAGATGTCTTTGTAAGGACCAGATAATTCTGGTTAACTGATCCAAATGGGGCTTCACCCCATCTACTATAGCTATATATTCACTGATTTTAATAGCTAGCTGATGAGCGTAAAGAGAAGGATGAAAGGCTGTCGCGAGTAAGGGAAGTTGTTTTAAATTTTCTCTAACAAAAAAAGAGATATTTAATTTTCCGTCTTGGGTAATTGCCTCCTTTTCATTTTGAATATGGCTTAACAAGCAAGACATTTTTGCCCAAGTTTTTTTTAACGCAGCAATTCCTAATCTTAAATGAGGGAATTTTTTTTGAAATTTCGGAGAGATGATTTCAATCAGCTGATCTTGAATTTTTATCGACCATTTTTTAGAACAGCCGCAAGTGCGCATATACTCTTTAATCTCTTGAAATAAAAATAGATTGAGGGGGGAGAAGGGATCTTGAAAATCAGGTTCATCATTTATAGAATGCAAAAATTCGGTGACACCACCTAGAGATGTGTATTTAGATGAAACAGAAAGATCTACTCCTATAATCTCATGCATGTAATATATATTAAGTTGTATTTTAAACACCCGGTTGTAATGAGTATCCGGGTGTAAACGTAGTTCCTATAATTTAAGTACGAACATGCTTATTTAAATAACCAGCAAGTTTCAACATATCTACAGGTTTATTTCCGATCACATCGGATAGCTTTCTATCCGGTACAATCATTCGTTTATTTCTTGGATCCTGTAAGTTATTGGCTTTAATGTATACCCAAAGTCTTTTTACAATCTGAGGACGTGTCGCCTTATTAGTTCCTATCACATTGCTCAACTCTTCGGATAATGTATAGGTGTTTTGCTTTAAGTTAGATTTTCTTTTCACAGTAGTAGATTTTTTAGCCGCTTTTACTCTTGTTTTTTTAGCTGCTGGTCTTTTTTTAGCTGTTATTTTTTTAGCTGTTGTTTTTTTAGCTGGAGATTTTTTTGTTGCTGATTTTTTTTTAGCAGTGACTGATTTTTTTGCCATATTTACCCATTTAAGTTTAAGGTTGTTGAGAAAAGAGGAAGATACGCTTCTCAAGTCTTCTATCTATATGATGTAAGGGCTTTTCGAAATTCATGCAACTATTTTTTTTAAAAATCGATATTTTATAGTTTTTTTAAGCTGTTTTGTGTATATAATTATCACTTATGAGATAATCTTTAAAAAAAGAGGCTACACAAGGAGATTGCTATGAATCAAACGACAATTGCTGGTCATTTAGGAGCAGATCCTGAAGTGAGATTTACTTCTTCAGGTAAAAAAGTGACTACATTACGTGTCGCTACAAAAGCTAGGCGAAGTGGTAAGGATGAGACTATTTGGTGGAGAGTCTCTATTTGGAGTGAGGAGTTTGATAAGATGCTCACTTTTTTTAAAAAAGGAAGTGCTATTATTGTAGTGGGAGAGCTTAATAAACCTGAAATTTTTACAGATAAAGAGGGTAAGCCTCAAATTTCCATGAGCATGACAGGGTTTAATATTATGTTTAGCCCTTTTGGTACAGGAAAAGCAGAAAATAGTTCTCAAGATTCTCCCTTATCACCTTCCAAAGATAGCCAATATGGCATGATGGAATCTGCAAGCTATGGACAAGCGGCCTCTACTATGGGATCTGCTGCTTTTTCTGAAGATGAAATTCCTTTTTAAACTTAGGACTATTTCATGAACATTAAAGTGGTGGATAGTTTTAAAAAAAGAGAGAAGGCAGACCTTCTTGTTTTACCTTTTTGGAAAGGTAAAAAAGAGGCAGAAGCAACTGGAAATTTTAAGGAGTTTGAAAAAACCTTTTTGATGCCATTAAAGATGGAAGATTTTGCCGGTAAAGAGGGCGAGATTTTATTTCTTTACGATGCTAAAAACAGTCAAGAACCCCGACTTGCTTTATTGGGATTAGGAGAGAAAAAAGAGTGTTCCCATGAGATTCTAAGACGTTCTTATGCCGCATTAGTCAGAGCCTGTAGTGGTAAAAAACTTACCCGACTGAATATTTATGTTCCTCAAGAAGCCGATGGATCTGTCATTCTTGAAGGTATCTTACTTGCCAATTATCACTATTTAAAACTGAAAGGTATTTCTTTAAAAGAAAAGCCCTATTTTTTTATAGAAAGTATTAGCTTCATTGCAGCTAAAGAAGAATCTCTAAAAAAAACAGAAAAGTTGATTCAATCGGTTAATTTTGCGAGAGATCTCGTAAATGGAAATGCGGATCATATTCATGCGGATGCTTTAGTCAAAGTAGCAGAGGATTTTACCACTGCTTATCCAAAGGTTAAAGCACGAATCTTAAGGAGAAAAGAGTTAGTCAAAGAAAAACTAGGTCTTCTTCTTGCAGTAGGACAGGGTTCTACTATGGAACCTGCCTTGATTATACTTGAATATAAGGGAGATCCAAAATCAAAAAAAATGACTGCTCTTATAGGTAAAGGGTTGACCTACGATACAGGAGGTCTTAATTTAAAGCCTACAGGTGGCATTGAAACGATGAAGTGTGATATGGCAGGGGCTGCTGCAGTACTAGCCACACTTCAAGCGGCCGCTGAACTTGGGTTGAAAACAAATATTATAGCAGTAGTGGCTGTAGCTGAAAATGCCATTGGTCCGGATAGTTACAAGCCAGGGGATGTCTATATTAGTCACTCTGGAATGACAGTAGAAATTTCTAATACAGATGCGGAAGGTAGGTTAGTATTGGCAGATGCGATTTCCTATATACAGCAGCACTATCAACCTGATTGTATTATCGATTTGGCTACTTTAACAGGAGGAATAGTAGTTGCTTTAGGAGAAGAGTTAACTGGACTTTTTTCTAACGATGATAAGTTAGCCAACTCTCTTATTCAAGCAGGTCTAAATACGCACGAACGCTTGTGGAGACTGCCTTTACTTCCTGAATACAAAGATAAATTAAAATCCTCGATTGCTGACATTAAAAATGCTGGATCCAGAATGGCCTCTTCTGCTACCGCGGCTCTATTTTTGGAGCAATTTGTTAAAAAAACATCATGGGCTCATTTAGATATTGCAGGTACGGCCTATCTTTCAGATCCGAAGGGTTACCATCAAACTCCAGCAACAGGAGTAGGCGTACGCCTTCTTATAGAATTTCTTCAAGGTCAATGATTGTAGGTGTTAAAGAATCAGGTTTTAAATTGCTAGCTTATTTAAAGCAGAAAGCTCCTTCTACTATTTCTGTAAAAGCTATTAAGCGCGCTATAGATAAAGGGAGATGTTCTGTAAATGGTAAAATTGAACGTTTCTCTACTCATCTTCTTGTTAAAGGAGATCGAGTAGAGATCGATTTACAAGAAGATAGAGTCCTAATAGGAGTTCCTTCGATTCTATATGAAGATGAAGATCTTTTAATTTGTGATAAGCCATCAGGCAGGATCAGTGAAAATAGCTTCTTTAATACCTTTTTCCCAAAGTATCATAATCAACTAGAATTGGTCCATCGACTAGATAAAGAGACCTCAGGTGTCATCATTCTTGCAAAAAATAAAAAAATGCGTATTGCTATGGAAACCCTTTTTATCAAAAGGGAAGTAAGTAAAGCTTATCTAGCTATTGTAGATAAAAAGGTAGGCGAACCATCCGGTACCATTGAAAACTTTTTAGCTAAAAAAAGTAGTTATGAGGGACAAAGTCAATGGGGCAGTGTGCCAAGAGGGAAAGGGAAAATCGCTATCACTCGTTGGAAAGTGCTGCAAGTAGGAAAAGAGGCTTCCCTCTTACTACTAGAGCCTTTAACAGGACGCACTCATCAATTAAGAGTTCATCTTTCTGAATGGGGTCATCCCATTTTAGGAGATGTCCAATATGGTCAACACTTTGTCTGCTCTCTGCGTCCTAACAGACAGCTCTTACATGCTTGTAAGATTCTATTTAAGCACCCCTTCACCCAACAGGAGATAAGCGTGACTGCGCCACTTCCTCAAGATTTTTTAGCTAGTAGTGAACAACTTGGCCTTGAAGCAAAAACAATGATTTATTTAAAAAACCTATGAACACTTGAGTTAATATCCTAAAATTTTTGTGATCGATATTTTGTAGTAGAGCCTTTCCCATGACGCACTAACTTACCGCTTTCAATGAGTTTATTTATTGCTCTGCCTGCAGAAGTTCGAGATATATTTAATTGGCGAATGATATCCGCTCGCGATATTTCATCCGATATTTTAAACAGATTCAATATTAATCCCTCAACATCTTCTGGTTTAGCATTAGAATGGGTTCTTGGTAAAATGCATTTTACGAAGTTCGTTCCTTCTATTACTTCTGGAGGAAGCAGTCCCTCCTTTCTATAACTTTTAAATAGTGTGATAAAACCGGAACCCATTTTTTCTATATATTTGGCTTCCCATAAAATTTTTGCAATACTTGTATTACGAACATAGGTAATGCCTGATTCTAGTTCAGAAGTATCGATAGGTCCTGGCAATCCTCCAGGACTAAAAAATTCAATTCGATCAGAATAAATAGATATCTTAATAGGCGCATTAATATGATAATTGCGATGTAAAATTGCGTTCATCAGGACCTCGCGGATAGCAATGGGTGGAATTTCCCAATGCTCTTCTCTCTTTCTTTTTTCAATTTTAAAGGATTTGTTTATTCGTTCCATGATAAAATCGAATGATTCATCGAATTGTTCAAAAAGAGTTCCTTTGCAAGTTCTTGAAGCAATAGCCTCTCGATCTTTAAAGTTTGAAAAATGACAACAAAGTATATAGGCTTCAGAGAGAAATTGTTGCGGAGATTTACCAAATAGTAACATTCCTGCAACCGTTGCATAGTCCGTGGTGTGTTCTTTTTTGATTACCTCATAGGATCGCAAGGCATCTTCGGTTAAGGGGGAGGTAATACCATTACGTCGGTGATCTAGAAAATATTGAATTTTGCTGCTATTGAGATCTTCAATGGTCGTGTGATATAGAGGAAGCTGATCGTAAGAGATGCCTCGTGAATGCCATTTAAGTTCTTCGATTATATCGGCATCTGCTTTAACAGTTGATCTTCCAAGTCTTAAGAACGTACCTTCTGAAAGACCTAATGATTTTTGATAATAAGGTTTATTTGTTCCTGAAGAGACTTCAATAATCAAAAGCACTTTAGAATCAATCCGTTGCTGGTAGATGAGAGGAAGAATGGGCGGTGTACACGCTTCATAAATGGCATGATCGAGCCATTCCATGGCCTGATGAGCATCCTCTTCGGAAATGCCTGCGATAGTTCCATCATTTTTAACGCCAATTACAAGCTTTCCTCCCTTTGCATTGCAAAACCCGATGACAGTTTTGATGATTTTTGCATTAGCTGGAATAATTAATTTAAACTCTAATCTTGAGGACTCTTGACCCGAATATTTCACAAAATCTCCTATTGACTCAAGATTGTCATTTTGGATCAATTGGGTCAATAAATATATTATATATCGACCCAATCGACCCAAGATTACAGGTTGGGTCGATCGTACATGAAGGCTATCCATGCGCATCCTTCACGACCGTAAAATGGATCCATAAATTCACCAAATCATATTTTTATATTTTAGTGCAGTAGATCTAACCTTGTTGGTGAAAACTTATTTTGGATCAATTGTAATTAAAGGTAGGATCTTTCGAAAGAGGTTTAATAGCATTTGCAACCTCTTGAATTATAATTTCTGCATTTTTGAGAGTTCTTTTTTTGTGAAAAAAAAGTTTTTGGTCACTTAACTGATTCTATTTAAGAGTTTGCTATTTGTCTACTTATGGTGTCCACCGCCATGTCCACCATGGTGTCCATCCTGATGTCCGCCACCATGTCCGCCACCATGTCCGCCACCATGTCCGCCATGGTGTCCATCGTGGTGTCCATCGTGGTGTCCATCGTGGTGTCCATCGTGGTGTCCATCGTGGTGGTTCCCATTATGGTAATGATCATCGTAGTAATAGCCATCATCGTTATAGCCTCCCCAATATCCCTCATCATAGGCATAACGACTGCCATTACAGGATACTAACGATAATAAACAAAGGTAAGCTAATAAAAATTTCATCTTGTTTAATAAATAATTTATTTCTACAAGTTAGGGACTTATCTACTTGCGACCGCCGCCGTGTCCACCACCATGTCCGCCACCGTGTTCACCCCCGTAATGTCCTTCGTGGTCTCTTCCTTCTCCATAATGGTCTTGATCCCGATGGTCGTGGTGGTCATATCCATTGTTGTCGTAATCACCCCAATAGGCATCATCATAGGCATAGCGGCTGCTGTTACAAGATACTAACGATAGGAAACAAAGGTAAGCTAATAAGTATTTCATCATATCTAATAAATAATTTATTTCTGCATTTTTATGCAATAAAAATTATTTTAAAAAATTCTCTTCTAGCCTATTCTTTGGTAGAGCCAATTAGGCATTAATTTAAGAAGCCAGCCAATAAGTCGCCAACGATGTGTGATATAGGCATGCTTTTTCCGTTTTTGAATAGCTGAGTAAATTTGTTCTGCGGCCTGCTGAGGCGTAGCCACCCAAAGTTTATCATCTTTTTTGATCATCGCTGTATCTACGAAACCAGGCTTAATATCTGTAATGATGATAGGTGCATTTTCTTCGAATGCTTTTTTTCTTAGTCCTTCTAGATAATTAGACATAAATGCTTTAGAAGCATTATATGCAGGAGCAATAGCATGGCCTCTTAAAGCTGCAACGGATGAAATACCGACTAGATGACCTCCTCCTTGCTTTCTAAAATATTTATATACTTCTCCTGCTAAGGCACAGAAACCGTAGACATTGACAGTTACTGTTTGCTCTTCTTTCGACCAATCTAATTCAGGATTTAAAAAACGGATGCCAGAGTTGAGCACTATAAGATCCACTCCTTGCATCATCTGAATCATCTTTCTTAGTTTTTCAATAGCATCAGGGACTTTACTAAGATCAATCTGGCCAACGTAACTTTTGGTTAAAATTTCATTTTTTACATTTTCCAATAACTCAGTGCGTCTAGCCATTAGACCCACTTCGTACCCATGTTTTGCAAGAACAATTGCAAGCGCCTTGCCTATTCCAGAAGAAGCTCCTACAACAATTGCTTTTTTCATAAAAAGTTACCTTTATTGAGAGAGAAGAGAGGTCTCCATTCCTCTCTTCTCACAATCTTAATCTAGAGTAGAGGCTGATCCCTTAGTTTTTTGTCTTCAAAATGATGAAAGTGCGCAGGTTCTGTGCGCTGGCCTATCTTATTGCTCATCCGAAATTCTGCTATAGAGACAGCGGCTTCATGGGTAGTTATATGCTGTTCGCTAGCGGTCAAGAATATTTCCATCATGGTATGATAGATTTTATCCACTCCATTTCTTGCGCGGGATGATTGAAACCCATTTGGATAGAATTCATCACTGCTGCTGATAAGCCCTCCAGCATTACCGACAAAGTCGGTAGCGTAAAGAATCCCACGTCTTTGTAGGGCCACCGCATCTGAATCTTCTAAAAGTTGATTATTGGCGCAGCCAGCAACAGCTTTACACTGCAGTTGTGGGATAGTTTGTGAATTGAGGATTCCACCTAGAGCGCAAGGTGCAAAGATATCACATTCTTGCCTGTGAATGTCTTGTGGTGAGCAAGAAATAGCACTATACTTTCTAGCAAAAATTGCTGTTTTTGCAGGATCTATATCGGCAACCATCAGTTTAGCTCCTTGCCAAAATAGCAATTCAGCTA
>Ga0157376_10001502_pt1 | contig 15388 bp, 11 predicted proteins | sample M45metaG_FD_121801 | JGI IMG/M metagenome (GOLD analysis project Ga0157376, IMG submission 121801) | Miscanthus rhizosphere microbial communities from Kellogg Biological Station, Michigan, USA - M4-5 metaG | ecosystem: Host-associated > Plants > Roots > Rhizosphere > Soil | place: USA: Michigan... | reverse complement strand
TTTGCTGCTGCTGCGATTGCGTTGCGCACATTGCGCGGTGTCCGGTCGGCGATAGACATTTGCAAGTCTCCAATGTTGCCACATCGGCAACGAAGCTGCGCCACATCGGCGCAACATCATTAGCATACACAATCCATAGGGTATGTCAACCATACTGATTGTGTGCCGTTGTCGGCATGCATCGTTCCATACGCACACACCGCTACGCGTGCGACTCGGCGCCGACTGCGACTTACTGCGGTAAGTGATGTGAGCGACAGTTTGTTGCACAGTTGTCTGTAGATACAACACTGCAATGCGGCGGCTGTGAGCGTCATACAGTGCCACATCTAGGGGCGACTACCACGGCCTATGGTCCTAACAACGCATGCATGCGACTGCGACACCATACCTAGTGCATGTGGCCACTAACAGATGAGTCAGCAGCACTACGCAGTGTTGTGCATACACACTGTGCATACATGCATGCATACAAGTGTGCGTCCATACAATGTGCATACACTGTGCATACATGTGTGTGGACACACAAGTGCATATACACACTACACACACTACACACCACACCACAGTCCATAGGCACGAGCAACGGCATGGGTCGAGGCGAGGGGTTGGGTAGGGTTGGGTATGGACGAACTCTTGCGCCCGACAGCACATGTCATGACTGCGACCGTCACCGTGCATCACATGTAGCCCCCAGTCCCCCCGGGTGATCCCAAAACGCCGCAGTTGTGATGCTGGCGACGGCTACGGTGCACAAGGGTTGTGTCCCCCGACCCCAATCCCATGATGCGTGTGCTTACGCCGCCGTGTGTGCTGTTGTTTGTCGGTGTGTTGCATTGTATGTATGTATGTATGCATTGTGTGTATGTGTATGGTGTCAATACATTGTGTCAAGCCCCACCCCCCTAGTCCCCACATGGTGTGGCCCTACATTTGTATATACGCATGCTGTATTAGCTTGACACATTGCAAGTATCCGCTCAGTGTGCATGCTCGCACACATGGAGTCGCAAAATGGCTCGCTATGGCACCGCTGGTCTCAACAATGTCTACGGACCTGCATTCACAGGATGGACGCCGACACTCGGCGGTGTTCCGTCTACACTTGCAGCACCAAATCCCAATCCAGTGCTCTCGAACACAAGTGGTCGTGTCGAGTTCAATGGACTGACACAAGATGACAATCGAATTGCCAATCTATTCCAGGGCAAGTCCAATCAAGCCATCCGACTACTGCTCATTAGCATGATCGGTGCTGTCCCCGGCGCACTTGTTACCAAATCGTTCAAGCGGGTCAAGGCACAGACCGGTCTCGACCCCGTCGCACCAATTGTTGGTGCCCCCACCAACGTTCCGGGTGCGAACCTTGGTGGTCTCGTGCCAGTCGAGACTGTCAGTTACATCAATCGCACCAATACAGTCACCGACGACAACAATCTCTCTGCACTGCTCAACAGAACACATGGCCCAGCAGCATATCCTGCCGACATCAGCACAATCGGCGGCGGCTCGAAGGCTCAGATCAGCGTGTCGCAGTATTTCTGAGTTATTTCGCTCGCAGTAGTTGGCGTGAAGGAGTAATCGATGTCCGAAACACAGACCCAGATCGCCAATTACCTGCGGGGCCTCAATCGCGAGCCGACCGGACCCAATATCAGCGAAGTATTGAGGGGTCTTCAGATCAACCCCGGAATGTTGGATACCCAGAATAGTAGCCTTCGTGCAATGGAGCCGATTAGCTCGTATGGTGATCCGGGAGTTGCGAGTCCGCCACCGGCACCACCGCGTGCTCGACCACTTACCGCAGTAAGTCGTCCGCAGATGCAAACTGGTTCGGTCGGTGCACTCAATGAAGTTGCAATGCCGCCGAAGACACCGGCTACACCGTTGAGCAGTGCACTCGACAAAGCGATGCAACCGGCTGCTGGTCGTGCAACAAGTTACGACACAACACAAACAGCGCCGCAGGCGCGGCAGGGTTCGCCGGCAGTTGCACAACCACAGTCAGCGCCGCAATTGCCAACGATGAATGGTCCTGCTGAGCCGTCACCGCAATTACGTGGTGATGTTAGCAAGTTGCAGCAACCAGCTACACCGAATGTAGGTGCAGTAGACGACGGTGGCACAAGTGCGATCATGAGTGTTGTGAACACAGTGAAGAACGCACTCGGTGGAACACCGGCACCGCAAGCACCGATGCGTCCTCCGACTTCATACACTGGCGGTGGACAAACAGACCCGAACGTATCTGACATGAGTAGCTACGAAGGCACAGCATTTCCACCTGATCCACTCCGTCGAGAAGTCGCTACGCGCGAAGAAATGCGTGCAATGCATCCTGAGTATGGCGAAGGTGGGTTCTTGAATGGATTGCTCCGTGCTGGTCGTGACATCTATGCATCACGCACATCACCCGAGGCAATGTGGAACACGCTGACTGCACCTGGATACTTCGCGAAGGAAGATATGCAGACTGCTGGCAACATCGCCGGTGGACTTGCAGGCACGGCATCCATTCCGTCATTGTTGATGCGCAATCTCCCCGGCATTGCACGGGCGATCATTGAGAACGCACCGCCACCCGGTTCTGCACCGCCGACGACACCGCCGCCGAACATGCGCACTGGTGCACCGCAACCATCTGCACAACCGAGTCCGTGGACACAACCTGCGACTGGTGCCGGCGGTAGACCGAATGTATCGCAACCGCGTCGTGCACCAGCAGGCAAATCACCGATGCCACCGACGGGTGAACCCGGTATCAAACCGTTCGGCACACCACAATCACGCACGCAACAGTCCCCGTGGAACAACAAACCGATGGGTGCGCCGACACAATCAGTGCCGACTGCACAACAGTCACGACCGAATGCACCTCCGCAAGAAAATCCGTTCAACATTCCTGCCGATACGCCTGTCGAAGCACCTGTCAATGTTCCGCCGCAGCAATTCAATGCAGGCAACACGAGTGGTGCTGGCGGCGGCACGATTGCTCGACCACAACAACCAGTCATACCGAACGTCACACTCGGCAATGCAACGACACAAGGTGTTCCACCGAGCGGTCCGTCACCCGTGCAACCGGGCACTCCACCTGCACAACCTGCACCGACACGCACTGACTTGTCAGGTGTTCCGCTCGGCAATCCGACGATGCCGCCGGTCGCACCATCATCACCGATCCCTCCTGAGTATTGGCTGAACGAATTGATACACGGTGGAACTGTCGGTATTCCCCCCGGTGCATCAATGCCAGCACCTGCTCCTGCATCGCCTGTTCCGCCACCGACAAGTGTGCCGAAGCCGGTCAATACGACAACTGGTAAGAGTGTGAACATCAACGATGGACCTCCGCCGGTAACTGCGGTAAACCGTGGTGCAAAGGCAGCGCCGAAGCAGAACACGAGCGAGCAGATGGCGTATAACGCACTTCTCAAGCAAATGCAGAGGTCAGATGCAAGACGAGCCTCCGAACGAACCACCAAGTGACGCGACACCGAGCAACATCACGCCGCTTCGGTTGGCGAACGGCAAACTCGTGTTCCCAGGTGGACATGTCCGCACGGAAGGCGGCACCGTCGCGCCTGTTAGTCCACACTTGCCTGACACGACTGTCGGCACACAGGCCGGCGAGTTGTTCATCCGAACGAAGCGACACATCGCCGACATCCCAGACAACATCCGCAACGCCAACGCATGCAGTGTCATCATCTCATACACACTGTTCGGACTCGACGACTACGAGATTGGTCAGGCGCTCGGCATCACCGACGCACAACTTGATCGAGTGCGGTCAAGTGAGACCTACCAACTCATGTTCGACGCCGTTTGTCAGTCCGTCCTCGATGCTCAGTCGGACAACGTTCGAGACATCTTCCAACAACACGCGAAGACCGCGGCCAATGTCTTGGTTGATGCGCTACACAACGGATCGCGAACAGAGAAAGTCGGCGCAGCGAAGGACTTCCTCGATCGCGCAGGGCATCGACCGGTGGACATCGTAGAACATCGACACCGGATGGAAGGTGGCCTCGTCATTGAGGTCGTGCGGAAGAACAAAGACGAAGTTGCACCAGTGATCGAAATGGAGTTGCCCGATGACAGTTAAGCAAGACCGCTACGGCAACATCGTGCAGGCAGCACGACCGTATCTCACGCAGGTTGTCGTCGTCGGTGCAACTGCGAACTCGTCTGCACCATTCAGCGTGTTGCAGCAGACTGACGGTCAGCCGACATACTATGCAGATGATGGCACAGCAGGCTTCGTGCCGCAGTTGACACTACACATTCGTCTCGTCTCGACTGTCGCATGTTGGGTATCGTTCGGCAATCCACCGCCAACGACTGTTCGGCAACTCTCACCTGCCATGTTCATGCCCGCCAACCTACCGGAATACTTCTGGGTGCGACCGGGTGAACAAGTTCGCGCAATTCAGGACGTAGGCGGCGGATTTCTCTACATCACAGAGTTGGCGAACGACTGATGTTATACCGTCCAGGACTTGTTGGTCGCATGCCGTGTCCTACTGAATGGGATGAATACGGTGTTGACGCGCCACCACCGACATCTTCGGAGTCATTCCTGACTTCATTGCCGGCCGGATGGACACTCACGCGTGCGAGTGCGAATGCGACCAATTGCACGTATCTCGACGGCTCGACTGTCACGACATACACGACATACGCTGCGAACTTGCCGCGCTTCACGGCATTCGGCATGTTGATCGAGCCTGGACGAACGAACATCTTCTTGAACAGTGACGCACCGGTCACACAGACGATCACTGTTGCACTCGGTCCATACATTGTGTGGATGTTGGGCACTGGTTCGGTCGTTGCTGCTGCGGGTAGTGCAGTTGGCACAGGATTTGGTAGTGCAACAGCCGGTAACTTCTTGTCGCTGGTCATCACGACTGCGGGCACAATCACAGTCACATGCACTGCACCTGTGCTACGTGTGCAAGTCGAAGGTGGCACATCGCCGACCAGCTACATCCCGACAGCCGGTGTCGCCGTATCACGCTCGGTCGAACTGTTGTCTCGCTCCGGTGCATCGCTCAACTTAGCAGAAAGCACATACCTCGTTGAGTTCATGCTGAGTGGTGCGCCAAATAACAATGGTCGCATCTTCATGGCTGGATCAAACCCACTTGGTTCAGCACTTGATGCGGATCAGATGTGGATGGACGTTGTAGCACCGCGACTGATCTCGACAGTGATGGACAGCGCTGGCAACATGCCGGGCTACTCACAAGTGCCATACACTGCACCGGTCTTCTCGGTCACACGTGCTGCAATGACTGTGAATGCTGAGTATCTATGCAGTGCGCTCAATGGTGTAGCCGGCAACAGCTACAATCCCGGTCCACGCCCAACTGCACTGACGACACTCGCAATCATGTCCGGCGGCGGCCCACCACCGATTAACGGCATACTGCGCAACGTCCGGTATTGGTCGAAGCATCTGTCTGAGATGCAACTACAGCAGGTCACATCGGCTGGTTACTTCCGTGATCCACCGGTGTTTGACTTCGATCTGAAGCAACCGACCATTCCACGTAGGCTGTCATTCTACAAAGGCAACACATCTGCACAGATTACAACGACAGACGCAAGTATCACCGATGCAAGTGGTGCGCCATTCAACACGTATGGCATGGGGCCTGCTGCAATCATCCCGCGCACGAGTCCGCAGGGAGTTTGGTTGGAGCAAGGCAGGACGCAGTATATTGGTCAATCTAACATACCTGGGACACGGCTGACTTCAACACTCGCCAACAATCAGGGCTACATTCTGTTTGTGAACGGATCAGGCAGCGCACGTGTTACCGCAGGAACAGCAATCCCTATCTTCGATGCTGGTGACACAGCGACATACGGCAATCCGATCAAGTTCAACATCGTTGGCAGTGCGAATGGCAATGTCAATGTCACACTCACTGGCACATTGAATTGGTGGCAGATGGAGAATCTTGGCTCGAACTCTGCTGTGCCAGGTGTCAATATAGATGCATCTTCATTCATACAGGCCGGTAGCACAGGCTCACGTGGCACTGAATCATTGTATATGAAGGCCGCGAATTGGTATAATGCAGACCAGCACACGTATCTCTACGAAGGCATGATCACTGGTCGTGCACCAAGTTGTGTGTTGGCGAGTGTGTTTAATAGCCCAAGCGAGCGTGAACAACTATACGCACCAATGACGGATGGCAACACGGGCGTCGGAATGCGCATTACTGGTGAACGACACAACAACAATGTCAACTACGGTGGCATCTACCAAGCACAGGCCGACCAACCACTGAACACGATCTTCAAGGTCGCGTATGCAATCGACATGGCGAAGCGCACGATCGTAGTGAATGGCATCATCGGTGAGACATCATACAACTCCGGCCCGAGTCTGTATCCAACTGACTTTATAATCAACAATCAACGAGTGGACATCACCAACTCATTTATTGCTGGTTTCGTCCGTGTGCGTCGTATGCAGATGTATGACTATGCTATGACACCTGATGAGATGGCATCAATTACTGCTGGTGCAGGTGAAGCACTTGATCTTGACTTCATGCAGCCGGGCACAATGCCTGCCGGTATGACGTTCACACGCACGAGCGTCGGCACTTACTTTGACAACACGGGCACAATACAGACGGCTGCGAGTGGCGCACCGCGTTGGGACTATGATCCAGTGACACGTGCACTGCGCGGGCTATTGATCGAGGAAGCCCGCACGAACTCTGCATTGCAGAGTAATGATTTCACCATTACACCGTGGATCAAAGGTAACTGCATACTTACGGCAGGAACACTAGGACCAAATGGTGCTACAACTGGGTCAGGGTTTATCGGAAACAATACCACAACAGGTTTCCTTGCACAAACAATCACACCAGTAGCCGGCACGACCTATGCAGCAAGTTGCTTCATCAAAGCTGGTAGCTTAACAACTGTCCAGTTGCTGATGCCAGCAGCATGGTGGAATGATGCAGGCGTTCGCTATGTCACATTCGATCTCTCACTTGGCATTGTATCATCTGTGACCGGAAGTACTACCAGTGGCACAATTACACCAGCAGGCAATGGCTGGTATCGTTGCTCAATGGTGGCAACACCAGACAAAGCTGCTTCTGGAGGACTACAATTCACCAGAGCAATAGCAATAGGCGATGGTGTAACAGTTCAATATTACACATTTGGTGCTCAACTTGAGGTTGGTACATTCGCTACGTCATACATCCCAACAACAACTGTTGCTGTGACACGTATCAAAGAATTGTTGACTGGCACAGTTGGTGCGTGGAATGCGAACAATCTTGGCACGATGTATGTTGAAGGTATGCAGACAGGACTGTGGTCTTGGCCTACGACATACTTTGCACTTGGTCTTGCTGCTGCAAAGACAGGCATCATCATGCAGGGGAGCAATTACATTGCAATGTTCGATGGCACATCAGCCATGAATGTTGTGCTTGGCACGATTGCGCCTGGTATTCCATTCAAAGCCGCAATGACGTATGGGCCTGGAGCACAAAGCGGTGCAATTAACGGAGGTATAATAGCTACAGCCAACAAGTCTGCTATTGGACAAGCTAACACACTTATCATGATTGGCAGCAACACGAATGTCCAACAAGTCAATGGATACATTCGTCGTGCCAAGGTGTGGACACGCACCATGCCTGACGAAGAACTGATCGCTCTGACGAGGTAAGGACAGAATGGCGAAACCACCGACGACTGATCAAGAACTCACGGCACGTGTTGCTGCACTTGAACAGCGCATGACTGTCGCAGAGACAGCAATCGACGAAGCTGAGACCGACATTGATGACTTGGATGCACGTGTGTCTACACTTGAGGGTGGAACTGTCGATCCGTTACCACCTGATCCGCCCGATCCGAACCCGGAACCCGGCGTGCGTGTGCCGTTGAAAGTCAGCATCGCATACAACGGACTCGACGTGCAATATGACGAACTTGTCGGCACGGTGCGACAGAACTACGTCGATCCGAAGGGCGAGTTCGAGCAACGCAGCATTCAACTCAGCAATGTCGCACTGCCGTATATCTTGCTGCACATTCGGCCCGATGTGGATGGCAAGCGCGAAGAAGTCGTCATCGAGAACACGTCGATCGAGTCCGGCAAGAACCCTGGCGTGTTGAAGAACTACAAAGTCACGATTATGCAGGGTGATACTGTGCTGCACACCGAGACAGTGACGCAGCACTACGGTTACTCACGGTGGCGCTGGTGCTCGGCACCGCGACCTGTTCGTGAGACCGTGGCCGATCTCATTGCACGTGGTCTGTTGTTGAACTACACAGAGTCACTTGCTCGACAGACACCGCACTCGCAAGTGCATGCATACACGACGATGGGTCTCGCCGGTATCACCGGTTCAATGACCGGCACTGGCGAGCGACCGGACATTGGACCGGTGACTGAGTATCAGGGCGACTACATCTGCAATGGTGCAAACCTGTCAACCGTCATCGCACAAGGCGAAGCATGTGGCACACTGCCGATACACTGGCGCGACAAACAGAGCGGCGCATGGATCGATCCGTTCGTCGCATACCCGAAGGCATCGCAATACAACTCAGGTTCACCCAATCCATACTTGCCGACCGACTGGGCACTCAATCCTGACAATGGCGACCGCGTTGCGACAATCCAGTGCGACGCTGCACACTTCCCGGCAGTTGCGTATCTGCCGTGGTTGTTGACCGGTGATCCATACTACGTGGAGGAACTGCACGCCATCGTGTTGTTCACCATCATCTCACAGCCGTGGAATGGTCGCGAGTTCAACATCTGGTTCGCAATCCGTGCGCATGCATGGTCATTGCGCTCAGTCATGCAGGCTGCGAAGACAACACCTGACGTGACGCCCGACTGGATGCTGCCGAAGTCGTTCTTCGTCAACTACATGAACCAGAACCGCGATTGGTTGCTCAACGGCTTCGTCAACAACACCGCCGCGCCGTATCCACTGTTCGCCACGACTGAGAAGTCATTCGGCGACAACGACGAGTCGCCGGCTGCACCGCAAAGCACATACTCACAGACATACATGGAGGAATTTGAACTCGTCATCTTCGCATGGGCAGTTCGCATGGGCTTCACTGATTGGAAACCCATTGTCGAGTGGAAAGCGAAGAACACAATCGGTCGAACTGACGGCAAGTCCGGTTGGGTGCGTGCAATCTGCACACCGTATCGACAGAACTTGCGACCAGCGAAGACTGCGCCGTGGTGTGCAACATGGAAGGACTCGTGGGATTTGACCAACTCACGATATCACTTCACGTTCACCGATCCGAACGTGCTGGCGATCACAGGCAATGACATCTCGTATCCGTCATACACGGAAGGTGCACTCGCTGCGGCCAAGTCTGTCGGCGTCACTGCTGCTGCTGCATCGCACGAGTGGATACACGGTCAGGTCGAGACACTGATCAACGGCTCGACCGGGCGCTCGCGTGCACGAAAGTGGTGCATCAGTGGCTAACAAACGCTATCGCATCACTGAAGGTGGAATGCACGACCGGTTCCATCAATCACGTGCGAAGATACAAGTCATCGGCGGCGGTTACGGCAACGGTAAGACCGCCGCCGCCTGCGTGAAGGCGCTGAAACTCGCGATCGAATATCCCGGTTGCAATGGTCTCATCGCTCGCAGCACGTATCCAAAGCTGAACGACACGATCCGTCGTGAGTTTATGCAATGGTGCCCGCGTCACTGGATCAAGCGCCTCTACACGAAAGATGATAACACAATCATCCTGACGAATGGCACGACGATTAACTTCCGGTATGTAGCTCAGCGTCGCCGTGACCAAGAAGAAGCACAGTCGAACTTGTTGTCTGCCACCTATGACTGGATCGTTGTAGATCAGTTGGAAGACCCCGAGTTCAGCCACAAAGACTTTATGGACTTGATCGGTCGGTTGCGCGGTGGAGCAACATACGAGGGAAATGACCGATCTATGCCGAAGGTCGGTCCACGATGGTTCATCGCCACTCTCAATCCAACACGGAATTGGTGCTATCGAGAGATCATTAAGCCGCTGCACGATTACAAGCGCGGCCTCATCAATCCGAAGTTGATTTGTCAAGTGGACGCGGACAGTAAGGCTGTCCTCACTAACGGGCGACCGACACCTGTAGTCGAGTTGTTCGAGGGCAGCACATACGAGAACGTGGATAACGTCGGCGAAGATTACATCAAGACGATGTTGTCCACCTACACGGGTAGTATGCGTGATCGCTTCGTCTATGGTCATTGGGGTGCACTCTCCGGTCTGATCTATCCGACATTCGATGAAGCCGTGCATTGCATCGCACGTGATGAAGCGTTCGAGTATCTGCGCGAGATGCGCATGTCTGGGTATCGACCGACGTGGATCGAAGGCTACGATCATGGCCTCATGCGACACAGTTGCTACGGACTGTTCTTCGCTGATGACGACAACAATATTGTCCTCATGGACGGGTTCCGCGTTCGTGAACAAACTGTCGCACAATCTGCCGAGTCCATCAAACGCATTCGTAACCTATATAACATCAGCGACGAAGAACTCACAACGCCGATCTTTGCCGATCCTGACTTGTTTCGACGCAAGACCGGCAACTCGCAGACAGTCGGCGAGACCGTCGCCAAGCTGTTCGCCGATGAAGGCATTGACATGCAACGCGGGAATAATGACATCAATTCCGGTGTCGCTAAGAATTGGCAATACCTGACGCCGGTGCCGGACCACGAGCATGTAGTTACCGCAGTAAGTCCTGCGCCGCATTTCTACGTTTGCACTGAGTGCGACTGGTTCATTGACGAGATCACCGAGTATTACTTCAAGCGTGACACGTCGGACGAGATGACCGACAAGCCGACCGACCGAAATGACCATGCGATGGACATGTGGAAATACGCGATGACGCAGCGACCGAAGCTCGCTCGGTATATAGGCAAGCCGAACACACCGCCCGCGTATCTAGCGTGGCATGAGATCGAACGCGAAGAACGTAGACAAGCGAAGCCGAGGCACAGATGAGCTTAATCATAATCGTCATCGTCATTCTACTGTTGTTCGGTGGATTGGGCGGTGGTTACTACGGATACCGCGGCGGATACTACGGACCCGGTGGATTTGGCATCGTCGGTATCCTGCTCGTTATACTCGTGCTGTTCTTGCTGTTCGGCGGCGGTATCCACGGAAGGTTCTGATCGATGAGCGGCGAGTTCGACGACATCATCAAACAAGTCATGCAGTCGCGCGGCATCACGCCTCCACAGACAGGTAGTGGGTCGTTGTTTGACACTGATCCGTCGAATGCACAAGGTCTGCAAGTTCCTGGCAACTTGAACCTGCATCAGCGACCGGTCGTGCACAACAGCAACGGCAGTATCTCGACTGTGCGGTCTGCAACTGTCGGTAATGATCAAGGCCAACAAGTGTTGATCCCGACTGTCATCCCAGGTCGCGGCATTGTGCCGATTGACCAAGCACAGAAGTATTACGAGATGACTGGTCAGCACCTCGGCATCTTCGATACGCCGGAGAATGCAGACGACTACGCAGTTCAACTGCACAACAAGCAAGCCGGTGAATACAGATGAGCGGCACAACTCCTGAAGACCCAAACAAACTCGAACTGGACAATATCCAGGAGCCGGATGGTGTTCAGCGCGCATACGATGAAGCAGGTGTGCCGCCAGATGCGCCCGTCGAGCCGCCGCCTGTTTACAAAGTTATGCCGGACAGTCGAATACCGGTGTCAAGCAAGCGTGGCACACTCTGGCGCGCTCGTCGTGATCTCGCACAGAAGGCGATGGGCGATCTCCCCGATGCATGGGATGAAGCCGTGCGTTATTACAAGCACGATCAGCAGGAGCATCGTGACGGTCATGATGTTGGGGTCTCGGGTAATCGTTATCTTGCACGGCAACTCAATGAGCGTCTCACCTCGACAGAGAACATCGTATTCTCCAATGTTTCATCGCAGGTTCCTGAGCTTTATGCGAAGAACCCAATCATTACACTTACGGGCACACAAGGCGGCGATGAAGCAGTTCGTGCAGACAACAATGAGTTCGCACGTGCAGGCGAGAAGCTGATCAACTCGTTGTTCGGTATGAAAGGCTCACCGGGTGTCAATCTCAAGCCCAAGGCCAAGCGTAACGTATTGAACACACTGTTGATGAACCGTGCATGGTTCGAAGTCGGCTATGTCCAGAAGGATCAATCGAGCGAACAGGCACTACAGAACATCATCACACTGTCGCAGCAACTCGCCGAAGCCAAAGACGTGAACGAGATGAAGCGCATTGAGGCCAAACTCTATGCGCTGGAGGAACGTGTCGAGTTCTTGCAGCCGAGCGGTCCATTCGTGCGCGTGCGTCTCGCTGGTCAAGTCTTGGTCGATCCTGATTGTCAAGACCCTGACGGCATTGCTGCAAACTGGATGATGATCGGCGACATGTTGCCAACCGATTACATCAACGCAGTCTATGGTGAAGAAAATCCTGAGAACCCCGAAGAAGTGCACTCGATCTTCGAGCCAACACACATCATGGTCGGTGGCACGTCCGGTGTGAATGGCGGCGAGACCGACATGGGCAAAGACAACTTCTCGCTGTTCAACAAGGAAGCTGCATTCAAGAACTACGGCTTCAACGATCAATCATCGTTCGACAAGGCCAAACGCACGCAGGTTTGGTATGTGTGGGACAAGGTCACGCGTCGGCTCGAACTGTGGGCCGACAACGACTGGAAGTGGCCGATCTGGGTATGGGATGATCCATACCAGTTACAGAACTTCTTCCCACTCGTGCCGATGTGGTTCCACGACGATCCGTCATGCATGTATGCGAAGGGCGAGGTGTCATACTACCTCGACCAACAAGACCAAATCAACGAGATCAACGATGAGAAGCGCCGTGCACTCATGTGGGCACGACGCAACATCTTCTTTGATCCAGACAGTGGCGTAACGCAGGATCAAGCCGACAAAATCCTGCAAGGACCACGGGCGACGGCAACGCCGCTCAAAGTGCCCGAGGGCAAGAAGCCGGAAGACATGCTCTTTTCGATCACGCCGCCGAGCACAAACTTTGCGTCGTTGTTCGACAAGAAAGACCTGTATGCTGCAATCGACCGCATCGCAGCTACATCCGAAGCACAGCGCGGTGGTGAGTTCAAGACGAACACGACGAACAAAGCCATCGACTACTACAGCACGATGGGCAACATGCGTATGGACATGCGCCTCGACGCAATCGAGGACGCCATCGCAGATGTTGGCTGGAAACTGCTGCAACTATGTCTACGCTTCATGGAACCGCAGACCGTGCAAGCGATTACGAACCTCGATGTCACACAGTTCTGGAAACCGCTCGATCCGTTGGCCGACATGAACAGATGGTCGTGCCTGTGTGTCGGTGGTTCGACACAGAAGGCATCAAGTCAGGCAAAGAAGCACGACGCGGTCGAGATCGGACAAATCCTGTCGCAGTATGTCAAGGCAGCACCTGCAACAGTGCTGAAGGCATCACTACGCATGTTCAGTGAAGCGTTCGATAGCTTCTCGATCACGAAGGAAGACTGGGCTGCAATTGATGCTGAAGTAGAACACACATTGGTTGCAGGACAGGGTGGTGCACCGGGTGTTGGTGGAGGCTCCCCATCCGGTGCACCTTCACCTGATCAACCGGGTGCAACACCGGGCGGCGGTGAACCATTGCAGATGGCAGTGATGGTTACGAAAGCACTCGAACAATTACCGCCGCAAGTATTGAAGGCTATCGGTGTTGCACTTGCACAAGGTGCACCACCACAAGCAATCTTGGCACAGATGCTACAGGCCGCTCAAGGTGGAGGTGCGCAGCAAGGCAACGGCGCAGCACCACCGCAGCAATCAGCACCAAGTGGAGCTAGACTACAATGAGTTATGCACGCAGTGCCGACAGCGGCACATCGACTGAAGACACGATCCTCAACAACATCCCAGGTATCGATGACAATACTGGCGATGACACTGGTGGCGGTGTCGGTGATACTGGCACTAGTGGCAGTGACACTGGTGGTGCGCGAGGAACTTCGGCTGCGCCGACTGAAACGGGCGCTCAACCAACTGATCGCGTCCGACACGACGGACTGTTAGAAAGGCCAAATCCTGAGAACAATCGTGCGCGTGATCTTGTTGACCCTCGCACTGGCCGTATTGTTGCACGTGGCGGCATTGAGCGCCATGTCTTTGAAGAAGGCCAGCGGCATGCACGTGAGAACGCAACTCTCAAGCAGGAACTCAACACACTTCGACAGCATGTCGGCACAGTCAGTGAAGTGTCACGTGTTGCCAACGAACTTGCCGTCACACCCGAGAACCAAGTCATTGCTATTCGAGTAATGGCCGACTTCGTCCGCGATCCGGTGCGCACGCTTCAGTCGCTGATCGAAGAAGTCAAAGCCAAAGGCTATCCGCTGCCATTCCTTACTGAAGGTGTGACACCGGGTATGGACCTCAACGCAATCGGTCGCATGATCGATGCGAAGATGCTGCCGTTGACGCAACAGCAGCAAGCGGCACAGCGGGAGGCCGAGCAACACGCCGCGCTAACGAAACAACTCGACCAATTCCTAGTGACAAACCCCGAGGCCCAGGTTAATCTGGGCGTGATCGCCAAAATGATGGAGGCCCAGCCCCACCTCACCCTGCATGATGCGTATGTCAAGATGATGCAGTGGTGCTATACCAACGGACTTGACTACTCGCAACCGATAAAGCCGCAAATCGACGCAATCAACGAAGCGGCGCAGCAGAATACCCAGCAGCCTACTCAGCAGCCTGTGAATGGCCGTCGTCCACTGCCAAACGGCAGAAGCAGTAATGCCGGAACAACACCAGTCGGCGACGCACGCTCATTCGACGAAAACTCTGCATGGGGCGACATTATTCGTCAGTCCATGCAGGAAAGTGGAATGTCATTCAGATAGGAGTTGAATAGATGCCTGTTGGTTCAGTAGTTCCGTTGCTTGCAACGGTTCTGAACTCGACACTCACGAAGTCGCGCAAGAAGTTGATCATGGCGAGCATCAAGTCGTGCTCGCTCATGGCATGGGTCTTCGCGAATGACCGTGTCGAGTATGAAGACGGTGGTTACAATATCACCAATCCGCTGACGGTCGGTCGCAATCCCAACATTGCGTCATATCGCTACTATCAGCAACTGCCGATCGACCAGACCGACGAGTTTGACACCGTCGAGTATGGTTACTCGCGTGTTGCTGGTTCGGTCATCATCTCGGATCAGGAAGAAGACGAGAACAACGGCGCGGCTGCCATCTTCAAACTCATGAAGGCGAAGATGGATGTCCT
>Ga0157376_10001501_pt1 | contig 15389 bp, 13 predicted proteins | sample M45metaG_FD_121801 | JGI IMG/M metagenome (GOLD analysis project Ga0157376, IMG submission 121801) | Miscanthus rhizosphere microbial communities from Kellogg Biological Station, Michigan, USA - M4-5 metaG | ecosystem: Host-associated > Plants > Roots > Rhizosphere > Soil | place: USA: Michigan... | reverse complement strand
CTCTTGCTTCACAGGAGGTGCGAACACTTAATTCCAGATCAGTTGCAGTAATAATCACTCGGCAACCCTTCCGTAATCCGCTAAGGGAAGGTTGCCGACCATCGGGGAACGTTCGGTTCGGTCAGCGCTGCGGCGTTGATGGGAGGTAATCGTGCAAGCGCGGCGTCGAGTATCCATTTGTCTATTCGCTTTGGTCCGCCTTCTAGGGTAGAAGATTGGTACGTAATATCAGGCGGCAGGTGTCATCTCTTGTCTATGATTCGCTCAAGATGAGGAACCGGATGCATGAATAAAGCGGATGGTCAGGACACGGCAGACCGCCTCTGTGCAATTGTTGCGAACTCCCTGGACACTCAGGCGAAAACGCAAGATCTAGCGCGCCAAGCGTACCAAAGCCGCACTCAGTTCCACAGGTTGTTCCGAACAGTGGTCGAAGAGACTCCGGGTGCCATGCGACGGCGGCTATTGTTGGAAAGAGCCGCATATCAACTGGCGTACACCGGAATGTCGGTCACGGACGTCGCTCTGGACGCCAACTACGGTTCGTTGGAGGCGTTCACTCGCGCATTCCGAAAAGCTTTTCGGACTTCTCCCAGCCTCTACCGGCGCATGCGTGATCCGCACTTCCACTTGCCGGCGTCCAACAAAATTCACTTTTTTGCCCTTGGTTCCTCAACAAAAGGAGGAAGAGACATGGACTTGTTCGATCGTTTTGCAGGCAACGACTCTTGGCACACGCGGCGTTTGTTGGAATACGCGGGTACTTTGACACAGGAACAATTGGATCGACCGCTGACCACGGTCGTAGAGCTGCTGCCCTGGCGGGAGTCAAATAAGACTCTAAGGCAGCTGTTAGAAAACATTGTCTTCACGAAAGAGGTCTGGACCGCCGCGCTGTCCGGAGCCGATACGGATAGGAACGGCCCTCCCAAATCGCAGCGCTCCCCACAAGCGATGCTGCAAAGGCTCGAAAAGACCGATGCCGAACTGCATCGTATTTTCAGTGACATCCGTAACCGCTCCGCCTGGGATGATACGTTCGTCGACGCTCTGTGCGAACCTGCTGAGACCTTCACGTTCGGCGGCGTCTTCGCCCATATCATGACATTCAACGCGCATCGCCGATTGATGGCCTTGGACGCTCTTCGCCAACTCGGCGTCCAAACCGAAGGTTTCGGCGATCCCATGGAGTATGAGGAAAGTGTGGCACCCTGGAACCAGCAGGTGCCTCTCAAAACGCCATGAGAGAACACCCCCGCTGATTCCAAAGTCGCGACGATGAAAACGGAATTGCTGCGATTCAACGGCGTTGTTGAGCGGGCTCTCGCCATCGATCCTTGGATGAGAGAGCATGCAGGTGAATTGGGAGCCATCGCGCATCACTGGTTTGGCGTGATGCGAAAATGCGGGGACGAAGATTTAGTCCTGTGGATGAAAACGCTTCCGCAACCGTGGAGCGCCGCCATGGAAGCGACGATCTTCACCGGCTGGATCTACGATCATCTGAAGCCACATGCTGCCGCACTGAAGGTGGCGCATCCGTTGATGCTGCGAGCCATTGCGGCTGCGAAAAAGAAGAACGACCGCATCGATGCGAATAAGATTTGCGACTGCCTACTTTTGTGCCCCGCACTACCCGTGCTAATTTTTTTGCAATCGAAAACTTGCGCTGGCGTCGTAAGCTAGTTTCCGAAAACGGCGTTAACCGCATATCTTGCTCGTGGGAAGCTATTGTTCGCTATTTACTTACAGGAGCTGGCGGATGAAATTCTGGTACACGACTTTGGCTTTGTTCAGCATGCTCGGGGCGGGCTCGGCGCTACTGTGGCCCCGAATTCCCCGCCAGCAGCTATCACAGCGGGTGCCCACGATCGAGGAATATAATCCGAAATCCACGCTGGTCTCAAAGGAGCACAGGCCCGACCGCGCCAAGTTTCCTTTCATCGATATTCACAGTCATCACTGGAATCCCACGCCTGAGCATGTCGACCAGCTTGTCAAAGAGATGGACACCATCAACCTGCGCGTGCTGGTCAACCTGAGCGGGGGCAGCGGCGAAGAACTGCGCAAAATTGTGGCCGCGATGAAAGGACGCTATCCCGATCGATTCGTGGTTTTCGCGAACCCGAGCTACGGGGATATCAATGCGCCCGGGTACGGTAATCGCGCGGCAGAGCGACTTGTTGCAGACGTGCGCAATGGCGCGCAAGGACTGAAAATCTTCAAGAATTTTGGCATGGATCTGAAGTACGCAAACGGCGAGCGTGTCCACGCCGACGATCCGATTTTCGATCCATTGTTCGAAAAATGCGCGGAGCTGAAGATTCCGGTGTTGATCCACATCGCCGAACCTTCGGCATTCTTCGATCCCTGGGACTACAAGAATGAGCGCTGGGAGGAGCTCAACGAATTTCCCCAACGCGCCCGGCCGCCTTCGAAGTATCCCTCGTTTGAAACGCTAATGGCCGAGCGGAACCATCTCTTCGCCAAGCACCCTCGGACGCACTTTATTGCTGCGCATCTCGCGTTTTACGGCAATGACTTGGAGCGCCTCGGCAAACTCTTCGACACCTTGCCGAATATGTACGTGGACATCGCCGCAGTGCTCGCCGAGTTGGGGCGCCAACCCTATTCTGCACGTGATTTTTTGGTGAAATATCAGGATCGCGTGTTGATGGGCAAAGACATCTACGATGTGAATGAATACAAATGGTATTTCCGCGCTTTGGAAACCCGCGACGAATACTTCGAGTACTACCGCAAGCGTCACGCATTCTGGCGAATCTATGGCTTCCAGCTCCCAGACGAGGTCCTCAAGAAAATCTATTACAAAAATGCGCTGAAACTCGTCCCCGGCATTGACTCAAAGGCCTTCTCGGATTAGGGGCCGGACTTCGCCTCGCTGGGCGCCGCGGCCATGCGGTCGTGCTGCGGACGACGGGGGACGGGCAGCGATTCCTGGTGGAACACGCAGGCCAAGGAAGCCGAGACCGAACCTATGACCGTCATTCTGGACTGGACCGCGAAGCTGAACAAATGACGCTACCACCCATTGGGCTCAGTGCCTGGTTCTAACGCCGTTTCTCTGGGCACACTCTCCGGGAGAGGAAACACCAGTGGAGAGAAGGAATCGATATTCCCGGAAGTTTCAGCGCACAGCCGTAGAGCGGATGAAGACCTGCGAAAGCGTCGATGATCTTGCCAAGGAACTCGGGGTGACCCGACGATGCCTCTATAAGTGGCGTACTAAGCATGAGGCGGTTGAACCTGGCGAAGAAGCGGCGCGCCCGAGCACCCATGCAGCCCTGCGAAAAGAAATCCTCCAGCTAAAGCGCTTGCTCGCCGAGAAGGCGATGGAGGTGGATTTTTTGTAGGGTGCCTTGCAAAAAGTAAAGGCTCGACGCCAGCGCAGCAGCGGCTCTGGCGGGAAGACATCTACGAACACATCCAAGAACAGATGCCATTGCAAGGCAGGCTAAGCATCGAGCACCTGTGTCAGTTGGTACGGTGAGTCGTGGAGGTTTCTACCGGTCGTTGCGGCAACGGGAACCGGCAGAGGAAGAGACGGAAGTGCGGTCATTGATTCAACAGATCGCTCTGGAACATCGTGGTCGCTACGGCTATCGGCGAATCACCGCAGAACTGCGCCGTCGAGGCGTGCAGGTGAACCGGAAAAAGGTGGCCCGGATGATGCGGGACGATAATTTGCTGGCCATTCAACCGAAACGGTTCGCCGTCACGACGAATTCGAAACATAAGTGCGAGGTGCACCTCGACTTAGCAAGTTGCATGACGCTGACGGGTATCAACCAGCTCTGGGTGGCAGACCTCACCTACATTCGCTTGAAAGGCGAGTTTGTCTACTTAGCGTGGGCTGTGGATCGAACGATGATGAGTAGCCACCTCACGGTCGAGTTGTCCGTATGAGAAGGGGGTGGGGACAAGCCTACGAGTGCGGCTAGCATTTTTTTATTTTATATTTTTCGGTTTGAAAATGGGCCGGAGCGCCTGCCCGCGGCTGATGGCCCGCATAATCAAATAGAATCAGGGCCAGCCATCAAAGCGATAGAAATGGAGTCTGAGGCACAATCCTGCAGCTCGGTTGAATCAGTGGCTTTGCCAAGATGAGTTATCCGAGCGGAAACGACGTTGACAAGCTACGTACCTGCGGCGTAACTTGCGCGACATGTCCAGAGCAACCCAGCTCATGATGGACGCGGCGGTGATGACGGTGGTGTGGTTTGGCTTGGCGTGGTTGATGGCTGCGGTTATGGTGCGGTCTAGGCGGAAGCGATGATCCCGGGCGGGAATTGGAGTCCAATCCATTGTGAACCGAGGCTGAACAGTTAGTCCACCGGGCCGCCTATAGAATGACCGCCAACAGATCCATATCTTGGTCTGTAGCCTTCACCACGACGTGTTGCAGTTCGCTAGCCTCGCGGCTTATCCAGCGCTTCCGCTTCGAACGTCCTCGAGGATTCTACAGGATGATGCGGATTTCGACTTGGCGATGAATGAGTACGTTGCAAGAAGCCACTTACTCAGCCTTCCCCTGACAATAGGTTGATGTGGTTAGGGACGCGCAGGTCCGAACCTCGAGCGACAGAGAAACCCTGGACAAATTATCGGTCACGGTGCGGAGCGCGCCCATTCGAGATTCGGAATCAGCTCGTATTTTCCGCCCGCTTCTCGCAGGATCCTGAAAGCCCAGGTTTCGATATCGAACAGAAACGTGAGAGTTTCGTTGCTGTCTTTGGAAAAGAAGATCATCCAGGTCTGCGGAAAAAGTTTGCGGCTAGGCTTACCATCCTCGACGACCGAGAGATGGTCTCCCTCTGCCTCGACGGTGAGCACGGCGTTCTGCGTGCCGTACCGCCCGGCTAGCATTGCGAGGAACGCCGGCGGAACCTGAATGGCTGTGTGATTCGATAGCGGCTTGCGCGGCGGAAGCTTGTCATACGGGGTAAGGACCTCCCAGTCGATCGGATTCCAGGTGTCACCCAGCAGTCCCCTGAGCAGCGCACTATATATACCTTCCCCGTTGCTGCTGTTCGTCAGGATCACCATGCAGGTGCCTTGGTTCTGGTGGCACACGACGTAGGTTCTCCAGCCCTCATCGTGGCCTTCTTTGAAAAAAGCCCACCCATGCGGCGTGTGGTAAAGACCCACGCCAAGGCCATAGGACAACTGGATGGCCATGTACTCGTCTGTAGAATCGGATTGCATTGGTGGGAATTCGAATTTCGAGACGATGGGGATCTGCGCGCTCAGCATCTGCGCATGCGTCTCCTGGCGAAGACCGCGACCGACGAGGACCGCCTGTGTCAATCTCGCGTAGTCGGCAATGGTTGTCTGCATAGAGCCGGCCCCTTGTGAGGTCTTGCGTTTTTGGATGCCCAGTGAGCGCCCATATTCATCGTAGCCGTTCGCATGATCGGACTCGAAGGCCTGTTGCCAGACCATGCTGGTTCGGGTCATGCCCAATGGCTGGAACACTCGCTCCCGCATGAGTTCCTCCGTCGGCGTGTTAGTGACGGTCTCCACGACCAACTGGAGAAGGCTGTAGCCTTCGCTGCCGTATGAGTACCGTGTGCCGGGTTGGAAATGGATAACCAGTCGATGTTCGGGATCAAAGTAACGCGCATTGTTAAACCCGGCTGTATGGCTCAGCAACATACGCGCCGTGATCAGCTTGGAACGTGGGTCGTTGGCGATGTCCCGCCATGCGGGGTACTCAGACAACGGCCGGGGTAGGTATTCATAAACGGGTTTGTCGAGATCGATCACGTGATCATCGACGAGCTTCATTATGAGGTAAGCGAAAGCGACTTTCGTCAGGGACGCCGCGACCATCACGGAGTTCTCGGTCAGTGGCTCATTCGGCGACATATTCTTGAGGCCGTAGGCCTTGTGATAGACGACCTTTCCTTCATTAATCAAGGCAAGAGCAAGCCCTGGAACTTCCGCAGCCTGCATCACGTGAGTAATAGCGGCGTCAATCTCAGCAGACGTGTGGGTGCGACCGTCAAGCCCCACGAACTTTGACTGGCCATTCGCTTGTAACGGCAGCCAGATGGTCGTAGCGATTAAGATTATTCGGAGTCGAAAACGCACGTTAGAACCTCCGAGTTCACCTCGCGAGCCAGATTGTCTGTGCTTCTTAGGCGAGTTGGCATAGGCCCGCATCACGAACCTACGAAGTGGAACATAGAAATGTTCCTTTGCGATGCGGTCGTGTGACGAGCAAACCTTACTTTATCTATTAGCAAAGGGTTGCCGACAATCCAACGTGGAAAAAAGCCGCGGGGAGGTGGAAGCATGAAGTCGATTGTTTACGAATTGATTCGTAAAGACTGGGAACTGAATCGCGTCGCCGTAGGCGCGGGGATCGTCCTCGGGATCCTTGCGACCGGCATGACCTTCTTCGGCGTGACAGTTCCGGCGGTCATCGGCGTCGTCTGTTTCTATTGGGTCATGGGAGCATCCTGCCAAAGAACATCTACGATGAACGGAAAAACCAGACTATGGCCTTTATCATGAGCCTTCCGGTATCCGCCATCGAGTACACCATTGCCAAGATGATCTCCACCATCGGAATCTTTCTTGTGTTTTGGCTGACCCTGGTGGGCGTCGCCGCCACAATGATCCTGACCCGCGAGGAAATCCCGGATGGATTGATCCCGCTCATGCTGGTCCTGTCGTCGCTGATCCTGCTCGGCTTTGTTCTGATCTGCTCGGTCGGCATGGTCAAGGAGAACGAGAGCTACGACGACGGCAACCGTAATCCTCGTCAACCTGTCCTACAGCTTGGAATGGTACTTGCTGATCCGAATTCCGGAATCGGCGGAAGCGCATTTCGCCCCGAAATCGTGTGGAATCCCATACTCGTCACAACCCTGGGAATCGAATTCACACTAATTGCGCTGCTCCTCGGTCTCACCGTGTTTCTGCAAACCCGAAAACGGGACTTTATCTAGAATCGGCACCCGAAGGTCGGCTCCAGGAGCTGAAGAAATCGGCGAATGAAGAGCACAACGGAGGCGATGTAAGGACTTTTCACATTAAGTAATGTACGCTGCGCAGAAGTGGAGGGCGATAGTTGCTGAAATCAGGCGTTACACTCAGAACCGAACTGAGAGGCGGATTACGCGCAACTTCGGAAACTGACCCACTGCCAGATCCTTCGGTTCGTTGACAGGCCTCTAATTTGCCCTGTATTCTTGCACGGTTGCAGCGTTTCCAACGCCCGCAGCATCTATCTCCGTTTAGGGTTTGTAAACCAAATCCTAAGACCAGTAGAGCTGGTTCGCGATCCGGTCTGGGGTGGCCGTATTCGTTCCTCCGCTTGACGCGAAACAGTATCTTTTGTTCGTTCAGGGTTTGAAAGTACAACTTGTTTTTTTCAGGGTTTGTAATACTAACCCTGAATCCCTGAAACCCTTGCTTTACCCCCCACAGGGAGTCTGCAAGGAAGTCGATTGATCACCCTGGCTCGACCGTGCCCAATTTTGTTTTTTGGCGCGGCGAAGCCAAATTCTGATTTGGGAGAAATCTCCCGGAGGCCGACAACCATGTTTTCCGACCATGACAACCCCGTGAGCGCAGCCGCAGCAGCGCCTGCCCACGAAACGCAATCTGAAGCAACGCCGCAAGCAGCAGCTCAGGAGAGCGCAGCTGCTGAGGTTCCCGTGGCGGAAGCGCCGGCACTTGCCGCCGCTGCGCCGGAAGCCGCCGAAGTGCATGCGAAAGCTGAGGCCCAAGCCGCCGAAAACGTGACCGACGCCGAAGCCACCGCTGCCGCCGAGGAAGCTGCCAGTAAGGAAGAGATGAGCAAGTTGCTCGATCAATACGATGAGCAGCAGGAAAACGCGGCGAACAACGAAATTATCGAAGTGAAAGTGATTGCGTACACCGAACACGGTGTGGTGGTGGACATTGGCCAGAAGAGTGAAGGGCTGATCCCCGCCGCGGAATTTTCCGAAACGGAAATTCCCCGCCCGGATCCCAATGCCACGATTGAAGTGCAGCGCACCGGCGAGAAGAAAGACGGCTATGTCATCGTCTCCTACCAGAAAGTGCTGCGCCGCCGCACCTGGGAAAAGCTGGATGAAGCGTACAAGAACAAGACCACGTTGACCGGCAAAGTTGTGGATCGCATCAAGGGTGGCGTGGTGGTGGACGTCGGCGTTCGCGCTTTCCTGCCGGGCTCGCAATACGATCTGCGCCCGACTCCGAATCTCGACGCGTTACAGAACCAGGAAGTGCAGGTTCGCATTACTAAGCTGAACCGCCGCCGCGGCAACGTGGTGGTCAGCCGCCGGGCGATTCTGGAAGAGGAACAGCACGCCAAGCGCGGTGAGCTGATGGAAAAGCTGGCGGAAGGCCAGACCGTGCACGGCTTCGTGAAAAACGTTACCGAGTACGGCGCGTTCGTGGACCTGGGCGGTATCGACGGCTTGCTGCACCTGACCGACCTGAGCTGGGGCCGCATCAAGCACCCTTCCGACGTGGTCAAGCCGGACCAGGAACTCGACGTCCTGATTCTGAAATTCGATAAGGAAAAGCAGCGCGTTTCGCTGGGGCTGAAGCAGCTTTCGCCCGATCCTTGGGTTGGCGCGGCGGAAAAGTACCCCGCAGGCGGCAAGTTCAAGGGCAAGGTTGTTGGCGTGGTGGACTACGGCGCATTCGTCGAACTGGAGACCGGAATTGAGGGTCTCGTGCATGCGACGGAAATGAGCTGGGCTAAGAAGTCCGTCAATCCATCGAAGATCGTGAAAGCCGGCGAAGAAGTGGATGTGGTGGTGCTGGATATCAAGCCCAGCGATCGCCGCGTTTCGCTCGGTATGAAGCAGGCGCAGCCCGATCCCTGGCTGCTGACCGCGGACAAATATCCAGTGGGCACTATCGTCACCGGAAAAGTTCGCAACATCGTGGAGTTCGGGGCCTTTATCGAGATTGAGGACGGCTTCGACGGGCTGGTGCACGTCAGTGATGTCAGCTGGACCGAGCGCATCAAGAATCCGCATGAGGTGTTCAAGAAGGGCGAGCCGGTCACCGCAAAAGTCTTGCGCGTGGACGAGGACAATCGCCGCGTTTCCCTGGGCATGAAACAGGTAAACGACATCTGGGGCGACTGGTTCAAGCAGCACAAGGTCGGCGAAATCGTGAAGGGCAAAGTCTCGCGCATTGCCATGTTCGGTGCATTCGTGGAACTCGGCGAAAATATCGAGGGACTCTGCCACAACACGGAAATCACCGATCGCCGCCGCGGCGACGATGGCAGCGGCATGAACCGCACCAGCACCGGGCCGCTGAAGAGCGCCGGGCCGCTGGAGCCGGGCAAAGAGTACGACTTCAAGATCATCAAGATCAGCCCGGAGTCGCGGAAGATCGCTCTCAGCTACAAGGCTGCGGTGAAACAGGTGGAGCGCCAGGAGATCGCGCAATATCGTTCGACCACGAAGACTTCTTCGACGGCCACGATCGGCGACGCTCTCAAGCAGAAGCTTTCTTCACGGTAACCAACCACCATTTCCAGGAGGGGCCAGCGTTCAATTTGCTGGCCCCTAAATTTTTGTTTTACCTCCGGGCCAATTTAGTGATAGGAAGAGTGCAACCAAATGGGGCAAGTTTCCGCTAAGCCCTTCCCTGTCATGGGTCTGCGGCGTATCATCTAGGAACTCTCGAGCGAGGCGTGGCCACGATGACCAAGCAACCGACGTTGACGAAGGCGGATTTGATTGAAGAAGTGCTGAAGGTCACCGAACTCCCGCGCAAGGAGTCCGAAACGATTGTCGAAACTATTTTCGATAGCATTATCGAAGCCATCCAAAAAGGCGAAAAAATCGAGATTCGCGGGTTCGGAAGCTTTCGAACCCGGCAGCGGCGCGGCCGGGTGGGACGGAATCCCAAGACCGGAGAAAAGGTGGAAGTTCCGGCCAAACGCATTCCGTTCTTCAAGCCCAGCAAGGAATTAAAAGATTTTGTAAATAGCGAAGAAGCCGCGGCCATGACTGAGGCTGCTGAAGCCGCCGCCGCAGGTTCTGGAAACTCCACCCATACCTAAGCATTTTTCCAAATGCATCCTGCTCAAGTTTAGAAGTCAATCCGCTCAAGGAAAACCATTTCGATGGACTATCTGTGGACGCCGTGGCGCTACCAATACATTGCGCAAGCCATCGCTGGAAAGCGACCAGACTGCGTTTTTTGCGATGCGGCGGCCCGCACCGATGACGACGTAACGCTAGTGGTTGAACGCGGCCAGCACAGCTTCCTGATCCTGAATCGCTATCCTTATACATCCGGGCACTTAATGGTGGTTCCGTTTGCGCATGTCGCGGAGTTGTCGTTGTGCGATGCGGCGACTCTCGCTGAAATGATGAACTTCTCGCAACGGGTCGAAGGCGCGTTCAAGAAATTGTACAGACCGGATGGAATGAACTTTGGAATGAACCTGGGCGGCGCTGCCGGCGCCGGCGTCGCTGGGCATCTCCACCTGCACGGATTGCCGCGCTGGTTTGGCGACACAAACTTCATGACCACTACCGCGGAGACGCGAGTGCATCCCGAAGAGGTTGCCACTACCTACGAACGGCTGAAAAAAGCGCTGGCTTGATCGAGCCGCATGCGGCCGGAGGCGCTTTCGTTTCGCGTTACAATAGTGCGTTAACTACTGAGGCTTCTTTTTGAATCCACAACTTAGCGAAGAACAGCTGCTGCTGCAAAAATCGGTTCGCGAATTCGCCGAAGCGGAAGTGAAGCCGCAGGCACGTGAACTCGATGAAACCGGCCATTTCCCGCACGACCTTTTCGGCAAAGCTGCGGAACTCGGATTGACCGGAGTGGCAATTCCCGAAAGCGAAGGCGGCGCAGGCTTCGATCACATCTCCTATTCGATCGTGATTGAAGAGATTTCGCGCTGCTGCGCTTCCACCGGAGTGATACTTTCGGTGCAGAATTCGCTCTATTGCGATCCGATCCATCGCTACGGCACCGACGAGCAGAAAAGGAAGTTCCTACTGCCCTTTGCACGCGGGGAAAAAATTGGCTGCTATGCATTGACCGAGCCGCAAGCCGGTTCGAATGCGGCGGCACTGCAGACCAAAGCCGTAAGGCGTGGCCATCGCTACATCTTGAACGGAACCAAGGCGTGGATCACCAATGGTGGAGCTGCTGACGCCGCGATTGTTTACGTCAACACCGAACCCGCGAAAGGTGAAAAAGGAATCAGTGCGGTGCTTGTGGAAAAAGGCACGCCGGGATTTAAAGTGGGCAAGGAAGAAAAAAAACTGGGCATCAGCGCCACCGCTTGCAGCGAACTGGTGTTCACCGATTGCGAAGTGCCCGAAGGCAATCGTATTGGCAACGAGGGCGAAGGCTACAAAGTGGCGCTGTCGACGCTCGATGGCGGACGCATCGGAATTGCTGCGCAGGCCACCGGAATTGCCCAGGGTGCGTTCGAAGCGGCATTGAAATATTCGAAGGAGCGGTTGGCGTTTGGCCATCCCATCGCCGAGTTTCAGGCGATTCAATTCATGCTGGCGGACATGGCCACCGACATCGATGCCGCGCGGCTGCTGATGCGCAAGGCTGCGTGGAAACAGGACACCGGAGTCCGCTTCAGCGCGGACGCCGCGATGGCCAAACTTTTCGCCAGCGAAATGGCGACTCGCGTGGCGCACAAAGCCATTCAAATCCACGGTGGCAACGGCTACAGCCGTGAATATCCGGTCGAGCGCGCGTATCGCGACGCCCGCATCACCGAAATTTACGAAGGCACCAGTGAAATCCAGCGCCTGGTGATTTCCTCCTGGGCATTGCGTTCGTGACGGCTCGCTCCGCGTAGTATCCTGACCACGTGCTCAATCTCGATTTCGGACTCGATTTTGACCCTGCGCGCGATGAAGACTTTTTCACCGCGCTAGCGCCGCACGCGGCGGTCTGCCTTATTGAGCCGAAAGAGGCTTCCGCCGAACCGCTATTTATTCGAACCCAGGACTTGCGCCGCCGCCTGCAACGGCTACTCGGTCCAATTGATCCTTCAAGCAAACGCCTCAATCTGCGCGCCTTCACAAAGAGCATTCGCTACCGGCTGACGCCATCACCGTTCGAACAAACTTTCGCCTACTACCAGCAAGCGAAAGTTCTATTCCCCCAGCGCTATCGCGACATGCTGCGTATGCGGCCACCCGCGGTATTGAAAGTAAATCTGCGCAATGCATACCCGCGCTGTTACGCCACGCGCAAAATTCCACTCAATTCGAACGGTGAACCATCCGGCGGCACCTACTACGGTCCGTTCTCTTCCCGAAAATCCGCCGATGCCTTCGCCGAACGGGTACTCGATCTTTTCAAGGTGCGCCGTTGCCAGATCAAGATTCGTCGCGATCCCACATTCCCCGGCTGCATCTACTCTGAAATGAAAATGTGTCTTGCGCCGTGCTTCGCGGGATGCACCCAGGAAGAGTACAACGCGGAAGTCCAGCGGCTGGTGGTGTTTCTCGAAACCGGAGGCAGTTCGCTGCGCGACAACCTTCAGGCCGAACGCCACCGCGCTAGCGAAGATCTAGACTATGAAAAAGCCGCGATGCTGCACAAAAGGCTCGACAAGCTGGACGTTGCGCTTCGCGGCCAGCCAGAGTTGCCGCGCCGCCTGCAGGATTTGAACGCCGTGATTTTCCAGCGCGGACTCGCGGAACAATCCATAGCTGTTTACGAAGTCCGCGGGGGAAGGATTGCCGAGCCGTTTGCACTGTCATTCTCCGTTCAGGCTGACGAAGCGCGCTCAGGTGAACAATTTCTCCGCGAACAACTAGAAAACTCCACGCCACTGCTGGCTGCTGATCTGTCCGAGCACTTATGGCTCCTGGCGCGATGGTTCTACAGCAATCCGCGCCAAGGTGAAATTTTCTTTCAGGCAAAATCCTGGCCATACCGCAGAATGATGCGGGCGTGTGCCCGGTTGCTGGCTTCACCCACTGATGCGCAGCAGGACTCGGCTAAAAACACTCAGCGTTGAGTGGCGGGGAATTCGTCCGGCTTCAATTCGTGCATTGCCGCAAGAGCCTCGGCGTTTTTCATGTCCACAACCAGAACTGCTCGATACAGCTTTTCGGCTTCAGCTGGCCGGTTGGAAGCGTAATAAATGCGCGCCAGTCCGAGCATGGCGTGCTCGTCGAATGGTGATAACTGAAGCGCGGCGTTCCAATCTTCGGCGGCGCGGCTGGTAAGCCCTTGTATTACCGCAATATCGCCCAGCCCATCATAAGCTTCGGAATTCGGAGATCCTTCGAGCGATCCCCGATATTGCGCTTCAGCTTCAAGCAATCTCCCCGCGTCAAAATAGAACTTACCAAGGCGATTCCGGTTCTCCACGTTCAGCGGAAAAAGTTCGACTGCCCTTAGATATTCACGTTCCGCTTCGGCCTTTTGGCTGCGCATTTCGTAAATTCTGCCCAAATGAAGATGCGGCGCGGCATAACGAGGGCGAATTTCAATCGCTTTGCGGAGAAAGGCTTCCGCCTCCGTCAATTGTTGTTGTTCGATTTTCGCCATTCCTAGGTTGGCCAGCGAGACCGCATTGTCTGGTTTGTCCACAAGCGACAGCTGCCATTGCCGTTCTGCTTCGGCTCGGTCATTCCGTTGCCAGGCGAGCGTCCCCAAAGTGGTTCGCATGTATGACGCGTGCGGTTCGGTGGCAATGGTGCTGGTGAAGTATGTGGTGTCGTCATACCAGTCGCGATTTCGGGCCGCAATCACGGCGGAGCTTGCCGCAAGAATGCCGAAAGCAGCAGTAGCGCCCACCCACCGCGCCCAACGAATATCTGCGACTCGATTCGCCAACCGAACCACCGCTGCCGCCAGCAGAATGCAAAATCCAAACGAAGGCAAATACAGATAGCGCTCGGCAAACGCGCTCGCCGCCATCCACCGAACATTCAGGACGGGCGCTATCGTCAGCAGGATCCAGAAAAGAGCGAAGGCATAAGGCCGCGCACGCATCCAGAGAAGCGCCAGCAGCGCACAAACGATAAGGAAGACAGCGGCGCCAGCGATGACGCGCGGTTCGGTAAACGAACTGCTTTTCTGGAACGCATAAAATCCCAGAAGCGGGTGTGGCCAAAAAAGCTTGACCATGTACTGGCCGAAGAGCGCCATACCCGCCATACACAACTGCGCTATCGTCAGGTCCGGCCTCTGAGCCACCGGCGCAAATCCGCGTAAGACCACGACGCGAAACAGTAAATACAATCCTGCTACCACCCACAAACCCGCGTATCTCTGCAATTTGTGGGTCAGCGTTGTGCTCTCACGATCTGGTCGAACAAAATGCTCGTACACCGTAGCCATCACCGGCAGTGTGATTGCTTGTTCCTTGGAAAGCAGCGCGCCCAGAAAGCTTCCGTACAGCAGAATGTAAGTTCGCAACCTCTTGTGATTGGCTTCTTCACCGAGCCTCAAGAAAAACAAGAATGCCGCCAGGTAAAAAAACGCTAATTGCAGCTCGGTAAGTGCGGCAATCCATGCCACCACTTCGCTGTGGATCGGGTGAAACGCGAATATGACGGCTGCGACAAAAGCGACCCACTCTTCGCGATAGAGGGTGGCACCAACGGTGAAAACCAGCCACACTACTGCGCAATTAAAAAAGAGATTGATCAGGTGAAATCCGAAGGGAAACGATTGAAAGACTTTGTTCCCCAGCAGATAGGAAAACATCATCAGCGGTCGGTAATAATTGCTCTGCCCTTCCGGTCCCTGAAACGACCAGACCGTACTGGTAAAAATCTTCCCAACATATTTGAAGCTATGTACGTAGGAGCTTTCTTCCACTTGCGCGTGGTCGTCATAGACAAATTTGTTCAGCAGAGTGTTTGCGTAAAGCAGGAACGCCACTGCCATCAAGCAGCCGAGGAGGAGTGATTTGCGCTTTTCAAGCAAATTCGATTCAGGAGAGTTCATGTGATTCACTTCCATGATACCGGCAGAAATGAATCCTACGGCGGCAACGCGCCGGAGTGTGCCGTGAAGCCAAAGTCGATGCGCCGCCTGCAAACGGTACAGCACGAGGTCTGTTATACTTCCGCCGATTTTATAAGAAGCGAAAGATAGGACCCCCAGCAAATGACCGAGAAAGCAACCGCAGCCGGCACCCACCGCTACGCCGACAGTTTTCGGGGTCGCGCCGCCGACGGACACTTTCGCGCAGTGCAAGGCTTGGTTCTTTCGTCGCTGGGCATCGGCACCTATCTCGGTCAACCAGACGAACGCACCGATGCCGCCTACACCGAGGCCATCGTCGCCGCCGTCGAGAGCGGCTTCAACGTCATCGACGCTGCCATCAACTACCGTTTTCAACGCAGTGAACGCAGTATCGGCGCGGCAATCGT
>Ga0157376_10001500_pt1 | contig 15396 bp, 9 predicted proteins | sample M45metaG_FD_121801 | JGI IMG/M metagenome (GOLD analysis project Ga0157376, IMG submission 121801) | Miscanthus rhizosphere microbial communities from Kellogg Biological Station, Michigan, USA - M4-5 metaG | ecosystem: Host-associated > Plants > Roots > Rhizosphere > Soil | place: USA: Michigan... | reverse complement strand
CGCGCCGCTGCCGTTCACGACGACGTGACCGTTGAGCGCGCTCTTGTAGCGATCGTCGCGGAGCGCGCTCACCTTGAACGCGCGGCCGATGCGCTGCAGGTCGAGGTTGGAGATGTTGGCATCGGCGGCGTAACCGACCTTGCCGTCTTCGAGCGAGAACGATGCCGTGCTCGGCGCCGTCACGCGGGCGTCCGCGACGGTCGAATCGAGCAGGTTCGCCTCCACCTCGACCGACCGGCCTCCGCGGCCGACGGCGTGGTAGCCGGTGTTCAGATTGGTCGGCGCGGCCGGCGCCTTCAGCGTCGCCGGCAGCCTCTGCAGATTCAAGCCGCGCACCTGGCCCTGGACGTCGTAGCCGAATGGTTGGTGGTTCACCGGCAGGATGAGCTGCCCCGCGGCGGTCACGCCGGCGCCGTACATGGCGGCCCGGGTGTTGATCGTCATCCGGCCGCGATCCAGCTTCGCCGATCCGCCGACGCGGTCGGCGGCAATGCCGGCGATGGCCACATGGGGTGCCGAGAACGTCACCGGTCCCGACAACTGGCCGAACTGCGAGAGCGTCGGCCCGTGGAAATCGACGTGGGCAGTCACCGTGAGGTCGCTCTTCTGCGCCTTGTCGGCGAGGATCGGCGCCAGGTCGAGGCGCCGCACGTCCACGTCGCCCGTGACCGACTGTTGTGATCCGTCCGCGTCGGCCACCAGCCGCGCCCATCCTTCACCCGCCGACGAACGCACGTAGAGCGCAACCCTGAGGCGGCTGAGCGGGCCGTCGAGCGCGAGCGTGAACGCGGGCGTCAGCGGGCGCCCCGAGAGCGCCGGCAACACGGCCGCGAGCTCCGGCATCGACAGCTTCTCCGACGCGACTTTCAGCTGGTACACCGGCGTGGAAAGGTAGTGCTCGATGGCGCCGTCCACGGTGACCGAGCTCTCGGCCGTGCGCACGGCGACACGGTCCAAGTACAGCGTGTCGTTGCGCACCGCGACGCCGCCCGACAGAGAGTTGAGCGTCAGGTCGGGGCTCGACCCGCGAAACGACACGTGGGTGATGTCCACCGAGTAACGAACCGGCTCGTAGCGAAACGCCACGCTGGCGTCGAGCCGTTCGAACCGCGACGGGATGTGCATCCGCTGCGCCGCAGCGGGATCGTCGATCACGACCGTTCCGTCGCTGATGCCGATCTCCTCGAACGCAATCGGGCGTCCCGGGCCCGATCGATCGGCTTCCCGCCGCTCCCTCTTGACGATCCTGCTGATGGCCCATCGATCGTCGGAGCGCCAGAGGTGGACGACAGGCTGATCGAGACGCAGCTGCGCGATCGAGATCCCCTTTGTGATCATCTGGAGGGCGTTGTATTTGACGCCGACGTTCCGGATTCTCACGGCCTCACGGCCGTCGACCGTCAGGGCGACGTTCTCCAGTTCGATCCCGTAGAACAGGTTGCCGCCGAGGCGTGCGATCGACAGCCGGCCGTTGAGGTTCTGGTTGGCCTGCTTGACGATGTAGCCGCGGAGCCAGTCGCGGAACCAGGCGGTCTGCGTCGCCACCAACGCCGCCGCGCCGGCGCCGACCATCAGCATCAGCGTGATCACCAGAGCTCGAATCCACCGCCTCGCCATCTCGTCACCCGTTGAAAGCTGAACGTCTCAGAACGCCTGGCCGACGCTGAAATGGATACGCCAGCGCCGCGTTTCGGGCTGGCCGTTGACCGACAGGCCCGGAATCTGACGCAGCTGAAATCCGGCGTCGAAGCGGACTGGCCCGATCGGCGTCTTGTAGCGGAGGCCCGGGCCGACGGCGTAGTTCAAATCCCTGAAATTGATACCCCAGGGATTCGGCCAGACGTTGCCGCCGTCGAGAAACAGCACGCCGCCGAGATTGCCGACGAGCGGCGCCCGCAGCTCGGACGTGAACGAGAACATGCTGTCGCCGCCGACCGGGAGCCCCGATTCGCTGAGCGGGCTCACCTCGTAGCGTCCCCAGCCGCGGATCGAGGTCGCGCCGCCGAGGAAGTACTTCTTCGAAAACGGCACCAGCGCCGGGTCGCCGTTCGTGGGATCGATGTTGCCCATCTGCGCGCGGTTGGCCCACACGAGCGACCGGCCGACGGGCAGGTAGTGGCGACCGTCCGCGAACACCAGGAAGTAGCTGAACGTTCCGGGGAGGAATCGTCCCGCCTGCTCGGTGTGAAACGACGCCTGGTAGCCGCGCCGGGCATCGAGCAGGTTGTCCGCGGTGGAGCGCTGCACATCGAAACCGAGCGCCGTCACCGTCCCCAGCTGCGACGCCGTGCTCGGATCGAGCCCCAGCGCGATCAGGTTGTTGCGCAGCTTCGGATCGGTGAGCACGTTGGTCGAAATCGTGCTCTCGTCGCGCTCGGACATCAGGAACACCGACCACGCCGTGGAGGCGCTCGCCCGGTGGTTCAGCGCGATGCGGCCGCCGACGACGTGCGAGCGGTAGGCGGGCGTATAGGTGTACCAATCCTGCCCGGACCCGCCGAACGAAAAGTGCGGGGCGAGGAAATACGGTTGCGTGAGCTCGAGCCGGATGCCGCGGTCGAGTGACGACCAGCGCGCGTGCGCGGTTGCCGTGCGCGCGCCGCCCAGGAAGTTCAAGTGCCGGTACTCCGCGTCCACGCGCGCCTTCTCCTCGCTCCCGTAGCCGGCGCCGAACGTGGTCCGCTGATGGCTGCCTTCGGCAACGGTGACCCGCGTCGGCACCTCGGCCGGCTGCTGGTCCACTTCCGTCGGCTGCACCGAGACGAACTGGAACAGCTCCATCCGATACAGGCGGCGCTGCGTCTCCTGCACCAGGCTGCGGCGATACAGATCGCCCGGCTGATACGGCAGCTCACGCTCGATCACCCGCTCGCTGACGCTGCGGTTGCCGGCGATCGAGATCGGTCCGAACTGCGCCATCTTGCCGGCCTCGGCGTTGAACGTGATGTCGGCATCCTTGCCCGCCGCGCCGCCGAGCCGTTCGTCGATCGCGACACGCGCGTACGGGAAGCCGTGATCGCGGAGTTCGTTGAGCGCGAGCTCCTGGGTAGCGACCACCTGCTGCCGATCGCGGGCCTGTCCCGCCTTGAGCGGCATCGACTGCTGCATCGCGCGGAAGTGTTCAGGCGGGATGACCGCGAAGCCGTTGAAGTTCACATGCGCGATCCGGATGGGCTCGCCTTCCGAGACCGTCAGTGTCACGTCGACCGTGTCCTGCTTGCCGTTCAGCTTCACGTCGAACGAGGTGATGCGCGCGTCGGGGTAGCCGCGATCCGTATAGAAGATCGCGATGCGCATCAGGTCGTCGTCGAACCGGCTGCGATCGAAGTATTTTTTCTTGCCCCAGGGGAGGATCGAGCTCGGTTGCGTCGCGAGCGTCTTCCTGAGCTGCCCCTCGTCTACGGCCTTCACGCCTTTGAACGAGATCTTGCGGACCTTGATGGTGCCCTGCTCGTTGCAGGCCGGGCCGGCGAGCAGCGCTGCGACGAGACATGTCCACATCCACGCACGAGGCACGATCCGCTACACCAACCACAAACCGTGCCACGCCAATTGCCCGGATTCCCCTCGTTAGCAGCACGCCGCGACGACTCGCGTGTCGGCTTTCACGACAGAGCGTCGCCTTCAATCCTGCAGACCGGGATCCTCAGGGGTAAACTCCGCTTGAGTTGAGCACCCAGTCCGGCGCACAGGCGCCCTCGGACCGGCGCTGGCTTGCCGGGATCCTGATGCTCGGCGCCGGCCTCCGCCTTTACGCGATCTGGTTTGGCCTGCCATACCTGCGCGCCAGGCCCGACGAGATCGACGCGGTCATGCACGGGCAGATGGTCATGCGCGGCGACCTGAACCCCCACTTTTTCCACTGGCCATCAGTGACGTTCTACACCTTCGGCGCCGTGTTTACGGCCGTGTCGGATGTGCTCGGTGCCCTGACTCCCGGCGCGACCGTCAGCGACGCCCAGTATCTCTGCCTGGCCCGCATCGTCGTCGCGCTCGCGGGCACGGCGACCATCGCGGTCCTCTACGACCTGGCCCGGCGCGTCGCAGACGCGTGGACCGGCATTGCGGCCGCGACGTTTCTCGCTGTCGCGATTCTCCACGTGCGCGAGTCGCACTTCGCCATGACCGACGTGCTCATGACGCTGCTCGCGACGGCGTCGCTGGCGCTGCTCGCCCGCGCAGTCGACGCGGCTGAGGACGACGTCGCGAACACCCATCCGCTCCGGTGGTTTGCCGCATCGGGCCTCGTCGGCGGTCTCGCCGCTTCCACGAAGTACAACGCGGCGGCTGTCGTCGCCGCGATGGCCGCGGTCCAGCTTGTCTGGCTGATCCGCTCACCCCGGAAGGCGGCCACGCCCGGCATGTGGCTCCCGTCGGCGATTTTCGCCGCCGCCTTCGTCTGCGGATTCTTTGCCGGGACGCCGTATGCGGCCATCGACTCGCGCACGTTCCTCGCCGATCTGCGGTTCGATCTTGGGCACCTCGCCGCCGGCCACGGCCACGACATCGGGTTCGGCTGGTCGTATCACCTCACGCGATCGCTCCCGTTCGGCGTCGGCCTGACAACGTGTCTGGCGGCGGTCGCAGGTGTGATTCCGCTGGCGAGGCACTACGGAACACGCGCCATGGCGGTCGCCGCGTTCGCCGCCGCGTCCTACGTATCGTTCGGCAGCGGTCGCGAGGTGTTCTTCCGGTACTTGCTGCCGGTTGTCCCGATTGTCTGTCTCTTCGCGGCGGTCGCCGTCAGGCATGGTGGGAGCTGGATCGCCTCGCGGACACGGCTGTCCCCGGGGGCGGCGATGACGCTGTTGATCGCGGTCGTCGCGGGACCGCCGCTCGTCAACTGCGCCCGGTTCGACGCGGCGCTGGGCAGGACGGACTCCCGCGTGCTGGCGGCGGACTGGCTGCGCCAGCGCGTCACGCCGGACGAGACGCTCTAGAGGGCGGCCACTACGCGGCGATCGATCTGGGCGACGCGCCGGTGCATCGCTGGTCGTTCAACCCGGCCGACGGGTCATTCGGCGAAACGGGCGGCCGGACACCGGACTGGATCGTGCTCGAGGGCTCGCCGCTCTCGAACTGGGCAGGCACTTCGCCGGAAATACGACAGCTGGCAGCCGAGCGGTATGCCCTTGTCCGCAGCATTCACGCGGCAGACGACAGCTGGGCTGTTTACGACCTGGCAGACGCGTTTTTCCTGCCTGTGGCCGGCTTCGGGGGCGTCGAACGGCCCGGGCCGAACATCCGCATTTACCGTCGCAAGGACCTGCCTGCGGTCGCGCAATAGAATATGAAGCTGCCTCATGTGGATCGTCAGGCTCGCCCTCAGGCGCCCCTATACCTTCGTCGTCATGGCGTTGCTCATCGCCATCACGGGCGGTCTCTCGATCGCGACGATGCCGGTGGACATCTTTCCGTACATCGACCTTCCGGTCGTCAGCATTGTCTGGCAGTACAACGGGCTGACGCCGGAGGAGATGGAGAGCCGGATCGTCACGAACTTCGAGCGGTCGGTCACCGCGAACGTCGTCGGCGTCGAGCACGTCGAGTCTCAGTCTCACCAGAGCGTCGCGGTCGTCCGCGTCTTCTTCCACCCGACCGTCCAGGTGGACCTCGCGCTGTCGCAGATCGTGACGCAGTGCCAGGTCCAGATCCGCAACATGCCGCCGGGGACGTTCCCGCCGCAGGTCCTGAAGTACGACGCGGCGAGCGTGCCGATTCTCCAGCTCGGGTTGAGCAGCCAGACGCTCAAGGAGCAGGAAATCTTCGATCTCGGGAACAACTTCATCCGCACGCCGCTTGCGACCGTGCAGGGCGCGACGGTCTCGTTTCCGTTCGGGGGCAAGCAGCGCCAGATCATGGTGGACTTGAACCTCGACGAGCTGTACGCGAAGCGGCTGTCGCCGATTGACGTCTCCAACTCGCTCAATCTCCAGAACCTGATCGTCCCGGCGGGCACGGCGAAATTCGCGGGCACCGAGTATCCGGTCCGGATGAACAGCAGCCTGCCGAGCATCGCCGAGTTCAACAACCTGCCGATCAAGACGGTCAACGGCGCGACGATCTACATGAAGGACGTCGCGACCGTGCACGACGGCTTCGTGCCGCAGACCAATATCGTGCGGACCAACGGCGCGCGCGGCGTCCTGCTGACCGTCACGCGCAACGGCAAGGCGTCCACGCTCGCCGTCGTCAACGCGGTGAAGGACACGCTGCCCAGGGTCATGTCGACAGTGACGCAGGACCTGAAGCTCGCGGTGTTCGGCGACCAGTCGCTGTTCGTGCGGTCCGCCATCGGGGGCGTCGTGCGCGAGACGCTGATCGCGGCGCTGCTGACGGGCCTGGTGATCCTGCTGTTCCTCGGCAGCTGGCGCAGCACCCTGATCGTCTGCATCTCGATTCCGCTCTCGATCCTCACGTCGATCACGACCCTGGCCCTGCTCGGCCAGACCATCAACGTGATGACGCTCGGAGGTCTGGCGCTCGCCGTCGGCATCCTCGTGGACGATGCGACCGTCGAAATCGAGAACACGCACCGGAACCTCGCGATGGGCAAGCCGCTGGTTCACGCCGTGCTCGACGGCGCGTCGCAGATCGCCGTGCCGACGTTCGTGTCCACGCTCGCCATCTGCATCGTGTTCGTGCCGGTGCTGCTGCTGACCGGGACGGCGCAGTACCTGTTCACGCCGCTCGCGATGGCGGTGGTCTTCGCGATGATGGCGTCGTATCTGCTGTCGCGGACGCTGGTGCCGACGATGGTGCACCACCTGCTGCGCAGCGAGGTTGCGGTGTACCACGCCGGCGGGCATGGCGGAAGCGGGGTTCTCTGGAGCCTCCATCGCGGCGTGAACGGGCTGTTCGAGCGCCTGCGATACCGCTACATGGGCCTGCTGAACCTGTCGCTCGGCAAGCGGGCGCCCGTGCTGATCGGGTTCATGGCCGTGTCGCTCGGCTCGCTGCTGCTCGTGCCGATGGTCGGCCGCGACTTCTTCCCCGATGTGGACGCCGGGACCATGCGCCTGCACGCGCGCACGCCGCCGGGAACCCGGATCGAGGAGACCGAGCTCCGGTTCGCCGACGTCGAGCACGAAATTCGCGAGACCCTGCCGGCGGGCGAGCTCGACACCATCCTCGACAACATCGGAATCCCGAACGCCTGGGGAAGCCTCGCCCAGGGCGACGTGCCGAACATCGCGGCGACCGACGGGGAGATTCTCATCTCGCTCAATCGCGAGCGTCACGGACCCGTGCGCGAATACGAAGTCCGGCTGCGCAAACGGCTGGCCGAGAAATTCCCGGACATGGTGTTCTTCTTCGAGCCGGCGAACATCACGAACCAGATCCTGAACTTCGGCCTGCCCGCGCCGATCGACGTGCAAGTGGTCGGCAACAATGCCCCTGCGAACTACGCGATCGCGCAGCGGCTGCGGCAGCAGGTCGCCGCGATTCCGGGCGCCGCCGACGTGCACATCCACCAGGTGTACGAGCAGCCGCAGCTGAACCTGAGCGTGGATCGCGTGAAGGCCGGGCAGATGGGCCTGACGCAGCGCGACGTGACGAGCAGCATGCTGATCTCGCTCAGCGGCAACAACCAGGTGGCGCCGAGCTTCTGGCTGAACCCGGCGAACGGCATCTCCTACAACGTCGGCGTGCAGACGTCGCAGTACCGGCTCGACTCGCTCGATCAGCTGCTGCGGACGCCCGTGACGGCCGCCACCAACGCGGTGACCGAGACGACGGCCGGGTCGCTCGCGGGCGCGTCGGGCGCGGCGTCCATCGGGTCGTCGCCGAGCGGCGCGTCGCAGGCGTACGGCAATCCCGGCGCGATGACCGGCGGAGCGCAGCTGCTCTCGAACCTGGTGGACGTGAAGCGCAGCTACGGCCCGGTGATCATCAACCACTACAACGTCGCGCCGGTCTTCGATATCTACTCCAACGTCGACCGCCGCGACCTGGGCAGCGTGGGCGCGGAAGTCGAGACGCTCGTCCAGAAGGAGCGGGCGAACCTGCCGCGCGGCACGTCGCTCACGATCCGGGGCGAGTACGAAACGATGAAGACATCGTTTCTCCGGCTGGGGCTGGGTATCATCTTCGCCGTGGCGCTCGTGTACCTGCTGATGGCCGTCAACTTCCAGTCGTGGCTCGATCCGTTCATCATCCTGACGGCGCTGCCGGGCGCGATGGCCGGCATCCTCTGGATGCTGTTCGTGACGGGAACGACGCTGAGCGTGCCGTCGCTGGTGGGGTCGATCATGTCGATTGGCGTGGCGACGGCGAACAGCATCCTGCTGGTGACGTTCGCCAACGACGAGCGGGCGTCGATTCCGCACGCGCGGGAGGCGATGCTCTCGGCCGGCTACGCCCGCATCCGGCCGGTGCTGATGACGGCCGCCGCGATGGTGCTGGGCATGCTGCCGATGGCGCTGGCGCTTGGCGAGGGCGGCGAGCAGAACGCGCCGCTCGGCCGCGCCGTGATCGGCGGACTCCTCGGCGCGACGGTGACGACGCTGTTCGTGGTGCCGATCATCTACTCCTACTTGCGGCAGAAGCCCCCGGCCGACCAGGAAAGGCGCCTCGAGCAGGAAGAGGAGGCCGAGGCGCAAGAAGAGCTCCGGCGCGAACACGAGGATCTCGTTGGCGCCAGGTAGGGCTGGTAGGCGGGTGCGGCGGGTAGGTCGGGTGGGTCGGGTAGGTCGGGCGGGCTACGGACGTTGAACACATGAGACAGGAAGAATCGAACTCGGGTGCGCCGGCGAATTTCTGGCAACCGTCGCGCAGGACGATCTCGACGCTGCTGTTCGGGATCCTCGTGCTGGGCGTCATCGCCTTTCTCGCCGGCTACCTGCCGATGCAGCGCCGCGAATCCACGCTGCGCGCGGAGGCGGAGGCGCAGCAGAAGGGCCTGCCGCGGATGGTGGTGATGCGCGTCGGCCGCGGCCAGGACCAGAACGTGCTGAAGCTGCCCGGCACGATGCAGGCGCTGACCGAGGCGCCGATCCTCGCGCGCGCCGATGGCTATCTCAAGCGCCGGGTGGCCGACATCGGCGATCGTGTGTCGGCGGGCCAGATGCTGGCGGAGATCGACGCGCCGGAACTGGACCAGCAGATTCACCAGGCCGATGCCGCGATCGAACAGGCCCAGGCGGCGGTGGAGCAGGCACAGGCGAGCCTCGCGCAGGGGAAGGCGAACCGCGAGCTGGCGCGCATCACGGCCGACCGCATGAAGCTGCTGGTCGAGAAAGGGATCTCGCCGCAACAGGAAGGCGACCAGTATCAGGCCCAGCTGGCGGCGCAGGACGCCAACGTCCAGGCGCTCGAGAAAGCGATCCTGGCGCAGCGCAGCAATCTCGCCGCCGTGAAGGCCAATCGCGCCCGCCTCGAAGAGGTGCAGGGCTACCGCATCGTCAAGGCGCCGTTCGACGGCGTCGTCACCATGCGGAACGTGGATGTCGGCGCGCTCGTCAGCACCGGCACGACGCTGCTCTACCGCATCGCGCAGATCGGAACGCTGCGCACCTACGTGAGCGTGCCGCAGGCCAGCGTGAACGCCGTACACGTCGGCCAGGAAGCGACGCTGACCGTGTCGCATCTCCCCGGCCGCACGTTCCGCGGAACGGTGGCTCGCACGGCGAACGCGCTCGATCCCGCCAGCCGCACGATGCTGGTCGAGGTCGATGTTCTGAACAAGGACGGCGCGCTGTTCCCGGGGACGTACGCCGACGTGGATCTTTCCGGGGCGCGACCCAACCCGCCGCTCGTCGTGCCTGCCGCCGCGATTCTGTTCCGCACGGACGGCGCCCAGGTGGCGACGGTCCAGCCCGACCAGACGGTGCACCTGCAGAAAATTACGGTCGGGCGCGACTACGGCGACCGCGTGGAAATCCTGCAGGGGATTGCCGAGGGAACGACGATCGTCGCCGTGCCCGGCGACGCCGCGCGCGAAGGCGCGAAGATCGCGCCCGTCACCAGCGACGCTCCACAGAAGTGATCCGTGTAGCGACCGCTCGCTAACGCCCGCGCGCCTCTTTCGTCACCTGGGCGACGATCGCGTTGTACTTGTCCATCACGCCGCTGACGAGCGCCGTGACTTGGTTGACATCCGGCGCTGCCGGCTTCAGCGCCTCCGAAATCTTGAACGTGCCGTCTTCAATCGCGTCGTACGCTTCGCGCGAACGGATCTTCACCAGGTCCTCGATACTGTCCCACTGCTCGTCGAACTCGTTGAACGACTTTCGCGCCCGGGCGAGATCGCCGGCCTTGAGCGCCGGGTTCACCTCGCGCAGGTGCGCCCGCTCGATCCGGAGCCGCGCCACATCGTCGTAAAGCGGGTTGAGCGGGGCCCCCTTCTCGACCATGGCAATGGCCTCGTCGAACTTCGCCAGCATCGCTTTGGCCTGGGCCAGCAGGTCCTGGGTATTCGGGCTTGCCCCGTTCAGGCCTTCGGTGAGCTTGGCCTGCATCACGCGCTCGAGCGTGTTGTACATTTCCATGTCGCGCGTGTTGATGTACACCTCGATCCCGTTCCACGCGGAGTCGAATGCCGCGAAGGCCTCTTTGGCGGCCTTGACATTTCCCTTCTGCAGGGCGTTTGCGGTGTCGACGAGGGTAGGCCGCACCGCCTTGATGCGTTCGACTTCGAAACGGTCGGCAGCGCGGACGGACGGTGCGTACCCGGCGGCCATCGCCGAGACCGTCACGCTGATGAACGCGGCGCGAAGCAACGTGGTAGTCATGAGGCCCTCCTGTTCTCATGCGGGCGCAGCGCCCGGACGGAACGCTCTCTTATACATCGAGGCTTCCGGGCAGACCAGAGCCTTCCTGCGGGAACCTGGCGCATCAGGAAACCCGAAAGATCGCACGGGTTGCAGTACTCGTTGATCAGGCCGTCGGTGGACCAGGTCAGGTTGTACTTCAGGGCGCCGGTCGGGAAGAGCGGGAGGGCGCCAACACGCATCCGCACGGAGTCCAGCTTCTCGAAACGGCGGGTCAGGTGCCCGATCTTGCCGGCGCCGAGCAGCAGCACGCGGTGCATGATGTGTTCATTATGAGAGCCCCGAGACGGGTGCCGCCAGCGGTTTTCCGGCCGTCCGGCGGCCGGTGCTGAGAGAATAGGACGCGTTCAGCGTGGAGGGTCAGCGATGCGCGCCAATCCGAAACTGCGGCTGTTCACCCTGGTCTGTTCGACGGCGCTGATGTTGTCGCTCGATGCGGCGAGCCGATCCGCCGCGGCAGGCCAGTGCATCGACTTCTCCAGGGATCCCGCCGGCTGTCAGCCGAGCACGTTCGACACGCCCATCGGCGACATGCCGTCGGTGCGCATCGGCCGGACCGGGGACCTCGATCCGAAGTCGTCGGAAGCCGACGCTCGCGCAGGCGCCGCGCTGCTCGAGAAGAACCTGCACCTGTTCCGGAACATGGAGCACCTGCACTGGGTCGTCACCGTTCCGTCGGTGAAAGACGAGGCGACGGGCAACTGGAAGGACGGGGACCTCGACGCAGCCGGCGACGGCCGCGGCCTCGGCGTCGCGGGCAGCTGTCTCTTCGTCGGGCACGAAAACGGGGCCGGCAAGCGGCACGCGATCAACATCTTCAGGATTCAGGCGGATCCCGCGAAGCAGCCGCCCGTGCAGGTCGGTGAGATCCCGGCCAACGTCGAAGGCAATCGCGGGAACGACGATCGCGAGCTGCGGGCTCTCGTCTACAAGACCTCGAGAGGGCAGGATCGGTATCTGCTCGTGCGCAACGGCGGCGGGAACAACAGCGGGCGCCTCGAGGCGTACCAGGTCGACATGAACACGTGCCTGGTGCAGGCGCACAGCGAGCCGACCGACTACAACATCCAGACGCACGAATTCTTCCTCTGGCACGATCCGGCCAACGCCAATCGGGTCATCGCCTACGTCACCAACTGGACCGGCGGCGTGCCGGACGCGGAACATCCGGGCCTGAAAATGCCGGACGCCCTCGTCATGGCGATGACCGACGAGAGCACGGGCGAGATGCTGCCGAAAGCGAAGTTCCTGGCCGGCTTCAGCCTGCAGGACGTCGGCGGGCCGCCGATCAACGAGAAGCCGGACGCGACGGGTCTGTTTTCGGACGGTCGCTTTCTCGATTTCAGCGCGCTGAGGAATCGCTCCGGGCGCGGCGGCAACTTCCAGACCCAGGAACAGAACCGCCTCCATTCCCTTTCTGTCAGCGACGATGGCGAGCGGGTGTACGTGGCGGGCACGACGGCGGGTTTCTACATCCTGAACTCGGAGGGAGTCGCCCACCACACGGACGCGGAGCTGGCCGCCGGCGCCGCAGGGTGCAACCAGCGCTCGACCGTGGTCGCTCCCGATGGCGGGCCCATAGATGCCGGCAAGCTGCCGGGCCTCGCCGGCGACTGCGTGCACATGGTGATCAACGACGACCCGGGCGTGAAAGCGTTCCTGGCGTCTGCCGCGTCGCCGCAGGCCAGGGCCGAACGCTACCTGGTGCTGATGACGCGTTCGCGTTTCGACGTCTACCCGCCGGTGAACTCGGTGCCTACCGCGACCCACAGCGCAGTTATCGTCCCGAACCGGCCGGCGCAGGTCCGCGGCAATACGAAGAACCGGCCCGCGTACGTGTGGATCACCGACGAGAACGGCGGCTGTCCGCTCAACTACGCGCGGATGCTGTCGATCGAATCGGAGATCGTCCCGATCATGGTCGGCGCGTTCGCGATTCCCGACAATCGCCTCGACGACTGCCTCGAGCAGGCGAACACGGAGCCGAACGGCCAGCCGAGGCGCGCGATCGCCCAGCAGAATCACAACCCGACGGTGTTCAAGAACCTGGTGTTCAACGGCTGGTACGGGCACGGCATCCGGGTCATCGACATCTCCAACCCGCACACGCCACGAGAAGTCGGCCATGCCATCAGCCTCCCGCACGGGATCGCGCGCACGTACCCGGTGTTTCGCGACGGGCTGATCTACTGGGTAGACAACCGCACCGGCCTGCACGTCGGGCGATACACTGGTCCACGGGCCGACGAGTTGCCCGGACCCGGCACGGGTATCTACGAGGGCAACGCGACGAGCCCGCATCGCTGAGAGTTCGGCGGTCCCCGAGGGGACCGCCATACGGCACCATGCTCCTCCGTCTCGCATCGATCGCCGCCGTCCTGATTGCCACGGCGACGTTCGTCCGGACGCAACAAGGTCCGGCCGCGACGCCGCCTCCGGCCGAAGAGACAACTGCGTGGGTGTGTCCGATGCATTCGGACTACACCGCCGACAACCAGGGGACCTGCCCGCGGTGCGGCATGGCTCTCGTCCACGCCGCGCCGTTCGACGTGCGTGACTACGACCTCAACTTCCGCACGGTCCCGGCTGCCGTGAAGGCGGGTCACAGGGCCACGCTGCGATTTCAGGTCGTTCATCCCAGGACCGGCGAAGTCGTCCGCACGTTCGAGACTGTGCACGAGCGGCAGTACCACTTGTTCGTGATCAGCCAGGACATGGAGCACTTCGAGCACATCCACCCGCGCGAACTGGCCGACGGCACGTGGACGATCGACGTGACGCTTCCCAAGCCGGGTTACTACAAGGTGCTGTCCGACGTGATGCCGAGCGGCGGATCGTCGCAGTTCCTCGCGAGACCGCTGGTGACGGCGGGATACTCGGGCGATCTGGCCGCCGCCGGCGCGCACCTGGTGCCGGACACGACGCCGACGAAGATCGACGCCGACATCACCGCGACGGTCACCTACGATCCGCCTCAATTCGTCGTCGGGCAGTACGGCCACCTCACCTATCACCTGACCGACACCGCGACCGGCCGCCCCATCACGGATCTGCAGACGTACCTGGGCGCGTTCGGCCACACGCTGATCATGAGCGAGGACATGGCCGAGTACGTCCACTCGCACCCGCTCGACATCATCGCGTCGCCCGACGACGACGGCGGGGCGCCGGTGTTCCGAATCCCCCCGGGCGCCGACCTGGAGAAGCTGCGGGGCGGCCCGGACGTGACCTTCGAAGGCCTGATGCCGAAGCCGGGCCGCTATCGTGCCTGGACGCAGTTCCGGCGCGGCAACAGGATCCACACGGTTGCGCTCACGTTTGACGTCGCGGGGCAGCGATGACGCGGACGCGGTTCGTTGTGGCCTCGGCGCTTGCGGCCGCGGCGGTGCTGTCCTGGCCGGCGACGGCCCTCCCTCACGAGACCGTCACGACAACGGTGCTGTTCGAGCGGGAGATCGTGAGGATCCTGAACGAGCACTGCGTGATGTGCCACGTCGAGCGCGGACCGTCGTTTCCGCTGGCGACGTACGAGCAGGTCTGGCTGGCCAGGCGGAAGATCAGCGCCGAAGTGCTCGCCCGGCACATGCCGCCGTGGGCCGCGCTGCCCGGGTACGGCCGCTTCGCCAACGAGAACGTCGTCACGCTGCGCGAATCGCAGTTCATCGTCTCGTGGATGGAAGGCCTGGGACCGAGAAATGCCGGCAGGGTGTTCACCAACACGGCGGCCCAGGCCGGCGGACCGCCGCCGGCGGCCGTTCAGGCTCACATCGATCTGAATGCGTGGCAGCTCGGCCAGCCGGATCTGATACGCGCTCTCGAGGCCGTCGCCGTGGAGCCTGGCCGTGGAGACGATGCCGTCGTCCGTACCGTTCTCGATCCGGGGGCGCAGCTTTCGACCGCGCGACGCGTGCGCGCGGTCGAGTACATCCCGGGCGATCGTCGTGTCGTCCGCGCAGCGTTCTTCACGGTGCAGGAGACGGGACAGTGGATCGGCAGCTGGACGCCATGGCACGGGTTCATGAAGCTCCCGGACGAGGCCGCGTATCAGCTGCCCGCGGGCGCGCATATCGCGGCCGAGGTTCACTATCGCCGCACCAGCGAGCGAGTGGTTGATCGCGGGCGCATCGGGTTGTTCTTCGGCGCGCGCGCGTCGGCAGCGCCGGTGTCGGATTTCATCGTCGACGCAAGAAAGGAAAGCGGCGTGGCCGCGCACAATGGATCGCGGAGGTTCCACGCCGAGACGATCCTCGCGGCGGACACGGCGCTGCTGGCTCTCCGTCCCGATGTCGTGCCCGGGCTGGCGTCCATCGAGATGGTGGCGAGGCGGGCCGACGGGAGGACCGACGTCCTGCTGTTTGCGAAGGACATTCCGGTCGAGTGGCCGACGCCTTACATCTTCAGGGAGCCCGTGCGTCTTCGCCGCGGCACGAAGTTGGCGGTGACGGCGTACGTCAGCGATGGTGCGGGCGTGCCGGACGGCGTTCGGCTCACCGTCAGCGGCTACGTGCCTTCAGGTGTCCTGCAGGCCTTCAGGTCTACCCGTCCCTGACATTGCTCCCCGCAGAGGACAGCCCATCAGGAAATCGACGAAATCAGGCCTGAAATCGCATAAGAAAACTGGCAT
>Ga0157376_10001498_pt1 | contig 15410 bp, 14 predicted proteins | sample M45metaG_FD_121801 | JGI IMG/M metagenome (GOLD analysis project Ga0157376, IMG submission 121801) | Miscanthus rhizosphere microbial communities from Kellogg Biological Station, Michigan, USA - M4-5 metaG | ecosystem: Host-associated > Plants > Roots > Rhizosphere > Soil | place: USA: Michigan... | reverse complement strand
TTCCTGATTGCCGCGCTGATCGCCGCGCTGATCATCTTCGGCTACACGCGTTGCGTGCGCAGCACCGCGCTGGTCATCGCCTGTTCGCTGATTGCCGTCGTGTGGCAGCTCGGCATCGTCGCCGCGCTGGGTTTCGAGCTTGATCCGTATTCGATTTTGGTACCGTTCCTGGTGTTCGCGATCGGCGTCTCGCACGGCGCGCAGAAGATGAACGGCATCATGCAGGACATCGGCCGCGGTGCGCATCGCCTTGTGGCCGCGCGCTTCACGTTCCGGCGCCTGTTCCTCGCCGGTCTCACCGCGCTGCTGGCTGATGCGGTCGGCTTTGCCGTGCTGATGGTCATCGATATTCCCGTGATCAAGGACCTGGCGCTGACCGCCAGCGTCGGCGTCGCGGTATTGATCCTGACCAACCTGATCCTGCTGCCGGTCCTGCTGTCCTACGTTGGCGTCAGCGAGAGCGCTGCGCGCCGCAGCCTGAGTTCGGAAGGCGATGCGCCCGCGCGCGGAGTCGATCGCCTCTGGCCGTGGCTCCAGCGCTTCGTGGAGCGCCGCCACGCGCTCGGCGCGATCGCGGTTGCCGCGGTGTTGACGCTGGGCGGCCTTGTCGTCAGCCATCACCTCGAGATAGGCGATCGCGATCCAGGCGCGCCCGAGCTGCGCCCGGATTCGCGCTACAACCGCGACAACGCCTACATCACTGCGAGCTACTCGCTGTCCAGCGATCAGTTCGCCGTGATTGTGAAAACCAAGGCCGAGGGTTGCCTGAAGTACGGCACCCTGGTCGAAGCCGACCGGCTCGCGTGGAAGCTGCAGCAGGTCCCCGGCGTGCAGACCACGGTGTCGCTCGCCAACGCAGTGCGGCAGATCACCGCCGGCACCTACGAAGGCAGCCCGAAGTGGCTGACCATCGCGCGCAACCAGGACGTGCTCAACTACGGCGCGCAGCAGGCCAGCGTCAACAATCCTGACCTGTTCAACACCGACTGCTCGGTGATGCCGGTCATCGCCTACCTGTCGGACCATCGCGCCGATACGCTCGATCGCGTCGTCACCGCTGCGGATACCTTTGCCCGCGAGCACAGCAACGACGAGCGCCGCTTCATGCTCGCCGCGGGGAGCGCGGGCGTCGAGGCCGCCACGAACATCGTCGTGAAGAAGGCGTGGCTGCAGATGCTGCTGCTGGTCTACGCGGCAGTCGCCGTGCTGTGCCTGATCACGTTCCGCAGCTGGCGCGCGGCAGTAGTCGCCATGGTGCCGCTGGTCATCACGTCGATCTTGTGCGAGGCGCTGATGGTCGGGCTCGGCATCGGCGTCAAGGTCGCTACGCTGCCGGTCGTCGCGCTCGGCGTCGGCATCGGCGTCGACTACGCGCTGTACCTTCTCTCGGTGCAGATGGCGCAAATGCGCGCCGGCATGTCGCTGGCCGAAGCCTACGGGCGCACGTTGCGCTTCACCGGCAAGGTCGTCGTACTGGTCGGCGTAACGCTTGCCGCCGGCGTGATCACCTGGGCTCTGTCGCCGATCAAGTTCCAGGCCGACATGGGCATCCTGCTCGCCTTCATGTTCCTGTGGAACATGATCGGCGCGGTCGTGCTGATCCCGGCATTGTCATATGTCCTGTTGCGCCCGGGTAGCGCGCCGTCGCCGGATTCTCGCAGGACGCGCGCACGCCGTTGGTTCGGGTCGAGTCGCACCGCTGCGGATGCTTCGAACATGGAGCTTTCGGCGAGCTGCTGAAAGTACTCGCCGGCGTAAAATCGCCGGACGAATTGATCTGGGACAAGGCTCCGCTGGCGGCGGCATGCGGTAATAGCTAGTAGCAGTATCGCCGCGACCGCTCCCGCGAGTGCGACGCTCGCGATCCGGTTATCTGCCCGGGAGATTAGTCATGTACCGCCATCTGCTGGTCCCGATCGACGACTCCGCGCTTTCGGTGGAGACCGTACGCCAGGCCGTAACGTTTGCCGCCGCCCTCGGCGCGAAGGCGACGTTCTTCCACGCCAATGCGGACTACGCCGCGACCAGCGACGGCGCGCTCGAACGCGTACTGTCGCCGGCGGATTTCAACGAGCATGCGGCCGGTGAGGCACGTGCGCTGCTCGCCAAGGCAGAAACGGTTGCCCGTGCAGCGAACATCGCCTACGCGTCCGTCCACGTGACGAGCGATCGGCCGTACGCCGCGATTCTCGACGCGGCCGAACGCAACGGCTGCGACCTGATCTTCATGGCCTCGCACGGCCAGCGCGGCATTCGTGGCCTCGTGCTCGGCTCGCAGACGCAGCGCGTGCTCCAGCACACGACGATTCCAGTGCTGGTCGCCGCCGTCGAGAGCAACGCGCCGGCGCCGGAGTGCGCAGCGCCGCTGGCGATCCTGCGCGACGAACATCGCTCGCAGGCTGCCGTTATCCACGGGCTCGAGTTTCTCGTACGCGAGACACGCGAGCGCGGCACGTCGCCGCAGTTTCCGCTGCTGCGCGCGATGCTCCACTACATCAAGTCGTTCCCCGAGACGCTGCATCATCCAAAGGAAGATGTTTACCTGTTCCGCAAGCTGCGTCTGCGTACATCCGAGCTCGATGACACGCTCGACGAACTGCAGCGACAGCACGTCGAGGGAGCCAGGCTCGTCGCCCAAATGGACGCAGCGCTCGCCCGCTACGAGAAGGACCCGGCTGCTGGCTTCGAGCTCTTCGCTCACGCGGTCAAGGAATTCGCGGCGCTGGAATCGCCGCACATGATGCTCGAGACAAAGGTCATCCTCCCGGCTGCGCAGAAGTATCTCACTGCCGAAGATTGGGTCGAGATGGGCCACGCGTTCGCGCAGAATGGCGACCCGCGCTTCAGCGCCGATGCTGACGAAGAATACCGCCAGCTGTTCTCGAGCATCCTCAACCACGCCCCAGAAAATATCGTCGGCGGCGCGCCGCGCGCATAGGGTGTTCGCGCGCCGCGTATCTAAGTGCTATTCAGCGGTCCTGTGGCTGATCGCATGCCGAGCCGCATAAACGGCTCGGCGAACCAACGCGTGCGGGCTCTTGCACGTCCAGCGCAGTGGCGAATCAGGATCTCGCGCTCAGAGCGACGAGAAGCTCGTCCAGTTGCTCGAACGTCTCTCCCATCGCATCCGCCGCCCCGGTGCCGGCGGCGTCGAGAGCTTCCTTCGAGGGATAAAGCTCGTGCATGACCAGTAACGTCTTGCCACCTTTTTCCGCGAAGGTCACGGTCGTGACGGAACCCTCGTCACTTTCCTCATTGGTCCAGACGAGGCGCGAGTGCGGTGTTACTTCCTTGTATGTGCCGAAGAACGCCGCCTGTGAGTCTCCGTGTGCGAACTCCAAACGGTACCTGCCCCCGACACGAACATCCATTTCGCAGGAAAGCAGGGACATTCCCATCGACTTCGGCACCCACCACTGCCTGAACAGCTCCGGCTTGGTCCACGCCTCGAACACCATGCGCGCCGGGCCGTTGAAGGTTCGTGTGACGACCAGCTCGCGATCGGATTTCCGCTCCACCGTCGTCAGGTTCTTCACAAGGGTATGCTCACTTTCTCTTCTTGCGTTCATCGGCCTTCTCCTTCCGTTTCAGTTCCTCGACAACTTTGTCCAGCTCGTCGAAGCGTGCGGCCCAGAGCTGGTGGTATCTCTCGATCCATGCCGCCTCTTCCTCCAGCCGGCGCAGGCCGAGCTTGCAGGTCCGCACGCGCCCGACCTTCTCCGTGGTAACGAGCCCCGCCTGCTCCAATACGCCGACATGCTTCTTCATGCCCGTGAGAGTCATGCGAAACTTCGCGGCAAGCTGCGTGATGGAAGCGTCTGCACGCCCGAGCTGTTCCAGAACGCCGCGCCGGGTGACGTCCGAAAGCGCGGCGAACGAGGCATCGAAGCGGGCTGGATAACACTGAACCATATGGTTCAGTATGTGCCATGGATTGACAGAATGCAAGCGGCGCCAAACCCAAGCTGCGTTGGCCTCCGTCTTCATTCTAATTTCGTGCAGATTCGATCGATTTGTCGATTCAGATGGGGCTGCAGCCTGACTCTCAAGACAGGCAGCGTCGTGATACGCTCATGGCGCAAGCGTGGTCCAGGTGCAACATCCAAGCATCAAGGAGTTCGCGATGAACGTGATCTACTCGAACACGCTGGCCGGGACACGGCGGCGTCCTCTGGCGGTTTGTCTGGCTTCGATCTTTTCCTTGTCGGCACCGGCCGCCATGGCGGCAAACACGTGGTACGTCGACACCTGCAGCGAAGGCATATCCAATACTGACGCCACGCATGGGTCGCTGCGCTGGGCGATTGCCCCCGCGCAGGCCCAGGACGGCGACACAATCGACATGACCGCCATCGGCTGCAGCACGATTTCGCTGACCACCGGTGAGATTTTCGTACCACAGCCGTCGCTCACGATCACGGGACCCGGGGCATCGGCCCTGACGGTCGACGCCACCGGCAACCCCGGTGGAACGCATGGCCCATTCACCAGTCGGGTTTTCACGCACACGGGACTCGGCGGTACGCTCACGGTGCAGTCTCTGACGCTTGCCGGCGGACATGCCGTCCGTAGCGGCTACGCCGCACTCGGCGGATGCATCTATTCCGCCGGCAACGTCACGCTGAAGAATGCCAGCGTTACAGGCTGCTACACGTATGAGTCCGGAACCTACGGATCTTACGGCGGTGGCGTGTACACGAAGGGCAATCTGTACATCCGGTACAGCACGCTGACCAACAACAATGCCAATGCTGCCGATACAGAAGGTGTCGGTGATGGTGTCGGTGGTGGCGCATTTGTCCGCGGCAGAATCGGGGTCACGTACAGCACGATCAGCGGCAACACGGCGAAGTCGCGAGCCGGAGGCGTCTATGTCAACGGCGATGCGGGTTTTTTTGCGTCGACGATATCTGGCAACTCCGCCGACTCGTTCGCCGGCATCGACGCCTACACGTACCCCAACCCATCGGGAAACATCTTCTCGCTCGGCAACAGTACCGTTTCGGGCAATACGGCGACGAATCAAGCCGGCGCGATGTATGCCAATTCAGGAACAGTGCGCTTCTACAATTCGACGGTTGCGTTCAACAGCGCGCCGGCCGTGCCCGGAGTCAGCGTCGGTTCCTTCTATGGCGCAGTAAACGTAAGGCTGGAAAGCACGCTGATGTCCAACAATTCGGATGGCTCGACCGACCGCGACCTCTTCATATTTCCCAACGGTCCTGATCCTCTAAATCCGAACCCTATTACGATCAACAATGGCGAACTCGCCCTGCCAGCAAATAACCTGATCCGTACGGCCAACGCCGCACTGCCCGCCGACACCAAGGTCTCGTGTCCGCAGTTGGGCCCGTTGCGCAACAACGGCGGACTGACCCAGACACATGCGCTCGGCAGCACCAGCCCGGCGATCGACAGTGGCAACACGCTTGCCGGGCCTGGTGTCGGCAACTACGAGCAGCGCGGCGCCGCGGAGGTCAACGGCGTAAGGGACTACACAAGGACGTCCAGGCCCATCGACAGCGTCGATCCGCCTGTCGCGGACATCGGAGCATACGAAGTCCAGCAGGACGATGAAATCTTCCAAACCTTTTTCGATGGATGCAATCCCGTGCCGGGATAGCGTCAGCTCGACTGCACGGCCCCAAGGGCGGCCGCAGGGCCCCCATGACCGACTGACTGTGTCGGCCTCCGTTATTGCCGCCCATACCTGGTCGGTGACTTCCTGCGACGACACTGAGCGGCCGCAATCGACACCCGAAGCAGCCTCCCGCGAGTGTCCGCTCTGGAGAAGCATATTTTTTCGCGACTCGCGATACGACGAAGTTACGGATGCGCCGGCCGCTCGCCGGACCGCCATCCGGCAGCGTCACCTTGAACTCGATCTTCGCCAGTTGCTCCGGCGCCTGGCCGACCTTGCGCAGGAACGGTAGCCAACGCGGGTCGGCGTGGATCTTGTCGAACAGGTTTTCCGTCACGATCTCGAAAAAGCCGCCCGAACCGTTGTATTCGTTGTCGAGCCACTCGAACGCCATGTCCGCCTCGCCGCGGTAGGCGTAGTCGTGGGAATGCTCCGACTCAAACCCTCCTCGATCGTCGCGATGCAGAGATGGAAGCGGCATCGAAGAAACTGGGCATTCTTTTTCACGTTTTCCTGTTATTGGGCGGGTAGGTGCATGGGCCGCATGCGAAAGCTGATTGCAAGCCGGTTGTATGCGTTGATCAGTGCGATCCCGATGGTCAGATCGACGAGTCCCTTGTCGTCGAAGCAGACCTTCGCAGCTTCGTAGTTCGCATCGGGCGCTCCAGTGGCATCGATCCGGGTGACTGCCTCGGCCCATTGGAGGGCAGCGCGTTCCTCCTCGGTGTAGAGCGATCCTGCCTCGCGCCAGGCAGGAAGCAACAGTGCCTTTTCCGTCGGCACACCCGGCCGATTAAGCAAGTCGTGTGAGTGCATGTCGATGCAGAAGGCGCACCCATTGATCTGCGATATGCGAAGAAATACGAGATCGATTAGCGCTGGATCAAGTCCCGATTTTTGCAGGTAGCCATAGACTGCGCCAAGCGCCTGCGCGCCGGCGGGCGCCAGCTTCGGGTAGTTCAGCCGTTGACTCATTACGACTTCCTCAATGTTTGTCTGGAATGGTGAGTTTTTCGCCTTGGGCAACTATGAACACGGCGAGCAGGGTCGCCTCCGCGTTTTCACTCGCGTTTTCGCTGACTGTGTGATGCGCTCCAGGGGCTTCGATCCAGCTTTCGCCAGGCCGGTAGACTTTCTCTTCCTCACCCTCGACTTGGCTGCGGACCTTGCCGGACAACACGTAGGCAAAAATGAAGGCTGACGGGGCATGGTGATGCGGGACCGATTTCGCGCCGGATGGGTATCGGACGAGGACCACAGCCAGTTCCTTGCCGGGGACGGTCGGCAGCGACTGGCGGAAAAGTGGCGTGGCAGATTCCCGCTGGGCGCTTTGGGCGAAGGACTGCGGCGTCGCCACTGGGGCTATCAACGTCATTAGCACGATTGGCTGGAACCGTATCATGTCGTCTCTCTTTGGATGTCGCAGCAAGCATCAGGGGCAGCATATGGCCGAAGCGATGCTCGGGCAGGCCGGCATCGCCGTATTTGACAATTCGTGCGCGCTTTTCACACAAATTGCGATACGCGATCGGGACTGATGAAAAAAGGCCATGAGAGGACATTCGCTGCCCCATCGATGTCGCGAATCGTGAGTGAAGCCCAGGGCATTCCGGCAAGGCCCCGGGCAGGGTGCATGATCGACATCGTCGGTCATCTTCGACGATGTGCGAGTTCGCTAAAAATGTCTTCCCGTGAACGCGGGGGTGTTCCAGGTCGAACTGCCCGTTTTTACGGATCGGGCTCCGAAACTGCGTGCCGTAGGAAGTAGAGCCAAAACGTAAAACTCGCACGCGAAACGTCAAATATGCGCGGCTCGATAGCGCGGATCATCACGCTGTCGGAGCCACCGCAGTCCGCGCAGTCGGATGGACAGGTTGCCGGCGCGAACCGAATGTCCCTGCCGCGGAGAGAACGATGAATCGAAATGCAGATACCAAATCTGGCGCGCTCAGACAACGTCGACAGAGTCCTTTGGTCACACCTACCGATCTCGTGCCGCAGGCGACGCGCGACATCACAGGCAGCATGAATGCGATGCTCGCCGACGTGTTCGCGCTTTACTTCAAGACGAAGAATTTCCATTGGCATCTAAGCGGACCGCACTTTCGCGACTATCACCTCCTGCTCGACGAACAGGGCGACCAGATTTATGCGATGGCCGACCCTATTGCGGAACGCGTGCGCAAAATTGGCGGCACGACGTTGCGCTCAGTCGGACACGTGGCGCGCCTGCAGCGGATTGGCGACAACGATGCCGACTACGTCGACGCGCTGGACATGCTGGCCGAACTGCGCGACGACAATAAGGTCCTCGCAGGCCGTCTGCGCGAACTGCACGACGTTTGCGACGAACATCGGGACATCGCGTCCGCCAGCTTGATCGAGGTGTGGATCGACGAGACCGAACGGCGCACCTGGTTTCTGTTCGAGGCAAGCCGGCGCGGTGCCGAGACCTAGCGTTGAGCATGTGCACGTTGCCACAATACGATGAGGCAATCGGCATGCATGGCCAAGATTCCGCGCTGCAGTCTTCGCCGGATCAATCGCTGTCTCTTTCCAATCTTCGCGGCAATCCCGTCGTACTCGTGTTTTATCCTGCCGACTTCAGTCCCGTCTGCGGCGATGGGATGGCCCGGCAACTGCCGAAGCGCTGATTCCTGCGCTGCGCGGGTTCATCAGCGGCTGAAATACGCAGCCTCGCCACTTCCCCATGGACTGAGGTGAAAGTCGACGGCGCAACCCCGAACGCCCGCTGCGGATCACGTCGTGCGAGAAAGTCCACCGTTGGCAAGACGTCGCCGAGATCTCGCTCGACTTCTGTCGGCGCTTTGCGCACCCGCAGCATGGCCATACTGCTCAGCATTCCTGGGGGAGGATGCACTCAGCTACTTGATGTAAACCGTATCGCTCGGACCGAATCCCGCGATCAGCACCACGGCACCCTCCGCTCCGGTGCGGGCGAAATGCGCCCGGCCGCCGGGCTCGGTATAGAAACTGCCGGGCGGAAGCATCTTGACCAGGCCCTTTTCGTTCTTCGGGCCGTAGCCGAAATACCACACGCCGGAGACGACCGTGGCGGTACGTGTGTCCCTGTGCGTGTGGGCCTCGATCACGGTGTTTGGGGCCACTTTCAGTTCGATCGAATAGAGCCCTGGCTTGGACGGATCGCCATAAAGCACGGTGGTGGTAACCGCAGCGAGACCCGAAGTGCCGGTGCCACCGGACAAGGTCTGCAATTCGCCAATCTCTTTCGGCGTCAGACGGATTTCCGGATCCGAATCGCGAGCGACCGCAGAGAGCGAAATGGCCAGGACTGCCATTGCACCAATGATTGCGAGAGAACGGGACATACGCATGGAGGATCTCACTTGGATTCGACGAAATGCGCGATCAGGTCGACGGCCTGCGCCGGCTGCTCCTCCATGATCCAGTGACCGGAGTTGACTACGACTGCGCCATGCACGTTGCTGGCGACGTACTCGAGCTCCGTCTTCATGGACGCACCGTAGGAATGATCCCCGCCGATCGCGAGTACGGGCATGGTCAGCTTGCCAGTCTTCGCAGACAGGGCTTTGTTCTCCTCCGCGTCCTTGGAGAATGCGGCAAACTGCCCGCTGAAGGCGTCGTGGATAGCGAGCGGCTTTGCATACAGCTCCGCGTAGTGATCGCGCGTATGCTCGTCGATCGCCGCCGGGTTCGCCGACAGTTCGTTGTAGAACCGGTCGAGCAGGATGCGCTCGCGACCGGCGACGAGGCGTTCGGTGTCCGGACCGCGAAAATTGAAGTGCCAGGTCTTCGGATTAGTCAGCTGCGACTGCCAGTTGCCCAAGCCAGGCAATGGCGCATCCATTACCACCCATTTGGCGACGCGCGCGGGATACTGCGCCGCGAGCGCATACCCCACCATGTTGCCAATGTCATGGGTGACTAGAGCGACTTCGCGAATCTTGAGTTGATCGAGAATGCCGATGAGGTCGCGCGCCTGCGCCGTCTTCTCGTAGCCACCTTCCGGATGCGACGAGAGCCCCATGCCGCGCAGGTCGGGCACGACGACCGTATGATTCTTGACGAGCACCTCGACGACCGGCTCCCACATGTCGCCGCTGTCGCCGAATCCGTGCAACAGCAGAACCGTCGGCCCATGCCCTCCCACGCGGACATAGAGCGTCCCACCAGTGACCGGCATCTGCTGAGCGTGGAAAGTGGCCGGAAACGGTTTGACCTCCGCGAACACCGGGACAGCGAACATCATGCCCACGACCGTTAAGGAGGCGGCGCGCAGCAGGCCAGACAGCACGACACGCATCGCCGAACTATGGATGGAGTGAGGCATGACGAAATTCCTGATTCGTTTGGAAAACGCCACCACTATGCATGGCGTCGACCGAAAGCTCTTGACCGATTCATTCACTTTTGTTGTGAAAATGTGCTTGATCGCCCATCAGGACCTTGATGCGGGCCGCCAGGAACGCCGTGTTGGCGGAAACCGCCAGCCCGTAATTCGAAGCAGCCGTCTTCGACGCATGCGACGATCGTGAAAAACGCGCGCCTTTCGATCAAGAAAACATGCCGCTTCGCTGCGAGCATGCATATCAGGTGCAGATACTTTCAATCAAGCCCAAACCGGACCCACCAACATGACATCCGCAATGCCGTTTCGTGATCCGACCAATGACCATTTGCTGTCATCGAAGAATTGCGCTCTCGTCATCATCGATTACCAACCTGTGCAGGTCAGTTCCGTCGCGTCGCGCGATCGCCGCTCGCTGGTGGAAAATATCACGGCTGTCGCACGCATTGCGAAGCTCTACGGTATTCCGGTAGTGCTTTCGACGGTCAACGTGAAGACCGGTATCAACCAGCCGATGATCCATCAGATTGCAAGCGTATTTCCTGACGTGGAACCGATCGACCGCACTTCGATCAACGCATGGGAAGACGAGGATTTCGTGAAAGCGGTGAAGGCGACCGGAAGGGGCAAACTCGTATTTTGCGCGTTATGGACCGAAGTCTGTCTCGCGTTTCCTGCGCTCGATGCGATCAACGACGGATTCGAGGTATATGCGATCGTCGATGCCGTGGGCGGCACATCGCTGGAAGCACACGATGCCGGGTTGCGGCGTGTGGAACAGGCCGGCGCCAAGGCGACGACCCGGACACAATTCATCTGTGAACTGCAACGCGATTGGAATCGGAAGGAGACGGCTTCGGAATTCGCCAAAATCCTGTTCGCCGTCGAAGGCCTGTAGATGGTCAAGCGAGTGGACCGAGGGTCCGGACCGAAGTCTCGGTACGATGAGTGGTGGTGTCGCTATGGGGGTCGAAATTGTCACGCCGCCATTGTCTGGGCGTCATGCCCACCACTTGGCGGAACATGCGCGTGAAATGGGCTTGGTCGCATAGCCCACACTCCAGCGCCACCTGCGACAGCGGGCGGGTGGAACGCAGCATGATTTGCTGGGCGCGAGTTATTCGCATGCGTATGACATAGGCCATCGGCGCCGCGCCGAACGTTTCACGAAAGGCACGGAAGAAATGACTCGGACTGAGCCCGACAAGGTTGGCAAGGTCGGATATGCAGATGCGTGAGCCCAGGTTGTCCTCGATCTGCCGCCGGATCAACTTGGCTTGCCAACCAGCAAGACCGCCGCGCGCGTATGCCGTAACGGCGCTGCCGGCAACCCCGGTCGCAGCGTGCTGTTGCAGCACGACCGTGGCTTGCGCCAGGCAGTGGCGGGCGATCTCACGGTCGGTCTCCAGAGCGAGGCTGGCATCGGCAAGCAATCTGCCGAGCAATGCCGCGGCATCTGTTCTGATCATCGCTTCCATTGACCTGCCTCCCCCTCTTCGGAGTTCGTCGCATTGCAGGCAGTCTAGGGACGGGACGACGTCGCTGATGGTCTGTAAGTGTCAGGCATGGCACGCGGCATGGCCGCTGCGCGCCATTCTGTGGTGCCGAGGCGGCGGGGCTCAGGACTCGGTAATTCCGGCGTCCCTGCGAATCTGCAGTGGCGTGCGTTCAGTCCTTGCCCGGACTGCGCGCGTGAAGTGCGATGCATCGACGAAGCCTGCGCGTCGCCCGATCTCGGCGATGGTCAGATGCCGGAAAATGCGCGATTCGAGCATTCGTGTCGCGACGACGATCCGTGCTCCGATCAGCGCACCGCCAAAGGTCTGACGAAACGAAGCGAGATGTCGGTGCAGGGTGCGCGGCGAGACGCCGAGAACCGCGGCCACGTCGGTCGCGGTGAGTCCCGGTTCGGTACAACGCTGGCGCAGCGTCTCGAGGATACGGTCGCGCATGACGCGATCGCGACGCAGCAGCTCAGTTGCACCAGCACCCACGTCATGCGCGACAAGCGCCAGCAGGGCGCCGAGATGGTCTATCAGCAGCGACGCAGGTAGCGGCGCACTTGCCATGAATTCCGGGGTCAATCCCTTGAGATACGAGCACAGCGCTGCGCCCCAGGGCGAGTCCTTGAAAATGGCGCGGCCGGCGAGCATGGCGGGATCGCGCACCCACTGGCGCATCCACGACTCACTCAGTTGCAGATGCGCGTTGTCGAATGAAGGATACGTAAAGTCGTAGCCGTACGCGGAGTCCATTACTACCGCGTCCTCGGTGCGCAGCGCCACGTCGCCGCGGTGGTGCAGCGTCCACGGCGAACGACGGTTGAGGACGATATGGTATTGACGTTGGCTGTTGCGGGCGATCTCCGCACGGGCGTGGGTGCAGCGCAAGCGCTGACCGGTACCGCGCGCGACGATCACTTCTCCCACGACCACGCATTGCAGAGCAGCGTCGAAACCCGCCGGGTCCGGTATCTCAACGTTCATGGGCTCGAGGCCCGCACCGATAGCGTGCACCGCGTAGTCGACCACCTGCGCCGATGGAAGATTCCGGGTCGACCAGCCTAGGATGATAAGAGGGGATGTCATCGGATCAATCCGGTTGCCGATGGCGCTAGCTTAAATCATCCGTTGCCGATTTCACCGCAGATTGCCCGTGCAACGGGCCCCAGGCTCCAAGTCAACGCTGGCAGGCCACCCCTTCTCTCACCACGCGTGGGTGGTGGGCGGACCGGTTGTCGATAGAAATCGCGTTTTCGTAGTGGTTTCGTACAAGTATCGCGACGCAGCGCAAGGTTTCATATGCAGATGGCAGGAGTTCGGCCTGCAAACCCCGGGAGACCGTAGCCGTGAAGACCATCAATCGTTCGAGACTGACTCTGTTGCCGCTAGTCGCTGCGCTGGCGGTGAATGCTTCTGTCGCGCAGGTGCCGACGCAGCAGCCTGTTCTTCAACATACGCCAGCGGAAATGGTCGACACGCTCCACAGCGTCTTCGGCGATCATCATGCCCGGGCCATCCATACGAAAGGCATCATGCTGGAGGGGACATTCGCCCCCGCTCCTTCGGCAGCAAGTGTTTCAAGTGCACCGCACCTTCAGAAGAAGTCCGTACCCGTCGTCGTGCGCTTCTCCAATTTCGCAGGCATTCCAACCATCGCGGACAACGATGGCATGGCCGCACCGCGTGGCATGGCACTTCGGTTCAAACTTCCGGATGGCTCCAGCACCGATATGGTGACGCATTCGTTCAATGGCTTTCCCAGCGAGAATGCCGACCAGTTCCGTGAACTTCTCGAGGCCATTGCCGCGAGTGGACCTACGGCGGCCAAGCCCACGAGCTTGGACGGCTATCTGGCGGCGCATCCCACCGCCAAGGCCTTTCTCACGACACCGAAGCCGGCTCCTGTCAGCTACGGAACACTGCCGTATTTCGGCGTCAATACGTTCAAGTTCACCGCCGCCATGGGCAAGATAACCTACGGCCGCTATCAGATCATTCCGGTTGCTCCCGCGGAGTACCTTACCGATGATCAGGCAAAGAACGAAGAACCCAACTATCTGCAGGCCGAGATTGCGCAGCGTGTCTCAAACGGCCCTATCCAGTTCAAGCTGATGCTGCAGATTGCCGAAAAGGAAGATCATATCGATGATCCGTCCGTAGCCTGGCCTGAGTCACGTCAGAAGATCGCGCTCGGCACCATCTCGATCACCAAGGTCATTCCTGACCCTGCGGCAGAGGAGAAGAAGATTGTATTCATGCCCAATAGCCTGCCCAAGGGCATTGAAGTCGAAGACCAGATGATCAACTTTCGTTCCGCGGCGTATGGCGTTTCTTTCAGCAAACGCCAGTAACGTTGCGGGCCCGCTCCGCTGCATGGCAGGGGGACCTGCTCCAGCAATTCGACGTTGCCGGCTAAGGTCCGATTACTGCGCACGAGCGCAATCGCAAAGGGACTTGTGCATGCGCCGGGCGCCAAGGGAGTGTTCTATGACGCTGCGGCGTCAGTGAAGCTGTGATGCTTCAGTGAGGAGCTGACCGCGTTATCGCAATCTTGAGCTTCGCGCCAGTGAGTTGCAGGCGTCGGCCGTCCGCTTCGGGCCGAAGCTCGCGCGAGCGCGCAGTTCGCGTCAGCTGAACCAGTGCATCAACCCCAGGACGACCAAGGCGAGAAAGACCGTTTCCAGGATCATCAGCACGACCGGCTTTATCCCGACGGTTATCACTTCGCGCAACTGCGTCTTCATCCCGATTGCGGCCATCGCGGTGAGCAGGCACCAGCGCGATGCGTCGTTGCCGAATTCCTGGACTGATGCCGGCACCCAGCCGGTGCTGTTGACCAGCATCAGCAGCGCGAATGCCACGGCGAATCCGGGCAGCAGCGGTGGCCGCGGGCCGTCGGCCACTTCCCCCCGGTTCCCGCGACGCGAAAGCACGACCGCGAAAACGATCACCGGCAGCAGCATTGCCACGCGCATCAGTTTGACGAGCGTCGCCGCATCGCCGGTCTCGCGCGAGATGCTGTAGCCCGCGCCGACGACCTGGGCGACGTCGTGAATCGTGCCGCCGAGAAAAATGCCGGCCTGCACCGGCGTGAGGCCGAGCGCATGCACGATCATCGGGTAGGCGATCATGGCGATCGTCGACAATGCGCTGACGCCGATTACGGTGAACAAGGTCGCGCGTTCCTTAAGCGGATGGCCGGGCAGCGCCGCAGCGAGCGCAAGCGCTGCCGATGCGCCGCAGATTGCGGTCGCTCCGCCGGTCAGCAGGCCAAACAGGCCACGGAAGCCGAACATCCGCGCTACGACCATCGACACCGAGATCGTCAGCGTCACCGAGACCACGACCAGCAGCAGCGGCTGCCAGCCCATGGCCGCGACTTGGGAAAGGGTGATGCGCAGACCGAGCAATGCGACGCCAATGCGCAGCACACTGCGAGCGGAGAAGCCGATACCGGCCGTGCAGCGCCCCTCGCTGCCGAGGAAGTTCATCGCCATGCCGAGCAGCAGCGCGAACAGCATCGCCGGCGCGCCGTAATGCTGCGACAGGAAGGCCGCCGCCGCGGCAACGACCGCGCTTGCCAGCAGGCCGGGGAAAAACTCGCTCGCGCGCTGGCGCGTGGCGCGCATCCTTGTCGCTATCATCTTTGCGTTCTCGCTGGGAGTCTTACGCGGACGGGAGTTCGTGATCCTTGAAGCGCTCGCGCAGCACGTTCTTCTGCACCTTGCCGGTCGCGCCGAGAGGGATGCTGTCGACGAACACGACGTCGTCGGGGATCCACCACTTGGCGACCTTGCCCTCGTAGTGGCGCAGCAGTTGCTCGCGCGTGATTTCGGCGCCGGGCGTCTTGACCACGACCAGCAGCGGACGTTCGTCCCACTTCGGATGCTTTGCGCCGATGCAGGCCGCCATCGTG
>Ga0157376_10001497_pt1 | contig 15414 bp, 20 predicted proteins | sample M45metaG_FD_121801 | JGI IMG/M metagenome (GOLD analysis project Ga0157376, IMG submission 121801) | Miscanthus rhizosphere microbial communities from Kellogg Biological Station, Michigan, USA - M4-5 metaG | ecosystem: Host-associated > Plants > Roots > Rhizosphere > Soil | place: USA: Michigan... | reverse complement strand
TTTCGCCCGGAGTACCCTTGGGAACTCCGATGCCGAGCCAGCCGGTCACCGCGAAGCCCGCCACAACATCGCCGATCGGCGGAGTCTCCGGCAAGACTCGCAGGCGCCCAGGCGCGGTCACTCCGAGCGCGCGCAATGCGCCCGCCTGGATTTGGGGCAGCGACGAGCCAATGGCGTCGAACACCGCATGCACGTCGCCAACCAGGAGTGCCGAATGCGCCGCTGGCGTGCCTCGATAGGGCACGTGGACCACCTCGATGCCGGTCATCATCCGGAACAGTTCGCCGCTGAGATGGCTCAAATTTCCGGTCCCGCTCGAGCCCAGGTTTATCCTGCCGGGATTGGCCTTGGCGTATGCGATGAATTCGGGAACTGTCTTGGCCGCGAACGATGGATTTACTAACAGGACGAAAGAATCGCTGTTGATGCTCGCGACCGGAACGATGTCGCGCATGACGGTGATGGTACTCTTCTCGTAGAGCGTCACGTTGATGGCGTGCGGAGTGGCGACCATCAGCAGCGTGTAGCCGTCGGCCGGCGCGCGCGCGACCGTCTGCAGGGCGAGATTCCCGCCGCCGCCCGGCCGGTTGTCGATGACTACTGACTGGCCGAGCCGCTGCGACAGTGCTTGACCAACGAGCCGCGCGACGATGTCGGGCGTCCCGCCGGCGGGAACGAAGACGATCAAGGTCACTGGCCGAGACGGATAGGTCTGCGCCCCTGCGATGTGCGGGATAACGGGGAGCGCGGCAGCGCCCGCTGCCAGACACAGAAATCCCCTGCGTGGAAGTTTCATGGGGTGCCCCTTTAGCATCGTCGCGGAACGCGGCACTCGAACGCTCGAAATGGAAACGTCGAAAGAGTAGATGCCTGCCGACGGCATGAGGATGCCGGTAAAACGGGATTTCGGCACTCTAGCGCTTGGCAGCTCTCAGATTAGGCTACACCAGCAACCCGTGGGCCTGCTACGGGCGGCGTGATCGCTCTTCCTGGCACTGAAGAAATCCGCCGGCCGCGCCGAGCAATGTCCCCTCCTTGGGCATGATCAGACTTCGCCCGGGCGGGTCGCTACATCTCCTCATGACCCCAACGCCGACTACGCCGACGCTAGTGTCCCGATTCCGAAGTTCGCATCATTGTGCGGCACGCTCGCTTGCGAACTTCGGAATCGAAGGACACTAGCAACCTATTGACCTAGTGTGGCTTTGGTTCAGAAGTCCGCATTTCGAACTTGCCGCGGAAATGATGCGGACTTCTGAACCGCCACACTAGGGAAGCTCGCGGCTCATGAAGACACCCGGAAGGGTCACACCTGGCCCCAACCGTACATCGAATGGTTCGATCGTCTCGAAGCCGGAGGCCCGATAGAACCGTTCAGCATTCAATGTCGAAAAGCAGTGAAGTTTGCGTATGCCGAGCTGTCGGGCTTCGCTGAAGCAACGGGCAAGCAGGGAAGTCCCGATTCCTCGCCCAACCCACTCAGGATGAATCGCAACGTGACGGTTATGCGCCTCCCCTTCAATGATTTCGCCGCTTCCCGGCCGCGCTGCCGTCCAGCCGCCACATCCGATCGGGCTGCCGGGTTCTCTTTCCGCAATGTAGTAGGTGCCAGAAGCGAGCAGGGTTGGATTGGCGCGGGTCATAAGCGGCAGAGCTTGGCTAAGCGCGCCGCTATCATAACTAGCCGCAAGCAAGATCGAATAACTTGCCAAGAGCAAAGCGCTGACCGCATCCGAGTCTGCAGGTCTGGCGATCCTTATTGAATGGGTGGACGCATCGGACATTGATCAACCACTGATACGCGGCCCACTGCCGTAGCCCCATAGCCGGATGCCCGCCGAGGATATTAACGGCTTTTGTGTTGCTCTCGTTTGTGACGAACATCAAACCCACACGATCTCCGGCCGTTCACGCGAGCGCAATGGCGGCACCGAGGCGGCATAGCCGAGCGCAAAGGCCGCGAAGGGCTCGAAGGCTTCGGCGATACCAAGTTCCTTCCGCGTCTCCGGGTTGCGCAGCCACAGCATCGGCGCACCGACCCAGCAACTGCCGAGCCCACGAGCGTGTGCCGAAAGCATGAGGTTCTGTCCCGCGCGGTTGCAGTCCTGGATCGACTGGGAATTGTCGGCGTGACCCGAGATCACGATCACCACCGGCGCGTCGAGAAAGACTTTGAAGTCTGATCCTTCTGCCCACGAGTAGCCAACGGAGTCGGGGCGATGCTCGCGGGCATATTGCTTGGCGTGCTCGCCCAAGTCGGCGATGCGTGCCACGCCTTCGATCACGTGGAAGAAGAACGGACCGCTCACCGGCGTCGTCGGCGCCTGCGCCGCATCCCAAAGAATGTCGGCGATTATTTCCCGCTTGACGGTCCGATTTTCATAGTCGCGGATCGACCGACGCGTGCGTATCGCGGTGACGGTATCCATCGAACCCTCCACAATCCCGAGCCAGCGTCCACGAAACTGTTGGTCATTCGGCCTGTCATGGCGTGGTGGTTCAGATTTTGGCACTGAACCGACCTGCCAAGGTCTCATGATCATGTTCGCTTAGCGAGGCGCACCGAAAATCATTTGAAAGTTCAGAACATTTCTGCCGATGGCCCTAAGTGTCCTCGCTTGAGGCCGTACGCCGCGTCGGGATCACCGGACACGTGAGGTTCCCGCCATGGGAGGAAGCGTCGAGTTCCTTCTGAGTCGCGCGACTCGCCGGGACTGATTTTTTGGGGCCGACGGCGAACCCCGCGCCAGGGAATGTCGTTTTCCTTAGGGCGACGGAACCGTTCGGCGGCTTGAAAGTTCTTGTCGCGCTCTTTTCGCAAGGTGGGCGCATGGAACATTCAGGTCTGCATCCCGAGTTCGGGCTTTTTTCTCCCACGCCGCGGATACGCCGCGAGTTGCGCATTGCGGCGTTGTCCCTGCTGTTCGGGGGCATCGCGGGCGCGCTTTGCGTATCCGGCGTCGTCGCCCTTCGCCATTCGGACAACGCAGCGACGGAGATCACTGAGGCTGCGCATGCTGCCGCGTCCCAGGAGAGTGAACCCGGCACCGGCCCGAGCGCGGATGCGCGCGCGGCCAGCCCCGAGAGTCACGCCGGCATAGCCGCGCCGCCTCAAGCGTCCGCCGAAGCGCCCGCCCAGAGATCGAGCGAGACATCCGCGCCGGCCGTCGTGCCAGCGTCCGCCATCGCTCCCAAGGCACGGATGGTGCGGATCCGGAAAGCAGTCGACAGTGCGCCGATCGCGCGACTTCCGTTGGGCCGCAGCGAAGCGACTGCAGCGGCCTCGCCGCCGCCGGCAGACCCGCCTCTGTCGCGGCAAGCCGCCGACGCCGCGCCCGCCGGCAACGATGTCGCGGCCGCCGCGCCGGAGAAAGCTGTTGCCCGATCCGCTGCCAGCGAAGGCATTGCCAATTTGTCACCGCCGAAGAAGAAGCAAAAGACGGTTCGCGCTGCCTCTCGGCGCAATGACATCGAGAACGATTCCTTCTGGCGCGAGGAACGGCAAGAGGATTGGCGCGCGCGCGCCGCCGCCGTCAATGACGCACGCAGCGCGGCCGGTCGTGCGTATGCCCGCGAGGGTTCTTTGCCGGTCAGAGGGTTTTGGGACTGGTCGCGATAACATCCTTGCCCGCAGCCAGGGAGCAATCGCCGTGCGCACATCTGCGCGCGCGGCGTCGCCCGCTTACGGGTTGATCTCCTCCGCCATTCATCGGCACCGTGCGATGGCCGGCGCCCACGTTTAACCATGCTCGCGTGGCGCGTGAGGATGGGCAGGTACCGCTTGGCCGGGCAAGTCCACCCGCGTTCAGGTCAGTTCCGTGCATGTTTGCAAAGACGCCTCTCCGCTCGCGCAAGCTAAGCATGTGAAAAACTTGATGAATTTCCGTTCCTACAGATTAGAATCATTTGAACTATGACACTGGATTGGTCACACTGTTTGCAATCGGGATGTGGCGGCCCACCCAGCACAAGCGATCGAGGACGGCCTCGGATCGGTGGGACGCCGAGGGGCGGGTTCGCGATGCGCAGCCGGATAGAAGTCTATTGGAACAGTATCGACACGGCGCCCGCCGGCGTGGCGGTGCAGGTTCGGGTGACGGACGGAGCGAACGACGAGTATCTGTTGCCGTATCCGTGCAAACTTACGCCGGAGGGATGGGTGAACGCGGCCACCGGTTCGCCGCTGTCGGTGCGGCCCACCTATTGGAAGCTCTACGTGGAAACCCTCCCCCGCAAGTGGAAGCGTAAGAATCCCGCTGTCGAGCAGCCGGGTTCGTAATCCTTCGCCCGGCTCGCGCCATGTCGCTAACGCCGCGGCACCAGGCCACCGGCTCAACTCGCCGCATCCGAGGCCAGGTTTTCGGCAAGTCATGTGCATCTATCTCGGCTCCACGCGCTTCGCGTTGCGCAAATATTCGGTGGCAGCCGCCGCGATGACGGGATCATCACGCATGAAGCCCAGCGCGGCGTTGCACGGATGGCAAAGGAGCCCGCGCACCTTCCCGCTGTCGTGACAATGATCGACGAACAGCGGCCGCCCCGGCTTGGTCTTGCAGATGCGGCAGACGCCGCCCTGTTGCGCCACCATGGCGTTGTAGTCCTGCAGGGACAGTCCATAGACCTGCTTGAGCCGCTCCTCGCGGCGGTACCATTTGTTGCCGGTAAGCCGCCTTCTCGCCCGATACCCGTCATCTTCGGCATAAGCCTTGCGCGCACGCGCGTTGAGTTCCTCCCTGTGGGCCGCGCGGTAGGCGCGGTTGCGGTCCAGCACCGCCTTGCGATACTCGGCATCCTCGGCATAGCGTTTTCTTTGCCTCTCGCTGTAGGAACTCACGGAGGCGCTCCGAACCAGCCTGCTCGAGCGAAAGGCGGCCGCTACCGGGCCGCCGCGCGGGCTTCCCGCCCGCGCGAGCGCGCGCGGCGCTTGCCCAGACCAAAGCCGGCGTACCCCTTCCGCTTTGGCCATGGTGACGGCGGCATTCCCGGACGTGCGCCGGCGACCGCTGCCGCCAACGGCGGCCTCGCTCATACGATTCATGATCTGGTCCTCGGTTATTAGCCGGCGCCAAGCACGCAGCCCAAGCTGCCCGCGCCAACCGCATCGAACAATTTTGAATCAGCAGGACGTAAACGTCGTGCCGAAGCGACCGCGGCGATCATTCAAAGATTGATCGGCCGCAAGGCAGCGGCCCGAAATCGCGGGGCGCAGCCCGGCGTCGGTGTCAGATCGAAAGGTCAGAAGCGATTTGTGCGACGGCAACCGGTGGCCGGCTTTGCCACCGTTACGTCACCACAGCGCCAACCGCGCCCGGGCCGTGGCCCCCACCGCCGATCACTCGCAATTTTGCATTGTGGGCACTTATACAAGATTCTCATTACGTAGTCAACTACAAAAAGTAGCCAGCATCCTGCCCGGCGACGACCCACGCACGGGGTTCGATACCCTCTCGACTTATCCCGATAAGCCCCTTGTAATTCGGTAGCTGAACTTTCGCCCGCGGCGAGCTGACGAGGTCCAAATTGCCACCGAGCGGGCTTGGCGTCTGCGTGCCCCATGCTCCAAACCAAGTGGATCATCTATGCGGGCTGGTCGCTGTTCGGCTTTTTTCTGGTCGGCACCGGAATTGGATTGAGCTGGGGGCAGACTGCGATCATGGCCATGGTGGCGAGTTTTGCGATCCTCTCCGCCATCCGTCTCGACCGCCAATAGTGGGACGCCGCCGAACCGATCACGGAACGCGGCCGCGGGCCGAGAGACCGAACGCGATTTAGCGCGGGGACTGAGGTGAAGGAGCATGTTGATGAAAGAGAGCGGAATAAAGCGGGAATATTGTCGCTCTCCCGTTAAGCCTCCGTCGAAAAACGTTTGGTCCAAATTGGAGTTTCACGAAAGGGCGCATTTTTTACGCCGCCACCTCACCATCAGTAATCCAGCAGCGCACATCCTTGCGCGTGTGAGATTGACCATCACGGACAACGAGCCGTCCGGGCGCCTTATGGTACGTCCCGGGCCACTCAGTGACCCCAGTCCTCTCCCGCCTCACGCATGTTGATCTGTGCCGGGTGTGGCAACGGCAGTCGGGAAAGGCCCCGGTATCGGCCAGGAGACCGGGGCCTCCCACGTCCTTGGGGCCAAGGGGGGTTCCCTAAGCAGGACGCACTGAGTTAATCGAGCCCGGCCGAGAGGGTTCCCGCGATGCTTTGTAGCGGATTAGAGCGGAGGTTAGGCTCGCTCACCCTGGCCTAAGAGCAACTGCGGTCACGTCTCCGCTTTGAAAGTCTTTGACCTCGACCAGGCAGTGTGGATTTTTGCTTTTGGTGAACCGCGCGGCCTCCATCGCGTAGTCCTTCCGGTCGCGGTATGTGCGCGGCGTGCCGCCGATCCGGATTTCAAATTGCGCGCCTGTCATGGCGGTCGATCCTCCGCCGAGTCGGGTCACGCTGCGGACCTTAGCCGAGACTGCGGGCTGCTGTTATGAGGAGAGCAGCAGCGCCGCCAAACGCGAGAGAGGCAACCAAGCCCGTTAGCAGCCCTCTCGGACTGACAACAGTGAACCACGAGACAAATATCGCAGGCCGGCCACCGCAGCGGCAATGTGGGTCAGGGTCGAAGTCATCTCTCTTGCCTTTTGGCTTTCGTGCCGTCAGTCCTTTCTATCGCAGCCCAAATCGGATCAGGCTACCTTAGCGCCAACGCACGGGCGGCTCGCTCAGGGGCCAGGGGCGCTATCTGTGCGAACCCTGCACCCCCCACCGGCCAGCGCAATGGGCCTTCGTGCTCGAGCACTTGGCCGAGATCACGGCAATCGATGCAGCCCGGGAGAGCGCTTGCGCGCCGTGATCTTCCTGCTACTGGTCAGCACATCCTGGCGATGATTTGTGAGGAACAGGTACATCATGGAACGCTACCTTGTAGAACTCGATGGAGATCAAGTAGAGCTCTTAAGCGGCATGGTGCGCGAAGCAATAAAAGTCGCCGACGAGAAAAACGTCCCCGCACTTGAAGCCCTTCTCTCGGCTTTGGGTACCATGAGCTGGAAAGCCGGAGATCGCAGGGCCGACTGAGCCCCACTTCTTATTTGCTCAATCCTCTTCCGCCTCCCGCTTTACCGCAGGCGCCTCAGGGTTCTTGAACTTGAGCCAGTCGGGCGAACGCCCCGAGCGATAGCGCGACCCCAGCCGCCTAGAGACAATTCCCTCCAGCCCCAACTTGCAGGCGTGCTGCAACACGACGGCGCCTTCCGGATGCTCCAGGTGCTCGTTCATGCGCACCCGTGGCGAGCCTCGCGAAGGATGCTCGCCAGCGTCGCCTTGCGCACCTCGATAGGCTCGCGCCGCAGGTCCGTCCCGTTCAACTCCAGCAGGTCGAAGGCACAGAGGAATGCTTGCGGCTCGTTCCGCCTGTGGCGGAGCAACTGGAACGAAGTCACTCCCTGCTCATCACAACCCACCACCTCACCGTCGATCAGGCAGGACCGCACCTCGCGAATCGGTTTGCGAATGGGCGGAACCCTTTTCGCCAACACTCAGTTGTCAGATTAGGAGGAGCCGATGGACGCAAACTCTGGTGAGCCCTGGTCCGAGGCCGATATCAGCGACCTCAAGAACGAACTCGATCACGGCCGGACGATTGCAGAAACCGCGAGCTTCCTGTGCCGGGACGTGTACGAGGTGCGCGCGAAGATGAAGGAGCTTAGGTTGACCGAACAACCGGGTAAGCGGCGCGTCGTCCTCTAGAACAGATGGCCCCACAGGGTGATTAGCAAGATCACCACGACCGCTGGCGGCAATTTCGTCGGCCGGGGCGATCCCCGGCCTTTCGTATTCACATCTGGTTCACCGTCGAGGGGCTTAAAGTGATCTCAAGGGAGGCATCTGTAACGTCAAGGAGGCGTCCATGAATAAGCTTTGTCTTCTCGGTGCGGCAGCGCTGATCGCGACTGCTTTCCTTCCCGACGTGGCTTCTGCCCAGCGCGGTGGTGGAGGAATGCGTGGCGGTGGAGGCGGTGGGTTCCACGGTGGCGGGATGGGCGGCGGTTTCCGGGGCGGTGGGATGGGTGGCGGTTTTCGCGGGGGTGCAATCGGCGGCGGCTTTCGGGGAGGGGCGATAGGCGGTGGTGGTTTTCGTGGTGCTGCGATCGGGCCCGGCTTTCGCGGCGGCATCGGTGGTGGTGGCCTCCGAAGCGCTGCGATCGGCGGTGGTTTCCGCGGGGGTGCGATTAGTAGAGGCGGCTTCCGTGGCGTGGGGATCGCAGGCCCCGGATTCCGCGGCCCAGTTCGCGTAGCCGGCTTCCGTGGTGGTGGCTTTCGTAGGGGTTGGGGCGGCTGGGGCTGGGGTCTGCCGTTCGCAGGTCTTGGGTTAGGCTTGGGCTACTACGGCTACTCATCCTACTACTCAGATCCGTGCGTCGTTTGGGACGGCTACACCTGGGTCGACGCCTGTTACTGAGATGGCTCGCAATCGACTGCTACTAGGGCGCGGACCCATAAGCGTGCAGCCATATCCGGATTGATGCCAGCTTGATGAAGGCGAGATAGTTGGCTGCAAGCTTGTCATATCGAGTTGCGATGCGCCGACACTGCTTGATCTTGTTGAAGAACCGCTCGACCAAATTAAGCGCCCGGTAGAGATATGGGCTGAAGCAGATTGCCTCTTTGCGATTCCGCTTGGGCAGGAGGTTTGCCCACGCGCCTTGGTCACTGGCAAACGCCCTGATCCAGTCGGCATCATAGCCGCGATCCGCCAACAACATTGTTTGTGGGCGCAATTCGCTCAGGAGAACGGAGCAGAGCTGATTGTCATGCGTCTCGCCGGTTCGCCGACGGAGAACCCGGTGACGCTAGGACCCAACTCCTCGATCTCGCCAACTCCTTCGAAACCGAGGACAACCGGTGGATCGCCGACGATCATCGGATGCGGGATACCTGCTCGATGGTACGTATCAGCGAAATTCACGCCGACGGCCGTGCTTCGAAGACGTACCTGGCCACGCTCGGGAGACCCGACCTTGATCTTCTCCCACACGAAGTTGTCGGGTGCGCCTTTCTTGTAGATTACCACCGCCATTCCCATGATGCGTTCCTCCTGTTGTTAAACATCATCGTAACGTTCCTAGGCGTGTCGGTGGGGTCTCAGATGCTCTCGACGATGACGATCTCCAACTCGCCCGCGCCGTCCTTCTTGCGGTGTGCCGCGGCCTCAAGGTATTTGGGCGACTCGTGGCAGCCGACCGCCTTCTCGAAGCTCGGGAAATCGATGACGATGAAGCGGTGGAATTTTTCCGGGCCCTCGAGGATCTTGCACTTGCCGCCGCGCGCCAGGAACTTGCCGCCGAATTTCCCGATGATCGGCGGCGCCAGATCGGCGTACTTCTGGTACTGCTCGGGATCGTTGACCTTCGAGCGCGCGACCCAATAGGCGACCATCTCATCCTCCATGCCAACCATGAGCGCCCTTGCTAGACTAGGGCTAAAGCGCATTCTTGCTGCGAGGTTCGCAATTGTCTCGCGCGAACAGTTCGGCCCATGCCAAACTGTTTTCGATTGATAGGCTTCTGGTACCAACGATAGCGAGTCGCGCCATTTCAGGGGCAAGCTCGTATTCCAGGTGGCTTGAGACGTTAGGTATAACCCCTCTGCGTCAAGAACAGCACGTCCCCCATGCGCTACGTATTTCGTTCCGGGGTACTGCGGACGAGATATGTTCGCTGCGAGCCGAAATTGGGTCTGGATAATGGAAGCTTATCGGAGGTTAGATATCTGTTCGCGGATCCCGCGCTGCTGCAAGCGACCTGAAGGAGAATATCGATGGCTGGGAGCGTCAACCGCCAAATCTTGCTGAAGAGCCGACCTGAAGGCGCGCCCAGCCTTGGTAATTTCGAGTTGACGGAAACGCCGACGCCGGAACCCGGCGAGGGCGAGGTGCTCATGCGCATCATCTATCTCTCACTCGACCCATACATGCGTGGTCGCATGAGCGCCGCAAAATCATATGCGACTCCGGCTGCCATCGGGCATCCGATGGTCGGTGGCACGGTCGGGGAAATCGTCAAGTCGCGCAATCCAAAATACTCGGTTGGCGACATCGTCCTCGGCTATGGCGGCTGGCAGGAATACGCGCTTTCGAATGGCGCGGGGTTGCGCAAGCTCGATCCGACGGCGGCGCCTGTCTCGACGGCGCTCGGCGTCCTCGGCATGCCGGGGATGACCGCCTATATCGGTCTTCTCGAAATCGGTCAGCCGAAGCCTGGGGAGACTGTTGTTGTTGCGGCGGCCTCCGGCGCCGTCGGGTCGGTAGTCGGGCAAGTCGCCAAAATCAAGGGATGCAATGCAGTCGGGATCGCCGGCGGCGCTGAGAAGTGCCGCTTCGTTACCGGCGAGCTGGGCTTTGATGCTTGTGTCGATCATCGCGCGCCCGATTTTGCAAAGCAGCTCGAAGCCGCTTGTCCCAAGGGAATTGACGTTTATTTCGAGAATGTCGGCGGCGCCGTACAGCAAATGGTGTGGCCGCTGCTCAACGATTTTGCGCGCATTCCCGTATGCGGGCTCATCGCGCAGTACAATGCGACGACTCCGATGCCCGGGCCCGACATGTTTTCGGTGTTGCGCAAACGCCTCCTCGTGCGTGGGTTCATCGTCTCGGATTTCACCGCGAAACAAGCCGATTTCCTGCGTGATGTCGGCGAATGGGTGCGCACAGGTCGCCTCAAATATCGCGAGGACATCGTCGACGGGCTGGGGAAGGCGCCCACATCATTCCTTGGTGTGCTGCAGGGTAAGAATTTCGGCAAGATGCTGGTGAGAATAGCAACGTGAGTATGGGACGCCTATATTAAAAGGGGCTAGGGCACCAGAAGCTCTGCAACGATTGCCGGTGAGGATTGCTCACGGACACACCCGCCACGGATTTCGTGCGTGCGGGCAGCCTCGAGGAGTTGAAAGCGAAGGGACGTCTAGTCGCGCACGGGCGGCATCGTCCGATACTCGTCGTCCACGACAAAGGTCGCGTCTTCGCGCTCGACAATCGCTGCCCTCATATGGGCTTTCCGCTGGATCGCGGTAGCGTCGAGGATGGAACCCTGACCTCCCACTGGCACTACGCGCTTCGACCTCGCGAGTGGCTGTACCTTCGATCTGTGGGCAGACGACGTGCCGACCTGCCCCGCCGAGCTGCGTGACGGCGAGGTCTGGGTGAGGCCTGCTTTCGGTTACGCTGATCCTGCAGCGCATTGGTGCCAGCGGCTCGACGACGGCCTCGGGCATGTCCTGGGCCTTGTCATTGCCAAAGCCGTCTGCGGCCAGCTTGCGGCCCGGCGTACCGCCTCCGGATTTCGTGCGGCAGGTCGCGCTGTTCGGGATCCAGAATCGCGACGGTTGGGGTGTAGGCCTGACGATCCCTGCTGCGCTCGGCAATCTCCTGCCTGTGTTGCCCGAAGAGGAGAGTGTCGCTCTGCTCGAAGCCTTCGATCGGCAACGACAGGTCGATCTTGCCGCGCGTCTCGTCGCGCGTCATTTGACGCTCGGTCACTCGGTGCAGGCGTTGATCGTCACGCTGGCGCGGGCACTATTGCGCGAGGACGCAGGTTTCCATGCCTACCAAGCGCTGGACGCGGCCGTGCGGCAGTTCGGCGAGTGGGGCAATACCGACGAGGGCCGGCATATCCTCATCGCTGTCGCCCGCTATCTCGCTGCCCATTCGCCTACGGAACGCGCCGAACTCCAAACGGCCGAAATCGCCCGGCGGCTCATGCGCGGCGGTGAGCTTCATAGGGAAGCCACAGCGTGGCATAGACAACCCCGGTGTCGACGGCGAACGTTGCGAGAGGCTCAGATCGAGAGTTGGCGGCGTCACTTCAACACGATCAGGCCGCACGCATCGTTCGGCTACAAGCCACCAGCCCCCGAGGTGTTCGTACCTGCATTCGCCGCGTGGCCGGCTGCGCTACGTCAACCGGCGTCGCCGGCCATGCTAGCACCGAGGCTGGTCTTGAACTAACATTACACTTGGATCACCCAATGGGGGCCGATCACTCGCGATCCTCCGATGCCGATGACGCCCGCCGATGTGGAGAAGTACGTCGTTGCCGAACTGAGTTCCAACGAAAAGCTGATCCGGGCCGCCGGCATCAAATCCTTGGCGGCACCAGCACACAAGCGCCCGCTCCCCAAGATGGCGCTGCCCATGAAGATGGAAGTTCAACCAGGGAGGCAGTCATGAAGAAGATACTGGCGGCATTGATGTTGTGTGCGGCCTGCGAGACTGCATTTGCGCAAACCGCGGAAGAACTGCTCGCCGACGGCAAGAACACGGAGAACGTGACGACTTTCGGCATGGGCTATGACCTGAAGATGTACAGCCCGCTCAAGCAGATTAACAAGTCAAACGTCAAGCGGCTGGTGCCGGTCTGGGCCTTCAGTCTCGCCAACGATATGGGCGAGCTGTCGCAGCCGACGATTTACGACGGTGTGATGTACGTGGTGAACGGCAACTGGACCTTCGCGATCGATGTCGCGACCGGCAGGCAGATCTGGCGCACGCCCGTGAATTACGATCGAGCGGCGCTACGGGTCGCTACCGCCGGCGCGATCATGCGCGGGCCGGCGACGATCTATGAGGGAAAACTCTTTCGGCAGACGGTGGACGCGCATGTCGTCGCGCTCGACATGAAAACCGGCAATGAGATTTGGCGACAAAAGTTCGCCGAATTCAAGGAAGGCTACAAGGGCGTTATCGCTCCCATCATTGCCAACGGTGTACTGGTATCCGGAATGGGCGGCGGCGACAGTACTACTCGCGGCTTCGTCGAAGGATACGATCCTAATACCGGGGAGAGGCTATGGCGAACCTGGACCATACCCGCGCCGGGCGAGCCCGGTTCGGAAACGTGGCCAAACGCGACCAAGCCCGAGGCCTGGAAATATGGCGGTGGTGCAACTTGGCAATATGCTTCGTATGACCCGCAACTTGACCTGCTGTATATCGGCACCGGGAACGCTGAGCCGTATAACCCATCCTATCGCGATGGCATGGACAGTTTGTATACCGCGAGTACCCTCGCGATCCGGCCGAAGACAGGTGAAATGGTTTGGTATTACCAATCGGTGCCGAACGACAGTTTTGACTTCGATGCCAATGCCGAGAGCCTGATCGCGGACATTCAGGTCCAGGGGCACATGCGCAAGGTGCTCATTAGCGCGCACAAAAACGGTTTCTTATATGTGCTGGACCGCACCAATGGAAAGCTGATTGCGGCAAACCCTTTCGTTAAGGTCAATTGGGCCACGCACATTGACCTTGAGACCGGGCGGCCGGTGCTGACCGACATTCTGGAGCGCGCCGTCAAAGGCGAAACGGTCAACGTGTTTCCATCACGCGGCACCAACGCAACGCTGATCGCGTTCAATCCAAACACCGGGCTGGTTTACCTGAATTCGTGGAACCTGCCGCGCCTCATGAAATATGTGGATTTCAAGTTCGTGCTCGGCGGAGGATCAACCGGCATTGAATCGACCATGACTACGCCGAAGGGCGAGCCGGCCGGATATCACTTGGCCATCGACCCTGCGACCGGCAAAGTAGCATGGGAGGTTCCGATGATGGATTTCGCGAGCTCAGCAGGCATGCTGGCGACCGACGGCGGGTTGTTGTTTACCGGCAAGCTGACCGGTGAAGTGATCGCGCTTGATATCGATAATGGAAAGCAACTGTGGCAGTTCAAGACGGGATCGAGTGTCAATGCGCCGCCCATCACTTATACTCATAAGGGTCAGCAATACGTAACCGTGCTGTCCGGGCGAGGCGGCAGCGTTGCCCCCCGCTTCACCGCCAATTCGGTACCCACCGGCGGCTCGGTCTGGACTTTTGCGTTGATGCCGGAGTAGCCGAAAGGATGCGTTTAGTCATATCTGTCGTGTTCGGCCTCGCGCCTCTGTGCGCGAGCGCCGTGGCGCAGAAGGCCAGCGAGGCGACATTTCCCCCGGAGCAGATCGAGGCGGGCGCCGAAATCTATGCAACGAACTGTGCGACCTGCCACGGCAACCGGATGAAGAACCCGCCGTGGGCGATCGATCTGGCGACGGTGCCGAAGAACGATCACCGGCGTTTCGTAGAATCGGTGACGAACGGCAGGAACAACATGCCGCCCTGGGGCGATGTGTTGAATCCCGAGGATGTCGAGGCGCTGTGGGCCTATTTTTCGACCGGAGAAAAGTAGATTCGACTCGTCCTTGTTCAACGCTTCAAATTAAGTTGCGCTGAGGCCCTGGAGAGAGCCTCTGGGTCGGCCGACACCCCGGCGGGTTTTTGCATTGTGCAATTGGGGAACGTTCACCATTGCCGCGCAATGCGTATCAGGCGCCCGTTGTTTTGCCTGCTGGTCCGACCGGCCCCACCTCCGGGCTCCGACCATCACCCGGAAGCGATCGGGTCCAGTCGTATCGCGCAGGCTGATCTGCAAGGCCGTAAGTTCGATCCAGAGACGGCTCATCTCCTGGTCGTCGCTTTCGAGACGGCGCCTCCGGCAAACTGACGGGATCGTCAATCCGACACGGGACGCCGTCGCCCAAAAGATCATAGAGCTTGCGAAACTGGGGAGGCCTCCATCGCGTAGTCCTTTCGGTCGCGGTAACTGCGCGGCGCGCCATCTATTCGAATTTCGAATTGAGCGCCCGTCATTGCGGTTGATCCTGCGCTGGGTGTGGGAGCGGACCTTCGTGCTCGAACACTTGGCCAAGATCACGGCAATTGAGCCAGCCGCCGCAGGCAGGAAAGCGGATGAAGTGTTCGACCTCGTTCTTCGGAGGATCGCCAAGCGGCTACCGATGTACTTGCCGCGCGGGATCACGGCATCGCCTTGAGGTCGAGCTGCGCGTCATAGAATAACGCAAGGTAGACCTGTCGGCTCACCGGTTTTGGTTTTTTTTGCCGCAGCTCTTTTTGCCTTCCAAGCTTCGTGCTTGGCTTTAATTATTTTCTGATCATCCGCAGAGATTGCACTTGTGCAAGCAGTCCCACGGCCAAACCAAGTCCGAGGAACTACGGTGTGACCACCAAGGTACGATGATCGGCTCATCGCCCAAGAAACCGCACAGCCCACATCAAATGAAATGGTTCTGACTAGTTGTTCTCGCGCACTGCACCCGCAATGACAAATTCCCGAAGACAGAGGTAGCTTCAATCAACGGTGGGGGATTGCAAGAAAGTAATCAACTTGGTGCGGTCCTCGGCCGACGCGAGCCCGCCATACGGCTTCATGTTGTTGCCGGGCACAACCTCATCGGGTTTCGCGATGAAGCCGTCGAGCTTCTCCTTGTTCCACACGAAATCCGCGCCCTTCATAGCGCTGGAATAGCCGAAGGTCGGCAACGAGCCGGCTTTCCTTCCGATAATGTTGTGTAAGTTCGGACCCAAGCGAT
>Ga0157376_10001494_pt1 | contig 15421 bp, 16 predicted proteins | sample M45metaG_FD_121801 | JGI IMG/M metagenome (GOLD analysis project Ga0157376, IMG submission 121801) | Miscanthus rhizosphere microbial communities from Kellogg Biological Station, Michigan, USA - M4-5 metaG | ecosystem: Host-associated > Plants > Roots > Rhizosphere > Soil | place: USA: Michigan... | reverse complement strand
GAAAGCCAGCAGCCGGACAACATTCGTATTGAGGCGATTCATGCGCTTGGCGTCGCCGGCGACGAAGGCGGCAGTTCGGCCCTCGTCAAGCTCTACCCGAAGGCCAACACACCGGCGCTGCGCGATGCCGTGATCCAGGGACTGATGGTCGCCGGCGACAGCGACGCGATGATGCAACTGTATCGCCAGTCGAAGACGAAGGAAGAAAAGCAGGCGCTACTGCGCGTGATCACGACGATGGGCGACGATGCGGCGCTCGACCTTATCGAGTCCGAGTTGAACAAGCCGGAATCCAAAAAGTAGAGGATCGCACCAATGATCATGCTTCAGAAAACACTGTCCTGCGTTGCGTTGCTCATGCTTGCCGGCAACGCCGCGGCGGCTGTGCCGGATCTGGCCGGGCGCATCGCGCAGCGCGATGGCTGGGTCGCATACCAGGTGCCGAAGGTCGCCGATGGCGGAATGGCTTGCTGCTTCCAGACGCGTGGCAAGCATGTCCAGCAGTCCGGCTGCGATCTCGAGGGCAACAACTGGGGCAACTCGGACGATCAGCGCCCACCCCAAGGGACGAGCGACGCGCTCGACGTCTACCTGCGCGTCAGCCACGGAAAGGTCGACAAGGTACGCGCGTTCTCCGCCTCATGCCCGGTGCGCGATGCCGACAAGGTCCGCTGGCTCGACGACGTGGCTCCGCAGGCGAGTGTCGCATTCCTCGCCGCAGCCACCGCTGCGACGCCGTCCGAGGACATTTTCGATGCCGAACTGGCCGCGCTGGCGATGCATGCCGATCCAGCCGCAACGCCGGCCCTGCGCGACCTGTCCGGCCAATCGCATCCGCACAAGGTGCGCGAGCAGGCGCTGTTCTGGCTCGGCCAGATGCGCGGCGCCGAAGGCGCGCAGGTCGTCGAGCATGCTGCCACGACCGACGCCGATCCGGAATTGCGCGCCCATGCGGTCTTCGTTCTTTCCGAGACGCACGGCGTCGATGGCTATGCCGCGATCCATCGAATTGCACTAAGCGATGCGTCCGGTCACGTGCGCGAACAGGCATTGTTCTGGATGGCACAGACCGGCGATGCGCGTGCCAGGAACGACATCACCGCCGCGATCGGCAAGGAAACGTCGAAGGACGTGCGCGAGCAGGGCGTGTTCGCGCTGTCGCAACTCAAGGACGGCGAAGCCGAAGCCGCGTTGATCGCGCTGGTGCGCGGCAGCTATCCGCGCGAGGTCAAGCAGCAGGCATTGTTCTGGCTCGGACAATCGGGCTCGGACGAGGCGATCAAATTCCTGGACGACGTGCTGACCCGGCAGGCTGCCAAGTCCGTTGATGGTTAGGTAAACACGGCGCGCCGCGGCTGGGCCCCACCGCGACGCGGCACTTCGACACAGCGCTCCACCGCTACCTCTGCGCGGATCAATGTCGCGCGCCGCGTGAATTTTCCTGCTGCCAGGTCCTCGCCTGCGCATCGACGATATCGAGCAGGTTGCCCATCGCCAGTTCGACATCGACGACATGCAGTCCCCAGCGCGGACGCACCGCGCCATGCGTGAACACGTCGCCGCGGAAATCATCGGCGCGCTTGCCGGACGGATCGGGGTGCACGCTGATCGCGAGGTAGGTCGCATGCGCGTCGCTGGCGCACTCCGCGCTCAACATTCCGGGCAGCGTGACGAACGGCGTCGTGACGTCGGGTCCATCCTTGACCCACGGCAGCGCCGGCTGCGTGTTGCCGAAGCCGCGTTCGTGCGCGGCAAAGTACGCTTTCAACTCTCCCGGTCCACCGGCGAGATTCGCCGGATTGACGCAGGCATCGACCAGCGCTGGGTCCTCGCTGCGCTCGGTCAGCGCGTCGGCGCCGGGCGGGCTCGTCGCGCGGAATGAATTGTATACAATGACACATCCGGACTGCCCGGCCTTTCGGCAAACCGGGATTGCAGCGAAAGTGCCGCCGGCGTCGCCACCCTTTTTGACGAACACGTGCGTGCCGGCGAGGATGGCCGAGACCAGTTGTCGGGTCAGCGGCTTGCCGTCGAATTCCTGCTGCAGCAGATGCGTGAGTTCGCCGGCACCCTGGCTATGTCCGATCAGCACGACGCCGCGTCCATGGTTGTCGTGCCGCAGATAGTATTTCCACGCGTCGACGACGTCGCCGTAGGCCATCGCCTGGTCGCCGGCGCCTTCGCCGGCGATCGCCTTGCGCAACTGCGCAATCGTCATCTGCCGGTACAGCGGCGCGAAAAGCCGGCACTTCGACGCGAAGCGCGCGAACTGCAGCTTGACGACGCCGCGTTCCTCGGCGTCAATGGCCATGTCGGCGTTTGGACCCGGCTGCATCGACACCGTGGGGTAAACGTAGAAGCAATCGATCGGCGCGTCGCCGGCAGGGCGAAACGTCTCCTTGGCCATCGCACCTCCCGCCGCAACGACTGTCGTGTCGAGGTCGACGGAGCAATCATCCGCGCGGCCGGGCCGGCACAGCCAGTTTTCGGCCTTGGCATAGTCGTTCCCCGGTTGCGACGCTAGGATCGGCTGGGCGCTGGCTGCCGAGCCCGCGGCGGCTGCCATGATCAGCACTGCCCGTGCGATTTTAGTCAGGCTGAACCTGAACAAGCGATGCAATGCGGGCACTCGGCACTCCTTCGACACCACCGGAAACGGCGTGTCAGTTTAGCGTTGTACCGCAGCCGCTCGAACCGTTGGGCGGGCCAGGACGCGCCCGGGCACTCCAAACGGCTTCAACATTCCTATCCAAGTCTTTGGCGATCCCAACATTTAGTTCACAATTAATCGGTGTTCTGGCGGGCTAAACCGGCGTAATCTGTGCGTCCCCAAAGCCAGACCAGGAGCGCCGCAATGGCCCTGTGGAAAGACAACGTGAAACCCGCTTCCCCTCCTCCGTCCACCACGCCTTCTTTCCTGGCGGACGCGATGCAACAGCCTGCGCGCGCTGACGCTCCTTCCATTGTCGAGCCGAAGCCGGAAGCCATCGCTGCAACGCCGGTGGCCGTGCGCGCGCCCGTTCGCGACAAGCCACGCTCGGAATCGCTGATCGCGCCGGACATCGCGATCGAGGGCAAGATCGAAGGCGCGGGCCATGTTCGCATCGCTGGGCGCTTCAAGGGCGACGTCAACGTACGCGGTGACCTGACGATCGAACCTGGCGCGACGGTCGCAGGCAGCGTGCGCGCCGAGAAAGTCACGATCGCCGGTGAGTTGGGCGGCAACATCGAAGCAGCTTCGCATGTGGACTTGCTGCAGAGCGGCTCCCTGACCGGAGACATCAAGGCGGCAACGCTGACGGTCGCGGCCGGTTCGCGCATGCGCGGCCAGGTCGACTGCGGCTGGGAAGACGCAAAGTCGCCGGAAGTCGGTAGGCACGGCTCGCAACGCAACGGCGCGGATCACGGCAACCTTTCGTGACCACGCCGCCGCGCACGGGTACGCCCGGAGCAACGCGCACCTGCCCGCACTGCCGGGAAACGATCCTCGAAAGCGCGGCAGTGTGCCCGGCCTGCCGCCATCATCTGCGCTTCGAGGCACCGGTTGCCGGTGCCAACATCGAAGTCACTACGCCGTTGCGCGTCGAGGGCAGTATCCGCAATCCGGTCGGCGGCGGCGCCTGGGAATATTCCATGGTGCTGACGATCCGCAACGAGCGCGGCGAAGAAATCGCGCGGCGGCTCGTGGGCGTCGGCGCGATGCAACCGGATGAACAGCGCACGTTTACGCTCAGCGTCGAAATGTCTGCGGGGAGCGACAAGGGCGCACCAAAGCGCGGTACGCGACACTGATCGCGGGTCGGAGTCGAAGCTGCAAGCGAAACACAATTCCGCCGGGCCGATCTGCTGTGGGACAGCGTGCGGCTCGGCGAGTCCTGATCAGGCAACCCGGCGAATGCCGCCTACCGCCAGCGCGGCCTCCTGCGCACGGGCAGCTGCGAACTTCGGATTGATCAGCAGCATGATCCGGCAGACGCCACACAGGTACTGCGTATGGATCGTCTTGCGGTTTTGCACATCCAGCGCCGACCGCGAATACTCGCGAAGATTCTGGCTCTCCGCGTGACAAACTGAGCATTGCACGGTGCACCTCCGCAGCGCGTGAACTGTGCGCCAAGCTGCGCTTGCACGCATTCCCGCCGTGGGAAATTTGCTGAAAGTTTTCGTTAACGGCTCAGGACGATCAGCAATCAGACAGGTTGCCCGCCTTCGCTTTGGCCCGGCCGGCGCCTCGCCACGATGGGAAAAAACCCAAGCCAGGCGCAGTCAAATGCTGCGATGATGGCGCATGGCCACGTTCTCCGGATTACCGCTTTCCGCCGCGCTGCAGAAATCGCTCGACACGCTGGGCTACGCCGACATGACGCCGGTGCAGGCCGAAGGCCTGCCGGCAATACTTGCCGGCCGCGACCTGATCGTGCAAGCGCCTACTGGCAGCGGCAAGACCGTCGCATTCGCGCTTGGCCTGCTGCAACGGCTCGAGCCGACGCTGCTGCGAGTGCAGGGACTGGTGCTTTGTCCGACGCGCGAGCTGGTCGACCAAGTCGCCAAGGAAATCCGCCGGCTGGCCAGCAACATGCCGAATATCAAGGTGACGATCCTGACCGGCGGCGTGCCGCTGGCCGCGCACCTGGCGTCGCTGCGCAAAGACCCGCACGTCGTCGTCGGGACGCCGGGACGCATCCAGGAATTGCTCGGCAAGAACGCGCTTGCACTCGGCAAGGTGCGAACGCTCGTGCTCGACGAAGCCGATCGCATGCTCGACATGGGTTTCGAGGAACCGATCCGCGAAATCGTCGGCTACACGCCGCCTTCGCGGCAAACGCTGCTGTTTTCCGCGACCTATCCCGAATCGATACGGGCGATGGCGCGCACGACGCTGCGCGACCCGATCGACGTGACCGTCGCGGCGCACATCGATCAGCCGAAAGTCGAACAGTGCTTCTTCGAAGTCGAACCGGCGAACAAGCCCGACGCACTCGCCGCGTTGCTCATGGAGCACAAGCCCGAATCGACCGTCGTGTTCTGCAACATGCGGCGCGACACCGAGGCCCTGGTCGACGCACTGGCGCGGCACGGCATCACCGCGCTTGCGTTGCATGGCGACATCGAACAGCGCGACCGCGACGAAGTACTCGTGCGCTTCGCCAACCGCAGCTGCCGCGTGCTGGTCGCCAGCGACGTCGCCGCGCGCGGACTCGATATCAAGGATCTGGCCGCCGTCGTCAATTACGAACTGCCGCCCGATCCGGACATTTACCTGCATCGCATCGGGCGCACCGGACGTGCCGGTTCCGGCGGACTCGCGCTGAGCCTGTGCGCCGCGCGCGAGATACAGCGCGCGCACGTTATCGAAGAGCAGCAGGGAACCGCGTTGGCATGGCGCAAGCTTCCGCCGATCGATGGCGCCACCCGAAACGCCCTGCAGGCGCCGATGACGACACTTCGCATCGACGCCGGGCGCAGTGACAAGCTGCGACCGGGCGACATTCTCGGCGCGCTGACCGGAGATGCCGGCTTGCCGGGCGATGCGATCGGCAAGATCGACATCTTCACGATCCGGGCCTACGTGGCGATCAAGCGCGAACTCGCGAACAAGGCGCTCAGCCGGCTACGCGCGGGCAGGATCAAGGGGCGTAATTTCCGCGTAGAACTCGTGTAGGTCGGGCCTCGGCCCACCGCTCTCCTCTTTCTTCCCTGCTTGCACGGAGCCAGGACGCGCTGGGCCGGCGCCCAGGCTGCTGCTCTACTTGTCCCTTTCGGTGCCGAGTGAAAAACGGTGGGCCGAGGCCGCTCGCGTCGATGGCTGGCGAGCGCTGTGCTCGCCAGCCGCGCCAGCGCTACAGTTTTCCGAGTACGAGCAGGATTATCACGATCAGCAGCACCAGGCCGAGGCCGCCTGTCGGGTAGTAGCCCCATGAGGAGCTGTAGGGCCACGCCGGGAGGGCGCCGACCAGCAGCAGTACCAGGATAATCAGCAGGATTGTTCCCAAGCTCATCGTTGTTCTCCTTATTCGGTTGGCGGGTCAGGTCCCGGCGCAGTAGTCCACGCCGGAGCTTGGTAAGCGACTGCCGGCGCAAATCACATCGAGTGCACTTGCATCGAATCCGATTTGCATCAGGCCATCACGACAGCGCGCAAACATTGCGCGATTCAGCTTAAACACGCGATGAACTCGTCCCGGAACTCTGAACGATGGCAGAATCTCGCATCGCGGCGGAGAGATACCGAATGAGTTCCAGAGCGCCAGGCACGAAGGTCGTTGTAGTTGCGCTCGCTGCAAATGTCGCGATCGCGTTGACCAAGTTCGCGGCAGCGGCAATCACCGGCAGTTCCGCGATGCTCAGCGAGGGCGTCCATTCGCTGGTCGATACGATCAACGAACTGCTGCTGCTTTACGGGATCAAGCGCGCTGCCAAGCGGCCCGACGAGTCTCATCCGTTCGGCTACGGACGCGAACTGTATTTCTGGAGCTTCGTCGTCGCGCTGCTGGTGCTGGCGCTCGGTGCCGGCGTGTCGTTCTACGAGGGCGTCTCGCACCTGCTCAACCTGCACGCGATCGAACGGCCGCTGCTCAACTATGGCGTACTCGCCGCCTCGTTCGTGTTCGAAGGCACCTCGTGGTGGTTCACGCTGAAGGCGTTCCGCCGCAGCAAGGGCAAGCAAGGCTACTTCGAGGCCTTTCGTGACAGCAAGGATCCGAGCACATTCACCGTGCTGTTCGAGGACACGGCTGCGCTGATCGGCCTGGTCATCGCATTTCTCGGCATCGCCGGGGCCCAGGCGTTTGCGCTACCGCAACTCGACGGGATCGCGTCGCTCGGCATCGGCGTCGTGCTGGCGGTTTCATCGATCCTGCTCGCCAGGGAGACCAAGCAGTTGCTGATCGGCGAGCCCGCGCATCCGCACGTGCGCGCATCGATCCTGAAGATTGCCGCCGCCGATAACGGCATTCGCAACGCCAATGGCGTCATCACCGTGCAACTCGGGCCGCAGCAGATCGTCGCCGCGCTGAGCGCGGAATTCGAAGACTCGTTGACCACGGGCGATATAGAACACTGCGTCAACCGCATCGAGGACGCGATCAAGAACAAGCATCCGGACGTCGCCGTGCTGTTCGTCAAGCCGCAGACTCGCGAAACCTGGTTGCGGCGCGACGAAAGCGTCGGTCGCCGCACGAAAGAAAATTCAGCCTGACGCCTCTCCGTTCCTATCCCCGATTTTTAAACCTTTCTTCACGGCAGTCGCATCCGATCGGCATACGCACGCCACGACCTTCGCCGGGGACAGGATGAAAGCCTTCAGCAACGCCGAACTGTTCGCCGTGCTCGTGTCGATGACGTCGATCAGCATCTCGCTGATCGGCAACCGCACCCAGGAACGCCTGCTCGCAGCCAGCGTCTGGCCCTATCTGTCGTTCAACTCCGGCAACACGAGCGACGACGGCCAGCGCCAGGTGATATCGCTTGCCGTGGCCAACTCCGGCAACGGACCGGCGCGCATCCGCGAATTCGCACTCGAATACGGCCACAAGAACGCAGCGTCCGCGAGCAGACTGCTGCAGGACTGCTGCAATTTGAAACCTGAGATCGTCCTCACCAGCCCGGTCGTCGGCAAGGTGCTACGCCCCGGCGAGCAGGTCACCCTGCTGCAAGTACCGTTCGCGGCGGAAATCGCCGACGGCTGGCACCGGCTCGACAAGGCGCGATTCGAATTCGTGCTCAGCGCGTGTTATTGCTCGACGCTCAACGAATGCTGGACCGTCCGCTCCGATCGAAACGATCCGGAGCCGACTGCCGCGTGCAGGGACATGCCGCGTGAAGAGCAGTGGCACGGCTGAGCATCGAAAAACCGTGACGGCTGGTACTACGCCGCGGCTTCCTCGCGCCCCTGCTGGCGGATGATGGCTTCCTGGCGCGCATCTTCGATTGACAGCATTACGGCCTGGACGTCGGCATCGTGCTCGTCGAACACGAATGTTCCGGTGAGCCGGCTGTCCGGAAGGAGTTCGCTCTTCTCGTACAGAGCCCACATTTCCTCGCCGTAGTGCGTGGCCAACAACTCCGGTGCGGCCCGGGCAAGCGTGGCGCGGATGTTGTGCACGTCACGCAGCAGCATCGCGCGCGCAGCGTTGTTGCCGGCGGCGCTCACGACCTGCGGCAGGTCGATGATCACGGGTCCGGCCGGGGTTACCAGAACGTTGTACTCGGACAAGTCGCCATGGATTAGGCCCAGGCACAGCATGCGCACGACATCGCGCATCAGGTCGGCATGGAACGAGAGCGCTGTTTCCGGGGACAACTCCACCTCACCGAGACGCAGCGCGCTGTCGCCGTGTTCATCGGTAATGAGTTCCATGAGGAGCACGCCGTGGAAAAAACCGCGCGGCTGCGGCACACGCACCCCGGCCGCCGCCAGGCGATAGAGCGCATCGACTTCGGTGTTTTTCCACTCAGCTTCCTGCTCGCGCCGGCCGAACTTCGTCGCCTTGGCGATAGCGCGTGTTTGCCGGCTACCGCGGAACTTCCGGCCTTCCTGATATTGCACCCGCGCCTGGAAGCTGCGGTGCGCCATGTTCTTGTACACCTTTGCGCAAAGTGTCTCGGCGCCGGCGCGGACGACGTACACGGATGCCTCCTTGCCGCTCTTGAGCGGACGCAGCACTTCGTCGATGAGGCCATCTTCGATAAGTGGCTGCAGGCCGTGGGGGATTTTCATCAACCGATCGCTGGGAAAAAAGGCCGGGGATTATCGCATTTGTCATGCCGCCGCGTACGACGGCCAAGACAACATATGTGCCATCTGTCGCCTCGATCGACACTATTGCCCGGAATCGGGCGATTGCTGCTGTTTCCGTGGATCAACCGGCAATCTTCGCCGGCGGATTCGAATCCGGATCCGTCGACCGCCTATTGCGCCGGCTGCAACTGCACCGAACGAGGTGCCAGGCCCATCGCCTTGCGGTAACGCGCATACAGCACAGTAACCTTGCCGACATATTCCTGGGTCTCGGCGTACGGCGGGACGCCGCCGTACTGCGTGACAGCACCTACGCCCGCGTTGTAAGCGGCAGCGGCAAGGATGTTGTCGCCGCCATAAAGTTCTTCGAGCGCTTTGAGATGGCGCGCACCGGCCAGGATCGACTGTTTCGGCGAGAACGGGTCCTTGACGGCGTAGTCGCCGATCAGGTCCGGCATCAGCTGCATCACTCCCTTTGCGCCCTTGCTCGAGACGGCATCGGCGGCGTAGTAACTTTCGGCATGCGCAATCGCGCGCAGCCATGCTTCATCGACGCCGGTCGTGTGCGCGGCGCTGCTGAACTCGCGACGATAGACGTCTATTCGCGGCACGCCGACCGTACCGAGACCGGTGTGCGCCGGCGAAGCGGCCGGTGTCGCAACGGTGAACCGCTGGACCTTCGTCGAGCCGGGCAGGTCGCGAGTGCTGTAGACGATGCGACCGTCCTGTTCGCGCTGGTAAAGGGTGCCCCGAAACACGCCGAGCGACCCCCACAGATTCGGCAGCGCAGCTGCGTTGTCATCGAGCGTCTTCGCGCTGCACGTCGATCCCGGCTCCGGCGCGGTCGCAAGGCTCACAGTACCGTCGCGCAAACAGCGCCACACCGTGCGTCCATGCGCATCGACTGTCAGCAACGACAGCGCAAGCAGCGCGATTAGGGGACGGCCCAAATTCATAGGTGGATACATCGGGCCTCCGTCGCGGGCACACAAGGCCGGTTTCAGTGTTCTGATCTCGTAGTAGGCGAGCGTTCAAGGTTGGTGCAGAGAGCGGCTTGCCGAAGACCTGTGTCGGTCAAAGTACGGATCAGTCTCCTTTGAGGTCTGCTCCCGCCGCCGCCAGCAATTCGCGCAGCACCGAACGATGGCAGTGGGCCTCGTCCTCGCAATAGCAGCCCACCGAAAAATTCGCGTGATGTGAAAGCGCGGCGAGCAAGGCAATCGAATGAGCGCTTTCCGCCGTTGCCATTTCGCGCCGGTATGCTTGGCGGAAGGCTTGCCACTCGCGTTCGCTCGAAGCCGCCAGGCCCTGCTTGAGCGTATCGGCGCTCGGCGCAAGGTTCGGATACCAGACGTCGTACCAGTCCTGCGCAGCGAACAGCGCCTTGGGCACACCACGCGGCGGACGGCGGACGGTGCCGATGCGAACACCCTCACCCTTCGCTCTGCGACTACCTAACCTCACGATGCGTATCGGCATGGTCGGCTGCTCTGCGTGGTAACCAGCACAGGCTAAACCGACAGGTCGCCGTCATGCAATCCGGGGTTTCGAGGGCGCAACTGCCGAGGAACGACCTTCGCCGTTGGAGCGCCCGAGGTGGCCGGACGTCGCGCTGCGGAACCGCAGCGCGCCGATAGCCCCCTTTTGGGGACTTATCCCGCTGCGGGCAATGCCCCTATACTCGCCACCTTTGTTCTTGGATGGGGTTTATCGATGCTGCGTCGGATCACCGGTTTTTCAGCGGGCCTTTTGTTGACAGGGCCGTTGTTCGCCCTCTTTGCACACGCGGAAGCACAAACGGGCAATGTCGTCGCATCGACGCCGGCGACCGTACTCAAGGCCGCGCATCTGTTCGACGGGCGCAGCGGCAAGCTCAGCGAGCCCGGTATCGTCGTCGTCAAGGGCGAGCGCATCGTCGCCGTAGGCAAGGACGCGGCAATTCCAGCCGACGCACGCATCGTCGATCTCGGCAGTGCAACACTGGTGCCGGGCTTCATCGACGCGCACACACACATCACCGAGGACCACAACGACAACTGGGCACAGGGCTTTTACGAAGGCACGCTGCGTTCGGCGGTCGAACAGTCCTATCACGCCGAACATAATGGACTGACGACGCTGCGCGCCGGCGTGACCACCGTGCGCGACGTCGGCAGCAACGACTTCCACGACGTCGCCTTGCGCAACGCGATCAACGATCATCTCGCTCTGGGGCCGACCATCGTCGCGGCCGGCCACGCGATAGGCTCGACCGGCGGTCACTGCGACAGTCCGCCAGCTCCGATGGACAGGCTGAAGCCATCGGGCACGCTCGAGGGCGTCTGCAACGGCCCGGAAATGTGCCGCCTCGCGGTGCGCGAACAAATGAAGTTCGGTGCCGACGTCATCAAGATTTGCGCTTCGGGCGGTGTGCTGAGCGAGTCCGATCCGGTCGACGTGCCGCAGCTGACCCCGGACGAACTCAAGGCGATCATGTCCGAAGCGCATGCCTGGCGCCGAAAGGTCGCCGCGCACTCGCATGGCGATCTTGCCTCGAAGCAAGCCATAGAAGCCGGCGTCGACTCGATCGAGCACGGCAGTTTCCTGCAGCCGGCCACGCTGCAACTGATGAAGCAGAAAGGCACGTACCTGGTGCCGACACGCATGACCCAGCTCTGGGTCGACGCGAAAGCCGACAGCTACCCACCGAAGATCGGGGCAAAAGCACGCGCCGCGTACGCCGCGCATACCGAGATGATGAAAAACGCGCTGAAGATTGGTGTGCTGATTGCATTCGGCACCGACGCCGGCGTCTACCCTCACGGCATGAATGCGAAGGAATTCGGCGACTACGTCGATGTCGGCATGACACCGGCCATGGCGCTGATGACCAGCAGCATCGGCTCGGCCACGCTGCTCGGCATCGCAGCCGACACCGGCACGCTCGAGGCCGGCAAGTACGCCGATATCGTTGCGGTGCCCGGCAATGTGCTCGAGGACATTCGCGCGACCGAGAAACCCTTGATGGTCATGAAGCACGGCGATAACGTGCCGCTGCACTGATCGCCGATGACGGCCGAAGTTCGCACCGGTCTTCGTGCCAGTGCGAACTCCAGGTAGTACGATCCACGCATGAACACGACTCCCGCCAGCGAACCCGTTGCGATTCCGTCACTGCAGGACGAGGAGTCGAAGCGGCTTGGCGCGCAGATGCTCGAACGCGCGCGAGCGATGGCCGCGAGTCCGGGCATCGACGACTTCGCGACGACTGGCTGGCTGCCGGACGCGTTCTTCGCCGACATGGCCGCGTTGTACGCAATCTACGATGCGTACATCGAGCACAACATCGGCGCGAGTTCGCTGAAGATCATGTGCAAGTTCGGCTGTTCGCGCTGCTGCCATCAGGTCGTGCACGGCTGCTATGCGTTCGAGATCATCGACCTGTACCGGCAGTTGCGGCCGCGCGCCGACTACGGCGCCGTTCATGACAGCTTCGTGCGCGCCGCCGACGAATTCCAGGCGATGTTCCAGCATTACGCGGAAAAAGCCCAGGGACGATTGGATACCGCGCTCGTCAATACGCTGCAGCACTCGTCCGCGATCGCCAAACCGTGCACGCTGCTCATCGACAACAAGTGCAGCGTCTATGCGCATCGCCCGGTCTCGTGCCGGATGTATCACAGCCTGACCAATCCGGTCTTCTGCACGACCGTCGTCGGACGGACCTTTCACCTCGTGCCGCCGGACGACGTCGCCGCGGTCCTGGGTGACTTGAGCGACCGTCTCGCTTTTCCGTATTCCGAGTTCCTCGCCCAAGGGGTCGTGGCGTTTGCGACGCGCCGCCAGTTCCGGCCGTGGGGCGCGCCGATGCCGAAAGCCTGACGACCAGGCAACGGCGCGCAACACAGCAGGCAGTCAACGGGTCAACGCAGAATCCTGCATCTGATCGATCTTGCGGCGTACCGCGCGGTTGCCCTGCCCCGAACTCTGGAACGACAGCGACGGCGCCGCCTTTGTCTTGCGGTCGAGCACGCGTGCAAGCGTCGATAGCACTGTCGCCTTGTCGTCGTCGAAGTCGCCGTGGTGTTTTGCGGTCGACGCGCCGATCGTGCCGCTGGCTTCGGTATTCGGGGCGACGACCCAATCGGCTGATCCACTCGATCCGAACAGCCGCTTGAGCGTTCCGTCGGCATTGATGAATTTCTGCATGCCGAGGATCGGCTCGCCATCCGGACGCAGCAACGGAATGCGCACCGTGTCTTCGAACGCATTCGACACCAGGTACAGGAGCGACTTGTGGTAGATGCCGGCACAGTCGTCGTCGTTCTCGGTCTTGTCGTCGAGTGTATAGACGGCAAAGCGCGTGATCGACTTGAGCGCGGGCAGCCACATCTGCTTGAACAACGCGGTCGTGATTGCCGGCGCCCACAGCGTGGCCGATGCCACGCCCAGGCCGAGACCCGTCTGGCCATCCATCGGGCCGCCTTTGATCGCACCGCTGGTCGTCAGGTATTGCACGAGCGGCGCGTGGAAGATCGAACCTGCGCTGTGGCCGACGACGTGGAACTCGTAACCCGAGTCCTGCGCGGCGAGGCTCGCCAGCTCGTTCAGCACGAGCCGCGCGCCGCCCTGTGCCGACGTCGTCGCCGCTATCGCATTGGATTTCATCTCGCTCCACATTGCCTGACCGCCAAGAACGCGCGCGAGTGGTTCGAGCGCGTCGTCGAGTCGATCGAGCATGAAGTCCTTGGCCGAATCGAGGAAGCCCTCCGGCCGACGGTGATCGGCGGCGCCGGTGAGGATGTCCTTGATCGTGCTCCACGCATCGCTGTGCCAGACGAACGCGATCGGATAGCACTCCGCCTCGAGCATCGGCTGGCGATAGTCCGCGATACGCTGCAGTGCTGAATCCTCGTTGACGAGTCCGCCGTGCGCGTAAAGCAGGATGCGCTTTTTCTTCCAGTCCTTCGTGATGCGTGGCACGTCGTTGCGGATGATTTCCTGCACGAGCTCGACTGTCGTGCCGATGTTGCCATGCGGGTCGAGCAATCCGTCGTTGCCGAGGCTGACCACATGCGGGCGCAGGTCGGCGTACGAGTACGACCTCGATCGTACCGTTCCGGCAAATACCCGTTTTGCCGTCGACGAGCGCGTCGCGATTTCGATCGGCACCGCGAGCCGGGCCACCCACGCGTCGGTGCCGTTCTTCAGCCAGTCGTCATAGGTCACATGCCCGAAACCGTTGAAGCCCCAGTTCTTGCTCCATGAGTTCTGCAGCCAGAAGCCCTTGTCGTCGTAGGCGACCAGTGCAAACGCGTGACCGCCGGAATTCTCATCGACCAGCGTTATGCGCCCATTGTTGCCGACGTCGGCCCAGCCCGGATGCGTGTTGCCGCTCGCGTACAGCACGCCGACTTCGCTGATCGCCGCGTGCATCGCGACGAGATCGCGATGGTTGACGCGATAGTAGGCGCCGAGCGGATGCTGCGCGGCATCGTTGACGCGCGCCTCCGACAACGCGCCGTCGGCGATCTTCGGCCACAACCCAAGCTGGCAGACGCCATGCTTCTGCCAGCCCTTCATCGCGCCGCGGCAACTGGACCCTTCGTAATTTTCGCCGGCCCATTCGTCGTAACGCCGCGCCAGGTCGTAAAGCATGTACGGGCTGATCTCGTGGTCGTCCGGTACGCGCTTGCGCACGCGCAGCAGGTAGTGGACGACCGTTGCCAGACCAAATCCGGTGCAGGCGCCCTCCTGCCCCTGGTCGAGTATTGGAACTTTCGCCTTGCGGTACTCGGCAAGGTCGCGCCGCGTCGGCACCTCGACCAGCGTCGGCGTGTACATCAGATCGCGGAAATCCAGGGTATCCGGACGCGCATCGAGCGTGCGCGTGATCTTCTTCGTCGCTGCCTTTTTCATGGTGCCTCCTCCGTTGGACTTGCCTTCACGCTGTCGCGCGGGAACCAAAAAATGGTGCGAACGCCCCCGGCGCGGCGGACTTAGGCCAGCCGGATGCGTAGGTGGAAGTAGTTGCAGCGGACGTATTGCGGTGTGTCGCGATTCACGCACGGGACCGGGAACACTGGTCGCGCATGTATACCGGCGCGCCGTTGCAGCGCCACGTAGATGCCGGGCATGCGGCGACGTGGATACGCGTCGACAATCCCCGTTTGCCGCCATCCTGCCAGCATGGCCATCAAAGCTCTCCGGCCTGACGCGCCTTCAGTCCCTCGATTCCCCGCCGAGATACTACTCGCCAGGATTTCAACCGTCACCTGATGGGGTTCGACTTGGCGCCTGTCCGGTGTCACCGCGCGCAGACGGCCAGGTTCCATGGTCGGCCGCGCGATTTCGCAGGCTTCCAACCGATAGCCGATTCAGGCACTCTGGCGCCAAATTCGATCCACGCTTCCGCGCCGGGAATGAGATGCCGACTGCCACGCTGTTCAACTACTCGTTTTCGCTGACCCAACCAAACCCCGACGCGCACGTGCCGCCGACGATCCGCAAACTCGTCATCGTCGGCGGCGGCTCGGCCGGCTGGATGGCAGCGATGATGCTGGGCGATGCGCTCCTGCCAAAAGGCATCGAAATCGAAGTGCTGGAGTCACCAATCGTCGGCATCATCGGCGTCGGCGAAGGTTCGACGCCGTGGCTGCGCGGCTTCTTCGACAAGCTCGGCATCGAGGAATCCGAATGGAT
>Ga0157376_10001487_pt1 | contig 15450 bp, 15 predicted proteins | sample M45metaG_FD_121801 | JGI IMG/M metagenome (GOLD analysis project Ga0157376, IMG submission 121801) | Miscanthus rhizosphere microbial communities from Kellogg Biological Station, Michigan, USA - M4-5 metaG | ecosystem: Host-associated > Plants > Roots > Rhizosphere > Soil | place: USA: Michigan... | reverse complement strand
GCCGGAGGTCCTGGTGTTTTCCAAGAAGGTGTGGGACACGCTGACGCCGCAGGAGCAAGCCGCGATCCGCAAGGCCGCGAAGGAATCCGTGCCTTACTACCAGCAACTGTGGGACGCCAAGGAGAAGGAAGCGCGCGCGGTGGTCCTCAAGGGCGGCGCGAAGATCATCCCGTCTTCGGAGATCGACAAGAAGAGCTTCGTCGACGTCGAGAAGCCGGTGTGGGAAAAATACGCGAACACGCCTGAGCTGAAGGCCCTGGTGCAAGAGATCGTCAACCGGAAATGAGTTCGTCCGCAACGGCCACACACGGGCTGCATCCGCGGGCGCAGGCGGGCCCCAAGCTGGCCTTATTGGCCGGCATCAACGCGCGCCTTACTCGCGTGGTGCTGGTGCTGGCCTGCCTGTGCCTGGCCGGCCTCGGCCTGGTGGTGATCTACGGTGTCGTGATGCGCTACGCGTTCAACGATCCGCCTTCTTACGTCGAACAGGTCGCGCTGATGCTGGTCATCTGCGTGGCCATGTTCGGCGCCGCGGCGGGCGTGCACGACGCCGGCCACATCGGCCTGGACTCCGTCGTCAAGCTGCTCCCCGCCAAGGCGCGGCTGGTCTGCCACGTGATCTGCCAGTTGCTGATCATGGCGTTCGCGTGCCTCTTGATGTGGGGCGGCAGCGCGATGGCGCTCTCCACCATGCACGACACCATTCCCACGCTCGGCATCTCCGAGTCGTTCCGCTACCTGCCGTCGATCATCGCCGGCGTCCTCATCATCTCGTTTTCGATCGAGCACCTGCTGATGCTCTTCGTCGCCAAACCTTCGGGCAGCCCATGGAATTAGCCGTCCTCTCCCTGAGCTTCCTGCTCTTTCTCGTGCTGGGTGTGCCGGTCGCCTTCGCGATCGGCCTCAGCTGCCTCGCCGCGTTCGCCGTCGAAGGCCTGCCGCTCGCGACCGCCATGCAGATGATGGTGTCGGGCATGAACGTGTTCTCGTTCCTCGCCATCCCCTTCTTCATCTTCTCCGGCGAGCTCATGTTGCACGGCGGGATCGCCGACAAGATCCTCGATTTCGCGCGCAGCCTGGTCGGCCACTGGAAAGGCGGCCTGGGCCTGGCCAACGTGATGGCCAGCACCTTGTTCGGCGGTGTCTCCGGCTCGCCGGTGGCCGACACCTCCGCGATGGGCGGTGTGATGATCCCGATCATGAAGCGCGAAGGCTACAGCGCCGACTACGCCGTGAACGTCACGACGCACGCGTCGCTCACCGGCGCGCTGATGCCGACTTCGCACAACATGATCATCTACGCCTTCGCCGCGCAAGCCGCGATCGGCGTCATCGACGGCCATGCGATCCGCGGCGTTTCCATCGGCGACCTGATGTTCGCCGGCCTCGTCCCGGTGTTCTGGATCATGGTCTGCATGTTGATCGCCGCGTACTGGCAGGCCGACCGCAACGGCTTTCCCAAGCGCGCCGACGGCTCGTCGATGCGCGAGAAGTTTCCCGGCTGGCGGCAGGTGCTGCGCACTTTCGTTGCCGCCGTGCCGGGTCTGATGGTGATCGCCGTGATCCTGGGCTGCGTGATGGGTGGCGTGACGACGGCCACGGAGGCGGCCGCCATCGCCGTCGCCTACTCGCTGTGCCTCACGAGCATCTTGTACCGCACCATCACGCGCGAGAAGCTGATGAAGGCGCTGTCGAAGGCCTCGAAGACCACCGGCGTGATCCTGCTGCTGATCGGCGTGTCGAACATGCTGCGCTGGCAGATGGCCTACCTGGAAATCCCCACGGCGATCGAGCATGCGCTGCTCACGGCCACCACCACGCCCTGGCTGATGCTGCTCTATATCAACATCATCCAGGTGTTCCTCGGCATCTTCCTGGACATGGCGGCGCACATCCTGATCACGACGCCGCTCTTCCTGCCGCTGGCGATCCAGATGGGCGTGGGTCCCGTGCAGTTCGGCATGATGTTGCTGCTCAATTGCGCGCTGGGCCTGGTGCACCCGCCGGTCGGCACGGTGCAGTTCGTCGGCTGCGCGATCGGCAACATCTCGATCGGCGAGGCAACACGCACCGCCTGGCCGTATTACCTCGCGATCTGGGTTGCGATCAACCTCGTCACCTACGTACCCGGCTTCTCCACCTGGTTGCCCTCGATCATCACCGGGCACCTGGTCTTCTGACGCGAAGGAGTTCGTCATGGAAAGCGCCACTTCGTCTTCGCTCGCCGCCCTCGCCTTTCCCGAACTGCGCGGACGCAGCACGCTCGTGACCGGGGCCAGCACCGGCATCGGTGCGGCCGTCGCACTTGCGTTCGGCGCGCAAGGCATGAAGGTCGCGGTGCATTACAACCAGTCGGAAGGACCGGCCCGGGATGTCGCGGACGCCGTGCGACAGGCGGGCGGGCAAGCGCTGCTGGTCAAGGCCGACGCGCGCGACAGCGCCGCGATCGCCAACGCGGTGGCCGAAGTGCGCGAAGCCTTCGGCGGGATCGACGTGCTGGTGAACAACGCGGGCGGCCTGGTCAAGCGCGTGCCGGTCGCGGAATTCACCGACGAGCTTTTCGACGAGGTGCTGCACATCAACGCGCGCTCCATGCTCGCCTTCTGCCGCGACGTCGTCCCGGTGATGCGCGCGCAAGGGCGCGGCGGCAGCATCATCAACGTCACCTCGGTGGCGGCCCGGCACGGCGGCGGGCCCGGTGCATTCCTCTACGCGGGCTCCAAGGGGTTCGTCAGCACGGCGACGCGCGGGCTGGCCAAGGAGCTGGTCGGCGATCGCATCCGCGTGAATGCCGTGGCGCCGGGCGTGATCCAGACGCCGTTCCACGACCGCTACTCGACACCGCAGATGCTGGAGTCGTTCAAGGCGACGATCCCGATGGCGCGCATCGGCACCCCCGAGGAATGCGTCGGCGCCTTCCTGTTCCTCGCGTCGGAAACGCTGTCCGGCTATGTGACCGGGCAGATCATCGAAGTCAACGGCGGGCAGTACATGCCTTGACCGCCCTCGTCCATCCACCGCGCACGGAGGCCCCGCTGATGAATCGCAGAACACTCGCCACCCTCGGCACGCGATCGCCTCCGCGCCGTTCGTGTTTCGCGACTATGCGCACTGGCAGGCATTCCGCAATGGCCCGGTCTTCAAGGAAATTGCGAATGCGTACGCGCAAAAGAGCGGCGGCCAGCACATCGTGGGCTACACGTATTACGGCCTGTGCCACATGACGTCGAACAAATTGATCACGAAGCCCGGGGACATGAAAGGCCTGAAGCTGCGCGTGCCAGATGCGCCGTTGTTCGTCATGTTCCCCAAGGCCGTCGGCGCGAACGCGACCCAGAGGGCCGGCTGGTCGGCGAATTCGAGAAGCGCGGCAAGATCGTGAACAAGGTGGATCGCGCGCCGTTCGCGGCTACCGTCCGCACGTCGCTCACCGCGCCCGACGCGCCTTGGCCGCGCGAGCTGTTCGACAAGGTGGAAGCCATCAAGTAGGCCGGCTTGCGGCCGGGGCGGCCGCTTGCCAGAATCGCCCCATGATCCCTTCGCCGCCCGCCGCGTCGCCGGCCGCCACGATGAAGATCGGCGAGCTCGCCCGCCGGTCCGGACGCAGCGTTCACACGATCCGCTGGTACGAAGCGCAAGGCCTCATGCCCGGTGCCGCGCGCGATGCCGCGGGCCGCCGCGTATTCAGCGCGGCGCACGTCGACTGGCTGGAGTTGATGGACCGCCTGCGCAGCTCCGGCATGACGATCCGCCAGATGCAAGCCTACGCGAAGCAGGTGCGCGGGGGCAAGGCGACGCTGGCAGCGCGCCAGGCGCTCTTGCGAGAGCACCGCAAGCGCGTCGAGCAACAGGTCGACGACCTGAAGGCCGCGCTGGCGCTGATCGACCGCAAAGTCGCGTTGTACGACAAGTGGATCACCAAGCACGGGCCGGGCGCGGCGACGGAGGTGTAGCCCTCAGCGCTCCAGCACCGCGGCCACGAGCGCGGTGTCCATGTACTCGATCACTTCCTTCAGCTTGCCCTCTTCGACCCGGCAGACCCAGCAATACTGATTGTCGTAGCGCTGTCCGCGCTGGGTCTGCACCTCACCGCGGCATTCGACCACCACCCAGTCGCCCTCGGCAATGAAGCGCTGCGCCGTGTTGGTGTAGCGCGTCTCGAAGTTGGCGAAGAGCGGCCGCATCAGGTCGCGCATGACGGCCTCCTTGCCGCGGTAAGTGCCCGACCATTTCGTCGTCCCGGTCAAGGTCCAGCAGAAGTCGTCGGCCAGGCTGTCCACGAACGCCCTGGAATCGCCCCTGGCGAGCCCCGCGAAGATGGTCTGCAGCAACTGTTTGCCGGGGTGGATCGAGCTGCTCATCAGGTTTCCTTCGGATGAAAAAAACCGATTGGAAAACTTCGAGTGCACTCGAAGTCAAGCTCCCGGCACGCCAAAGAACTAGGGAAAGTACGGAGCACTTAGTTATATTTTGAAACTACATTGATTATCGTCAATAACCAGTTGACGTCGAACCAGGGAGCCGGGTTACGTGTTCCGGGGCGCCGGACGCCCTCGATCTCGAAAGGAATTAGCCATGCACAAGCTATTGTTCGCTTCCATGCTCGTCGGCTGCGCGCTCGTCGCCCGGGCGGGCGATGCCGGCGTAACGCCCAAGGAAATCCGCATCGGCGCCTCGCAGGTCCTCAGTGGGCCGCTCGGGCCGCAAACGCGCGAGTACGGCGCCGGCTCGCGCCTGTATTTCGATTCGGTCAACGCCAAGGGCGGCATCTTCGGCCGCAAGATCGTCTACACGACCCTGGACGACGGCTTCGACGTCGCCAAGGCGGCCGCGAACACCCGGCAGCTCGTCAACGAGGACAAGGTATTTCTCATCTATAACAATACCGGGACCGGCCACACCGCCGCGATCCTGCCGCTGGTGGAAGAAACCCAGACCATCGTCTTCGGTCCGGTGACCGGTGCGTCGCCGTTTCGCGACAAGTTCAACCGCTACCTCTTCCATGTCCGGGCGAGCTACGCCAACGAAGCCCGCCGCATCGTGTCGCAGCTGAAACAGACGGGCGTCACCCGCGTCGCGGCCTTCTACCAGGACGACATCTTCGGCAAGACCTTGCTGGACGAAGTTCGCAAAGCCGCCGCGCAGGAGACCTTGCCGCTGGCTGTCGAGGTGAAGGTCGATCCGAAGCAACCCGACTTTGCCGCGGCGGCGGCCGGCGCGGAGAAGGCCGCGCCGCAAGTGATCATCATGTGCACGGGTGGCTCGACCTTCCCGAACTTCGTGAAGGCGATGCGGCAAACGTCCGTCAAGCCCAACTTCTACGGCTTCTCGGTCGCGAGCCTGGACGTGATCAACAAGGAAATCGGTGCCGGCGCGCAAGGCATCGTGCTCGCGCAGATCATGCCGTCGCTGAAGAACACGTCGATCCCGGTCGTGCTCGAGTACCAGAAGCTGCTCGCCGAGAAATCTCCGGGTGCCAAGCCTTCCGCTTCGCAGTTCGAAGGGTTCGTGCACGCCAAGCTGCTGGTCGAGGGTTTCCGGCGCGCCGGCAAGAACCTGAACACCGAGTCGTTCATCAAGGGGCTGGAGTCGGCCGGCGACATCCGCTACGGGCGCTTCACGGCCAGCTACACGCCGGAATCGCACAACGGCTCTTCGTACGTGGAGCTCGCCATCATCGACGGCTCGGGGCAACTGCGCTATTGACGGCCATGCGCCAGGAACCGCTGCCGGGCCCGGACGGACTCTTCAATGTATCGAGCGCGCCGCGGTTCCTCGCCGACAGCAACCGCGCCGGGTGGGCGGCCGCGTTCTTCACCGAATTGCACGCGGCCCCCGACGGAACGGTCGACCACGGTCACGCCCGCTTTTGCATCCAGCACTGGCGCACCGGTTTCCACGTGCGCCCGTCACGGCACAACGCGGGTTGGGACTGGATGCGCCCGGGATTGACCACCTGGTGTCCGGGCGACGAACAGCGATTCGACTGGCGCGGCGGTGGCGAACGGCATTTCCTGTTCGTCGAGCCCTCGAAGGCCGAGGAAATCCTCGGCGCATGCAGTGCCGGCCGGCGGCCTTCACGGCCGAATGAAGTCCTGCAGTCTCCGGTGGCCGAGCTGATCCTGCAGGCGATGGTGCGTGACCTGCACGATGGCAGCCCGGCGGGCCCGCTGGTCGGCGACGGATTGGTCGTCGCGTTGCTGGCGCACATCTGGGGTATCGATCGCAGCGAAGCCGCTGCTGCGCAGGGCTTCGCCCCGGCCGTCCGCAAGCGCGTGCTGTCGTATGTCGAAGAGCATCTGGCGCAGCCGCTCTCGCTGGCCGAGCTGGCCAACGTGGCCGGCATGAGCGTGCGGCACTTCTGCCGCGCCTTCCGCGCCGGCCTCGGCTGTTCGCCACATCAGTACCTCCTGCGCCAGCGCGTCGAGCGCGCGAAGGCGCTGATTGCCGCACGCGAGATGCCGCTCGCCGAAGTGGCACAGGCCCTCGGCTTCTCGGACCAGAGCCAGTTCACGCGCACCTTCCGCCGGCACGCCGGCCTCACGCCCGCGGCGCATCGCGCGCTCGGCTGACTTCGTCGCGCTGGCCGGATTTCGCCAAGCCGTCCCGATTCGGCAAGACGCCGCGCCGCGCCCTCCGTAGATTCGAAAGCTCGCGCTGCCGGCGGCAGCGCGCGAGCGCACATCACCTTAACGGAGACTCCCATGACACTTTCACACGCACGCAGCGGCGCGACCAGGCACCACGGCTGGCGCAGGCTCGTTTTCCTGCTGCTCGTTTCGGCAACTGCCGTGATCGTCGGCGGCTGCGGTGGCGCCGACGGCCCGCCCTTGCTCGCATGCAATGCGATTTCAACGAGCAGCCTGGCCATCAGCGGCCTGAAGGTCAACTCGTCCACGAGTGTCGCCGCCAAAACGGACGGCGCGGCAGCCAGCGACAACTATCCGGCGCACTGCCTCGTGCAAGGCACGCTGAACGAGCGCACGGGCATCGACGGCAAGCCGTATGCGATCGGCTACGAAGTGCGGCTGCCGACGGCGTGGAACGGCAAGTTCTTCTACCAGGGCGGCGGCGGCACCGACGGCGTCCTTCCGCCGGCGCTCGGCAGCGTGCTCAACTCGACCCAGACCAACGCCTTGAGCCAGGGCTATGCGGTTGCGACCAGCGACGGCGGCCACAACACCGGGCAATCGGACGTGAGCTTCGGGCTGGATCCGCAGGCGCGCAAGGACTACGGCTACAACGCCGTCGGGACGCTCACGCCCGCCGCCAAGCAGATCGTCGCGCGCACCTACGGCCGCGCGCCCGATCATTCGTATTTCATGGGCTGCTCGAACGGTGGCCGCGACGCGATGGTGGCCGCATCCCGCTTTGCGGACCAGTTCGACGGACTGGTGGCGGCCGACCCCGGCTTCAACTTGCCCAAAGCCGCGGTCGCCGAACAATGGGACACGCAGCAGTTCATGTCGGCGGCGTCGCCGGGTCAATTGCCCAAGGACGCATTTCCGTCCTCGACGATGAAGCTACTCGCGAGCCGCATTCTTGCCAAGTGCGACGCGCTCGACGGCGTCGTCGACGGGATGATCAACAACCGCTCGGCTTGCCAGAGTGCATTCAACCTGGCCACCGACGTTCCCACTTGCACTGCCGCGCCCGACGGCAGTTGCATGACGCAGGCCCAGAAGACCGCGCTCCAAAAAGTGTTCGACGGCGCAAAGAACAGCGCGAACGAGAGCCTCTATGCGAGCTGGCCGTGGGACGCGGGCGTTGCGGGCGCCGGCTGGCGCTTCTGGAAGCTCGACGCGGGCTTTGCGCCGCTGCCTTTCAACACCGTGATCGGTGCCGGTTCTATGGGCTACGTCTTCACGACACCGCCGGATGCGCCGAACCTGGCCGACGGCGGCCTGGGCTACCAGCTGCGATTCAACATGGACACCGACGCGCCCAAGATCTTCCAGAAAACGTCGGTGTTCGACCAGTCGGCGATGGACTTCATGACGCCGCCCGACGCGACCCATCTCACCTCACTGAAGTCGCGCGGCGGCAAGATGATCGTGTACCACGGCATCGGCGACCCGGTGTTCTCGGCCAACGACACCATCGCCTGGTACAACGCGGTGAATGCGGCCGACAGTTCCGCGCCCAACTACACGCGCCTGTTCCTGGTGCCCGGCATGAACCATTGCAGCGGCGGGCCCGCAACCGATCGCTTCAACATGTTGCCGGTGCTGGAGAGCTGGGTCGAGCGCGGCGTTGCGCCCGAAAGCGTCGTCGCCGCGGTGAACCCGTCCGATCCGGACGTTGTCGCCAATGGCTGGCCCGCGAGCCGCACGCGGCCGTTGTGCGCTTATCCCAAGCAGGCGATCCTGAAGCCCGGCGCGACCAATGCGGAAAGCGCGGAAAACTTCGTCTGTCAGTGACGATCAGGCCGCGTCGAGCCCGAGCAAGCGCACCGCGTTGCCTTTCAGGATGCCGGGCATCACCTCGGGCTTGAACCCGGCCTCCTCGAAGTCCTTCATCCAGCGCTCGGGCGTGATGAGCGGATAGTCGCTGCCGAACAGCACACGGTCTTTCAGCAGCGTGTTCGCGTACTGCACCAGTTGCTTCGGGAAATAATTCGGCGACCAACCCGAGAGGTCGATCCAGACGTTCGGCTTGTGCGTGGCCACCGAGAGGGCTTCGTCCTGCCAGGGGAAGCTCGGATGCGCCATGACGATCTGCATGTCGGGGAAGTCGATGGCGACGTCGTCCAGGTGCATCGGGTTGCTGTACTCCAGGCGCAGGCCGCCGCCGCAACGCATGCCCGATCCGATGCCGCTGTGACCGGTGTGGAAGATCGCCGGCATCTTGTGCGCGTCGATCACTTCGTAGATCGGCCAGGCCATCTTGTCGTACGGGTGATAACCCTGCACTGTGGGGTGGAACTTGAAGCCTTTCACGCCGTGTTCCTTGATCAGGCGCTCGGCTTCGCGCGCACCCATCTTGCCCTTGTGCGGGTCGATGCTCGCGAAGCACATCATCATGTCGCTGTTCTCCTTGGCGGCCTGCGCGATCTCCTCGTTCGGGATGCGGCGGCGCCCCAGCTTGGATTCGCTGTCCACCGTGAACATCACCAGGCCGATCTTGCGTTCGCGGTAATACGCGATCGTCTCGGCGATGGTGGGTCGGCGATTGGAACGGAAGTACTTGTCGGCCGCGCGGTCGTACTCCTCGCCGTAGTTGTCGAAGGGATTCCAGCAGCTGACTTCAGCGTGCGTGTGGACGTCGATGGCGATGAGATTGTGATGGTCCATTTGGCGATGCTAGGGTTAGCCCTAGGGTGAAGGTCTTGAATTGGTTATTATTTATAACCATAATTCGGCCACTTGGCAAATCCTCCATGACAAGAAACCACCTCCACCTCGAAATCCGCGACCACATCGCGATCGTGCGCCTGGCGCGCCCGGCCAAGCGTAACGCCTTGAACGACGACCTCATCCTGGCCGTGCGCGATGCGTTCGACAACTTGCCCGACACGGTGCGTGCCGCCGTGCTCGACGGCGAAGGCGAGCATTTCTGTGCCGGCCTGGATTTGTCCGAACTGAAGGAGCGCGACGCCGGCCAGGGCCTGCACCACTCGCGCATGTGGCATGCCGCGCTCGAGCGTGTGCAGTACGGCCCGGTGCCCGTGATCGCGGCGCTGCACGGCGCCGTGGTCGGCGGCGGCCTGGAACTGGCAAGCTCCTGCCACATCCGCGTGGCTGACGAGACGGCGTTCTACGCGCTGCCCGAAGGTTCGCGCGGCATCTTCGTCGGCGGCGGCGGCGCGGTACGCATCCCCCGGCTCATCGGTGCTGCGCGCATGGCCGACATGATGCTGACCGGCCGCGTCTACAGCGCGCAGGAAGGCGAACGCGCCGGCTTCGCGCAATATCTCGTGCCCGCGGGCACCGCATCGGCCAAGGCGCTCGAACTCGCGCAGCGCGTGGCCGAGAATGCGCCGCTCACGAATTACGCGCTGATCCACGCCCTGCCCCGCATCGCCGAGCAGCCGGCCGACCATGGCTACATGACCGAGGCCTTGATGGCGGCGGTAGCGCAAAGCGCGCCGGAAGCCAAGCAGCGCGTCCGCGATTTCCTCGAAGGCCGGGCCAACAAGGTGCGCAAGGCATGAACGGGACCTCGTCGTCCGCGGTCCCGCGCTATCGTCCGCTGAAGTTCGGCATCACCCGCGTCGTGCTGCGCGACGGCGAGGAAGGCGTGCAATACCTGCGCGCCGAACAGCCGCTCGCGCCCCACGCACAGCGAATGACCGACCGCCTGGTGCACTGGGCGCAAGCCGCGCCGGATCGCACGTTCATGGCGCGCCGCGTGAAGAATACGGACGGCACCACCGGCGACTGGCGCCACGTCACGTATGCGCAGGCACTGGCGGGCGCACGGCGTATCGGCCAGGCGTTGCTCGACCGCGGCCTCAGCGTGGAGCGGCCCGTCGTGATCCTGAGCGAGAACGGCCTGGAGCACGCGTTGCTGGCGTTGGGTTGCGTCTATGCTGGAATCCCTTACTGCCCAGCATCTCCCGCGTACTCCACGGTGAGCCAGGATTTCGAGAAGCTGCGCCACGTGCTGCAGACGCTCACGCCGGGCCTGGTGTTCGCGGCCGATGCGAAACGATATGGGCGCGCGATCGAGGCCGCGGTTCTGCCCGGCGTCGAAGTGGTGCTGGCCGACGGCATCATCGAAGGCCGCCCGACGACGGCGTTCGATGATCTGCTCGCGCCGGTGGCGACGCCGGCCGTCGACGCGGCCATGCAGGCGACGGGCCCCGACACGATCGTCAAGTTCCTCTTCACGTCCGGCTCGACCAAGCTGCCCAAGGCCGTGATCAACACGCACGGCATGTGGTGCGCCAACCAGCAGCAGATGCGCCAGTCGATGCCGGTGCTCGCCGAGGAGCCGCCGGTGCTGGTGGACTGGCTGCCGTGGAACCACACTTTCGGCGGCAACCACAACTTCGGCCTCACGGTCTACAACGGCGGCACGCTCTACATCGACGATGGCAAGCCGACGCCCGCGCTCATGGCCGAGACCCTGCGCAACTTGCGCGAGATCGCGCCCACGGTGTACTTCAACGTGCCGACCGGCTTCGAAGCGATCGCGCTCGCGATGAAGACCGACGATGCGCTGCGCAAGATGCTGCTCTCGCGCGTCAAGATGTTCTTCTATGCCGGTGCCGCCCTGGCGCAGCCGGTATGGGATGCGCTGCATGAAGTGCAGGAGCGCGAGATCGGCGAGCGCATCGTCATGGGGACGGGCCTCGGCATGACCGAGTCCTCGCCCTTCGCCATCTTCGTCACCAATCCCAACGTGAAGGCCGGCTACCTCGGCGTGCCCACGGCCGGCATGGAACTGAAGCTGGTGCCGGTGGACGGCAAGACGGAGGTCCGCTACCGGGGCCCCAACATCACGCCGGGCTACTGGCGCGCGCCCGAAGCCACGGCCGAAGCGTTCGACGAGGAAGGGTTCTTCCGCACCGGCGACGCCGTGCTCTGGATCGACGAGAACGATCCGCACCAGGGCCTGAAGTTCGACGGCCGCATCGCGGAAGATTTCAAGCTCGCGACCGGTACCTTCGTGAGCGTCGGGCCCTTGCGCGCGAAGATCATCGCTGCCGGTGCGCCTTATGTACAGGACGCCGTGATCACGGGCCTGAACCTGCATGAAGTCGGCGCGCTTATCTTCCCGACGGCTGCGGTGCGCAAGCTCGCCGGCTTGCCGGACAACGCGCCGCTGCAGCAGGTGCTGGAGAGCCCCGCGGTGCAGGCGCATTTCCAGAAGGTCGTCGACGAGCTCGACAAGACCGCCGGCGGCAGCGCCTCGCGCGTCGCGCTGCTGCACCTGTTGCACGAACCGCCCTCGATCGACAAAGGCGAAGTCACCGACAAGGGCTCCATCAACCAGCGCGCCGTGCTCAAGTGCCGCGACGCGCTGGTCAGCGCGCTGCACGAAGGCACCCTTCCTTTCACTCTCCGTCCTCAAGGAAAACAGAAATGAAGATCGAAGGACAGGCAGCGCTCGTCACCGGCGGTGCATCGGGCTTGGGCGAAGCGACGGCGCGCGAACTGGCGCGCCTGGGCGCCAAGGTCGCCGTACTCGACGTCAACCTGGCGCAGGCCGAGAAGGTCGCGGCGGAAATCGGCGGCGTCGCGTGCCAATGCGACATCACGAACACCGACAGCCTGGCCGCCGCGCTGGCGAAGGCGGCGCAGGCCCATGGCCCGGCGCGCATCCTCATGAACATCGCGGGCATCGGCAGCGCCAAGCGCGTGGTGCAAAAGGACGGCGCACCGGCGCCGCTGGAAGATTTCGCCCGCGTGATCAACATCAACCTCATCGGCACCTACAACGCCAGCCGCCTCTTCGCCGCCGAATGCGCGAAGCTGGCGCCGCTGGAAGACGGCGAGCGTGGCGTGATGATGTTCACCGCTTCGGTCGCCGCGTTTGACGGCCAGGTCGGCCAGCAGGCGTACAGCGCGTCCAAGGGCGGCCTGGTCGGCATGACGCTGCCGATGGCGCGGGACCTGGCGCAACACGGCATTCGCGTGTGCACCGTGGCGCCGGGTTTGTTCGCGACGCCGCTCATGAAGCAACTGCCCGAAGCTGTGCAGCAATCGCTCGCGGCATCCATCCCGTTCCCGCCACGCCTGGGCAAACCCGAAGAGTTCGCACAGCTCGCTTGCCATATCGTGACGAACACTCACCTGAACGGCGAAGTGATTCGCCTGGACGGCGCGCTTCGCATGGCGCCTCGCTGAGTCCATCCATTTATCCAAGGAGACCGACAATGAAATTCCGCAAGACCCTTCTCGCGCTGGCCGTGATGGCCGCTTCGGCTGCCGCCCTGGCGGACGTCAACGTGGGCGTCGTGCTCTCGCTCACCGGCCCCGGTTCGGGCCTGGGCATCCCGATGCAAAAGCAGCTTGCGCTGTTCCCCAAGGAGATCGCCGGCGAGAAGATCAACCTGATCATCCTCGACGACGCCAGCGACCCCGGCAAAGGCGTGAGCGATACGCGCCGCCTCGTCACCGAAGACCACGTCGACCTGATCCTCGGCTCCTGCCTCACGCCGGTCGCTGCCGCGATGGCGCCCGTCACCGCCGAAGCCAAGACCTTGCAAGTGGCGGCCTCGCCGGTCGGCGTGCCTCCGGGCCAGGACCAATGGCTGTTCCGCCTGCCGCAAGGCAACGACGTGATGGCCCACGCGATGTTCCAGCACATGAAGGCACACGGCGTGAAGACCATCGGCTTCCTCGGCTACACCGACGCCTACGGCGAGCTCTGGCTCAAGGCCGCCACGGCCGAGGCCGAAAAGAACGGCATGAAGATCGTCGCCGCGGAGCGCTTCGCCCGCACCGACACCAGCGTGACGCCGCAAGCGCTCAAGCTCACCTCGGCCAATCCCGATGCGATGCTGGTCGTCGCTTCCGGCTCGGGCGCGGCGATGCCCGAGAAGGCGATCGTCGAGCGCGGCTACAAGGGCAAGATCTACCAGACGCACGCAGCCGCGACACCCGACCTCGTGCGCATCGGCGGCAAGGACGTCGAAGGCACCTACGTCGTCTCCGGCCCGGCCGTCGTCGCCGAGCAATTGCCCGACAGCCATCCGTCCAAGAAGGCCTCGGTCGATTTCGTGACGAACTACGAAAAGGCCAACGGCGCCGGTTCGCGCAACCAGTTCGCCGGCCACTCCTACGACTTCGCGATCGTGATGCAGAAGATCGTCCCGGTCGCGCTGAAGAAGGGCAAGCCCGGCACGCCGGAATTCCGCGCCGCGCTGCGCGACGCGATGGAGAACATGGGCCGCACGATCTTTTCGCACGGCGTCATGAACTGGACCAAGGACGACCACTGGGGCTATACGAACGAAACGGGCGTGATGCTGAAGGTTGCCGACGGGAAATTCGTCGTCGAGAAGTGACATCGCGATAGCGGGATGCCGGCTCGCGCCGGGTGAAAACAAAAAATGGACTTTTCGATCGCCGGCATCCTCGCCATCGACGGCCTCACCAGCGGCGCCATCTACGCGCTGCTGGCGCTGGCCACGGTGCTGCTCTTCGCCGTCACCCGCGTCATCTTCATCCCGCAAGGCGAGTTCGTCGCCTTCGGGGCGCTGACGCTCGCGCTGTTCCAGACCGGCAAGGTGCCGGGCACGGTGTGGTTCCTGCTGGTGCTCGCCGGCATCACCGGGCTGTCGGACGTCGTGAATGGCGTGCGCCAATCCCATGATGTGGCGCGAATCGTGAAGCAACTCGTGCGCACGCTTGCCGTGCCCGTGCTCGTGTCGCTGGTCGCGATCTGGGCCGCGCCGCGCGGCTGGCCCTTGCTCGCCCAGGCGGCGCTCACGCTGGCGCTGGTCACGCCATTCGGCAACTTGATCTACCGCCTGGCCTACGAGTCCCTCGCCGACGCCTCCGTGCTCGTGCTGCTGATCGTCTCGGTCGGCGTGCATTTCGCGCTGGTCGGGCTCGGTCTCTTCTTCTTCGGCGCCGAAGGGTTCCGCAACCCGAGTTTCTGGGATGAGCGCTTCTCCGCCGGCGCCGTCGCGGTCACCGGCCAGACGCTGATCATCTTCGTCGCTTCGCTCGCGCTGATCGTGATGCTGTGGCTGTTCTTCGAGCGCACGCTCACCGGCAAGGCGCTGCGCGCGACTGCCGTCAACCGCGCCGGTGCGCGGCTGATGGGCATCTCGTCCAACGGCGCCGGCCGCCTCGCCTTCACGATGGCAGCGTTCATCGGCGCGCTGTCCGGCCTGTTGATCGGGCCGACCACCACCGTGTTCTACGACAGCGGCTTCCTCATCGGCCTGAAGGGCTTCGTCGCCGCCGTGTTCGCGGGACTTTCGAGCTATCCGCTCGCGCTGGTCGGCGCGTTGGGCGTCGGCCTGCTGGAGAGTTTCGGCTCGTTCTGGGCCAGCTCGTTCAAGGAAGTGATCGTGTTCTCCTCCATCCTGCCCGTGCTGCTGTGGCGCTCGCTGCGCGACCCGCACACCGAGGAGCACTGAAGCATGCGCAAATTCGCATTCCCCGTCTTCGCGGCGCTCATGCTGCTGCTGCCGGCGCTGCCGGTGCCCGACTTCTGGATCACGCAGGCCTGCTACATCGGCATGTACGCACTGGTCGCGCTCGGCCTCGTGCTGCTCACCGGCGTGGCGGGACTCACCTCGTTCGGCCAGGCCGCCTTCGTCGGTGTCGGCGCCTATACGGCCGCATTCCTAACGGTAAAGCTCGCGGGCTCGCCCTGGCTCGCGCTGCTGCTCGGTGTGGGTATCGCCGTCGCCGCCGCGCTGGTGCTCGGTGCGATCACGCTGCGCATGTCGGGCCATTACCTGCCGCTCGCCACCATCGCGTGGGGCCTCGCGCTCAATTACACGATGGCCAACATGGAGTGGCTCGGCAAGTACGACGGCCTGGT
>Ga0157376_10001485_pt1 | contig 15465 bp, 26 predicted proteins | sample M45metaG_FD_121801 | JGI IMG/M metagenome (GOLD analysis project Ga0157376, IMG submission 121801) | Miscanthus rhizosphere microbial communities from Kellogg Biological Station, Michigan, USA - M4-5 metaG | ecosystem: Host-associated > Plants > Roots > Rhizosphere > Soil | place: USA: Michigan... | reverse complement strand
CGAGCGGCAGGACCGCTTTCAACCTTAGCCGCTGTCCCTGCGCAAATCTTGCCGAGGGCAATGGATAAACTCTCCCCGACCGTTGCATGGTTCGAGAACATTATACAGAACTCGGACTTGGGAAGGACGATTGATCCCAAGTTTCATAACATCATCTCCCGCACGATGGAGAAGGCATACAACGATTCATTCTATAAGCGTATGCTTGACGCTGGTGCATACTCAGGCACGACACTGCAACAGGATCGTATGATTCACACGAACATTACCAATGCACGCATCGCGAACCAGAATCCGCATATGGATATGGTTCACAGGTTCATGGAGAACTCAAGCCATGCATGGTCAAGGTTCGCATGGGAACCGGCAAAGACAGTAGTAAAGGCTGCGAACGAAAGTCTGCGAGCGGTGCAAGAAGCGCCCAACTTTGCATGGGCATATAAGACCGGAAAGTTTGCCGATCCCAAGAACCGCCCGACAATCAATAACCGGCCTATGTCGGATGCGGAGATCGCTGCGAGAATGCGGAACTATACTGGTGATCCCTCAACCAGAGGCTTTATCTATTCGAAAGATCAGTTCTCGAACAAGCCAGAACTCTTGAACTATAGCGGCCCCGGTAAGATGCGGGCAGAAGTGTATAAGGGGATCGCTGTAGGCGCTCATGGTGCCCGAGTATCAACTCCGTGGGCAGGTGTGTTGATCCAGAGCCCTGCATCAACGCTGAAGGCTATGAGAGATAACCCGATAAGAGCGAATCTCGCCTTTGCTGCATCACACGTCATGCCCGAGGCCGTGGCATATCTCTGGAATGCGTACCACAGCACACCCGAGAATGATTATGTTGGTTATATGATGGACGGACGAGGCAACAATCCACTATTAAATAATACATACTTTGCCGTCCCCGGTGAGAGGCCAGAGGACGGTATAGAGTTCAGGCATTATCAGGAAGGCATCTTCCATCGGTATATGACCCGAGCGTTTATGCAGCAGTATTATGGTCGCAGCACTTCAAACATTTGGGAAGATGTGCAGACCGGACTTAAAGGCTTGCTTGGGGGTGCGATCTTGCCACCGCAGCCGAGTTGGCTGGGAGCCCTATACGGTATGAATAGCATGGTCTCACCAGAAGGCTGGATGGGCGGTACGTATAAGAAGCGGTCGAATCCCTACATCGAATTGGGCGGCTCAGAGAGTAGCACAGAATTGACCCTGCGCGCTCTCGTACCATCTCTAACCGACATGTTCATTCAGGCTCAGACCGCAGGCATTAATGCACCAGCAGGCGAAGGTGTCGGTGCGGCAGCCAAACAGGTTGGCGAACGTGTTGCAGCACGCACGGCCGTTGTAGGGGATATCCTTGGATACAAACCGGCGAGAGCGGGTTCAACCCATATCAGTGAAGAACTCTGGAAGCGCAAGCATACCATTGACGATCTGCTTTATCGCTACCGGACATGGGATATCAACGAGGGCGATGTTAAACTTAAGGACGCATCAAAGGCTGGTGGTGCGGCCGCGTCTCCGTTCCTGCCGCCGAAGCCGCCGAGCTATGGCGACTATATACCCAACCCCGGTGTGCCGCAGGCTCAACCGAAGAACCCATTGTATAAGATTATGATGGATCAACTACAAGAGACCTTCGAGAGTGACGTGCCGCAGAAGGGAGGCGTAGGTTTCAAAACTATGTGGAAGCATTACCAAGCCTATGGCTCACTCGCGGCTCGTATGCGAACTGTCAACGAGGGCAATGCCGGTGCTTGGAAGGCACGTCAGGAGAAGGATGAAAATCAGGTTGAATATCTGACCAATAACAATGTCGATCCATTCAATTACAAACAGGTCAGAGACTTCTACAATGCCAAGCGCAACGAAGTGGCGAAGACCCTATTGAATACCATCTACGCCACAGAGCAACGCATCGATGCGATGCCGAACGTGCGCCAGATGCTAGGGGATAAGAAATTCACAATCGATATGCTCGATCCGAACAAGGTAGGATTGAAGCCGCCGAAGGAAGACGAAGACGCACCGTCTTCAGGAAACGACCCCGTGTGATTCACACGGGGCCATTCTTCCTATGGGTCGTCTAGTATATTGGTGGTCGCTCGCCAGTAGATGTGCTGCTTATACTTGAACTTCTGAACCTTTTCCTCTTTAAGCAGCAGTTCGAGATACCCAACCAGTTCGTCTTCATCAACATCGCCGAAGTGTTTTATGAGTGCAGTCTGGCGAAACCCCTGCAACCCTTGACCTGTTAAGAGTATTCTTAACGCTTGATGCCAGTGACGATAGGTTAGAGTTTGACCTTCTTCAGATGCGACCATCTATGCGTTCCTTTTGGGTCTTCCTTATAATCCCACCGACCATGTTCATCCATGACATAGCTCACTGGGTACGATATCTTGGCCTCAGCCGGAATGATAAGAGGTTCGACCTTGTTCGTAAACACGTTGCGAACCATGATCGGTTCCTCGGCGTACTTACACATCAGCCGAAGAGCAGTTTTGATAGTCCTAGGAGAAGCAATACATACAAGGTTATCATGCACGTCAATAGCAATGCGAGCGTCGTCTGGCCAGCCGTCGTCTGATTCACACTGATACCAGACTTGTGTAATTTTGTCTCCGATAGTGGATTGAGGATAGAACGCCACAATCGAACTAAGGACGTCTTCATCGATCCGCTGGATAACCTTGAACCTTCGACCCAACGCATTGTAAATCTCCTTGGTTTTCCTGAACTTTGTTTCTTCAGCATCCCACCACTTCTCTAGTTCAGGAGTCGCGCTGTGGTAGATGATGAAGTTCCGCGACGCTTCGTTATATGATAAGCCTGTAACCTCACTAAGCTTGTGTCTCTCCATCCGATAGTTAAGCCCGTGTCGGCAACGTTTAGCCACATATCTAATTGTGGGCTTGCCGTTATCGTCGTGGTCAACGGTAGGGACAAGCTCATACTCCACCTTAAACATATCACTTGCGAGTGCTCGATGGCAGTCATAGACCCCATCCAGACGTGCTTTCTCGAATTGGTGTTGCCATTTGGTGATGCCTGCACGCCAGCCGACAACCCGAGCTTCCGCCTGAGATAAGTCGAAATAGCCGAAGACCATCTCTGGATCGCAGACATACATTTCCCTTGCTCGCACAGGTTGGTTTTGCATGTTACCTCCCTGTCCATCAAGCAGACCTGCGGAGGACAACCTGCCCGGAGCGCGTTGAACTCCGTTCTGCTTATACTCACATCGAAACCTTCCGTCATCGCCGACTTTCGATTCCGCGTATGTACCAAGAAACTTGGATTCCTCTGCATATCTATTGACAAGGGCAATCATCTCCTTCGCCAGTTGAGGGGTCTCAGGGTTCTTCATCATGTGGGCACGGTTACTCTCGTCAGTAGACGTGCCACGACCTTTGAGTTGTAACCTCTTGAAGTACAGGTCTTTCATCTGCTGCCAAGAACCGGGATTGGGTGAGTAGAAGGGATCACCTGTAAGCTGATGCACGCAATGGTGGAATTGATCGAGTATCCCTTGCACGTCCTCGGCAACGAGTTCGGTGATCTTTCTCTTACGTGTCTCGTCAACAGCGACGCCATGGATTGTGGCGGCAACAAGATGAGGATGGGCTCGCATAACGTGTTCGCGATAGAAGCGCCAAAGGTCTTGTTGCTCAAGTTCGACCTTCATACGCTGCCAGCACTTCAAAGTGATGCAGGTATCCTTTCCATTGTATCGCCAGAAATCGTCAATGTCACCTCCTTCTTTCCATGAATCCAGTTCATCTTTGTAAAAAGGATGCGTCGTATACTGCGACGTGAGAAACCCAAGGTTGTGCGGGAGTTGTGGATAGAGCGTGTGATGTTGGAGTAGGGTGTCGTCCGAGAAACTAACAGAGAGCCAATCCTTAAGTCGTAGTGCATATGTATCGAATTGAGCATTCTGGCCAATAAGTGGCACTCCGTGTTCTCTGTGTGAGTCACACAAGTCCTGAATTGCATATAGGATATCGGCTTCCTCACTAATGCTGTACCTGTTATTTTTATTGTCTCGCCAGTTGATACAGACGGAGTGATGAGGATCGTTAGCGAACCCGATGCACGCGGTTTCTTTTCCAATCCATTCGATGTCGCAAGAGGTAGGCTGACGGGCATCCTTCAAATCCTTAATGGTTTGCATCGCTTGTTTGTAGGAAGGGTTGATTAGAGTGTCGATCTTATACGGAGCGTATGTGCCTTTAAGAACCGAGCCGAGACGATTGCGAATGTCAAGCGTGAATACGGGTTCAAGTTTGAGTTCACGCATGGCATAGGCAGGATTGATTGTGACGACATACGTTCCCAAACGATTGCCGGGAATCTTAGCAGGCTGGATCACTGAGCCACGCCAGTTCGTAACCTTCTCTTCACCGAGAAGGGCATGAAGGGCGAAGTTGCCCATGATAAGGATTGTCTTGAGGTTGGGCAACCGGGCAAGTTCCCACTCAAGAAGGTCAGACCACTTGTCAAACTCTTCCCGCCTAACCTCGTTGCGTTCGTTGCCCGTGCGTGAGAGCGATATCTGTCTCTTCACAACGTTGGTTGTATAGACAGAGGTACGGTCGAGCCCAATACTCTTGAGAGTTTCAAAGAGTAACTTGCCCGATCCACCGATGAATGGTCGTCCCTTTGCTACCTCACTCTCGCCCGGACCTTCTCCGACAATGGCAACCGATGCATTGATCGGACCCTCTGAAAAGACTTGGGTCACGAGACCCAAGTCAGAGGCGTGTGCACGGAACTGGTCTTCCAGATCACCCTTGCTTGCGCTCGGAAGAGCCATCTGGTTCAGCGGGGTTGACAGCTTGATCGTCGCTAGGGGTTTGTTCATCATCGTCTCCGCGAAGTTGTTGTGCTTTCAGTTCCACCCACTTTTGATACTCCGGAGTGCCCTTCGGAGGTTCGTCATCTTCGTGTGAGTCACACAAGATTTCAGCATCTTGACTCTTGGACAGGATCATGCCGCAGTTAGCGCATACGGTATATGGTCCCATCCCTCCACCGGCCATGCCATGTAAGCCGGTGATCGGTGCGGTCTTTTCCTCGTGTTGACACACGGGGTTCGTGCATTGCAGTTCTTCGTCATACTCTGGTAAGTCAGCCATTTTATCCACCTTTCCATCTACGCATCGAGTGCGTCATAGCCATTCTATCCGTAATTATGATAACATTATGGCGGGCACGGGTTACTGCCGTGTAAAGGTTCCTCCTATTTAAGAGCCTTGGACTGGCTCGGGACATACAATAGATTACTGTGTCGAACTCTGATCCTTGGGCTTTGTGAGTTGTGATAGCGTATCCAAGTTCAATCTTCTTTCGCGGATCGTAGTGTATGATGGACCCGTGGAAGGGTGAATAAACCTGTATGAAAGGAGGTATAACGAGTTGTCGTTCCTCTGTACTAATCTGAAGAGAACCGTCCTCTGAGTTAACCCAATCGATATATCCCAAATCTCCGTTGAAGAGTTTAAGGGTGTAGTCGTTTTGGTTCCAGAGAAATTTATCGCCGCCTCGTAGAGCAACTGGCGGAGGTGCCTCCTTAAGTATCTTTGCCTTCCTGTCCACACGGATGATATCTCCCGTTGGGTTGAACTTGAGTTGCAGGGACGGGTTCACTCGATTAGTGCCATAGTTCCCGTTACGGGTAGGCATAATGATCTGCACGCCACGTTGCACAATGTCAGGTGTGGCAAATGAGATCAATTGCTTGATCGGCTGCTCCGTATACACTATCTCAAATCGGTAGTTTCGGATGGGCAGGCGACCATTACGGATTCGCTCCGCATTGAAAAGAATCTCATCGTCAGATCGAAAGCAGTGGGTGAGTCTTTTGGATGCACGCTCTTTGAGCAGAGCTTCAAACGGGGCTCCTTTCTCAACGGGAGGTAACTGCTCGTTATCTCCGAAGAATCGGATTCTTCCGTTGGGAGGTAAGGCAGCCATAAGCTGCTCGTACAGTCCCTGTGAGAGCATAGAAGCCTCATCAACATATACGACCCGCTCGTAAAGAGGACGTTCACGGTTACGACGAGGATCAGGAGGAATAGGGTTTCCGTGTTCGTCTTCATCGTCCGGCTCCGGAAATTCTAATAGCTTGTGGATTGTCTTTGCCTTGATCCCAGTCAACTCGTAGATACGCTTGGCCGCTCGACCAGTGGGGGCACAGAGTACCACCTTGCCCCCACCTACTTGTTCGAGAGTTTCGTTATATGCCACACCGAGAACTGAAGTCTTACCAGTCCCGGCCCTCCCGGTGACACTGAGGATGCGCGTTGACTTATCAAGGCACATCTCAATCGCTTCTTCCTGTTCGATTGACAGATCAATCTCTTGTTTTTTCACTTACTAGTACCTCACCTTTGGACAGGTCTACGTTGTCATTTTGTTCATAGACAAGTTCAACGCCTAGTTCTCTAAGTATACGTTCAGCACCCTTAACTAACAAAAGACGCATGAGGAACGAACGGGTCATCCCCATGTGATCTGCGGCTACATCGAGTTTGTGCTTGTCTTGCCCTCTCAATCGAACGACGGTGGCTGCCATGCCGCTTTCCGGATACGGAGGTTTTAGCGATATGGTAATGAGGCTCACCTGAGACATATCATGTACTCCAGTTGAAGTGGAACCGTGTGTGAATCACACGGCTCCGTTGTTGTTAAGCTCTAGGTGAACCGTCAGCGTTACGAGTAATCGTGACGTTTGACCACATGGCGCAGTCCCGTAGCTTTCTCATGACATAGGTTTTATCGGGGCCATCTGGTAATAGCGAACTAAGCTCCTGAGCAAACTCGCTATAAAGTTGACGCACCCCTGCCATGAGTTCCATCTGCTCATCGGACGGCTTGAGATACTCAAACGTGCTATCGTGAACTGTCGTCATAACCTAAGTTCTCCTGTAAGAGTTGGGAGAGGGCGTGATTGCCCCCTCCCGATAGTTACTTAGCGACGACGACCACGGCCAGCGGCTGCGGCACGGGCGGGAGCCTTTGCGGGTTCCTCCGTTACCTCATCCTCTTCAACCTCGTCGGTCTCTTCACGGGCCGGAGCATCCTAGGCGGCAAAGAGCGAGCGCACACTTGCCCGCAGTTCACCTTCAAGGTTCTTCTCCATACCCACGACGATACCAACGTTCTGGTTCATCCATTCGTTGGGATTGATTTCGTTAGTATTCGAATCAAGCCCGATCTTCTCAATGAACTGACGGAGATTCCATAGCGACCGTCGATCATTGCCTTTAGGAACCAGAAGGCGGTTGTAAAAGAATATGGCACCGTCTTCGTAATGTTCCGCGACTTCCGCCGGGATGTTCTCCGCCGGAACGAGGATGCGGATAGCGAAATATTCGTTACCCTGCCCGGAGGTCTTCATCTCGATGGACTGAATCTCACCGACGTACTTCCCTACGGGTATCTCCGGAGGGCGTTCCACATCTGCCAGATTCATATCTAGCGAGATAATACCTAACTCTTCCTGTTCAGCCATTTGGCTTTTTCCTCTTATGGGTGGGGACCGGCCCAACCTGATTAATGATAACTTCCCCGGCCGGAAGCTTGTGTGAGTCACACGGCTGAGTGTGGCCCAAATTTCACTATGTTGTTATCTTCCTTGTCACCACCTGTGCGATTAGATGGGACTTGGATACGCTGCATGCCGTTCTTATGCCACGCTTCCCAAAAACCAGAGATAGTCACCTGACCGGGAGCGGCATTAGGCTTAGTGGGGTCATATGTTACGACGAATGAGGACTCACCACGTTGATCGAACATACGGGTTTTCATAGGCTTACGCGAACCGGATACGCGGACAGTGACAATACGTTGTCGCTTGCCCAAAGGTTCCTGTCGGAAGTTCCATATCTCCGATAATTGAGCCGATACATTGTTAACGAGTTGCCCACCGAGAGACATACCAATATGTTCAATACTCTCAACCCCTCGGTTATCGATCTTAGTTATAGGGTCGCTTTCATGGGCTATGAAGATGACGTTGACCTTATGTTTACCAGTGATAGAGATTATCGCTTTCATCAAGCCGATAAGGTTCGCGTTGCGGCCGCCGTATGCCGAGCGACCGGGTGCTTGCATCGTAGGAGTGAAGCCCTTACCCGCACCTATGCCATCGCCCACGGCTTTCTCAAGGCCGAGGTATTGAACGGCTGTAAGGTTATCCACAACCACGGTTTTGATGTTGCGCCTCTCATAGAGTTGCTGGTCTAGGCCAAACGGGTTCTTACCCAACCCATGTTTGAATACCTCGTCTGCCGGAGTAGACGATAGGTCCATGACAAACACGTCATTTCGACCACTAACGCTGACATGTTCGCCCTCACCAAATGACAACCACAACTTGTCTCCGGGTGCTGTCGCTGCCCATGTCGTCTTGCCACTCCCCGCCTGTCCCCATATTAACATGGACAGTCTTACGGAGGCGTCAACACCTCTCTTGATTGGGAATTGGGTTACGGTGTTCACGATTGGATTGCCCTCTCACTTGGCGATGGTACAATGTCAATCATTTGATCCCACTGCTCTACTCGCCCATCCGGGGTATCCCCGCAAAATGGTATAAGAGCACAAGGACGAAAATAGCGATTGCATGAATGAGTGCGTCGTTCTGCGTGTTCCCAGTCAACTTGATACTCCTCAAATATCTCGACCTGCCTACGTACCCAGTTAGCCCAATGCATTACATCGTTTGGAGTACGAGTGATAGGTTCGATGTGAACATCTTCGCCTTTGAACGTGGGTTTGATTTTACAGCCATAGATGCGAGCATGCCACATATCAATGCCAAAGACAGCCATACCACAAGCCATGTAACCTGTGAATTGGTGGCGTATCTTATGGGCTTCGACCCATCCCTTATCCATTCGTGCAGCGGTCTTATTGTCGGCCATGGTAATTCGCATCTTCTTGACCGAATTGCAAAGGATGCCATCGAGTGTACCGATAAACCTGATATACTTGCCATCCATGTATTCGAGAACGCAGTCAAAAACTTGCTCGATACCCACAGGCTTCGATGGTGACTTAGCGTCCGCTACCCATATGGGCCATGCATAGAGATACGGAAGCGTTTCCCTCGCATATACCATCGACGCAGTTTGCATGTTAGATATGGTTCGGGTCTGGTCATTCGGGTCGTCATAGTAACCCGAGGTATTAAGGATATCGACTGCGATCTGTGCGATCTGATCGATATCACTTTGCCTCTTCATTGCGGCCTTCCATGTATCTTTCCACCGGGCTTCCCCAAAGATACGTTCGCCAGTCACGGTCGCATGCTCTTTCAAGCCCTGCATCTTTGATAGCTGCCAGACACGCATCGCAGCAAAAAACTGATGCATCGCTTCCCCGGCCTCTAAAGCTAACGCTCTGGCGTGTTGGGGGTATTGCCTCTGCATGTGGACAACACCAAAAGTAGGGCACTCACTTATGCTTTCTAATCGCGAGTTCGAGAAAGCCCGGAGCGTTTTTATCTCCGACGGGAGTGTGGGGGATATCCCTTTCAGGTGGTAGAAATGCGGGGATATCGTCTCCGTCGTCGTCAACGTCGTCTCCGGCGTCGAACCTTGGCGTTTGGCCGATGGCTTGGCGGTCGATACAATTCGCGTCCGCATCGTAATATCCTTTGACTTGTGTGTGCCACGCATTCAAGGTGGTGATGAAGTTCTCGAAGTTGATCCCGTGTGAATCACACAGACTTCTAAGTTCGAGGGTGAACTCGTACCGGCGACAATTGGCTTCACGCTCAAAGAACGTGCCATCTGCCGCCAGAAAACCTGATACTTCCTTACTCATCGATGACGATCCTGATCTTGCGGTCGATGAAAAACTCGCTCATATGTTCCTCGGCATCACGCTTACAGGCTTTTGGTATGTAGTCGTGAAGTATGTCACAGAGCGCCATTGCTATCCGCCGCTTGTCCAGCTTCACACGATCAACCCCTTCACCCGCTTCAGTTGCTGTCTCAGACATTCGCTTTCTCCTTGTCTTTGGCTACAAATAAGAGTGGTCCTGCGATCTGCATACGCTCGGGGTCGCCTTTGGGACAGGCTTTCAACCAGCAAGCGGACGCGAGAGGATTAAATGGCATATTCTTGACCCACCCCTCTTCGTTGCAATACGCAGTTCCACGATTAAGCTTCCTGCCATCATATTCCAACGTACTGAAATAGGGCACCAATTGAAAAGAGCCGTCCACATATTTCTGTATCTCCTTCCACTGTGGGGGCTTCGTGTGACATGAACTCTCAAGTGAACCGTCCGGATAGATAGTCACGTATCGGTACAGTCCTCTCTTCGGTTCTGGTTTAATCGGGCTTATCATTTCTTGCTCCCTGTTCCTCAAAACGTGTGATGACTTCTCTCATCATCTCAACAATATCTTCTCGCTTTGCGTTTGAGATGTAGTTTGTACGCTGCCCTTTTGGACCATTGAAAGGCATAAGCAGCAGGACAAACCCAGTCTTTTTGTCCTCGCCCTTCAAGCCTTGGTTGAAGATCATATCTAAATCTTCCGCCAAGTCGTTCATCATCTTGTGAAATTCTGGATCGATAGGACCGTGATTCATGTTATCTTCCTCTTCACAGACCAAACAGTGGTCATCCGCATATGGGAAGTGCTTACAATTGCTTGTGTGTCTCATACAAACCTTCCTGTGTGAATCACACGACTAATCGTCGTTGGTTATTGGAACGCTCTCAATGGAAACGCCATCGCGTACACCTGTGACTGCACGCTGCAACCCGCGAACCTTCTCATCTGTCATCTCATTGACATTGATAAGGTCTTTCATGGTCTCGGCAAAGGACAGAAGGATTTCGTTATTCATGTCTACTTGCTTGGTCACATCAAGCAGACGCTCGTAAATGAGCCCGAGGCAATAACGCACTCCGGGATCGCTTACGCGATTTTGTAACTCTCGGTTGAATGAGTTCCAGTCCATCTTACTTCCTTTTTGCTAGGGCGATACGATCAAAGGTGAGATCAGCTTCAGATCGAAGCATCTGACACGCTTGCAGATATGACTCGATCTTCTCAAGTTCCTTATCCAAACGATTCAACGCCTTACCCAACTGCTCGTAGTTACGAATGAGTTTGTTCGTAACGTTGTTGTTGTCTTTCTCAAGTCGCAGCATCTTAGACTGCTGATACTCAAGAGCCCCTGCGAGGCGGCGGATGCGCACCTGTTCAAGATGCGCCTCCACCTGCTCACGGGTATGGTCGTCAAATGACGGTGCCAATACCAAAGGCATACTAACTCGCTCCCTTCTTCTCTTCCTTCCATCTTGCCACGCATTCCCTCACCCGATCCACGACACTTAAGTCGAAGCACATCACAGATATGGGATCGGATTGAAACTCTGCGTTAATCAAATCAAGCAAATTGAAAGCTTCTTCTTGATTGTCTAGCATCTAACCTGCTCCCTTTTCCGCTACAGTGATACGTCTTACCTGCGTGTCACCCGGACGTTTGGCCTCTTCAATCATCTGCCGAGTGATACCCACAGGCACCTTGTAGTCCTTCTCTAGCTTCTTACAAAGCCAGTCCACATTGAACTCGCGACGTGGCACAGACACATTGACCTGCACAGCGATCTTGCCACTCTCGCCTATGACGTGATTGCCCGGTGTGGTGATCTTCGACGGATCGTCAAGCTGTTCCTCTTTGACAAGGTTCTCAAGAAGCGAAGTGTACTTCTTAAGTGCGAGTTGCTCCACACGTTTCCACATCATGAGCATCGCGAACGAACGACCCCGATTGGTGCGGTCAGGGAACTTAATGCGGTTAGGCATCTCTTCCAAGTCGTTATAGATTTGGGCTTGGAACCCAAGATTGGTATCAAGATTAGACATTCAATTCTCCTGTTTTCTCGTGTGAATCACACGCCTTTACCTTGAGGCGTTCTTCTTCCCCGTACTTGTAACCGTGCAAGTACGAGTCGTTAGCACTTGCGCCATCATAACGCATACCATTACGATGCGCAAGGAACGGCATGGATAATTTCCCATGCCGCCGACCGATGCGGAATTGCATCAGACCCATCACTTATCCCCTTTGCGTAGGAAGTGAGCCCGATACCCGAGTGCATGCACAACCGCCATGACTGTGGCGTACTGAGGACGCTTTGTCTTGCCCTCGAACCAGTTATGCATCGTACTCGTAGTCACGCCCGAGAGCTTCTGTATATCACTATACTTCAAGCCCTCACGCTTTACCAGTGTCCGCATCTTATCGATCACTGGGTCTTTGTCAACGAAGTTATAGCTGGTGTACAGCCTGAGCGCGCCCTTACCATTACCCTTCGCCATTTGACACCGCCTTCGCCGTCGGACGGTATCCATCCTTGCCATGTTTCACAAAGCCCTTCATAACGAGCATGTGTAACGTGGACGAATGAGTCCCCTTTGCGTATTGATGCTCCGTGCAAATCTTCGCCAATTCGCTCGGCACAACATCTCGATCCTTATTCTTGACGAGGTAATCGAGGATCAACTTCTTCGCACCCACCCGTTCAGGGGGTGGCAAAAGTTTCGGGCTATGCTTCGCATCTGCGAACATTTCCACGCGCACTCCAGTATTGCCATGATGCAATACCTTCATGAACACATCCATGTCCAGATCGAAGGTCACGCTAACTTTCTTGATGGGCATTGTAACTTTCCTGTTTGTGTGAATCACACGAACTATCGATTATCTAGTTCGTTCTTGGCCCAAGCAAGTATGATACCACAACCGTATGCGGCAGCACATGCTCCGGCCATCCAAAAGAGCCATATGGGCCAGCCCGTGAGCCAGCCATACAGTAAAAAGATGACGACGCAGAGACCTGCGAAGTGAATACTACTTAGAAAGTTCTGCATCGTCATCTCCCTTAGTTTACGCTAACGTTAACGCAACGCTTACTTAGACGAACCTAAACGCAGGCTTATCGCTCTGCCTACGCTTACGCGCACCCATGAACACGACGCCCATGAAGCCAAGAACCATCATGGCCCAAGTAGACGCTTCCGGAACCGCCGCAGTCGGAGTCACGTCGATCCGGAAATGCTCGAAGTCTGTGATATGACCACCGATAGAAGTAAACAGGTCAAAATCCCAGATGCTCTCGCCGTTGATGGCCTTGAAGTCAAAGCCAGACTGCCCGCTCCCAAGCGTGTAACCTGCACCGCCATTGGTGAAGTTAAACACCTGTAAGCTGCCGTCCGCTTCTTTGGCCGTCACCTTAAAGAACACTTGCCCGTCGCCCTTCAGGGAGAAAATATCCCTTGTGACGGCGAGTTGTGTCGTGTTGGTCTTGTCGAATACGGTGATATCCAAATCGCTAGTATTAACGATCTTGATATCGTTCCCGTTGGCAGCGCCGCTGAAGTTAGCGTTACCGGACAAGTCCCGGAAGCGGACAACCTCATCGTTCTGACCATTGAGCTTACCAAGGATCAGACTGGAACTGGCAACGCTGCTGAAAATAACGTTGTTGCCTGTGCCTCCTTGGCCATTGGTATCCAACACGATATCAGCCCTTGCCGCTCCCGATAATGCAAGTAAGGCTGTAGTCGCTAGTAATAGTTTTCTCATGTAACACTCCTAGCTAGCTGGTGCGGAATTGCACCCTGAAACATATGGCGTACCATATGCTTCGAGTTGCAATCCGTGTGACTCACACGTCAATCTTTGGCAGGCTCGGGGTTCTCGGCTTGTTCCGGTCCCCCCGGTTCCTCTCCGTTTCTGGCGAGAGAGACTTCTTTCGGGCCTTCCCCGAGATCAGCCCATTGCTCAAACGTGACAATCTTCTCACCGCTTTCAGCTTCTCTTCCTTTGTCTTTGTCATTCATTCCCTCCGGCCATGTAATGCCTTCATTCTTCTTCCACTCAAACACAACACTATCACCACCATCGGTAATGATAACACGCTCAACGATGCCCATCTTGGCGGCTACGTTGTGCGTGTAGAAGTGCGCCATCTTCACAGCTTCATGAGCCGGGACATGCCTACGCACATACTCGTAGTGACCATTCACAAAGAACTGGCACACATTAAATTCGCCCTTCATTTCCATTCGCTTTCTCCTTCTCTCTCTATACTCTTTACGTTCCTGTCGCCTCTGGCTTTTTCTCTTCTCCTTTCCCGTCTTGTATCTTGACATTGTACAACCCTACGTAAGCCGTTCCTGAGAAATTGAGTTGACCCTTAATGTGATGATGCCCATCCTTACATGCGAAGAACAGGCTGCCATTATTGTCTCGCAACAGTGTGGCCTCTTCACCTTCTTCCATGCACGTGAAGCCGGTACATTCGACAATCACACCTTCCTTCGCGTCCTGAACTAAGAGCCATTCCCTTCCGTGTGAGTCACACAAATCCTCTTCATTCTTCACAACCGTAAACATGAAACTCGAAGCCTCCCTGCTATCTTGAATGAACTCCCCGATGACCTTCTTCAAATTGTACAGCGAATTGGGATGACAATAAACTGTGTTATCACTCCCATCCTTCCAGTTGATTAGAACGTCTAGGTTGTATCTGCTCATCGCTTACATCTCCAATACCGATAACCGTTTTTCATGTAGTGCTGTTTACGACACACAAATACGCCATGCTTGCGTACTTTCTTCTTCACAACTTTAGGCTTTACGCTTTCCACAACTGGTACTGGATCGGCGGCCATTGGTCTAGGCCATCTCTCTTCAAACGTTTCGCCCAATACTGGGCTAAGACTCAATACAATTACAAATCCCCATCGTCCAATGATCCGTGGCCCCTCGCCGTTAGCCATTCCTTACTCTTCCGCCGGTACTCCCGGTCCAAGCTGGTTGCTGCTGTGATGGATTTATGCCACAAAATGTCAAGCACTTCTTTGTTTCTTGGCACTGGCATGTTTCGATCCAGCATGAACTGCTTTAAATCTTTTGGACTTTGGTATCGCAGAACGTGGTTTCTTGCTCTTACGTACTCTTTCAAGCTTTCCATAGGCCGGTCTGTTGATAACCTCATGTCGCCTCCCACTAGGATAGATCGTAACGGTTCTCACATCACCACTCGTACACACTTGTACAAACGTGCCAAAACTCCGCGTGAGATCATACGCGGTCCAGATACGCACAACTTTGTTGCGATTGACTTCGATCAAAGGCACCTGAGCAGTAATGCTGTCAAGTGCCACAAAGTCCTTGAGACGTTCTAACGAGAGTGCTTGCCTCTCGAAGTTAAACCGTGACCCAATCATGGCTCATCCCTCCGAACGAAGATGACATTCTCTTTCATCTCGCTGAGGGGCAGTATAGCATCGACGCTGTAATAGACCTTACCAGCATCGTCCGATGTTACCGAGTAGTCATATTCTCTCGTGTGATTCACACGGGCCAAACCTTGCGCAACCCGTTCCGTGTACTCTTCATCTGTACACAACGCGGCTT
>Ga0157376_10001484_pt1 | contig 15465 bp, 14 predicted proteins | sample M45metaG_FD_121801 | JGI IMG/M metagenome (GOLD analysis project Ga0157376, IMG submission 121801) | Miscanthus rhizosphere microbial communities from Kellogg Biological Station, Michigan, USA - M4-5 metaG | ecosystem: Host-associated > Plants > Roots > Rhizosphere > Soil | place: USA: Michigan... | reverse complement strand
GATGCTGCCCTCGGTGTCGAAGGAAAGGCGGGCATCGGTCTCGGTCGAGACGCGGCCGGGGACGATCTTGAGGATTTCGAGACCGAAGGCGATGAGCACATGGTCGATGATGTCCTCGATCTGCGCCGCGCCGGTAAGGCCGCTGTTCTTACGGTCAGCCACCACCTTGTCGAGGATGTGTGCGTACTGCGGCTTGGTCGCAGCGGCGAGAATCAACGACGGATTGGTTGTCGCATCCTGCGGTTTGAATTCCTTCATCGACTCAAAGTCGCCAGTATCGGCAACGACTTTGGTAAATTGCTTGAGTTGATCGAGCTGGGAAAGCTTGGTGGTCGGATCGAGAGTGGTCGCGCTCATAAGAACCCAAGTTATCGCGAAACCGGTTGAACGACAAAGGCAAATTTCTCATGGTTTCCGTGAAAATGGTTCATGCATGCCCATCAAAACAAAAGCCCGGCCACCTTTTGGGGGCAACCGGGCTTTGTGGGGGTGAGGAGGATGCGATTAGTTATCCAGCTCGACGCAATCGTAGGTGTAGGAGGCGCTGAGCCAGGCACCGGAGTCGGTGCTGCCGCTGATCGGGCTGATCGTCATGGTATTGGTGCCCGTGACAAAGTCCGCCGCCGGGACGGTCCAGGAGTAGGTCTTGTTATTGCCACGGTAGGTGCCGATGGTGATCGTCCTAGTGCTCGGCTCGCTCGGCGCACTTTGGAGGGTCAAAGTATGACCATTGATGGTGACCGAGGGACGTCCGCTGATATAGGCGGTGGTGATGCCGATCTTGACGACATGCGCGGCCGCCGCCTGGGTGGACGTGAGGTTGAAGTTGATCGTCGTCGGGCTGTTATCGGCGCGGAACTGGGCCGCCGGGAAACTGCTCGCACTGCTGCTACCCACGGTGTAGGTGACCGGACCCCAACTGCTCATGCGCACATCCGAGGGATGCATGTAGGTCATGAGCGTGCCGTTGAGGAATTCATTGGGCGTGCCATCCCAGTTGCCGATGCGCCAGATCGTGGCGGTCGAGCTCGGGTCGGCCGAAATGGTGATGGTATTCAAGACCGTGGTGCCGCCCGCCGTGACGGTGGCGCTCCCAGTCCAGACGGCGAGCTCATTCTTGTAGATCGTCATCGTGTAGGTGCCGGGCAGCATGCCGGTGCAATTGAAGTAGCCGTTGCTGCTGGCGGCGCTGGCCCAGTATTGCGCCGTAGTATTGGCAAAGCCGACCGTGTACGGATAGGTGGTATCGCGGCCATTGATGCCGACTCCGGTGACGCGTCCGCGCCCGGAGGGAGCGACATAGCCGGTGAGCCCCATGCTGCTGAACCACGAGGTATCGATGGATGTACTCGGTGCTCCGCCCGAGTTGCAGACCAGGGTGTAGGTATTCAGAATGCCCGTGCGGAACGCCTCGGTCTGCGCTTCGCCATAGTTCACGATGTAGGTGATTTCCTGGTCGGTGCTGGTGCACTGGTTGAGCAGGGAGCGGTAAAAGGGCCCGCCCGAGTTGCCCTCGTTGTTGTCGCGCACCACCCAGATGCCGGCGGTGGGAGAGGACGCACTGTTATTCGCCCCGATGTAGCTCCAGTCGATCAACCGCTGGTTGGAGTAATGCTTCGACCGCGTGGTCCCGTCGCTCATCCCGAAGATGTCGGACGATTCGATCGCCCCCGTATTGTTCCGGATATCGGAAGGCGTCGGACCATTGGTCAGCTTGCTCACCTGCATGCGCAGGATGTAACGGCACAGGCCCAGCGTGTCGGGCTCGGTCGTAAAGTAGGTGCCCATGTAAATGTAGGGATACCCGCTTTGCGCCATGTAGTAGTGCGTGAGATTGCCCGCCACGACGGTAATCTTGATGTATGTGCTGCCCACCGTCGTCGCACTCACGGTGACCGAACTGGTGCTGCTGTAGAGATAGTCGAAGCCGGAATTGACCTGGGAACCGCTCGACTGATCCTGATACTCAACCCCGTTGTAAACGAGGCTCGCAATGTCGCCCGGCGACTGGGTGCTGGATCCGTTGTCCGTTCTTCGGATTTTGAAGACGAGGCCGGCTCCGGTATCCACGGTGTAGTAATCCGTGCTGGTGGTCAGGCCGAAGGCGGCGTGGACTTTTGCCGGGAGAATGGCGCCTGCCACGAGGACAAGGGCCATGAGGGCGGACCGGCAAAAAGCGCCGGCCCGATGGTTCTGGGGTGTTTTTTTCATGTTTTACTTTGGGTTCTTCTCCAGCAGGGCTGGAGAAAGGGGTGTGAACCCGGCTCACCCGATTGCTCTGGGCGAGCCGGGCAAAGGATCATCCTTGGCGAGGGTGGCCAATCAGTTGTCCAGCTCCACGCAATCGTAGGCGTAGGAGGCGCACAGCCAGGTGCCGCTGTCCGTGGTGCCGCTGATCGGGGTGATCGTCATGGTATTGCTGCCCGAGACGAAATCAGCCGCCGGAACGGTCCAGCTATAGGTCGTGTTATTGCCACGATAGGTGCCCACGGTGAACGACCGGCCATCGGGCTGGGTGGATGCACTGGGGCTGCTCAGTGTATGCCCGTTGATCGTCACGCTGGGCCGCCCGCCGTAAACCGCATCGGTAATGCCGATCTTCAGCACATGCGCCGCTGCCGCCTGGGTGGAGGTGAGGCTGAAGGTGACGGTCGTCGGACTGTTGTCGGCCCGGAACTGCACGGCCGGGAACTTGTTGGTGGCGCTGCCGACCGCGTAAGTCACCGGTCCCCAGCTCGAGTTCCGGCTGTCGGAGGGGTGGCGAATCATGATGGTTTCACCGTTAAGGAACTCGTTGGGCGTGCCGTCCCAATTACCGATCCGCCAGATGGTGGCGGTGGAACTCGGGTCGGTGACGGTCTGGGTGTTGAAGGTCGTGGCCCCACCAGCGGTGACGGTGGCGCTCCCGGTCCAGACGGCGAGCTCATTTTTGTAAACGGTCATTGAGTAGGTGCCGGGCTTCATGTTGTAGCATCCGCCGCTGCCGGTGGAGCTGAGTGTCGCCCAATACTGCGCCGTGCTGTTCGCAAAGCCCATGTAGTAGGTGTAAGTGGTGTCCATGCCGGAGAGCCCGTTGAGGATCACTTTTCCGCGCCCGGAGGTGCCGACATAGCCGGTGAGCCCGAGGCTGGAGATGAAGCTCATGTCCGGCACCGAAGGCGTTGTGCCTGCGGTAAACATGAAGGCGTAGGGGCCGTGAAGCACGTTCACCCGCCACGTCTCGGCCGTGCCGCCGATCGTGGTATTCAGGTGATGCCCCGAGTTCATGTAATTGTAGATCTCCTGATCGGAGCCCGCGCCGTCGCCCTGATTTTCAATGTCCCGGACGAACGGGCCGCCGGTACTGCTTTCCCGGTTGCCAAAGGCAGTGAACACCCCGACGCCGCTGCCGGTCGCACCCTTGACCGTCAGGTCCTTGACGCGCTCGCTGCCATAGTATTTCGAAGTCGTCGTCCCATCGGAGTGGCCGAAGACATCCGAGCTTTCAATGGCCCCGGTGTTGCCATTGTTATCGGAGTCCGCCGGGCCGTTGGGCAGCAAGTTGTACTGGCCGCGGAAGATATAGCGCAGTTCGCCCACGCTGGGTTCCGCGGTGACGTAGTCCGCCATGTAGATGTTATCCACGCCGTTTTGTACGATGTAGTAGTGCGTGAGCGGCGAGGAGGCGATGGAGCTCGAAACGCAGGTAATGACGATGGTGCTGGTTCCGGTAACGCTCGCGGTAACCGACGATGCGCCGAGGCCCGAGGCAATGCACGAGGCCTTGGAAGTATCGTTGAGTTCCGTGCCCTTGTATTTGCACGAACTCATGTCGCCACTGGAGTTGATGGTGAAGACCAGGTTCGCTCCATTGTTCACGATGTAGCCGCCGCTGCTGCTGGTGACGCCGAAGGCGGCGAGACAGCGCAGGACGGGCAGGAGCAGGCTGGCACCAATCGTGGCGGCCATGAGTGACTTCGACAGAAAACGCAGCGCGCGGCTGCGTGGGGTGGTCCACGAGGGTGGGCAGTTCTGGAGAGAACGCTTCATTTGGGGTTTTGATGGGGGGTTTTTCTTCCCGGCGCCTAGAGGAAGAACCAACGAGTCGGGAAGATGCTCGCGGGTTCGATATTTGGGGGAGCAGGCTGGATTTTCCGCTTAAAACACCGTTCTGGGGGAAGGCGATTTCAAACTTGGCCGCAGAGCAAACGAAATTTCGCAAAAAACGTCAAGCATAACGTTTTGCGCAAATATGGAACCGGCATCCGCACTCTGGAAAAAAATCAATCGTCCGCCGATAACGGGAAGACGAGACTGGGAATGGCCAGGCCAATCCCCATGGCGCACATGGCATAGAAAACGGACAGGAAATTTTCCAGCGCCTGCGGCGCAAGCAGGGTGGCCTCCGGCGCTGTTTTGGCATGGATGAGGCTGAAGAAACTGATCATCACTTTGGCGGCCAGCGCGCCGGGCACCATGGGAATGCAGCCGACCACCGCAAAGACGCAGCCGCGCAGGGTATGCGGCTGCTGCCACAGGCGGTCCACGATCGCGAGCACCAGGGCGGCGGCGAAGGTCGCCGAGCCCAGCGTCCAGCCACAATCGGTGGCAATTGTCCGCACCAGCAGAGCGAGTGCTCCCGCCCCGAAGCAAATCCACAGCATCCGGTGCGGGCAGTTGAACAGCACGGCGAACCCGGCCGCGGCCAGCCCGCCGAAAAAGACCTGATGCAGGAGATGAAACATATCAATCGTCATGGCGCAAAGAGCTTGGGGATTACCAGCCACTCGGCGAGCAGCACGCCAATGGTCATGAAGAGGAGCAAATACAACACCCGGAGCACCCGGGCGGCGGCGAGATTGGGGCGCGCGTCGAGGACGTCCACCTGCGCATTCAAAATGGCCGGCCCGGGCACGCACAACAGCACGGAGGAAATCATTGCGATCGGAAGCTCCTGGCTGCCCGCCCATTTGGAACCGAAGCCCGTGATGATCGCGGCCACGAACGCCACCGCACCCCACGTAATGAAAATGTTCTTCTTGCGATGCACGAGCAGTTCGTGCCGCAGCCATTGCGCGATGGAGGTTCCCACCAGCGTCGGCAGGAAGGCTGGCCAGTCGGCCGCGAGCAGCCGGCCAAAGGCGCAGCAGGCCAGCCCCGTGGCGAGGCACACAAACCACACCGGATAAAGCTTCGTTTTGGCGGGGACCGCCTTCACCGCCGCCATCGCCTCCTCGCAGTTTAATTTCCCCGCGCGAATTTCCATCACCACTTCCTGCAGGGCGCGCGAGCGGCGCAGGTTGATGCCGTGCTCGCCAATCTTGCCCATTTGCATGCAGGTCTCTTCATCGCGGCGCAAGATCACGATGATGGCCGCATGCTGGCAAAACGACTCGACCGAGGTGCAGCCGTATCCCTGGCCCACATCCAGAATGCCCTCCTGCACCCGGCGGGCGTTCCCGCCAAACTCCATCAACATCCGCCCGGCCATCAGGCACAGGGCGGCGACCTGATCCAGCGGCTCGTTTCCCGGGTTGGTGGACTCGATTTGCATCGTCTTTGCCTGCTATCTTAACCAATGGCGGCGATTTTTGAAGCTCTTGCCACCATCGGGAGAGATTTCGCCAAAATTCGCAAATCCCCCCGCCCGGGGAATACCTCAATACTTGAAGGCGAAATACACCGCGCCGACAATCAAGAGATAGGAGACGCAGTAGTTCCACTTCATAGTCGCGCCAAAGAGGAAATACGAGACGATGGTGAAGACGACGAGGGTGATGCATTCCTGCAAGACCTTGAGTTGCGGCACGCTCCATTCATAGGAGCCCGCGCGGTTGGCGGGCACCTGGAAAATGTACTCAAAAAGCGCGATGCCCCAACTGGCGAAAATCACGATCCACAACGGCTGATCCTTGAATTTCAAATGGCCGTACCAGGCCAGATTCATAAAGGCATTTGAAATGGTGAGCAGCAGGATCGTTTTCATGAATGTGGATAAATACCAAATCGGCGATGCCGCGAAAGCGGATGGTTCTCTCTTTTTTCACTACGAAGAACCCGAAAGGGAAAAGTTTTCCATCGCGAATCCGGGCAGGCGAAATTACGCGTGCGGAAGGAACGAGGCTGGAGCCTCGCTGAGAACTGCGTGACCAAGCTGGAACTTGGTCACGAAGCAATGGGCCCGCTTGCTGCAGTGCGCCCGCGATCAATTCTGTGCGAAAACCGTAGCTGCAGCCCGGTGGGCCATTGGGGTCAATAATCCAGGGTCTTGCCTAGAACAGAAGCCTGAATGAGGCATAAGTTCCTGAGCAAGAATGAGAAACCGATACGTAAAGGTTGCGAAGATCAGCGAAGCGAAATTTCGGGCGTTGGTGAAGGTGTTTGCGTTGGATATTCCAGCGCTGACGGCCAGTGGGCTGTTGGGGCTTAACCGCAACACCGTGCAGCGTTACTACGATCTGCTGCGCTATCGGATTCTGGAGTTGGCGGTGGAAGAAGCGCTGCCCTTCACCGGGGAAGTCGAGGTGGATGAAAGTTACTTTGGGCCGCGCCGGGTGCGGGGCAAACGCGGGCGTGGAGCCCGAGGTAAGACGCCGGTCATCGGCCGGCTCAAACGCGGGGGCAAAGTCTTCACTGCCGTGGTGAAAAACTGCTCCAAGCAAGAGTTGATGCCGGTCATCAAAGGACAGGTGCTCTCCGAAGCCACCGTCTTTACTGATGGCTGGAAAGCCGATGACGGTCTGGTCTTTGGCGGATACAGGCATCATCGTGTTCATCACCACGAAAACGAGTTTGCTCGGGGAAAGAACCACGTCAATGGCATTGAAAGCTTCTGGAGCTTTACCAAATTGCGCCTAGCCAAACTCCGTGGTATCCGCCCCGAATCCTTCCTCCTTCACCTCAAAGAATCCGAATGGCGTTTCAATCATCGCCATGATAACCTCTACCTCTTACTCCTCAAAAATATCCGCCTCAATCCACTCGCGTTCTAGGCAAGACCCTAATCCAATTCAGGGAGACGAGGTCTCGGAAGCAGGGGCGGCCGTCTTCTCTTTGGCCACCGCGGTGTCGCCCGATTCCGCGAAAAGGAAATCCTGCTCCACCGCGGAGATGACGGCGCCGCTATCGGAAGCAGGGAGGCGGCTGATTCGCCCCCGGCGCAACTCCGTCTTGGATGATCCGGCCGTCGGAAGAGACGGTTTCTCCGGCGTCATACCCTCGCCGCGGCGGCAGCCACCGTGCAATTGTCGATAATTTCCGCGCGGCGGCCGGCCCCTTCGACCAGCGTGAGCATAGCGAGCTTGTTCAGGGAGCGCGGAACGCCGCTGGAGTGCTCGTGCAAGGCGGCGAAGGCCTCGGTGGTAAAGAGGTCGGTCAACCGGCCCGCCGTCATAAGCCGGAATTTCACATACTGCTCGGTCTCGGCGATGGTGAGCGCCTTGAGTTCATCGCGGAAGTAGATGCGGTTGCGCATGGACTCGTAGCTGGAGTGCTCCAGGCGCTGGGCCAGGCGGGACTCGCCGATCATGATGCAGGTGGTAAGCTTTTGCTCGGGCGTCTCGATGTTGCTGATCGTGCGGAGGACGTGCAGGCAGTCCGAGGAAAGCAGGTGGCACTCATCAATCACGATGATGAGGCGACGGCCCTCGCGGTGCAGGTCGATCACGTAGTTGCTGAGCAGTTTCATGAGATCCTGCACGCGGGTGTTGCCCACCGGGAGCGCCAGCTCCAGCTCGGCGAGAATCTCGCGGAGCAGGCCGGTCTTGCTCATGCCGGGGGTGACCAGAATAAGGATGGCGTGGTATTTCTTTTCGTCGAAATGCTGGAGCATCAACTGGCTGATGAGCGTCTTCCCGGCGCCGCTGGGGCCGGTGAGCAACCCGAGCGAGGTGTTGAAGTCAGCCGCAAGCATCATGCTGCAAAAGGCGGAGGCATGGCTCTCGGTGCGAAAGAAAAAGGCCGGGTGCACGCTGTCAGCAAAGGGGTTCTCGCGCAGGCCGTACATTTGCAGGAAGTTTCCCTCCGGAACAAATGGAACCACACTGGATGAGACCGGGGAGGAACCCCCGACAAGATCATCGAACGGATCGGAGGAAGGAAACTGGTCTTTCATGGTTGCGGGTGACGGTTGCGGAGTCATTGGCTGGCTCTTTCTGGCTGCTAGGCGGCGTGGATGCCGCTCTTTGTTTCTTGGTCGATACTTGGAAGATCGGTGCTGGCATCGGCCCCTACCAAAGTGGCGGCGACACGCGAAAGTTGCAGGGCATTGGGGTGGCCCGGGCTGCTGAGCAGGAGCGGACGGCGACTCTGGTTTGCCTCCTCCATGGCCGGATCTCGGACCAGGTGACCCAGATCCCCCGGCGTGCTTTGCAGGAAACGCTGGGCGCAACCTGCGATGCGTTCCCGCACCCGGGCGGCACTGGCGGCATCATCGGCCTGGTTCACCAGGAGGTGCATGCGGGTGGCGAGGCCGCGCTCATGGGCGAGCTTGATCACCCCATAGGCATCCAGGGTGGCGGCGAGGTTCGGCGTGGCGACGACGACGGTATCCTGTGCGAGGCCGAGAAAGTGCATCACGCCCTGGGCGATGCCGGCACCGGTGTCCATGAGCAGGATATCGTAATCAGCGGCCACCCGGAGCAGTTCACGGCCCAAAGCCTCCAGCGTGCTGGTGCTCAAATCGGCCAGGCGGCCAATGCCAGAAGCGCCACAAAGGAGATCGATTCCCCCGGGGGCGGGAGTGAGAATGCTTTCCAGGCTCGCGCCGCGATCCAGCACGTCGAGCAGGGTGGCCTTGGGATTCACCCCGGCGAACACATGCACATTCGCCATGCCCAGATCGGCATCGAAAACCAGGGTGCGCAGTCCACGACCAGCCAGGGCGAGGGCGAGATTTACGGAAACGGTGGTCTTCCCCACCCCACCCTTGCCGCTGGTCACGGCAAAGAGGCGGGTGCTCTTCAGCCAGCGGTGCAATTCCTGCCGGACGGTCGCGACCGAGGCCCCTTCGATGAACAGCCGGCGATGGGCCCACTGAATAATCTTTTCAGCCCGCTGATCAAAACCCGTGGAAGACCCCCGCAAATGCTCGTGCAGAATCGTTTCTATGAATTGGACCCGCGCAGGCTGCAGGCCAATCCCACGCCCCGTGGAAAGGTTGTGTTGTGGAAATGAGTTCATAGATATCCCCGGGCTGTGTTTGCTCCCGCTAACCTTCCGTCGAACCCCGGTGGAAAATCGACAAACCCAATATGTTGGGGTTGACTTTTCACCTTAGCCACTGCATTTAGCGTTGGCGTGCCGCTGCGTCAAGTCTCAAAAAAACCCTTTTTGTCGTTTTTCGACCGGCGAACCATGTCAGCAACCCGCTTTTACTGCATCATCTGCGGCGAAGTTTTGGAAGCCGCGGACCGGGTGAGTCGTCGTCTCGCGGAATGCCCGCATTGCCGCCATGTGGTGCCCGTACCGTCGGCGGCCTCGACGGCGGAAGTGGGGCCGGATTTTCCTGCCCGTTTGAACGCCTACCCACCGGGAGTGCTGGCGTTGGAAATCAATTTTTTATGCAACCACTGCGAGAGCAAACTGCGCATCGACGCCCGCTATGAAGGGATGTTCGTGACGTGCCCACAGTGCAAGGAGGTCACGGAGGTGCCGCGCTGGTCGCAGGGCGAGGTTCCGCCCGCCGCCCCGGAGCCAACCCCGGGGATTGTCCTGAGTGCAGAGGAAATAGAGTTCCTTTCGACAACGGAAGAGGCTCCCCCACCCGGCGGGGAGGAGGAAAAGTAGATGGATATTCCCCTTTCTTTGATGGAATCCCATCCGCTCGCCTGTCCTCAATGCGGGGCCGGGATCAAGACCAGCCGGTCGAGCAAGGCCCGGCGCGTGCAGTGCCCGAAATGCCGCGGCATCGTGACGCTGCCTGCTTCATCGGGGCTGGAGAAAGCGTCGGCAACGGCAACCGCCGCCGGGGCAGCCATGGCCCCGGCACCCGAGGTACAGGTGCTCCAGAAGCGGATCGAGGCGCTGGAAGCCCGCCTCTTGCTTCTGGAAAAAGCCATCACTGAGACGGCCCGGGAAAGTGCGAAGCCCGGCGGCCTCAAGTGGCTCGGAAAAGATCAGGCGGGCGATTTTTCCCCGGCACAGGAAGAGGTGCTGCGGCACAACCTGCAACTCCTTCCGGCCCACCACATCACCATCCAGATTCCGTCGGGCAACGAACCAGCCCGGACGCGGGCCGAATGGTTCAAAGGGATCTTCGAGAGCGCCCGCTGGGCGGTGAGCGGTCCGCTCAATTCCGTGCTCGAGCCCCAGCCCGGCACCCTATCCATCGCCACTGCCCTACCGGTCTCGCGACAGATGGCGGATACCTTTCTGGCCCTGCGGGCGGCGGGATTCGTCGCCCATGCGATTTTCGATCCCTCGCTCTCGGGCGAGGAACGGCTGATTGTGGCCTGACCAAGCAGAAAACGGGCGCGGAGATACGTCCTATGGGACACATAAACTCGCTCCCCCGCTACAGCGTCTTGTTCCGGTAATACACCACCCGGAGCTGGTGCCCGGCGGAATACATGGAGATCACGTCCGGGAGGTGCATGATGAGCCAGGGCTGGCCGAAGCTGCGACCGTTTTTCGTGAAGACCAGATCGTCCGCCAGATAGACAGCGGAATGGATGGCCCGGCCCTGCTCGTCGAGCACAAAGAGGATGTCGCCATAGTTGGTGGGCGTGGCGATCTGGTAGTAATTCGCCGCAATGTAATCGCTGGTGTACTTGAGATCGAGGAAGCGATCGTCCGGCGTCGCGTTGAAAAAGTTCATCGTACTCCAGTGGCAATCCGCATCGGCTTCGCCGGATTTGGAGTTGAGCGGGAATCGGTAGAGCCGCTCGCGGACGAACTGTGGCAGGAGATAGGCAAGTCCGATCGTTCCCCCACCCTTTTGCCGTTGCAAGGACTCGAGCATGGGCCGCACATCGGTTTCGCGGAAGCCAGGGCCGACATTCCAGTAACCAATGAGCTTGTCGATATCGGTATCCGGACGGATCACGAGGCGGACGCGGACAGCGGAAATGAGGGAGATGGTTTTGACCGTCTTTAGGCGCGCCGCGTCATCGGGCATGTGCGAGAAGACGAAACCGACGTCGCTCAGGAAAACGCGGTTTCCGCGCTCGTAGGCGACCTTCTGCACCAGATCACGCGCCGGTTCATCGAGGGTAGGCAGGACGTTATCCTTGAATTCCTTGTTGCCGTAGGTGAACGGCGAGCCCAGGTAAAAATTCTCCTCAAAGGCGGCGAGCTTGCCATAGAGCTTCTCACGCACGGCGGGGGTAAGACCGAGGATAAGCTGTTCATCGGGGTTGATGACGACCTTGCCCTCATTTTCCGTCGCCAGCGCGGAGGAGAGCGCATGGTCGATCAAGGACGCCGGGACGCCGCAATCCTGCATCAGCGCGCGGACCTGAGGCATGGACATCCCGTCGAAAGTCCAGCTCTGGTCCTTGCTCTTGTCGATGTCGAAGGCGGCGTATTCGGCGGGCCGTTCCAGTTGGAATGAACGCTCGGTCAACTCGCCCCAAGGCGGGACCACCGCCGGAGGCGCGGCCGGAATGGCATCCTCGGAAACGGGAGGAGTGGCCGCCGGGACAGCAGCCGCAATCGGAGCCGGCGTAACCCTCATCAGCGCCCAGGCCAGGAAACCGGTGGCAAGTACCAGCGCGCCAGAATAAAGCATGAGCCCGTGCAGGGAAAACTGGATGTGGGAACCGTGAATAACCGGACGATGAGGAACTGGCTCCGCATGCAGTGGAACCCGGGGCGATGAGAGCGCAACCGGGTAGGCCGGCTCATGAGCAAGCGGCTGTTCCCGTGGTGGCTGCAGGGGTGGCATGCGCGGTAATAGTTCGTTCAAAAAACCGCGCGCGCTACCGAAAGTTGCCCACCTTTACCGCGAAATGGTGATAATTAATTCACTGTATTAGCCACTCAGATGTGATTTGCCGCCATGGCGTTTTAGAAATAAACTTCCCCCCCAGCAACCCAGAAACTTCTCATGAGCACTCCAGAATCATCATCATCCAATAGCTGCCCGCCACTCCATACCATCGCATGGAACGAACTCGTCACCAGCAACGTGGAAGGCGCAGTCGCATTTTACGGCAGCCTCTTTGGCTGGACGACGGAAAAATACACCGGCGGCCCCACGGAGTATCTGGTGTTTAAAAATCAGGACCGGATGTTTGGCGGCGTGATGGCGCTGCCGCATCCCGGCATTCCGCCGCACTGGATGAACTATGTCGTGGTAACGAGCCTGGAAGAATCCGTCGAAAAGGCGAAAAGCCTCGGCGGCGGAGTGTGCCTGGAGCCGATGAGCATCGGCCAGGCTGGCCGTATCGCCATCATCACCGATCCGCAAGGCGCGGCCATCGGTCTGCATGAGGTGCCGCCAATGGCGGGTTGAGAGTTGAGAACCGCGCGGGAAAAATTCCGCATCAAGCGTCGAGCGGATTCCACGAGCGCGCCAGTGCTCTGGGGAGCCCATGCGTCCCCGCATGGTGGTTCCGGCGTTCCGGCCGGAACGAACTTGAAGAATCGCTCAAGCTCCTGATTCGCTTCGATCGCACTTGGGGAGAAAGTCCGCAAAGGCGGGGACGCCTTTGCCAGCACGCGGGACGCGTGCGCTCCCCAGAACCTCCGCCAACAACCAGCGTGCCAGCGGGAAATAAAAAACGGCAGCACGAAGGCTGCCGTTTTTCTAGGAGATTGATTTTGCGGAAATCGCTTACAGGTCGAGCAGGAGGCGGACCGGGTCTTCGATCGCTTCCTTGAGCTTGACCAGGAAGGTCACGGCTTCCTTGCCATCGACGACGCGGTGGTCGTAGCTGAGGGCGAGATACATCATCGGGCGGATGACGACCTGACCTTTGACGGCGACGGGGCGTTCCTGCGTCTTGTGCATGCCGAGGATGCCGCTCTGGGGCGGGTTGAGGATCGGCGTGCTGAGCAGGGAGCCATAAACCCCGCCGTTGGAGACGGTGAAGACGCCGCCCTGGAGGTCTTCGATCTTGATCTTGCCTTCACGGGCCTTGACCGCGTAGTCGGCGAGGTCGCGCTCGATGTCAGCGAAGCTCTTCTGGTCGGCATCGCGGATGACCGGGACGACGAGGCCCTTTTCGGTGCCGACAGCAACGCCGATGTCGAAGTAGTGGTTCTGGATGAAGTCATCGCCATCCATGCGTCCGTTGATGGATGGCACGGCCTTGAGCGCTGTGACGGCGGCTTTCACGAAGAAGGACATGAAGCCGAGCTTGATGCCGTGCTGCTTGGTGAAGGACTCCTGCATGCGGCTGCGGAGATCGATGATCGCCGACATGTCGCACTCGTTGAAGGTGGTGAGAATGGCTGCCGTGTGCTGGGCCATGACAAGCTGCGCGGCAATCTTGCGGCGGAGCGGCGAGAGCTTTTTGCGGGTGACGCGAGACTCATCCACCGGCACGGGTGCCGGGGCGGAAATTGGAACGATGGTCGCCGGCTTGGGCGCGGCCACCGGAGCCGGCTTGGACTCCACAGGAGCGGGAGCCTTTTCCGCCTTGAGCGCTTCGGGAGCGGCTTCCGCTTTCTTTTCCGGAGCCACCGCGGCCGGGGCAGGAGCGGCAGCGCCGCCCTCCTCGATGGTGGCCACGACTTCGCCCACCTGGACCTCGGCGCCTTCGGCGGCCTTGACCTTGAGGACACCAGCGTTTTCCGCGGTGATTTCGGTGGAGACTTTGTCGGTGTCGAGCGTGAACAGGACGTCGCCCGCGGCGACCGGTTCGCCATCTTTTTTATGCCAGGTGGAAAGGACGCCACTGGTGATGGATTCACCGACGGCGGGGATCTTGACCTCAATACTCATGAATGTGTTCTGCTAAAGATTAAACGCGTCTTCAATGATTAACTTCTGTTCGCGCTTGTGAATATTGAGCGAACCGACGGCCGGGCTGGCGCTGGCGTCGCGGCCGGCATAGAAGAGTTGCTTGCCGAACAGGTTGCGGAGCGTCCACTGGAGATGCTGCCAGGCACCCATGTTTTGCGATTCTTCCTGGCACCAGATGAACTTGGTGGCCTTGCTGAAGGGGGCGATCGCCTCGCGCAGCGCCTGCTCGTGGAGCGGGTAGAGCTGCTCGATGCGGATGATCGCGGCGCTCTTGATGTTCTCATCGGTCTGCAGCTTGAGCAGGTCGTAGTACACCTTGCCGGAGCAAAGGATGACGCGCTTGATCTTCTCGGGCGTGTCGAGCAGCGGGCCGGGCAGGATTTCCTTGAAGGTGCCGCTGGTGAACTCCTCGATCTTCGAGCTGGCGGCCTCGGAACGCAGCAGGCTCTTGGGCGTCATGATGACGAGCGGCTTGCGGAAGGCGCGCTTCATCTGGCGGCGGAGCAGGTGGAAATACTGGGCCGAGGTGGTGAGGTTGCAGACCTGGATGTTGTTCTCCGCGCAAAGCTGGAGGAAACGCTCCAGACGGGCGCTGGAGTGCTCGGGGCCCTGACCTTCGTAGCCGTGCGGGAGAAGCATGGTGATGCTGCTCGGGCGCTGCCACTTGGACTCGGCGGAGCTGATGAACTGGTCGATGATGACCTGCGCGCCATTCGCGAAATCGCCGAACTGCGCTTCCCAAAGGCAGAGCATTTCGGGGAAATCGAGCGAGTAACCGTAATCGAAACCGAGCACGGCGGCCTCGGAGAGGAGCGAATTGTAAACGCAGAACTTGGCCTGGCCTTCGCCGAGGTTGTTCAACGGGATGTAACGTTCGCGGGTCTCGGCATCATAGATGACGGAGTGGCGGGAGCTGAAGGTGCCGCGGCGGCTGTCCTGGCCGGAGAGACGAACCGGCACGCCTTCCATGAGCAGGGAGCCGAAGGCAAAGGCCTCGGCGAAGTGCCACTCGAAGGGGCCGCCCGTTTCCAACGCCTTGGCGCGCTTGTCGAGCAGCATGGTCTTGAGCTTGGGCAGCGCCTTGAACCCTTCCGGGGTGGTGGACATCGCGCGGATGATCTTTTCGATCACTTCCTTTGCCACTGCCGTCTCGACCGGGTCGAAGTTGAACGCCGGCTGGAAGACGGCGGAAGAGCCGCTGAACTTGTTGAGCGCGAGATCCTTCTCGGCCTTCTTTACTTCGTCGAGCGCGCCGGAAAGCTGGCTGCCGAATCCATCCTCCAGCTTTTTCGCGCCTTCCTCGGTAAGCACGCCAGTGTCGATGAGCTTCTTGCGGAAGAGCGTGGCGGTCGATTTCTGCTTCTGGATCGCCTTGTACATCTTCGGCTGCGTGTAAACGGGCTCGTCGCCTTCGTTGTGGCCGTGGCGGCGGTAGCAGACGATATCGACGACGACGTCGCTGTGGAACTGCTGGCGATATTCAAACGCGAGCTTCGCGGCAAACGTCACGGCGACCGGATCGTCGCCATTCACGTGGATGACCGGGGCCTCGACCATCTTCGCCACATCGGTGCAAT
>Ga0157376_10001479_pt1 | contig 15476 bp, 13 predicted proteins | sample M45metaG_FD_121801 | JGI IMG/M metagenome (GOLD analysis project Ga0157376, IMG submission 121801) | Miscanthus rhizosphere microbial communities from Kellogg Biological Station, Michigan, USA - M4-5 metaG | ecosystem: Host-associated > Plants > Roots > Rhizosphere > Soil | place: USA: Michigan... | reverse complement strand
TCTCTTGCGGAGTTCGTACAGCTTCGTTCGATCAACCTTGGACATAGTGATGCGACGTCACTCCAAACAATTTGGACCTCATCGCCTCTACGCTACCGTAATTTCTTTCAGTTCCGTTGGGAAAGATTGCCACATAGCCGTCTTCCTCAAAATCTCGGTATGCTGCCCTTAACTGCTCCAGCCTATCCCGTGCGTTCAGCAAGGATCTCGCTGTTCCCAAGCAAACGCTGGTTCAAGGGTGTGAATAAAGATGTTCATCTCTCCCGCACTGCATTCATGTCCATCCACGATGCTCATAGCGGCCCAGGCACTCGGTCACCACGCCTTCAAGTTCGATTGAGGACTTCATCGTCAGTCAGCCCCGCGTATGGCAGCTGTGATCAGTTGGTATTCCATAACCCATCGGCTCATCGCAGCTCGTGAATAATTTCCCTGGCCGCATTCGCGCCGTTCGCGCCCGTCAATCCATTCCCCGGATGCGTTCCGCTGCCGCACATAAACAATCCACGCACCGGCGTTTTGTACCGCGCCCAGTCCAGCACCGGCCGCATCGTGAACAATTGGTCCAGCGCCAACTCACCGTGGTAAATATGCCCGCCGGTAAATCCGTAGGTCTTTTCCAGATCCGCCGGCGTGATCACCTGCATCCCTTCAACCAGCCGGGGCAAGTTCGGCGCGTAGTGTGCCAAAGTCTTCATCACCGTGTCGCCCAACTCGTGTCGCCGCGAATCCCAACTTCCATGCTTCAATTTGAACGGTGCGAATTGCACGTACACCGACATCACGTGCTTCCCTTCCGGCGCCAGCGAAGGATCCAGAATCGTCGGTATGGTCACATCCAGATAAGGAGCGCTCGCAAAGTCTCCGTACTTAGAAGCGTCATACGCTCGCTCCAGATAGTCAATTTCCGGCCCAATGTGGATTCTTCCCGACAAAGCCCCGCGGAATCCGTCCGAGCCCACTGTTCCCACCAGCGACGGGAACGACGGCAAATCGCCCAGGGCCAGGTTCATTTTCGCCACGGTTCCCTTCGCGCGCAAATTCTTCATTCGCTGCGCAAATGTAGGTTCGAGCTGCGAAGGATCAATCAAGTTAAAGAAAGTCCGCTGCGGGTCGACGCCAGAAACCACTGCCTCCGTCGCGATCTCTTCACCGTCGCGCAGCACGACGCCAACCGCCGCTCCGCCTTTGGTGCGAATGTGTTGCACTTCGGCGCTGGTTCGAATCTCCGCGCCCGCTTTTTTCGCCGCTTCCGCCAGCGCGTTGGTGAATTTTCCCAGTCCTCCGCGCGAAAACGCTGCCGTTCCCACGGGATTCGCATCCGCTGCCGCGCGCATCAGCAATACCGCAGTGGAACCCGCCGACCACGGCCCCAGCGCTGTTCCAAAAATTCCGCGCGCCGCGATTGTTGCACGAATCAACTCCGTTTCAAAAAATTCTGCCACGTAGTCAGCCACCGCCATCGGACCCCATCGCAGCAAATCGAAAATTCCTTTTTTCCCCAGAGCGCGGACTCCCCGCCCGGCCTTGAACAAATTCCACAAATCTTCGGGCGTAGGTTTATCAATCGCCGGCGGCGTAATCGAACACAATTGTGCGAACACTCCGGCAACACCTTCGAGTGCCGCGGCAAATTGCGTGTACTTCTCTCCGTCTTTCGCTGAAATTCGCGCAATCCCGCCCGCCGTTTTCGCAACATCCGAATAAAACAGCAGCGCCTTGCCATCCAGCGTGGGCGAAAACACCCGCGGATCGGGTTGAAAAATCTGGCAATCGAATTTTTCCACCTGCAAATCGCGCGCAACGTCCTCACGCAGTGGCCCCAGCGTGTGCGCCAGCGTCGATCCGTGAAATCCCGGGTGAAACTCTTCGGTTACCGCTCCGCCGCCAACCATTTCACGGCTTTCCAACACCACCGGCTTGAATCCGCCCTTCGCCAGATAAAACGCGGTGATCAATCCGTTGTGTCCGCCGCCAATGATCGCTACTTTCTGCCCGAGTGGCATGGTCACTTCCCCGCCTGCGCGCGCGCCGAACTCTTCACGCCCTTCCACTCTTTCAAAATCACCTGACTGGCGATTCTTCCCGGCGCCGCCATGATTCCCCCGCCCGGATGCGTCGCGGATCCACACATATAAAGACTCTCCACCGGCGTTTTGTAGTATGCCCAGCCCGGTACCGGCCGCAAAAAGAAAAGTTGTTCCAGCGAAAGCTCGCCCTGAAAAATGTTCCCCTGCGTCAATCCGAATTCGCGTTCCAGATCGAGCGGCGTCAGCACCTGCCGGCCCACAATAATTTTCTTGATGTTCGGAATGTGTTCCTCGATGGTGTCGATCACGTTGTCGCCAAACGCTTCGCGCTTCGCATCGTCCCAAGTGCCGTTCGCCAGTTTGTACGGCGCATATTGCACGAAGCACGACATGACGTGTTTCCCCGGCGGTGCCACCGACGGGTCCGTCAAACTTGGGATCACCATATCGATATACGGACGCCGCGAAAAATTCCCGTATTTCGCATCGTCGTAGGCCCGCTCCATGTACTCCACGCTAGGCGAAATCGACAGCGCCCCGCGGAGATGCGCTCCATCGCCCGGGAAACTCTTAAATTCCGGCAGCCCATCCAAGGCCAGATTCACTTTCCCGGACGATCCGCGATACTTGTACCGCTTCACTTCTTCCAGAAAATCACTCGGCAGCTCGCTGGCATCCAGAAATTTCTCAAACGTCAAGTGTGGATCAACGCTTGACGACACTACACTCGCAGCAAGCTCTTCCCCGCTGGTCAAGGCCACGCCACAAGCGTGTCCGTCTTTCACAATAATCTTCGCCACACCCGCCTTGGTGCGGATCTCCACACCCGCTTCCCGCGCCGCCGCCGCAATGGCATTCGAAATCGCGCCAGTCCCGCCGCGGCTGAATCCCCACGACCGGAACGCCCCATCAATCTCGCCCATGTAGTGATGCAGCAAAACATAAGCCGTCCCCGGCGAACGAATCCCCAAAAATGTCCCAATAATTCCCGATGCCGACATGGTCGCCTTCAGCACATCGGTCTCAAACCACTGGTCCAGAAAATCCGCAGCCGACATGGTCATCAACTGCACCAGAGTGTACCGTTCATCGCTCGACAGATCGCGGAATCGTTGCATCAGAAAATGTAGCTGCTTCAAATCCTTCGGCCGCAGCGTCGTCGGGTCCGGCGGGATCATCGACAAGATTGGCTTCACAAACCGGCACATCGGCGTCATCATCTTTGAAAATTCTTCGTACGCCTCCGCATCCACTCGCGAGTGCCGCCGAATTTCTCGTACCGTTCGCCCATGATCGTTCATCCGCCACAAATAATCACCGCTGGGCATCGGGGTGAACGTTCCATCCAGCGGCAAAATTTCCAGCCCATGCCGTGGCAGATCCAAATCACGGATAATTTCCGGCCGTAACAGTGACACCACGTACGAACATTCGCTGAACAAAAATCCCGGAATAATCTCCTCGGTCACCGCGGCCCCGCCCAACACGTGCCGCCGCTCTAGCACCAGCACCTTTTTCCCGGCTTTCGCCAGGTACGCGGCATTGGTCAGTCCGTTGTGCCCGCCGCCAATCACAATCACATCGTAGTGCTGCGTCATTCGTTCAAACTCCACGCAAGAATGTCGGATATTGAAAAATTAAGCGCGACAAAAGTCCGCTAATTCTAACCGTGCCACTCAATCCCGCACAAGTACGCCACTCCCCATGTTGACTTTGCTTTTCGCCTGACCTAACCTTCGCCTCACTCGCATTCGCCATCTTCGCTTTGGAAGGATTCTCGATGCACTGTCGCCAACCCACTTCATTCTTTGTACTCCTCGCCGCGCTACTGCTCGCCGTTTCCGGCTGCCAGCAATCTGGGGACGACATCGAAAGGCATTTCCAGGAGCAACTCATCTCCGCCAAGCCCGGCGCAGTCATTGAACTCCCCGAAGGTAAATTCCATTTCACGCGTACGCTTTCGCTCACCGTCGACAAAGTGACTCTCCGCGGCAAAGGCATGGACAAGACCGTTCTCAACTTCGCCGGTCAAAAAGAAGGCGCGCAGGGCCTCCTGGTAAAAGCAAATGACTTCACCATCGAAGATATCGCCATCGAAGACCCCGCCGGTGACGCCCTCACCGTTCAGGGCGGCACCAACATCATCATTCGCCGCGTCCGCGCCGAGTGGACCCGCGGCCCCAATCCATCCAACGGCCCCTACGCCATCTACCCGGTCGACTGCAAAAATCTACTCGTCGAAGATTCCGTCGCCCGCGGCGCGGCTGATGCGGGCTTCTACGTCGGCCAATCCGAAAATGTAGTTCTCCGCCGCAATCGCGCCGAGTTCAACGTGGACGGCTTCGAAGTCGAAAATACCGAAAACGCCGACGTCTATGACAACGTCATGACCCACAACACTGGCGGCATAGGCGTTTTCAATCTTCCTAATCTTCCGCGCCAGGGCGGCAAACACGTTCGCGTATTCAACAATCAAATCGTGGACAACAACACACCCAACTTCGCTCCCAAAAGCCTCGGTGCCATCTACAATCTCCCCACTGGCACCGGCATCTACGTCATGGCTATCAAGGACGTCGAAGCCTTCGGCAACAAAATTCAGAGCAACAACAGCCTCAATGTTTTTCTGATTCATTTCAAAACCGGTGTAGGCGACAGCATCGAAACCACCGCGGCGTCTCCCATCACTCAACAAATTTTCGCGCCCGAGGACAAACGCTACTATCCCTTCACCCAGCAAATCTATTTTCACGACAACGATATTTCCGGCGGCGGCAAATCGCCCGACAGCCGCATCACCGTCCTCGGACAGCTTTCCGCCGTACTGGGCGGCCACCTGCCCGACATTCTCTATGACGGCCTCACCGATCCCGCCTGGCCTAACAAAGGTTTCAACTCCGGCGAAATCTGCCTCGCCAATAATGGCGCCGCCAGCTTTCTCAACTTCGACGCCGCCGGCCCCATGAAGCATCCAGTAAAAGACATCGCCAAATACGCTTGCACCCGGCCGCCACTCGCCGCCGTTTCCATTCCTCAAGCCGGCGCGCCCCCCGCCGCTCCCGCGTCCGGAAAATGACCGGCGTCCGCGCTATGATCTGTGTGTGAGCATCGTTTCTCAAAGTTACGGCCGCCGCCCCGTTCCCGTCGCAGCGCGGCTCATCCCGTGGGCGCTGATCGCGGTCGCGAGTGTGGCCATCTATTTTGTCAATGCAAACCGGGACGTCAGTGTCACGTTGAAAGAACCCTTCCCCCGCAGACTTTCTTCCTGGCACCTCTTCACTTCTACCAGCAACGGCCTCACGCCAAACGCCCGCGTGCTCCCGTATGATCTCAACACTCCACTCTTTTCCGACTACGCCAGCAAATATCGTTTCGTCTGGATGCCTCCTAACTCGCCGGCCGACTACAACGAAGAATCCACGTTCGACTTTCCCGCCGGCACCGTCCTCGCAAAAACGTTCGCGTTCCCAATCGACGGCCATCCCGGCAAAGAAAAACTTATCGAAACTCGCCTGCTCATCAACACCAATTCCGGCTGGGTCGCTCTTCCCTACATTTGGAACGACCGACAATCCGAAGCTACTCTGCAGCTCGTTCCCGATCCCGTTCCGGTTCACTTCACCGACAAATCCGGCACGGTCCACGATTTCACATACCAAATTCCCAACGTCAACGAATGTCGCCAGTGCCACGACCGCGACAAATCGCTGCAACCCATCGGCCCCAAAGCACGCAATCTAAATAAGGATTTTTCCTACTCGGACGGAAAGGCCAATCAACTCACGCGCTGGACCCAAGCCGGCTATCTTCGCGGCGCGCCTTCAACCGACGCGGCACCGCGCGCTCCGGTCTGGAACGATCCCGCCTCAGCATCGCTCCAGCAACGCGCGCTCGCCTACCTTGACAACAATTGTGCCCACTGCCATCAACCTAGCGGCTCTGCGGGCTACACCGGCGTGGACTTTCGCCTCAATCATTTCGATCCGCTGCATGCCGGCTTCTGCAAACATCCCAACTCCGCCGGCAACATGGACGGCCGAGAGCACGACATAGTCCCCGGCGATGCCGACAATTCCATCCTGATCTTCCGCCTCGCCTCTACCGCACCCAAAGTCATGATGCCCCAAATCGGCCGCGCTACGGTCCACAACGAAGCCCTAGTCCTCCTCCGCTCCTGGATCGCCGCCCTAGAACCGCAATCCTGCGCCATCCGCTAGCAGTCGTTCCTCACATAGCGGCCTGACGAAGGAAGGTCCGGCAGTCGCCGACTATCTGTAGTGGCCAAGGCACCCTTAAGAAGGCGGAGTCGCCTGCGCAGCCGACCTATTCCCCACTCGCCAATTTATGTCCTGTCCTTCGCAGTTTCTATCCCTCTTCAGGCCAGTTCCCCTCAACTGTCCTCACGTTCAGTAGTCCTCGCGCGCTCTTCTGTCATACGCTCTTCGCTCCCAGAACGTACTCTCGTGCCTCGGGAGAAATCGCATGTATTGCGAACATTGCGGCTTGCAGATCTTCCCAAAACTTCCGGTATGTACGCGGTGCGGCGAAACTCCCACCTTTCAGCTCTTTCAACTGGCCAGCCTTTTCACGCTTTTTCTCGCCGTGTTGTGCAATTCTTTGCTGGCTTGGCTGCTCTTGCCACGCTTGACCACTGCGCACCACGTCGCGGTCTACTTCCGCGTCTGGCTCTGGCTCTCCGACAAGATTGGCATCTATGGTTGGGCTCCTATAGCCGCAGGACTGCTCGCCTGGGATTATTTCGCCCGCCGCAAATCACGCGAAAAAATCAAAAGATGGCTTACCCGCAAGCTTCTCAGCTTCGTCATCGTCGCCGGAATCACCCCGGTCCTTCCCTGGTGGGTACCGGCAGGCCAGCCACCGCAAAACTTCATGTCCTTGATCGGCCGCTATCCCGGCCTGCCTTCCGGCCTGGCTTGGATCGCCATCACCCTCGTCATCGTTCTACTCTGCTCCAACGCCGAATCCCGATTGGCCCTGCTCGGCAAAGGCCGCGCCCTGTGCGCCTTCAGTCTCTCCTCGCTCTTACTGCTCCTTACCTTGACCTTGCTAGGCTGGAGACTCGTCTCCTGAGTGGCAGTAGCAACTATGGCCTTCCGAAGGCAAGGGCTTCAGCCCAGCCCTTCTTCTTTTTCTTAGTGTAGTAGCCCCGATCTTCCCCTAGCTCTGCCACTCAGGCTGCTTGCCTCGCTGGCTCGGACGGTGCTCAGTCTCTCCCGGCCTTAGTTCATCGGCAAGTCATCCACAATCTCGTGAATGATCTCCATGGCCCGCTCCTCATTTTCTGGCAGCACAAATAACTGCGGCTTTCCTTCCTGCATTTCCCACCGCATCCGAATGTCATATTCCTTCAACGACATCTCAATCATCGAGCGTGAATCCGCCGGTTCACCTTCCCATACCAGACTGGTCGCATTTTCGGGATACCAGTCCTCATCTCCTATCCGCTTGGTGGGGCTCGGCGCCGGCGATCCATCGCCTTCATCGTCGAAGACATACTCATTCTCCCCGCTCCCGCGTTCGTCTTCTTCGTCGAAGATAGAATGAACGCCCCCGGTGACCTCAATCGCTTGCTCGTAATTCGCCTCTGCTACTGCAATCTCATAACGCGCCTCGACTTTGCGCACCGTCGCATGCTTTTTTTCATCCACGCGATAATAAATTCCAGCTTTCTTCAATTTGCGGCATTGATCAGCACACGCATACACGTTCTTCCCCACCCAGACGCTCCGCAATTTCCGCGCCCGTGGATCCTCTTCGGGCGGCGGCAACAAATACACCGGGTCTTCGCCAGTCCCCTCCCCCGTCCCAAACGCATCCTTAATCGCCAACTCTGCCTTCTCATACAACGAAGCCGGCACTCCCACCTCATACGGCGTCTGATTATTCAAATTAAACAAATGATCTTGCCGTCGGATCGTCTTGTGTGGAATCCCCGCCTCGTCCAGCACCGTGCAAATTTCCGTGCACACCCGCAAATCCGTCCCCTTCCAAAACGAACAAAACGGATCCTCATCCGGATCACCCGGCGTATCCGCAGCCTCCCGCTCCGCTCCGCCTTCAGCCCTGCGAACTGCCAGCTTCGCGGCGGCATCATCTTCCGCCAACGCCACATCACAATCCCTGCAAACGGTAAATCCCCGTCGATACTCCGCTTTGCAATTAGGACAAATCATGCGCCGCAGTTTACTATCGCCTCCGCATTTTTTGCACTGCGACTGACTCCGGCAATCCTTTGTTCGGCAATCCGTGCTTGCAGTGCGGCAGCTCGGACGGGCACTGAGCCCCACCCTCACTCCTGTGTGCCCCTCCCGTCTAGCTCTTGACAGCCCATTTATATACTCTCATTCACGCTGATAGCCGATTCTTACCTCCAAAATTCTTTTCACACAAGCCCTGTGTTTTCAAATACATGTATATTTAAGCCGGGGTAGCGCACCCCAAAACCACTCAACCTCTATCTTGAACTACCGTCCCGATTTGGAACCACCCGTCAATCCGCTTTGCGTCTTTTCCTTGGTCAGCTTCGTATTCACCTTAGAATGAGCGCTAGCTTCTTCATCTGGACAACCCGTTCTCAACCCGCAGCCCCGACTCCGGCTGCGGTATGCTTCTCCGCATTCATGACCGACGACGCCCAAGCCCTCGCCCAACGTTTGCGCCGCCGTGACCCCGATCTCCTCGATCAGCTGATCGAACAATACCAGTTCCGCCTGTTCCGCTACCTGCTCCACCTCACCGCCAGCCGCGAACGCGCCGAAGACTTCTTCCAGGAAACGTGGCTGCGCGTCCTCGAGCGCGGCCACCAGTACGACGGGAAATGGAAGTTTGAAGCCTGGTTATTCGCTATCGCTCGCAACCTCGTGCTGGACTGGCACCGTCGCAAAAAACCGCAGAGCATCGATTCCCTTGCCGGTCCCGAAGAAGACGCCGTCTTCGACGTCAAAGATGAGCACAGCGAGTCTCCACTCGATCAGGTTTTGCATTCCGAGCAACGTTCCGGCATGCAGCAGTCGCTCGACAAAGTCCCTGCAATCTATCGCGAAGTTCTGGTCTTGCGCTTTCACGAAGAGATGCGACTCGATGAAATCGCCGGCGTCACCGGTGCTCCCATCTCCACCGTAAAGTCGCGCCTCTATCGCGGCCTGGAAGCTCTGAAAGTGGCCTTGGGTCCGCCCTAGTAACTCTAGAGCCGGTCATTAGTCCGCCGGAGACCATAGCGTGTGGCTGAGTGCTCTTGTAGCGGCCACTTTCAGGGTGGCCATCTTAATCTTGCAGTTGTAGCGGCCGCCTTCCGAGGCGGGCGGGTTTCGCACCCGGGAGAACACGGAGGTTACGATGAACGAACAAATTCACCAGCGCGCACAAAAACTAATCGCGCGACAAAGCTTCGAACCCGTCTCGTTCAACGACCAGAGTTGGCTCAACGCGCATCTCGCCGAATGTGAATCCTGCGCGGCGGAAAATCTTCATCTCAACGAATCGCTCTTGGCACTTCGTAGCATGCATCTGGATCTGCCGCGCAACCTCGCCAGCCGCACCCAATTCCGCGTGCGCTTGCGTGCCGAAGAATTGCGCGAAAAAGAACCTGCCAAAAAATTCATCTGGCTGATCGCCGCGGTCTCTTGGGCGCTCGGTGTCGCCACCGCCCCGTGGGTCTGGCATGGCGTCGAATGGCTCGGCCAGGAAACCGGAGCGCCGCGTCTGCTGCTGCAAGCCGGCTTCGTTCTGTGGTGGAGCGTTCCGCCACTGGTCGCCGCTTGGGCCGCGCTTTCCGAAAAGCATGCCACGCCGGCCGAACAATCCGAATGATTTTAGTAGCACAGCCAATCATGGTGTGCGCCTTGACAATTTTTATAAAGGGAGCATTACCGTTTTGCTTCACAAATTTAACCCCCAAGGTCACGAACAAACGGATTTTCTATTTGGTTGCCAGAAAACGAGGACAGTATGAGCGACGCATTCAGTGAACGTATGAGGTTGATTCGCTTCCGGAGAAAAACCGAGAGGCCGCGATTCCGCGACGAATTCAAACTCGTCCCCAAATGGCTGATCGGCCTGATTATCGTTCTGTACGCGATTGCCGTCGCCGCCTCTATCGTCGTCAACCTCAAACAGGACAACGGCCTCTCCGTTTGGCCCTGGCAGTTTCGAGACAATCACGTCGCCGCATCCTTCTGCGTCGCGGGAGTAGTCACCGTGATTTCCATTCTGCTCGGCATCTGGCTGATGGCCCTCGGCTACGTCTATCGCGACGCCAAACGCCGCGACATGAATCCTCAGCTGTGGACTATTCTGTGCATGCTGCTCTCCTGGCCCTTCTTCGCCATCGGATTCATTCTCTATTTCCAGGTGCGCGAACCGCTGCCTTATCCTTGCCCGCGCTGTTCCACCTTGGTCGGCGCCCGCTTCAACTTCTGCTCCAATTGCAAATGCAACCTGCATCCCAGCTGCCCCAATTGCAAACGCGAGGTCGCCGAAACGGACAAATTCTGCCCCTTCTGCGCTCAAGATCTCAGCGAACGCGCAGCGGGAGCAGCGCCCCTAGCGATTCCAGAGCAGACGAGCTAGAGGAATGAAGGTGAATGCGAATTTTCGGCGTCAGCAACGTTCGACGCCGAGGGCTACGGCGTTGCCGCCGCCTAGGCACAGAGCAGCGATGCCACGCTGCAAATTGCGGCGCTGCAATTCGTATAGCAGCGTCACCAGGATGCGCGCTCCGCTGGCGCCGATCGGATGGCCGATGGCTACCGCGCCGCCGTTCACATTCACTTTTTCGGGATTGAGTTTCAGTTGGCGAGTCACAGCGATTGCCGCAACAGAAAAAGCTTCGTTCAGTTCTACGAGATCGACATCTTTGTCGCGGTCCCAGCCGGTTTTCGCCAAAAGCTTTTCGACGGCTTCGACCGGAGCCATCATCACCCACTTCGGCTCCACGCCGCTAACCGCTTGGGCCACAATGCGCGCCATCGGAGTTTTGCCGAGACGCGATGCGTTGCGTTCGCTGGTCACGATCACAGCGGCTGCGCCATCATTGGTTCCGGGAGCATTCCCTGCTGTGACCGTGCCGTCTTTCTTGAATGCGGGTTTCAGCTTTGCCAGCACTTCCAGCGAAGTGTCTTCGCGCGGCGATTCGTCGTACTGGATCACCAGCGGGTCGCCTTTTTTCTGCGGCACTTCAATCGGCAGAATCTGCGGTTCAAAAAAACAGGATTTGCGCGCGCGCACCGCCTTCTGGTGGCTCTCAAACGCAAATTTATCCTGTTCCTCGCGGGTGATGCCGTATTTTTCAGCCACCAGTTCGCCGGTTATGCCCATGTGGAAATTTTCGTAGGCATCCCACAAACCGTCATTCACCATCGCGTCCACGACGACTCCGTTGCCGATGCGATATCCGCTGCGCGCCTGCGGCAACAGATACGGGCAGTTGGTCATGGACTCCATACCGCCGGCGACAACGATTTCACTTTCGCCTAGCGTAACTGCTTGCGCCGCAAGCGCCACCGCTTTCAACCCGGAGCCGCAAACTTTGTTGATGGTCAACGCCGCCACGCGCGGATGGCATCCGCCTTTTAGCGCAGCCTGGCGCGCGGGATTCTGTCCGAGCCCGGCTTGCACCACGTTGCCCAGAATCGCTTCGTCAATTTGTTTGGGTTCGAGTCCAGCGCGCCGCGCCGATTCGGCAACCACTTTGCCACCCAGCTCTGGCGCGGAGAAACTGGAAAGGCCGCCCTGGAATTTGCCAACCGCTGTGCGAACCGCGGAAAGAATAACGGGAACTTCCATGCAGAGCCTCCGAAGAACCGACTCTCCATTATAGCGAGTTAGAGATTTTGATGCCGAAGCCGCAGCCGGAAAACACCACCGCTTCGGCGGCAAAAACGAATCTACGATTCGTCGGCGGACGGACCGTACAGACCGGGAACCGGAACGTTGAGCAGACGCAAGTACACGGTGAGTTGTGCGCGATGGTGGATCAAATGATTCATCACCATGCTGCGAATGCATTCCGCGCGCGGCATGGTGAAAATCTTCTGGCCGCCGCCCAGCAGCGTCCAGTTCACCGCAAAGTCTTTGTCGCCGGCTTTGGTCAGAGCGGCTCTTGCCTCGGCAGCGCCTTTGTCAAAGGCGGCTAGCAACTGTTTGTTGTTTTCAATTTTGGGTGGCGTGTAGCTCGGCCCATCCACCGGGGCGTAGTCCAAACTCTCGGAAGTCAGCACCATGGTCAGCCATTCGGGAACGGTGCCCACGTGTCCGGCGAGCCAGCCGGTGGTGCCGGATTTCTCGTGTGGTTTCCAATTCCATTTGTCGTCGGGAACGCGCTCCAGCACTTTGCGGGTGTTGGCCATTTCCTGATCGAATTCGGGGAGCAGAGTTTCTGCGATACCCATAAAACCTCCAAGGTTGAGGTCGGTCGCGGCGAAAGAACTATAGGCGAATAAAAAGCGAATTGTCAAGCAGCTTTCTCGAGCTGACCTTACAAATACCTCCATCAAGTCGTCGCACTCCAAAGTACAATGCGGGCATGGCCCTCGAACGGACGGACTCGTACCTGAAAGATTCCATCACCCTTTTTCGCTACTACAAAAAGTTGGGCGAAAACGCCATGGCGCAATGCCCTGATGCAGGACTGGTTGGTGAACTGGATGCCGGGTCGAATTCGATCGCCACCATCGTGAAACATCTTTCCGGAAATATGATTTCGCGCTGGACGGATTTTTTGACTACTGACGGAGAAAAACCGACGCGCGATCGCGATGGAGAATTTGAGAAGCCGCCGAAAACGCGCACTCAGATTCTGGATTTGTGGGACGCCGGGTGGAAATGTTTTTTTACCACCCTGGACAGCCTAAGCGATGCGGACATGACCAAGACCGTGACCATACGCGGCGAAGAACATTCGGTGATGCAGGCGATCAATCGGCAGATGGCGCACTACTCGTATCACGTTGGGCAAATCATTTTCTTGGCGCGGCACTATGCCGGCGAAAACTGGAAGTCGCCGACCATTCCGAAAAAGCAATCTGCGGAATTTAACGCCGATGTAGCCGCAGGAAGGGAATCGCAGCGCTGAACTTAGTCGCGCTTCGAGAATTTTTCTACAGCAAAGTCCCGGATAGCGCATCGGTGACTTCAGGCTTACACTTACGTGGTAGGCGGCACACCTGGCCCGAATCCTTTTAGTGCGATGGGAGCGAGTCATGTCCAACAACAACTCATCCAACAGCAAGTCATCTATCTTCAATTCAAACCACTCCGCAGTAACTCGCAGAAGATTTCTGGAAGTAGCGACTGCGATCAGCGCGATGTGTTCGGTGAAGGCCGGTTTGTGGGCGGCCGAAGAACGAAACGGAATTCCTTACAAAGGTTTCGGGCGAACCGGCGAGAAGATTTCAGCAATCGGGTTGGGCGGCTATCACATTGGGACGCTTAGCGATGCCGACAGCGCGCGAATTATTCGCACCGCGATCGACGGCGGAATCAATTTCATGGACAACTGCTGGGACTACAACAACGGCGCCAGCGAAGTGAAAATGGGTAAGGCACTGCAGGACGGTTATCGCAAAAAAGTTTTTTTGATGACCAAGATTGACGGGCGAGACAAGCATACTGCAGCTTCGCAAATTGATGAATCGCTGCGGCGGCTGCAAACTGACCACGTGGACTTGATGCAGATGCACGAAGTGATTCGCATGGACGATCCGGAAAGAACTTTTTCCAAGGGCGGCGCAATCGAAGCGCTGATGGACGGGAAGAAGGCCGGCAAGATTCGGTTCATTGGATTTACAGGGCACAAGAGTCCGGACATGCACCTGCATATGATCAAGACGGCGGAAGAGCACGGAGTGCGGCTGGACGCGGTGCTGATGCCGGTGAATGTGATGGATGCGCACTTCAACAGCTTCGTGCAGAAAGTGATGCCGGTGTTGGTGGAGAAGAAAATCGGGATTCAGACCATGAAACCAATGGGCGGCGGAATAATTCTAAAAAGTGGAACGGTGACAGCGGTGGAGTGTTTGCGATTTGCGATGAGCCAGCCGACCGATGTGGTGATAACCGGATGCGAGTCGCTGGAACGGGTACAGCAAGCTCTAGATACCGCACGCAATTTCAAGCCGATGAAGGAGGAAGAGATTGTGGCGCTGCTCGGAAAGACTGCGGCCGCAGCAGCGGAAGGAAAATTTGAGTTGTATAAGACGTCGACAAATTTTGATGGAACGACCCTCAATCCGCAGTGGCTGGGTAGCTAGTTTTGTTAGGTTAGGAAGGGGAATTTAGCTGCATAAGCACATGAGCCCACTCCGTTGAATGCTGTTTTGGCGACGGCCCCGGTTAGCATTTGCGGCCTTTGGGCTGGACTCATCTTAATGGATACGACGGATTTACTGAATTTAAATTACCTCCCGACCAACAGTTTACGCTCCTGTTTGGAAATCATCGCTTCTCTGAGTTGAGAAGCTACTGCGAGCTTTTCCGGAGGGCGAACTCCTCAAGCATCACGACCGTCTTTGGATTATTGCGGCATCGAGTTTCGGATTGACCATACTATCGCAACCCTTCTTTGAATTGCCGTCAAAGCAGTGCCGCTTCCTTCGCTTCCTCTTCGCCTCGCAAAAAGGTAGACTGCGAGAACATGACCAAACTGTTTAGGGACGAGCCGAAGGCGGCGAGGCTGGAGATGAATGCCGCACAGCGGCGTGCGATTGAGCACGGCGAAGGGCCACTGCTGGTGATTGCCGGAGCGGGGACTGGCAAAACAAGGGTGATTACGGAGCGCATCCGGCAGTTATTAGAACGGGACAGTTCCTTGCTCGGCGAAAACATATTGGGGCTGACCTTCACCAAAAAGGCAGCGGAGGAAATGCTGCGGCGGGTGCATAAGGCGTGCGGAGATCGCGCGGAAGGCATCACGCTGACTACGTTTCATTCGTTTTGCGAGACCATTTTAAAAGAGGGTGCGCCGGGGCGGTTGCCGCTGGATAAAGAAGATCACTGGATCCTGCTGCGGCGAAATATGCGGCGGCTGCAACTGGAAAAATACCGGAGATTGGCGGAGCCGGGGCAGTTTTTGACGGACTTTATCCATTTTTTTTCGCGCTGCCAGGATGAACTGGTTTCCAGCGAAAAATATCAGGAATATGCCAACGTTCTGACGCAGAGGCTGGCCGAAGAGCGCACGCTACTGGACGAGGATACCTACGACGAGCGAATGGAAGAAGTTGAGAAGCAGCAAGAGATTGCGCGAGCTTACCGGGCCAGCGAGGAATTGCTGCGAGAGAAAAATGCAGTGGCGATCAACGGATTGATGACCGAAGCGGTGAAGCTGCTGGAAAAAGATGCGCAGCTGCGACAGAAGTTGCAAGAAAGATACCGGCACATTCTGGTGGATGAATTTCAGGACACCAACATCGCGCAGTTGCGATTGCT
>Ga0157376_10001476_pt1 | contig 15496 bp, 6 predicted proteins | sample M45metaG_FD_121801 | JGI IMG/M metagenome (GOLD analysis project Ga0157376, IMG submission 121801) | Miscanthus rhizosphere microbial communities from Kellogg Biological Station, Michigan, USA - M4-5 metaG | ecosystem: Host-associated > Plants > Roots > Rhizosphere > Soil | place: USA: Michigan... | reverse complement strand
TTTTCCCTGTGCTGCAACCATCAATACAAGAAACAAGCCTGACACGAAAAGAATAGATTGCTTCGCTTTCAACTTTTAGTTTTTTATTTGTTTAGATCAAACGGTTTATTTACACCACTAATGCTTACCCCACGATAAATTGGCTTGTGGCCCTAACCATAATTCCAGTACGCCGCCTTTGCTGAAATCTGCATGGGAAAAAGAGAATTGACTGTGGTCTTTTCCATTTAGCTCAGCTTTTTGGATATAGCAATTCTCCCTTGAGTTTTGATGGGTTTTAATAACAAACTCTTTTCCCTGGTAATAATCCTTGTTAAGTTTAATCACTACCTCATCAAAAACAGGACTGGTAATATCGTAAGTTGGATTGATAGAACAATTTCCATTTAAACTAAACAGACCAATGGCTGTTAAAGCACTTACGCCACCCATTTGTCCCTGATCTTCATCATGCCCGCCATATCCTTTATCAGGTGTAACGCCACCATAAGCCTGTTCGTTTACCCGGCGCACCCAGTATTGGGTTAAATCAGGGCGCCCTGCATAATTAAACACATGCGCGTTAGAGCAACCAGGTTGATTGGCATAGCTTACATAGCCCGCCCCATAACCAAATACAAAATCCTGGTCTTTTGATTTTTCAAAGGCATAATTAAGTTTGCTGCAAAGCGTATCGGTACCACCCATTAATTTGGCCAGTTGATCAATACCATGTGATACGGACCAGGTGGCCTGCCAGGCATTCGCCTCTACCCATCCGCTTCCACTAAGCGGATCTTTTGTTCCCCAGGTTCCGTCCGCTTTTTTTGGGAAGATTAATTTCTGTTCAGGATTAAAAAGCGTTGTCCAGCCTTGTGATCGCTTAGTGAAATATTCGGCATCTTCCTTTTTTCCTAATTTTTTTGCCATCTGCGCCAATGCCCAATCCTGAAAAGAAATTTCGAGGGTAATGCCAGCGTTGCCCGGGTAATATCCGTTCTTGATATAAAACTCCGTCGGTTCTTTATCGCCCATCATTCCGCCCGGTGCATGATTTTGTTTCATCATTTCATAGGCAATAGCCGCAGGTTTTTTTGTTAAAATCCCTTTCTGATAAGCGCTGGTAATAAGGTTGGTGGCCGGGCAACCCGTCATGATATAACTGTATCCGCCACCACAGGGGCCCCTCGGTAATAGTTTTCCATTTTCCGCATATTGAATTAGCGATGCCGAAAAATCGTCCAGCACCTCTGGCCACGCAAGGCCCCAAAGTATATTCAGATTCCATTGAGTTAACCAAAACGCATCTGAATTGTACATGTGAAATTTTGCCAGGCCGTTTTTGTCCTTCGGCAATGTTCTTATTTTAAACTTTGTGTTTATTGTAAAACTTCCTTTTCTTTCACCTTCGGTATTATCCGGATAATCGCCTGACACGTCATCCAGTTTATGCCGGCCAAGCAGCACATGCCATAAATCGGTATAAAACTTTATTTTTTGATTAGCCGTTCCACCAGTTACAGCAATACGTCCCAGCATTTCGTTCCATTCACGCTGCGATTTTTCACGAAGCTGATCAAAATTCCAATGCTGACTTTCTGATTGCAGGTTTTGCCTCGCGTTGGCTATGCTGGTATATGAAACGGCCACTTTTAGCTGTACGTTTTCGCCAGCCTTTACATGGTACTGCGCCAATACGCCGGTAGTTGGCGCATCGTAATAACTCATTCCGCCACCGTTTCTTGCTGTTTTTTCCGGGCTACCACTTAGTGTTTTGATATCGGCTAATTGCTGTTTGCTATCCCAGCCATTTAAGTGTTCGAATGGTTTCTCAAAGTCGATGGCAAAATAGAGGCGTATATTTTCCGGGCCGCCCCATAATCTGCCTGTTGTATTTACCGAACCTTCTATACGGGTATTGCTTATCTTTTCTATCCTGGCATCGGTCATGGTAGCCTCGCCAACATATCCACCCAGGTTAACCAAAACATTGGCAAGCGCATCTTTGGTATAGATAAAACGATAAAAACTTACCCGATCGCCAGCGGTTTGTTCTACCCAGGTATTGTAACTATCAAGGTAAAGACGATGATAGCCCGGTTGTACAATTTCGCCATCGTGCGAAAAAGTTGATTTCCATTCCTGCTCTCCTTTGTTAGGATCGATAGCGCCTGTTACCGGCATCAATGTAATGCCTGATAACATCCAGCAATGTATTTGCGGAAAGCCCAATACTTCTGTAGAATTATAGTTGTAACCGCCCCCATCCTGATTTTTGTTTCGGGTCAACGGTGCAGCGCTGATCATACCAAAAGGCTGGCTGCCGGTGACGAAGAAAAAATACCGGCCGCGTGTTGATTCAATGTATGGATTTACCCAGGAAACCGGATCGGTAATTTGCGAAGCCCCGGGGTAGACTTCTATTTCTGATAAACCTATACCTGCCCCATCGCCATCGGAAGTTTCAAAACGCACCCATTTAGCCGTTTGTTCCGGAAAGCTGACTACTTTCGGCGCACCATTATTGGGGATGGCGAATACAGGAATCCTTGTGCCGTTGCTAAATATTAAAGTGCCCCCGGCGTTGTGTGATTTTGGATTAACCCGGTCATATAAAATAATTTCATTGATGGCTTGTGGTTTATCCCAGTTCAATTGTATCCACGGATAATCAATTTCGCCCCAAAAGGTAACGGTGCTTTTCGATATCCATTCGCCTTTGTCTTCGGTTCTAATGATGCCATCAATTACATTTGCCGCTTTTCCATTATCCGTTTCTGACGAAGCTGTTACCCTTGCTGTATTGGCAATACTGCCTGGCCCGGCATAAACGAACAAGCTGTTAATGACAAGCAGGAAAACAATAATTGTTTTCAGTAATTTTTGTGTTGGCATAATACAGTTAAAAAAGGTTTTTATAAATATTTGCATAATACCCACTGTAATGAACAACCGGTCATTGAAATATGGTTCTGCTCATTTGTTTACTACATTTGCATTCGTGCTGGAAAATTTATGACGATCAGCAAACGGTTTTAATACACCAGCAGGAACGATGCCGGAGCATATTTATCCAGGTGTAAAGAAAATGTTCCATTGCTTACTGCTATTTTTTTGCCTGCAACACTTCCACGCAAATCAACCGGCAACACTGCTTTTACTTTAGTTCCTGTGCCCAGCTTCACGGTGCAGTTTCCGGTAATGCCGGCTTGCTCCCATAAACGAAGGATGGTGCCATCGCCATCTGGATTTTCTCCGAACGCAGTTATTAAAATCCCTGGCCTTGAAACAGCAATGCCACTCTTTTGTACAGGTAATTTTCCTGCTGCACCATCTGCCACACCAGTTAATAAGGGCAGACGTGTTTCCCATCCATACTGGGTAAGATTAGCAACTGTCTGTGTGCCTTTGTCAATGGGCCATACACGCACGCTTTCACTCCACGAACCTTGCTGCCACAACGCGAAATTGGTATTCCACATATTATTGTAAACATTTACAAATACCGATGCAGTAATGGGCACATAATCCATTGAGTATTTCCACAACCCCGGTTCACCAAGGCTTAGTAAGGGCGCATCTGCAGATGTAAGTACTACACCCGATTGGTCGGCTTGTGTAATGGCTACACCGGTAGCTACCGCCATGAGGTGTCTGTTGGATCCGGGTATAATATCCTTTGCAGGATCTATCGGTCCTCCCAAACGACCTGCTGTAAAAGTTGGCTTCTCCACATTAAATGGAAAACATAACCATCCACCCTCAGCCTGCTTATCAGGCGTTTTTGATTCCACCGCCCATTCAACATCAACATAAGCAGCATAACGGGGAAATGTAAACGTCAACTTATATCCCTTTGCAAAGCCATCTGTTGTTACTGCCGTTAATGTGGCAATATCTGCAACAGCCGTGTGCGCAACGTTTATTTTCCATGCATTGGGTGTAAAAGCCAGATAGGGCACTTGCACCGCATCAGGCATTCCGGGTTTGCCTAAATCATTTAAGCCCCAACCATCTTTTACACGACTGTAAGCATTAAACCATTTATCCACTTCATTTTTACTAAAACGCTCGTGCAAAAACTGGCCAATAACATAGTTCGATGATCGATCAACCAATTCACGACCGGTTGATTTTTCAATTAATGATCCAATACCTCCTTTGGTTAGATCAAAAACCACTTTGAAATAAGGCGTACTGAAAGCAGCCTGCTCATCATTGGTAACCGTTCCTTCATTTATTTCATCAAAAGAGAAAGTACTGTAACCGGAGGCTGCCACATCTTTCAGATAAAAATATTTTCCTTTTTCCCAGGGGTTTTTAATCATCCCCGATCTTTTCCATGGTAAGGGATTGTATACCACAACACGTTTTCCATTCTTATTAACAGATGCAGCCAGTATATCCAGCTCGTTGTTAAGCTCCTTACTTACAATCTCATTTGTTGTAAGAATATAGGCACGTTTATCATCGTAAGAACGAAGCCATTTGCGTTTACTTCCCGTTGCCGTGTTGTATGCATTGCTGTTTTTCAATTCCGCATAGTTGTCGTTTGGCGGAACTGGTTCCGCTGCGGCCTCCTCCATCCATTTTTTCCATGCATCGCCATAGCTATAGCGGGGGCCGTATTCCGCATTCATTCCCCAGGTATGTTCGCCGTACAAAAGGCTTTGTTCGTACGCTTTTGCCAGTTTTGCTGCAACCGATGCCACAGGTACGCCCCAGTATTTCATTTGTGTGTTCAATGCATCAAGTGCCGGTTCCAGCGGGCGGATATTTCTTGCAATTTTTGTTTCCTGCGGATTGCTTTGTAAACCATGAATCCAGGTATCGGGGCAATCGCCTTTTATAGTTGGCAAATCAGGCTTTTCAGCAAGAACCGCTTTTGCAAAATCATCAAGTGTACCGAAATGTATTTTTACACCGGGTAATTCGTTTGCTGCATAAGCAAGCAACTTATCAATTTCCTGGGTTGAAGGCGGACCGTGATTATCGCCTGTCATTTGCATGGCCAGGTAATTTTTGCAGGGCCAGTTGGGAGTAGGTTTTATGTCAGAGCCATACAAGGCTGTATAATTGCATAATACTTTAGATCCATCGGCTCCCTCCCACCAAAACAGTTCAGGGACACGCGGATACTGACTTGCAGGGTTACAACCCAATTGCAAAAATTTGACGCCTGCATGTTTCAACAAAGTAGGTAAGATCCAGGAATGACTTGGCACATCCGTCATTTTTGCGCTGATGGGTAATGGCAGTCCGTATTTTCTTGCAACAGCAGATGAAAACCATAACCCTCTCACCAAATCTTCATAGTCGAGCGACTCTGTATGCGTTGTAAAAGGAAGACCGTGTACCACGAGCGCTCCCGTTTTTATAGCTTGTTCAATTCTTGCTTTTCGTTCGGGCGTTTGCAGGGGGCCAAGTATTTGTGCCTGCAGCGGCCAGCCTGAAACAGTCCATGCAAAACGTTTTTCTTTCGGCTGCGTTTGGCTGTTTTCAATCACCTTTAATGCGTTATCCATCATTTCTTCACGGTAACGCTTAAATACATTTTCAGGCAGATCGGTAAAACCCAGGTCGAAATGGGTTTTAAATACCACCCACACATCTGTTACTTTTGAGTTGTTTTGTTTTTTTTCATTCGTTTGCTGTGCATTTGCACCCAGCATAAAGAATGCAATAAAAAACAGTACTGCAATTTTTTTTCCCTGCATTTCAATTGGCCTTTACAATCAAACAATCGATTTTTTACAACTTATGTATGTATGGTTATAGCTCCACAAACAGCTCCATTCCATTTTCAAATATTCCTACCTTCTCAACCCGTTTTACAATGCACCCGGATTTTTTTCCAAATGTATATACATATGGACATATATTTTGATTTTTTTTCTTTTTATTTTGAATGCAATACGAATACGCGTGCCAGAATGCCGGAAAAATTGCCCGGGATTCACGGTTAGAAAGGACTTGTTTTTCCGTTTTTACCTACCAATAGTTTTATACTTTCACCTGCTTTTACATTCAGTTTCGGCCAGTTAATAAAACTTGTATACGCCAATGGCTTTGCCGCCTGTGCACTTGTTTCTGCAAACAACGAAACAGTTGCATCGTATATCGTTTCATTCTTTACCTCCAACACCATTCCTTTTTCATTTTGTCCGGCAATGCTTGCAGTAACATGATCAAATACATACAATTTCTTTTTATCGGTTTGCAGGTAGATACCTGGCAGTTCCAGACCCATCAGCATACCGTTGGTTTCTGTCCATGAATTGCGTGTATTGACAAAATTGCCAATGCCGGCCTTTCCTTCCGCATCACTGAGCTGAATGCGCTCCATGCTAGAACCCACCCGGTTGTTTGTTGTAATATGATATGGTGGCGTATTTACCGATTCAGCATGCGCATGCTGAATATCTCTTATTAAATCAGCATACAATGTATTACCTGTTGCCCGGAATAATTTAAACAGGTAATCGCCCGAGGCAGTGCAGATGCCCGGCGCTGCATGTTTGTTTTGAATACTTGCCCAAACGGCCCCTGCCATATGGCAGTGCAATTTTCCAATGTCGCTTTGCGGAGGGAACACAGGATCGTACGAAGTTGTCCAGGTGGCACAAAGCGCTGCCTGCACTTCTGCCTTTTTCAACCAGCTTTTATCGCCGGTGGAGTAATACAGCGCCATCAGTGATTCCAAAAAACCAAATGCTGATTCAGAATTGGCATCCATAGAAATATCGCCACAGTCACCACCAGTAAGTCCCTGCTTTACCACATCACGATTGAAATAATAATTTGCTGAAGCCTTGGCTGCATCTAACCATTCAGGCATGTTGAAATAAGCCGAAGCAACCGCTAATCCTGCGGGAGCAATGGCGCCTGCTGTAGAATTATACACTGCAATATCGCCGGTTTCGGGTACAATATATTGTCCAAACTGTCCATCTTTTTTCCATGTTCTTGTAAAAGCCGCTGCCAATTTACATACGGCCTGTTCCCATTCCGGCTTAATCATGTTACTATAACCTTGCGCCTTCAATAACAAAATATGTTTCATGAGCCATAACAAGGCATCGCTGTTTTTACGCACCATCGCTTGCAGGGCTGGATATGCAGCATTCATTTTTTCGGGCCGCAATTCACCGCCTGCCGTTATTCCTCCATAGAAATAACCACTTTTACCCTGCAACCTGTTTACAACAAAATCAATTTCCGCTGCTACGCGACTGCGTTCTTTCTCGTTGTTAAGTGCCAGCATGGGATAAGTGTTCATCATACCACTTACCCAGCCCAGTTGAAAATCTTCATTGTTCTCTGGTGTGTAATAGCTGCCTGCCTGAACTGTTACAAAATTGCTGCTGCAAATAGCAGTGGCCATTTCCAGTTGTTTGCTCATGGGCAGCTGGTTACGCGGATGACTGGGACTTGTAAATGCCTTGCGTACCTCTATAAATTGTGTAAGCAAATCAGGAATACTATTAGCAGAAAAAACATAGACCCTAAAATGCAATGTAAGTGCATCACCCATATTCCAGTCCGGTGCTTTATCACCACTGTCATGATAGTCGCCAAAGCCTGTTGCAAGTTTACGCATTGAAGGTGCTGTAATGCTGAAGCGGCAACTGTCCTGCGCTTCATTTTCCGCAATGGATAAGCCATGATTGCCCCATTTTGATTGCTGATTGGTGAGCACAATAAATCCCTTCTTATTTGCAGGAGAATAAAAGCACATAGCAGGAGTAGCCGTATTGGTTGTTTGCAGTTCTATCAGCGATGCTTTTCCTTTTTCGACAGAAAGGCGGGGGTTGTTGGAAATGGTAAGCGGCACCTGGGGATTATAATACATCTCCTTTGTATAATCCGGATTGTACGATGAACCGATGGCCTGGTACCGGTTGCCATTATACACAACTGCAGGTACCAGCACATAATTATCCCGGCTCCAGTTACTAAAATCAAAAGAAACAGCCACCGCGGTAGACATGGCTACACCTTTTTTCAACGTAAAACTTGCAGCAACATCTATTGCGCCGGCATTACCGGGCACTTTAGCTATTTGCAATTGTAACTGCCAATTTTCTCCGTTGCTTTGAACAGCGTTTTGTTTAAATGACTGCTCTCCTGTCTTGTTAACACCCGTATATTGTTGTATGCTTAACCGCATACTGCCGTGAAGAGACTGGAGCATTTGCTGAACCAATGTTTCATTGGCGGTTTGTGCATACAGATTTGATTGTATTATTACAGCAGTTGCTATTAACAGGTAAAATTTTTGCCGATACTTTTTCATTTGGCTTTCTCAAAAAAATAAAATTAATTGAATAGGCGGCTTCAACATCTCCTCAAAATTGACATTATTTGATGCAATTTTGACCCACTTATTGATTTTCCGGAACAAACCGGATTGAAAGCTGATCTCAGATTTGAGAGTAACCAGTGTCAAGACAAAATTATCATTTAGTTCTTCTCTTAAAAAATGGGGGCCGGCCTAAAAAGGCCAGCCCTGGATAATTCTGCTATTGCTTATATGAGAAAATAAATGTTAAGGGCAAAACGGCTACCTATTCTGCGTTTTGCTGCAATACAGCCGGTTCAATGAACAACCTCAGCTGGGTTCAAAGCACAAATCTCACACAGTAACTACCCGGAAACCACCCTTAAATTGACTACTTCTGATGTTTTATTTGCAGGCCTGATTGTATCTATGTCCACACATTCTCCCCGCCGGTTCATATGACTAAGTTGAGGAATACACGTGTTTCCCGGGGAATAACGTTTTTTTGCACCTGCGCCGTTGCAAGCCTCTTTAACATTCCAGAACTATTCTCCTTTTGGTTGCAGAGAGTTGTTTTTTAATCAGGGTTTAACGTATTAGATTGATACCGTTCTTCTTTGCTAACTGAAAAAACATAGGGCGGCTTTCTATGACAGCACCAGGCATTGCAGGTAGTTTCTACATTCTCTCCTGCCTCATTATCCTTATTTGGCCGAAGACGCAGACAAATAGAAAATCTTATTTTTGGCAAATTATGGATTTCATGATATGTTTGGACATATGAACATACTATCTCGCCTGTTTTTTAAATAAAATATTCAGCAACAAATGAAAAGCGGAAGTAAAAAAATAGGAATGGATGTAGGCGGCAGTCATATAACGGCCGTCCTTACGGGCAACAACAATTGCGATAACAGCGCAGGTTCTTCAACAAGGATAAAGCTTAACTCAAACGACAGCGCTTATACTATTGTTACAGCTTTAAGTAATTGTATTACTTCACTTCTTGGTGAAAAAAAAGAAATTGAGGCCGTGGGCATTGCTTTTCCCGGCCCCTTTGATTATGAACATGGAATAAGCGCTATTGCAAATGTGGGAGGAAAATTTGAAAGCACATTTGGTCTGCATGTTCAACAGGCATTAAAAGATTTTACAGGTCTGCGGCATACGGTTTTTAAATTCTCCAACGATGCGCACTGTTTTGCCGCAGGGGCTTACAGCCTGCACCAACTCAACAGCAAGCGTACTGTTTTCATTACTCTGGGCACCGGCTTTGGTTCAGCATTCATGATGGATGGCGAATTGCTGTATACACATCCCGATATCCCTGCTTCCGGCGGATTTTATAACGAGGTTTTTTTAGATGCAAAGGCCGACGACTATTTTTCTACCCGGTGGATATTGGATAGTTATACGCAAATAACAGGAAAAACCATTTCTTCAGTAAAAGACATGGCGGAGTCTGGTTCAGATGAAGCACAAGCTGTGATGAATCAATTCGGAGAAAATTTGGGACGCTTCCTGCTGCCCTGGCTGAAAAAATTTGCATGTGATGAATTGGTCATCGGCGGAAATATTGCCAAAGCATTTCCACTGTTCGGCCCTTCACTAAAAAAAGAATTAAATAACCCTCTTTACACTATCAAGATGCTGCAAACAGAAAAAACAGAGGATTGTATTATTGCCGGATCGGCCATTATTGCCGGCAATACAAAACTTACAAACAAGAATCAGATCATGAGGAAAACTTCGCAGGAACTTTTACCATTAACTGTAACGCCGTACAGTAAAGACATTTATAATATCTATCCATCATTTGCTTCCGGTGAAAAAGTGTACAAAGGTTTTGACACACTTGCGGCAGAAATAAGTAGTGACAGACTGGTTGTTATTGATGGATATAGTGCTGTGCAGTGGGAAACATTCAGGGAACAACTACATGCACAGTTAAGCTGCAATGGCAAAAAAATATTCTGGTATAATATTAATACTTGTTTAAAACCCGCCGATGAAATTGACGCCATGATTGCAGGCAGTTTAAATGGCGGCGACCCGGTATTCGGGAAAAAATATACAGGCAGCTTAGCCGATTTTTTTGATGAGCAAAAACTACAACTACTCAACCCCGATGCAGCTGCAGATGTTTGTATTATTTACGGCACTGGCGCTGCACTAAGCGGCATACAGGGAAAACTGTTATATGTTGATGTGCCCAAAAATGAAATTCAGTTTCGTATGCGGGCAAAAAATATTACCAACCTTGGCGCAAACGAAGCAGCAGAGGACACACAGATGTATAAGCGCTTTTATTTTGTTGACTGGCCTGTACTGAATAAACACAAGGCGCAACTGGTACCCCGGCTCGATTGCATAGTTGATGAACAGCGCATCGATGAAGTAACGTGGATGAAGGGCGATGCTTTCCGAACTGTTTTGCAGCAGATGTTGCAGCAACCATTTCGTGCAAGACCGTGGTTTGAGGCCGGTGTGTGGGGAGGCGACTGGATGAAAAAACACTTTCCCCAACTGAACCAGGATGAAGTAAATTATGCATGGTCGTTTGAACTGATTACACCCGAAAACGGTATTGTAATAGAAGGCGGTAACAATTTACTGGAAGTATCATTTGATTATCTTCTCTATACAGATAACACAAAGCTGCTGGGTAAAGCAGCCAAACGATTTGGAACAGAATTTCCAATTCGCTTTGATTTTCTTGATACGTTTAACGGAGGTAATCTTTCTGTGCAATGCCATCCGCGAACCGACTATATTAAGAAACATTTCGGCGAAAATTTTACGCAAGATGAAACCTATTACATTCTTGATTGCGAGCCCGATGCATCTGTATATATTGGGTTCCAGGATTCCATTAATCCTGAAGAGCTTAAAACAGCATTGATTGATGCGCAGGAAAATGGCATTGAAATGCCCGTGGAAAAATACATACAGAAATTACCGGCGCATAAACATGATTTATTTCTCATTCCCAGTGGAACGGTACACGCTTCTGGCAAAAACAACCTGGTGCTGGAAATAAGCAGCACTCCTTACATTTTTACTTTTAAGATGTACGATTGGTTGCGTTTAGGTCTTAACGGCCAGCCCCGCCCGATCAATATTGAACATGCTATGAACAATCTTTGCCTGGACAGAAAAGGTGCATATGTTCAGCAGAAATTAGTATCCCATCCTGTAACAACAGAAGAATGGCCCAACGGCAGAAAAATACAACTGCCTACCCATGAAGAACATTTTTACAGTGTACACCGCTATGAATTTACCGGGAGTATTCACATCAGCACCAATAATCAATGTCATGTGTGCATGCTGGTAGAAGGAGAAAAGATTAGCGTAAATACCTCCGGCAACACTTCAACTTTTAATTATGCGGAAACATTTGTGGTACCTGCTGCTACAGAAAACTATGAAATTGTAAACAACGGTAATGGTAAAGCATGGGTTGTGGTGGCGCAGGTAAAGGATGAGCATTGCTAAACAGTAGTATAAAAAAGCGTACCTATATTTTCATCAACAAAAAAAATCATGGCACAGGCAAAAACAAACCGGTTTATTGGCCTTATAACAGTTATTGCAGCGCTCGGTGGCTTTCTGTTTGGTTTCGATATAGCCGTAGTAAGCGGTATTATAAAACCGCTGAAATTGCAGTACGGGTTATCCTCTTCTCAGGAAGGGCTGTTTGTATCCTGTGCATTGCTGGGTTGTATTGCAGGCGTAGCCTTCTCCGGATACCTCAGCGATAAAATTGGCCGTAAAAAAGTTTTATTTATTTCTGCCTTTCTTTTTGTTGTAAGCGCTATTGGCTTCGCATTTACAAAAGAATATGCCATACTCATTGCATTTCGCATACTGGCCGGTATGGCAATAGGTGTTGCGTCGAACGTATCGCCACTTTACATTTCAGAAATTGCCCCTGCAAACAAACGTGGCAGCCTGGTAACGTTTTACCAGCTGGCCATTACCATTGGTATATTAGCCTCTTACCTCAGTAATTTCTTTTTACAGCGAAATGCTGCAGCCCATACCGGTGATGCCGGAGGATTGTTACATTGGTTGTTTATTGAAAATGTATGGCGGGGTATGTTTTTGGTAGGTGTAATTCCTGCACTGGCATTTGCTTTATTATTATTAATCGTACCCGAAAGCCCCCGCTGGCTGGTGCAATATGGTAAAATAGATGCGGCGCTGGATGTGCTTACAAAAACATCGGGCAAAGAAAACGCTCTTACAGAATTACAAGCTATCAAAGAAATGGCAGGGCAGAAAAGTGGTGGCTTTGCCGAACTGATGCGTTTACCCTTAAGCAAATTGCTGGCGCTGGCTATGATATTAACCGCTTTATCGCAGTTCAGCGGTATTAACGGTGTTATTGCTTACGGACCTTCTATTATGGAATCGGCAGGTATTGTTACCGGCGATGCCCTATTTTACCAGGTGATATTAGGGCTGGCCAATGTATTGTTTACATTGATAGCCATTGTAAAAGTAGATAGCTGGGGACGACGCCCTTTATACCTATATGGTTCTATCTGTGCAGCGTTGGCGCTGGCATTAACGGGTCTTTGTTTCTGGATGAACGTTACCGGATGGCCCATGCTGGGTGCTATCGCGCTCTTTCTTTTGTTTTTTGCGCTTTCGCTGGGGCCATTAAAATTTGTGATCTCTACTGAAATATTTCCAACACATATCCGCGGCACCGCTGTATCGGTTTGTATTATGACCATGTGGGTGTCTGACTGGTTTGTAAACCTGCTGTTTCCCATTATACGTGATGGTTTAGGCATATCGGTTACTTTTTTTATTTTCTCTTTTTTCTGTGTGCTCTCGTTTTTCTATGCTAAAGCTAAACTGGTGGAAACAAAAGGCAAAAGTTTGGAAGAGATTGAAAAAATGCTGGTGAAGAGTGATGCAAACAAACTTTGAATGACAGGATATAAAACATTTTACAAATGAAAAAAACGCTACTGATCGTTTTTGCTGCCTGGGCTGGTGTAGTAAATGCACAACAAAAAGTTGATGCGGCTGCCATAAAAGATAAAATGCAATGGTTTGCCGATGCCAAGCTGGGCATCTTTATCCACGCAGGTATTTATTCGGTTGATGGTATTGATGAATCCTGGAGTTTTCATAACAAAAAAATCAGTTACGCTGATTATATGAAACAACTGAAAGGATTTACATTAAAAAACTACAGCCCTTCTGCATGGGCAGAATTGATACAGGAAAGCGGTGCAAGGTATTGCGTCATCACCACCAAACATCACGACGGTGTGGCCATGTACGATACCAAAATGAATAACCTCAGCATCGTAAAAGCAACGCCTGCCAAACGCGATATGATTGAACCCTTTTTTGAAGAACTGCGCAAAAGAAATATCAAATGCGGCGCTTATTATTCGTTAATCGACTGGAGCCATCACGATTATCCCGGCTTTTTAAAAGACAGCTCCCGTTACAAAGTGGAAAACGACTACGAACGATGGAACAGGTTCCGTTCTTTTTTCCAGGGGCAGATCAAAGAAATCACCACCAAATTCAAACCCGATCTCTGGTGGTTTGATGGCGATTGGGAACACAGTGCAGAAGAATGGGAATCGAATAAAGTGCGTGCGATTATTTTAGCAGGTAACACCAATAGCATCATCAACGGAAGGCTGCAGGGTTATGGTGATTATGAAACGCCCGAACAGAATTTTCCCGTGTCAAGACCCAAATACAACTGGTGGGAACTATGCATGACCACGAATGATAACTGGGGCTACCATCACGACAATAACTGGAAAACTCCATATGAAGTCATCAGCATTTTTGCAGACGTTGTTGCAAATGGCGGTAACCTCCTGCTTGATATGGGACCAATGGAAGATGGAACCATCCCTGCTGAGCAAGTGCATGTATTAAAAGAGTTAGGCGCCTGGAACAAACGCAATGGCGAAGCCGTTTTTAACAGCATTGGCGGTTTACCACAGGGACATTTTTATGGACCCTCTACCCTTTCAAAAGACTCCAGCACACTTTATTTGTTTTTGCACGGAAGCTCCGGTGGCAATATCATGCTCAAAGGACTTGCCAATAAAATTGAAGACATTACAGTGCTGGATAGTAATGTAAAACTAACGCCAAAGATTGTTGGCAAAATATCGTGGAGCCCTGTACCCGGTCTCGTATATATTGATGTGCCGCAAATAGCGCTGGACAAATACATAACTGTGGTAAAAGTAAAACTGGATGGCCCTGTAAAACTTTATCGTGGTCACGGAGGGTTGAATTAAGCAACAACAAGTTTCTATCAATCCGGGATCCTTCATTTTTTATGTTTTAGTCTATACAGGTATCTCTCTTCCATCTTCCTATTCCAACACCACTCTTCCCTTGCCTGCAGCTTGTCCATCCTTGTTAATCAGCCGCAGAAAATAAGTTCCGTTGGTCATCCCTGATGTCCTTGCAATGGTTTTTGTTTGATAAAAATTGCTGGTAATGCTGATGTGCTCCGTATATGCAGGCTGGCCAAGGGCATTGACAATAATAAGGGTATAATTACCGGCAGCTAAATATGTAAAATGCACCAGGATACGCTCACGGGCAGGGTTAGGTGCAACGCGCATGGAGTTTTTTACATTCAAATCTTCCAGCACCAGTACGGTCTTGCTATAATTTGTCTTACCATCTGCATCAATGAGCTTTAACCGGTAATAATTATTGTGCGCCATCAGCATGTAGTCAGTAAATGAATAGCTGCCCGTATTTCCATTTGCCATCACCGCAGGAACCGTGCCTATCCTGCTAAATGATCTGCCATCAATGCTTCTTTCAATATCAAACCGGGTCGTTTTCTCAGCACCTGTTACCGTCCATTGCAGCACGGCTGCATCCGCTTGTTCCTTCCCTTCAAAAGACAATAACTGTACAGGCAGCAACGATAATGCACAACCGTACCAAACATAGGCACTACCCACGCTATTGACCGTAAGGTAATCAACCGCATTGCCTACAATACCTGTTAATGAAGATGAAAGATTAAGCGTACCATTGGGAGCCCCGACAATAATATCCGGATGGCCATCGCCATTCACATCGCCTGCGATCTTCACACTGGCGCCAAGCAGATTGGCAACGCTCAGCGCGGCTGTTTCCTGCATGGTGATCAAAGGATTGTTGAGCGGCCCGGTACTCATTTTACCCGCGTACACATAAGCGCTGCCGGATATCGCATTT
>Ga0157376_10001469_pt1 | contig 15525 bp, 12 predicted proteins | sample M45metaG_FD_121801 | JGI IMG/M metagenome (GOLD analysis project Ga0157376, IMG submission 121801) | Miscanthus rhizosphere microbial communities from Kellogg Biological Station, Michigan, USA - M4-5 metaG | ecosystem: Host-associated > Plants > Roots > Rhizosphere > Soil | place: USA: Michigan... | reverse complement strand
ATCAAGGATGCCAAGGCCAAGGATGCACTTGGGGCTGCCAGCCGGGAGAGCAAGCGAAAGGGGCTGACCCAGGCTGATTTGAAGGCGGCCTGGGCGGGGCGGCTGACGCCGGAAGAAAAGGCAGCCATCAACAAAGCATATGACAGCCGGTTCACCCAAGGCGCGGGCAAACCGGTCACAGCGCGGCAAGCCTTTGATTATGCCTGCGAAAAGCTCTTCGAGAAAAACTCGGTGGTGGAGCAGAAGCGGCTGGTGGCGGAGGCCATGCGGTTTGGGTTCGGCCACGTGCTGCCGGACGCGGTCTGGCGCGAGGCTGGCAGCCGCGAGATGATTGTCAAAAGAGTGGGCAGTGAAACCCTCTGCACGTCGCTCGACGTACTGGCCGAAGAGGTTTCGCTAATCCATTTCGTCCGGGGCGGACGGGGCATGTGCGCGGCCTTCGTTGACCAGCGGTATCGGTTCGATGGTGGCAAGCTGTCGGCAGAACAGCTTGCGGCGGCGGAGCATATCCTCCACTCCCAAGACCAGGTGATTGCCATCCGGGGTGCGGCGGGCGTTGGAAAGACGACCATGCTGCGCGGCGTGGTGGATGTCATCGAGCAAACGGGAATGAAGGTTTTTGCCTTCGCCCCTTCCGCGAAGGCTTCGCGGGAAACCCTCCGGGAGGCCGGGTTTGACGATGCGACGACCGTCGCGCAGCTCCTGGTGGATACGCGGCTCCAGGATAAAGTCCGTGGGCAGGTCATCCTGATTGATGAGGCGGGGCTGCTTGGCGTGCGGGAGATGTGGCAGGTGATGAAGCTGGCCGGCAATTCTACGCGTGTGATCCTTACCGGCGACGCGGAGCAGCATGCGCCGGTCGCCCGGGGAGATGCCTTCCGGCTGCTCCAAAAATATGCGGGCCTGAAAGTCGCGGAATTGACTGAAATTCGGCGACAGGAGGTGGCGGGGTATAAAAGCGCCGTTACGGCCTTGAGCAAGGGCGATTTGCGGACGGCTTTCCGGAAGCTGGATGACCTTGGTGCGATTTTGGAGATTGAGGACGCCGCGGAGCGCTACCGTATGCTGGCGGAGGATTACCTGCATCTTGGCCGGAAAGGATCCCCTCCATTGGTGGTGTCCCCCACCCATGGCGAAGGTACGGCAGTGACGGTTGCCATTCGCGACGCCATGCGCGAGCGGGGCAAGCTCACGGGCGAACGCCAGTTTGTCCAATTCCACAACCTGCAATGGGTCGAAGCCGACCGGCGGCATGCCGCCAACTACCATCCCGGCTTGGTGGTGCAGTTCCACCAGAATGCCAAGGGCATCAAGCGCGGTGCGCTCTTCCATGTTACAGGCCAGGATGAAAAGGGTGTGCGGCTAAAAGGGAGCGACGGGCGCGAAACCATCCTGCCCCTTGAAAGCGCCTCGCGCTTCCAGGTTTTTGAAGAACGCGAAATCACGCTTGGGCGCGGCGACCTTGTTCGCATCACGCGTGGCGGCGACAGCGCGGACGGTCGGCGGCTGAATAACGGGAACGTCTTCACCATCGAGAAATTCAACCGCAGCGGCGACATGGTCTTAAACAACGGGGCGGTGCTGTCGAAGTCGCACGGCCATATTGCGAGCGGCTTTTGCATGACTTCCCATTCCGCGCAGGGCAGCACCGTGCGCGACGTGTTGGTCGCCCAAAGCGCGGCCTCATTTTCTGCTGGCAGCACGGAGCAGCTTTATGTATCCGTCTCACGTGGCAAGGAAACGGTGCGTATTTATACGGACAGTCGGCTGGGTCTCCAACAGGCGACGGGCAACTCGTCAAAACGTCAGGCGGGCGTTGAGCTCACCGGCATAACCACCCGCGATATTTCTACCATGGGTGCCGAACTTAATGCGAAGCAGTGGCGAGACCATATCAAGAGCCGTCGTGGCGAGGACATGACGGCGCAACATCTGCAAAACCTCCTCCGCGAACGCAAGCACCAGGTGACGCAAAAAGCCGGGGTCACCCGGTGGGAGAATTTCGTGAAAATGAAGCGCTCGATTGCCGGGCCTGATGGCAAAAGCCGCTCCAAAGGCCACCCGAAAGTCGAGGGCAAGGCGCAGCCAAAACAGAACCGCTACCGCAGCTTTATCCGCCCGACTTCGCTTACTGCGGGCACCACCGAAAAAATGGCAAAGGCGAACGAGGCGAAGAAGGCGCAGCCGCCGAAGCCGGCCGAAAAGAAGCCTGGCCGTTTGGGGCGGATCGAAAAGGCGCTCACCGCGTCGGTGCAGCGGTTTAAGGAACGGGTCGGCAGCAAACTGAAGAAGCCTGCGGACGGCACTCCCCGCAAAAACAAACCGCTACCATCGGTGGGCGTGAAACAGGCTGCCAAGCACAACGCCAAGCAGCGGGCGCAACAGGCGGGCAAAGCCCAGGCGAAAACACAGGCCAAGGTGCAGCAAGCTCCACCGCCAACAATCAGACGAGGAAAGTAAAATGGGTGATTCAATCGACAGGATACTGAGGGAGCGCAAGCCAGCGGATGCGGCAGCCCCGGCCGGGAAACAGGAAGACAAGTTCTATTCGATCCCGATCAGCGACGGGGCGCAGGAAAACTATCTGGAGTTCCAGCTCAGCAATGGGCTGCGCACGTGTTTTTCATATGCCGAACTGATCTGGTTCAACCTGGACCCGGAGGACAATGTGCTCGACCTGGATTTCGGGGGATTCATGGTGGCGGTCAAAGGCCGCGGGCTGGGGCTCCGGTTGTTCACCGGCATCAAGCAAAAACGGGTGGCTTGGATAAAGGAGGCCGACTCCGAACTTCAGGACCACAAAGACAACGAGGTTTTCATCGAGGCGATCACCATCACCCCAACTGAAAGCGGGGCAGCGGAAACCGAATGAACTGGTGGGCGCTCATCCGGAGGTTCCCGAAGTTCTTCGTGGTGGCCGTGGTGCTGGGGGGAAGCACGACCCTTTTTGGCCTCTGGTGGTTCACGCATTCGCCGAAGAAACTTGCCGAAGACCGCACCGCTGAAATCCAGCAACTGCAGGAGACTGCCCGCAAGGTCGCGGAGGTTGAGGCAAATATTGGGCACCTGATTGTTGCCGACAATGACTTATACGACGTTGATTCCGGCGAACTGATTTTCCAGAACTGGTTGAGCGAAGGCATGCCGCTCAAGCTCTCTTACGATGCGCCTTCAAAGAAGATGGTTGCGCGCTACAAAAACGGGTTTGTGCGCTACAACCTTGATGGGACGGCGGATGCGAAGCTGTTGCAGCGGTTCACAATGGTCATTTCCAACGACAACAAGTGGGTGGTGTATGTGAAGGACAAGGACATCTGGCGGGCGGATGTGGACTGGCAGGCGTTCAAGCTTTCAAACGAAAAGCAGGTGACTTCCATCGGGCTATTCCAAGAGCCGTTCTTTGCCGAAAACATCGTGTTGGGGACGGACAAGACCCTGGTTGTGCGGAACCTGATGAAGCTTTTGCGGGTCGATCTGGAAACCGGTGATGTTCACCCGGCTGTGCTCCCAAGGGCGAACCTTGCCCGGCAGCGGTCGCCAGACAGTAAAAGCATCGTGGGCATCCAGAACGGGAAGCTGTATTGCTACGACGTGGACTCGGACAGTGCCAAAACAACGCCTGCCGCGCGTCTTGAAATGAATGACCTCCAATGGCTTGGAAATGACCGTGCGGCTTGTGTCTTGAATGAAAAGGTGGTGGCGACTTATGACCTTGCATCCAACGCGCTGACGGAAATTTGCCAGCTTCCTTTCCCGTGCACGAGAATTGGCGAGCCATCGCCTGACAGCCGCTACATTTTCTGCGCGAACAACCGGCAGGGTGTGCTTGTAGATTTGCAAAGTAAAACAGCAACGCCGGTTACAGGGGGCGCGGGAATCACCTGGGTGAGTAACGACACTTTTGCATTTTCCCGTGACGTGCCGGACTCGGAATTGCGGGGAAGCTGGTTGGAAACGGTTGGGCAGGATGAGCGCCGAATCCTTTCCGAACCATACCAGGCGAATAACTATGTTAAGGGCGTTATACGTATCACCCCAGATATTGTGACTTTAGTGACGACAGGTGGCGTTGAAAAAGTGAGTTTGGCTTTGTCTTCATTGAAGCAACCCTTGAAGATTTCTCTGCGAGCCTCGAACATAATTTTAATTAATGCTTTATCGCCACCCGAATTTTAAACCCTCTACTGAAAGGCATTCTCGGTTAGTTTTTTGCCGTGGCAGATATTAAATCATGAAGTGCTGGCGTAAGTTGAGGGAATCGATTCTCGGCAACCCAGCGTTTTACGGTTTCATTCAAAGCGCTATCGTTGGCAGCTTCATTGTGGCGTTCAATTAAATTTGGTGTCACTAGGCTTTTTGAGAAAAACTTTTCTGAGACGCCTAACTGGCTCACACATCTTTTCTTCTCATTGAGGTCAATATCGTCCCGTGAAAGATAGATTTCTAACTGCCGTTCGTCCGCAACGTCGGAAAAGTCTGCCTCGGAGAAATAATCAGCACGCGATTCTTTCAAATTGTTGAGCGCGGAAGGGTGATTGTTTAAAAATGCATGAACAGCATATGGATTTGCATCAACCATCCTTGCCATTGCAATGATTGATGCTTTCGCTAATTTCCTATCACCTGAAGCAGCGAAGGATGAGAGTAAGGGAAGTAAGTTGACATCTTGAGTATAAACCGCAAAGTCAAATGATTCTAAAAAACCATCACTAGGGTCCTTCTGCCATTGCTCCCAAGATAACATTTCTTCAGTTTTCGATGAAATCATCAATTCTTTACTATTATCTTGCAAGGCCGTATTCCTAAGAGACAAAGCCCACTCATCAGATGAAACTTTCATTTTAAATATTTCATCAGCATATGCAGTCGCTGCTTCGAGCTTATCCCGCCTTGAAATTTCGCCGAGAATATCAATTAGATAGAGCCGCAGGGTCGGAAGAGATTGAATGCTCCCGCCCGTGCCTAGGACAAAATTCGTCCCCGTTGGAGCGTCAGCACTAGAGTGCAGAAAATCGAGAATGGCAGGAATGGATTGAGTGGATGGTTCACTGAGCAATAGTTGTTTGAGGCGAACAATTCCACCTAATGACGAATTTCCTGACTTTAGCGCTTCATATAGGGCATAAATTTTGCCTTGTAGGAGTTCGCGCGCATTGGCGGAATTATGAGCGCTCTGATCAATCTGTGAGGCGTCCCCTTTTTGCAATACTTGTGAGGTATCTCGCGGTTTTTTTAAGGTGACATCGTAAATTTTTAAAATAAGCGTAGAAACGCCGGCCAATATTATAATGGCGATAATTAGTGCGGTTATCGTTGGTACCTTTGTGGTCATGACATATTTTACCCAAATTTATTAGAAATTTCCATAAAATTATGTTACCGAGGGAAGTCGTCGCTAGGATCATCTTGAATATTTGGATCTATAGCGGTTTGTAAAAAAGTAAAAACATCGGTATCAAGTGGCCTAAAATAACTCACTTGAGGATCATAAAATATTTCATCTTTACGAAGCTTGGTAACATTTGGATCATGAAGACTATAATCTACGCCATTAGTTCCCATAAAGTTGTCTCCACTGAATGTTCCGAATATGCCCGTCGCACCTCCAACCACAACACCGCAGATTGCTAAAAACTCGCCTTCTCCTGGAGTCTCCCCGATAGTTATGACATCAGAATATGCAATAACACACCCGCCACTCATCCCGCCTTGGGCTGTAAAATCATTGCTCCCCCTAGCCACAGTATAAGTCGAATCTCCATGAGGATAGGTAAGGAATGGAAATGTAGAATTGAATATTTTTAAGTTGCCGTCAAAGGTTACGCGCGGATAGCCGCCAAGTCCCTTCCACCACCCAGAACCGCTATGCAATAAAGGATTAAATAATGAAACAATAAGTATTTTCTTATCAACTCCAAAAAGATAAGGAGGTGCAGCGCCTAAGCTTTTAGGTAGTTTGATGCAACCTATGTCTTTGTCAAAAAGATAACCCTCATTGTATGATGGAGCCAATGCCTTTAAATCGTCCCGATAGTTCGAAAATATGTAGATATGCTTGCGGGTAGTAGCGGACCGTTTTTTACCTTTGATATCAGTAATCCCAAACGTCACAGAGGATATTTTTTGCCCGTGTGGTCCGCATAAAACGTGCGCGCAAGTTAATACTCCTCGATTCCCCAATAAAGTTCCTGATCCTTCAACGAATTTGCCGTTGCCGTAATCGGCGTGAACAAGGCCTATAATATGTTGAAAATCAGTTAAATCTGGAATATCAGAAATCGGTGAGGTTTGAGCTAAACTCGTCCTTAATATAAACGTAATATTTATTGCAATTACGCCAAGTAAAAATCGGGTTAAAGTGAGCATGATCGATGATTTCGGTATTTCCCCGAAAGATAACACCAAATACGAGATGTTCTCGTGAAGAATATGATTTTTTTAATAGCGAAAAGTTTCGCGCGGAGCGGATTTACACACGGTTTGGGGCTCTCAAGTGACAATCAGTTGATCAAAAGCCATGATAGCCTGCCCGATCACTTCAGGAATTTGCGGGACAACGGCATTTCCGAGGGCGCAAGCTCTGTCCACCCGATTGGGAATCCCATCATCGCTTCCAACAGTGAAGGGTGCGGGTAGATCCCACTGAAGCGCCGAGGAAGGTAGTTCCGTAGCAAATTGTCGTCTTTGCGTCCCCAACGTCCGCGACAATCGGAGGCCAGTGGTGTGGGCAACAATCCATATACGGTCCCGCCGATGAGGTGCCCCGACGGCACAAGCTGGAACAATAAGCGGTGTTGCGGTGTAGCCAGCGTTTTCCAGGTCATCGAATACGGTGTCGAGGCCGAGTTCAACATGGCCAGAAACATTCTCGCAAATGACCCATCGCGGCCGGATTTCTCGTATAAGCCGATACATCTCTGGCCAGAGGTGGCGCGGGTCCTGGACTCCGCGACGTTTGCCAGCGATGCTGAATGGCTGGCAGGGGTAACCTCCGCAGATGACGTCAATGGATGGAATTCGGTCATGGTGAAGTCTCCTTGAGTTGAGTTGTCGAATGTCGCCGTAGATGGGAGTGCCCGGCCAATGGCGGGCGAGAACTTGCCTGCAATAACCGTCGATTTCGCAGAATGCGGCCGTCTTCATTCCGGCGCGTTCGAGGCCGAGGGAGAAACCCCCTATGCCTGAAAACAAATCAAGCACATTGTATGTGTGGTTGGGTGGCTGGTTTCCGTGCTGGGACGTGAAACGTGCGGCATAAAACGGGTTGGCGGTTTGCATAACCGGCTCCTGAAATTCTGGGGCGGCTTTGACCCCGCCCCATGCGGTTATTCCGATTTCTCGGAAGGGAGACGGAGGCTGATTTTCCCGTCGAGCGGAACAACATCTATCTGGATGTTGAAGCCCTTACCGTCCTTGTGCTGCCATGCGCTGCCGATGCGCGTCCAGAAAGAGTCACTGCCGGCACGTTCGCGCACGTGGTAGGCAATGTAGCTTGGTTGTTTGGAAGCGGTGGCTGGTGTGTTGTCGCCTGTAGTCATGGTAGATCTCCATTTTTAGTTTGTGGGCTCGCGCCTCTCGCGGCCTGATGGCAGAGCAACAAAAGTCCCGCAAAGCCGGAAACGAAGTGGCCGGGCAACGCGGAAAATTGGGGGAGACCTTCAGGGGGAACCGATTATCCGCTTGCGCGGGCTGGCGGGGACTTTAGCGTGCCAATCAATAAGGCCGGGTGGCGGGTGCCCGCCAAAGTTTTTGGGGATGATGTGTTATGACCGGCACTGACTGCCGCCGCCCACCTCTAAACCAGCATCGAAAATGCTGCCGACCCTGCGTAATTGATTAGAAAAGGCATGTAATCAGGGCGCTCAGGCAATTCCGGAAACGGAAAAAATATTTCAAAAGCTCCAGAATTTGATTGCCGGGGCTGCGGGTTGTGATTTCGTGTGCGTCACACGCTGCGAATGTGAGGTTTCGGCTAGGCTGCATGAAGTAATGAGTGATGAAATTCGCGTGAAATGCAGATGGTCAATTCGTGACGCGGAGTGTCCCAGAGGATGAAGGAGTTTTCATCGGAATTGAAAATCAGAACCCAGCCAGAATGTTCAAGAATTATTCCCTTTGTGCCATCGCCTTCGCGGCGTTAGCGGTCGCGCCCTTTGCCGCAGCTCAAACCACTTCGGATGCGGCGGCGGCCGCCCAAAGCACAAACGGTTTTGACGCAGGCTACGCGACGCTCACCTACCATCAGCTCAAATCCCCATCCTCGCTGGTTTACATCTTCCAGACGACGCCCGACCTTTTCCACTGGATCACGCCCAACAATCCCGTGACCCTATCAACAGTGGATGAAGGCTCTGACTGGCTGGTGACAGTGCGTGATGATTCCTCGCTTTCTGTTTCGCAGCATTTCATGCGGGTCAAGATTGACGACAACCCGCCTTCCTTGCTTTATCCGCCAGATGGATTGAGTTCACAATGGGAGAGCGGGCAGGCTGGCGTGCTGGTGCAGTGGAACGACCAAACCCCGGTTGAAACGGGCTATGTCATCGAGCGTGAGGTAGATGGCGGCGGGTTCACTCCTTTGGCTTTAGTAGGAGCCGACACGAACAGCTACTTGGATGCCCAAGCCTCTCCGCAAGACGGTTTGCATACTTACCGGGTTGCAGCGGTTGATGACAATGACCAATCGAGTTACTCGAACCAGAGCTCTCTGATCACTTCTGATGATTCCGATGGAGATGGCATCCCCGACGCATGGGAGACCGCGCACGGCCTGAATCCAAACGACCCGACGGATGCCACGGAGCTCAGCGCCAACGGTGACGGGCTAACCAACTTGCAAAGCTACGCTCAAGGGATTGACCCGACGCAACCGTATTTGACTCCTCCTGTCATCACGTCGGCATCGGCCACAGACCAAGGAGCGACCCTAACTTGGCACTCAGTCACTGGCGCGACCTCCTACAGCATCTACCGGCAACCCGTCGGCGGGAGCTCGTGGAGTAACATTGCGGACGGCATCACGTCCACGGATTTTAATGATACCAATCTCACCAACGGCGATTCATATAGTTACTCGTTGATAGCCATCAACGGCTCAACGCAAAGCAACCGCTCAACTTCGTTTTCGGTAACCCCGTCTTCAAACAGCATAACTCTTCCTGCTGCCGGCTTTTTCTATGCGGTTTCAAATGCCAATGCTGGAACAGTGGATTTGGAATGGAGTGGGGGCACAAATGCTAATCCCAGCATAAGTCCCAATACGGCAGCGGTCATTGAAAGATACAACAACTCAACGCAAGCGTGGGATCGTGTTAATTCGCAATTTGCAACTGCAGAGACTTATCGGGATTCCAACCTTCTTCCGAGAACACAATACCTTTACAGGCTTCACTTTGCCAACGCCACCGGATCATCGCCGAACGTTACCGCTTACAGCAAGGGCCAAAGCCCCTACGACTTCGCTCCTGTCGTTCTAAGCAACTTTGCGGCTTCAGATATAAATGACAATGGCGTTTTATCTGGCTCTTCCGGCTTTTGGAAAAATGGCACCTATACTCCCTTGGTCTCTCCTACCGGTGGATACATCTTTCCGTATTTCATCAATAATTCAGGAAACATCGTCGGTTCGTTGGCCACTTACAACCAATTCGGAAATGTAAAAGTCAGCACCTTTTACTACGACGGATCCACTGTCAAAGACATGGGCAATCTGGCATCCGGCTCGACACCTTCGTACAGCACAGATTTGGCTGGGTTTAACGACAATGGTCTGATCATCGGGACGGCGAATAATGTCCATGGCCCGATGATCGCCAAAAGCGTCAATGGCTCCGCTTGGAGTCAACTCTCGCTATACAACACAAGTCTTCTAACCGTCCAGAACTTAAACGATGCCGGTCAGGTATTGGTTTCTTGGGGAGGCACTTATGCCATCAGGTCACTCACCAGCGGTTCTGGCATGAGCTTTCCCTTTGGATTTTTTCCGGTTGGCTTGAACAATTACTCTCTAGTCGTCGGTTACGCTCCCAGCTTCGACAATACTCGCCAGTTGGCAAAACAGTGGACAAGCAGCGCCGGATTGCAAAGCGCAGGTGAACTTGCTCTGCCGGATGATTATTTTGACAGTGAAGCAACTGCGGTCAACAACGCTGGTGATATCGTGGGATATTCAGGCTACAACCAATATGTAGTTTTCGGAAATGAAATCTACGACTTGAACGACCTCTGCAAAACAAGCGTTATTGGCTTCCCACGAGTAATCAATAACAACCACACTATTTTTGCCGAAAGCGCTGCATCCAGCAGCGATAGCGTTCTCTTAGTCCCTTTTTCCCTGACCCAAACCTATCCCTCTTCGGGCTTTGATCCACAGAGCGACCCTCATTGGTTAATGGTTCCGGCGGGAGGGACTAATTCCGTTAACTTCGCTTCACCCGCGAACAACGACATGAACATCTCCCTCAACATGCAGCCAAGCGGTGCCGCAGAAAGTATCTCGCCGTCATCCACCACCAACTACGCAGAATATTTAACTGTGAGCGCCGGGGCAATAGCGACAAATTCTTCTCAGATTCAAGTCGGTGTCGCAAACGCCATCGGCACGTCCGGCGGCTTGAATATTTCCGTAAAATCCCCTCAAACGGTCAATATTGCTATCCACGCTATCACACAACACAACGGCACAGACCCTGATATTGCTCCCGCTAACGTTCCCACTGCGGGGGATCTTCAAACTTATTTGAATAACGTGTATGGACAGCAAACCAATACATTTTTCCACGTTGACCGAACAGATTATCCTGTGGATTACGATGAAACCACCACGAACGCCAATTCCTTGCTTGCAGGCCATAAAAACGGAAAGCTGGATTTTCCTTCTTACCACGTGAACAAGCAACTCTCTGATGAAGAGGTAGCCATTGTGAGCGCAGTCAGCACAGGTGATTCCGCGAAAAACATCCACGCCAGATTCAATCTCTATTACGTCCAGGATTTTACGAGCACCGCCAATGGGGTAACGTTTCCAGATGTGCAGATCACATGGTTGAAAGATGTAACCTATGCACCCGGCATTGTGACAGCCACCCACATCCTGTATGTGGCAGCACATGAAATTGGTCATCAATTCGGCATAGCAGCACATTCCGACGTGACAACAATACCGGCAGGAAATCTCAATGCCAATACCGCCAACCCCATTTTCTTGCCAACTACCGAAACCCAACAACAGCAGCGCCTCATGTATTCGCAAGACCAAGCCGATGCGCCGACTCTTCTGGTCAAACCTGAGTGGGACATCATAAATCCATAACCATGAGGATTTTACCATTTTTACTGTTTGCAATGACTAGCCTTGGGCAGCAGCCAAATGCGCCCACGCAAGCGCAACTAACAGAATTCGCCCAGCAGGAAGCACAGGGGAATTATCGAGGATACTTTGAGGTCGCAAAGTTTGACCCTGCATTTGCTGTGAAGTATCTCGGTCGCCATCTTCGCTTTACCACTGATGCTACGGATGAAGATTTCCGCACCGCTAAACAGGCGCTTCGCCAAGTCCCAGGTGTGGAAGATTATTTGAAAGCCCAGCTCGAAGCGACACTCGCTGGCAATGGCACATACGATAAGAATGATCTTTTCAATTGGTTGGCAGACGTTGGCAGCGAAAAAGCTGCCGCCATCGTTGCCCCATACGCCTTCAACAAGACACCACCACCACCGCAAAACGGCGATGAGGTTTTTGGAGATATCGCCGGTGCGGCCTTATACTCTTTGGCGCACATGCGTCTGGCGGATGACCCGAACCATGGCAAAGACCCTCTTTTCTACCGCGATGCGGATGACTACAGGTGGCGGGCTTGGGCGGTGAGGCACGGCTACGTCCCAAAGGAATGGCTGGCGGACTATCCAGTGCCTGTCGGCGTAACCCCGATGCCCTCGCCAAGTGTTCCGTTCTCCCGGCCTCATTCGTCGCCTTCAGCCTCGGCGACTGGCTCACGTGCCGCTTCGACTGATTTGGGATTCCCGTGGGAGATCGCCATTGGCGTGGCCTGCCTACTGCTATTCGCAGGAAGCATGTTCTATTTTTTGAAAAAAAGATGATGGAGGGTTTATTTTGCCTCCTTCCCATCAAGGTTGGAAAATTCCTCTACTAATTTTGTAGAGTCAGCCTGCGCCCTGACGTGGGCAATGAGGTCATCGAAACCCGGCGCGCTGCCTATCCGTTTCTTGATTTCCTTGTCGATGCCCAAGAACTTATCCATCACCGCATGCGCCATAACGAGTTCCACCAGAGACTTGTCAGATTTGGAAAGACGTCGGCTATAATGGTAATGCGCGACGCGCCCGGAATTGCGCTCGCAGCCCAAAATTTCGGCCAACAGATGCTCCATACTTGGCGGTTCGCCGTATTCACGTTCTATGATCTGCACGGCGCGGGCGTAAACTTGATAGGCCTTTTCGGGCAAAATGAGCGTGATGCTACGTGATGGACTTTTGACAGATTTTGGCTTTTTCATGGAGCCATTCTGCCAAAGCAACAAATGAAAGTTGCTCCCGTACGGGCGCAACTCTTCAGTGAAATGCGAATTTTTAAAGTGTGGCTTAAGCCTTGAGCTTGACCACCGGCCAGGCACCTTTGCCACCAAGTTCAATCTGGTTAGGGTTCTCGGCTGCCAACTTCTTGATTTGCTTGGTGTCGAGGCGCAACGAACGCACGTTGAGTTCGTTGGTTTTGTGCTCCTTGAACAATTCAAGCAGCCGGTTCAACGAGACGAGAATCCCCTGGGACTTTGAAGCACTGCTAGCTTTGTAGCTAGTGGTGATGCCCAAGGATTTTACAACTTCCGCGATCTGCCGGTCGATTTCATCGATCTCAGCGAGCAGCTTCTTTTTCTTGGCTTCCAACGCGGACAGGTCTGCCTTTTCCAATTGGGCGAGCTGCTGTTGGAGCTGCTGCTTTTGCTTTTCGATCAATTCGGCGTAGTTATTGGACATATTGGTATGGTAGGTCGGTGATCCAGGAGGCAATAGTTAAAACAGCTTAACCAGTTTGCCAACGGAAATTAAAAAGCAGGGATGACGGGGCTGGCACTGGCGAGAGTAGTTGACTTTTCTCACATAATCTCACATAATCTCACATCAGGAGAACGTGAATGAACTGGCAAAATTTCCGCCTCACGGCACGGCTTAACCTTTCGCCTGCAATCGTCGAGGGAGTATATAGCATCATTTCCGAGATTGATGCGGTGAAAACGAGTTGGCGGCTCACCAGGCGCTTGCAACCGCAGACGATTGGGCGGCTCACCCATTCTGTGATCGTCACTTCCACGGGTGCGTCCAACCGTATCGAGGGCAACCGGCTTTCTGACGATGAGGTCGAGGCTTTGTACCGGAACTTGCGGATCAAGCGTTTCAGGACGCGGGATGAACAGGAAGTGGCGGGCTACCTAGAAATGCTGGAACTGGTTTTCAGCAACTTCCGGGACATTCCTGTCAAGGAAGCCACAATCTTACAGATGCACCGCGACATGCTGAAATACAGCGAGAAGGATACGCGGCATAAAGGGCAATACAAATTTGGCTCAAACCGTGTGGAAGCGAGGGATAACAACACCGGGAAGGTCGTGGGCGTGATCTTTGACCCGACGCCCCCGCACCTGGTTGCCAAAGAAATGGGCGAGCTGGTGGGGTGGTATGCCTGGGCGGAAGAGGCGAAGTATCGGCATCCGCTGATATTGGTGGCAAATTTCGTGTTTGAATACCTGGCGATCCACCCGTTTCAGGACGGGAACGGGCGGACGAGCCGACTGCTTTCAAACCTGATGCTACTCCAACAGGGCTATGAATTCGCATCGCTGGTTTCCCACGAAAAATTGATTGAGGCCAGCAAGGCCGACTACTACCTGGCTCTCAACAAAACGCAAAAGTCATGGAAAACGGAAAACGAGGACATTTCCCTTTGGCTGCTGTTTTTCCTGAAGGTTGTGCAGTGGCAGGCACGCGAGGCGCTCCGTCTGCTGGAAAAGGACGATATCGAATATCTCCTGTCTGAGAAGCAGCTTGCGCTTTGGCGTTGGGCACAGCTTTTGCCGGACAAGACCTTTGGCCGGCAAGCGGCCGTGGAAGCCTTGGGCTTCCCGCCCCGGACGGTAGAATCTATCATCAAAAAGCTGCTGGAAATGAAGGCTTTGGCAAAGATCGGCACCGGCAGGGCTACACGTTACCGGGTGGTCACCGGGCAGGCATAGGAAAAAATGGGGAAAAGGCACTCTTTCCCGGCCTTTTTCATAAATCTGTAACAATTCCCCCGTAGAATGGCCGGAAGGGGAATTGGATGGTTTCGGAACTGGACAAGGCGGAATATGAGAGCTTGCAGGCTTCGGTGGCAAATGCTGAAACGGGCCTCACCTTTGCGTCGGAAAATACGCGGCAAGTCCTGAACGATTTTCTCAATGGCGCTCGCGGCAGGATGGTGGCTTTGGAAAAGAAGATGAAGGACGCCAAAGAGGAAGAAATCCGGGAGAAAGAGACCGCGGACGTGGTGGTTGCGGAGCAAAAAATGAAAGTGGAGCGCGAGACGGCGTTGAGCAGTAGCGAAAAGGAAACCTATGGCCATTTCTTGTCCGAAGAATTCTTCACGAAAAAGGATTTCGGACAGTTGGAGAAATTCTACGCGCACTCCTGGGATCGCCTGACTGAAGGCGGCAAGGAGGAAATGAGCGAGCGCGTTTGGGAAGGTATCAAGCGGCATGAATACACGTTTGATGAATTGCCGCAGGTAGTGCAGAAGGACGAATCCAAGCAGCTTTATATGGAATTGACCGGCAAGGCCAAAGCGCCGCCGGGTGCGGCAAACATACCGGAACAGGACAAGGCCGACTTCGTCCACGAATACGAGGCCGGGGACAAAAAGGGTGTGGCCAAAGTCCTGTCCCGCAAAAGTTTTTCTGAGAACCTAGGTTCTCAGACCGCAGTATCCACGGATACTGCGGAGCAAAAAAAGTCTGATGGAACATTTGCGAAGACAGCGCAAAAGCAGAACACGACTCTTGCTAAAGACGATACTGATGCGTTGGCTTTTGATGATGGCAAGCAAGCATCAGTTTGCCCGACCACATTGAACAAGTACGCTTCAACCAAACCAACAGTCAGCCGCTAATTATTGCGGGCAATCTGCTCACGCAGCGCAGCGATAAACTCCGAGTGGGCAATCACCACGAGGTTTTCAGCCATTGAAATCATGGCTATATGAATGCGCTCCGCCTGGTCCGGTGTTTTCGCATGCGATTTTACATATTCAAACCGCTTCTCAAACGCGTCCTCAATCTCATGCGAGTATAGCAGCGCATCCGTGCTAAAAGCGTCCAGCTTGCTCACGTCGCCGATGTCCTGCCCCAGCTTCAACTGCGCAATCAGGGCATTTTCAAGGTTATCGCTATTCACCGGTTCCCCTTTGCCAGAATCAAAGTAAGCGGCGTTTTTGGCCTGATGTTCGTTGAAAATCTCGACAATCATCGTGCCGCCCTT